>Ga0306922_10007186_pt1 | contig 10727 bp, 19 predicted proteins | sample sta12Cox44000082_FD_203758 | JGI IMG/M metagenome (GOLD analysis project Ga0306922, IMG submission 203758) | Lab enrichment of tropical soil microbial communities from Luquillo Experimental Forest, Puerto Rico - statoxic.12C.oxic.44.000.082 (v2)... | ecosystem: Environmental > Terrestrial >...
GTTCGTGGAACCAGATGCTGAGAGCTGAGCGCGGCTGATTGCGCAGCCATAGCCAGGCGAGCTGGATCAATGTTGTCCGACCAGTACCTTTTTGGCATTATCCCGGACATCAATATCTGGCGCGTCGCTAACCTGATGATCAAGCGCTACGGCGACCTTGCCGAGGTAGAAGCGCGAGACGGGCTGACGGACTCCGGGAGGTCGGGGATGCGGCCGGCGTGGCGGTCTGGCGCCGGGTTATGGGTGCAGTCAGGCAGCTTGTGAACACAGCACTCCCGGACCCTTTGCACTGAATGGCGGACACCCGCATAGGCATAGAGACTATTACGTCCATTAATAGCGCGGCGGCGGTGGATATGGATAGTATGGAGATGGTGGTGGGTTTATCGGCGTCACCTGCAAGCGGTTCAGCTCCTGTTGGTTCAATTGTCTGGCGATGTTGCCTCCTGACCGGCCCGCCTGAGGCGCATAACTCGGTTGAGGTGCATAGCTGGGGGCCGGCGGGTAAGTTCGCGGCGGCGGATAGTACGGATAGTAGCCCGGCGGATAGGGGTAATAGGGGTATTGGGCATATAAGCTGGGGACGCCGCCGGCATTGGCAGGCGCCGGCGTAAAGGACCAAATGCCCATGCCGAGAGCCGCGGCGCCGAGAACGGCTATCCAGAGACGCGAGTGCAGCCAGATTTTCCTGAAGATATCCATATTCGCCTTCGACCTGAAGAGTTGCGGACGAGCCATACGGTAAAAATATACAGGCTCACTCCCTCGACAACCCCCGACCCGCTCAATGTCGCCAGCCGGGATGGGTTGCAGAGTTGGAGTGTTTGAGAGAGGGAGAGGTCCTATGCCAGCGTTTGACTCGCAAACGCCCGGCGGCATTCCGCAGGATGAAAAGTCACAACTGAACCGTTATCGGCCATCGGGCATTGAGCCCCGTCTGCCGCAGGAGACCTAAGTTGCGCGTTCTCAAATTCGCGCTCGCCGGGGTGCTCGCGCTAACCGTTTCCGTAGCAGGGCACGCTGATCCGTGGGGATCGAAAACAGGGCCAGTTGGCGCGGGTCCGGCTCCCGGCGTTCAAGTGTGGGGTTGCAACGGACCGGGCTACCATCCAATGCCCAACGGTTGGGACGGCGACTGGCGTCGAGTACCCGGTCCTTTGCGCCAATCGAACGGCGGATCTTCCGGCTGGCGGACCTGCTGTCTGAGGCCTAGCATCCCTGCTTACTGGGTCTGGGGTCCTTCGGGCGGGGCCTTTGATTATCCCTTCTCTGATTGGCGAGGGCCGACCGGGGGCTGGGGCAATCCGTAATCAGGAGGGGGCGTCTGTGCCGATGCCGCGGCCGACCTACCCTTTACGCGGACGTGAGTCTTACAACACCCATGTGAGCTGCTGCCTCTCTTCGGCTACGGCGGCTTGGATCGCAGCAGTAATCGTCGCGATCAGGGTTATTTTTGCTGCTGGGCTGAGGTTCAAGGTGGCGCCCATTTCGTCGGCGTACATTCGTTCCGCTGCCTCTACCGCCTCAGCGGCGCGGTCGGTTGCGGTGCTCATAGGGCGCCGTTCGTCCATGATCGAGGGGAACTTCCGCCACCGCAGGATCAGCCGTTTGGCGGCAAGACCGCGCGGCCGGCCCATGTCCTGCCCAAGGGCAACATCACGAAACTGGCGCGGTTAGTCGCCGTCTCTCCACATGCCCCGGCACTCGCCTCTGAGCTGCTCTCTAACTTCCCAGAGGTGATGCTCCATCCCGCCTCGCTCCCAGGGCGGAGCGTAAGATATGCGCTCGCGGATCTCGTGCTCTTGATGCCGAAGTCGCCAACAGTGCTCGCGACGTTCGTGCTCCTGGCTCAAGCCTGGTCCACCCTGCGCGCCCCACTGCCAGTTTGGCCAACCCTGTACCGTAATCACTTTCGCCGCGGGGATAGAAGTGGGACCGAGCGGTGCCGCCTGTGCCGATGCCATCAGAGCTAGGCCGCTGACAAACGCGAGGATCGACGCGCGCATGTCTGTTCTTCCTCAAAAAGAGAACCTGCGTGGCATCATTGTTGGCTGAGGGCGGCTAACAAATCCTGAATTCCCGATGGATCGAGATGGCTCGCATTGCCGGTCAAACGGCCCCTGCGATCAGAAGGCGTTCCTCGCGCCACGGTCAGGTTTAGCCGGAAGGTGGCATCTGGCGGGCGCGCTTGGCGTGTGCGGCATGTGTAACCCCGAGCGCACCCCTGGCTTGGGTTGTGTCGGCCTGGCTGTTGGGTAGGGGGACGTCGGCAACTCGACCCTCTCGCGAACCGGGAGGGCAAGACAATTGAGCGCTTGGTACATTCTCTTGTACGGGGGCGAGTTACTGATGAAATCGCGGTCGTAGCACCGGCACTGTCGGCGAAGTAATCCCAGCCGACGCCAATGCCCGCGCCGAGGAGGACGGCAACAACTGCACCCAGGCCGCAAGTTCTCAGCTCCGATGCGTACATGGCCCATGGCTTGGAGCTGAGTTCAAAGGCAGTGCCACCAGAATAGCTCGATCCAGCCGATCACGAACGAAGCGCTGAGAAACGGCTGACCCGAGCATTATCCTCAAGGGGACAAAAGCCTGATCCCGCCGCGTCGGGAGCCGGGCGATCAGTTCCTTGACGAAATCCAGCTCGTCCATCACCTTTGCGAAGTCGTCGCGGGCTTGGGCGGCTTGGCGGAGGGTGAAGCGCTCGGGGTCGAAATCATTGGGCATATCCCCATCATTAACCGGGGCGTGGTTAATGACCGATTTACAGTCAGCCCACCAAAGCTGAGAGCCGCCGAAACCGGAGGACCGCGACCCGCGCCAGCTCCCCGGTCGCGATGTCGGCGGGCTAGCTTATAGGGCGGGGGTTAGCAGCCAGCGGATCAATTCGACGCGCTGGCGGAGGTGCCGCTGATCTGCACCAGCCAGTTTCTCGCCGACCAATTCCGCCTCAATTTGTTCGACCATTTGCGGTAACGCGACCGCGAGCGGGACGAGGAGTTGGTCCAGGTAGGGGGAGCTCTTTTGCTCATCACAGTTACAGCTCAAGCGCGTCAATCCTTATCTTTACTGCCCTTTGCTCGATTTCTCGTCGAGTCGGCGCTCGGACCGTGACAGGCATTTGGCACCAGATATGTGAGCCAGTTCACACATCGCGGAAATCTTTGTTTAACATTTTATTGGAAGTTGGCGCTTGTCCGTTCTCACTGCAGCTCGACCATCACCAGCGTGGCGCCTGGTGATTTCCAGCCTCGGATTAGCTTGCGCCCTTCTCCAGCTTGCTCAGATAGGTACCGTTGATGTCGCCGAGGGCGCGGGAGCGGTCACGGCGGCGCAACCAAGCGCCGAGTTGTGATCAGTGAGGGTCGCGAAATCAGACGGGCAGCAGGCATTCGTCCAGAAGTCCGGCATTTCGAAGCCCCTCCACGTACCGGACCAAGATTTCCGGTGGATTTATCGGTGCGAACTGTGACTTGTACCCAGCGATCGTCAACCCGGGTACGATCTGCAGCAGCCGGCCGAGCCACTCGTGCGCTTCCTCCATGAGGCCGAAATGGACACATAGGATCACCTTGAGGCTGACTGCCGTGCGATAGCGGGGTAGCTCGCGCAACGACCGGTCTACCCATTCCATGGCCTCCGCGTACCGCCCCCCGATAACGTGGGCGAAGGCGAGCCCGCAGGTGAGGACGTAACCAGACGGATCGAGTGGGCTCAGCCGCATCGCGCGTTCGTACGCTTCGAGCGTCGGGCCCGGCCGGTTTTGATAGTATGATACGATGCCTCGCGTCGACCAGGCGTAGGCGGAGTTCGGATTGAGCATTAACGCTCGGTCGATGGCGCTGGCGGCGGTGGCGTGCTCGGCCGCAAGGGCTGAGATCGCGTAGCCGGATCCACAGGACACCCGGATCGTCCTTTCCAGCCTCGATGGCCTGTCTTGCCGCCCCTGAGCCGCGCGGCTCGGTTGCGACGAGGTACAGTTTGATGCGCTCCCGATGCAGCTTCGGCTCGCGATCTTGTGCCGCTCGGCTGGTGTCATCAGCTTTGGCTTTTTCGGTAACTAAATCGCAAGGAGGGCGGGGTTATGGTCCTCAGTTCCGCAGGTACTCTCCTTTAAACTCGGGCCGCTTTGGCGGCCCTTTTTTGCCGCCAAGATCCCGCCCGCACCTGGTAAGTCCAGCTGACTGTCGCGGAATAACGCGCCACTTTGGGAGTCGGAGTGAACGCGGGATGACCTGTTCCGCGTCGACAACCGCGCGTTACTACTAAGCCAGCAGGTATTCAACCAATTCGGAGGGACGAACATGATAAGGCACCTCAGTCGGCGTCTCGGCCCCGCCGCCGTCATCGCCATCTCTATGATCGCCGCCGCAGCCGCTCACGCCGACGATCAGCGCAGGGAGAATCTCTATACCGTCACCGCTTTGACATCCAACCTGCCGAATGTCGCCCCGAACCAAGATCCGGTCCTGCAAAACGCCTGGGGCGTGACGTTTACGCCCGGCGCGAGCCCTTTCTGGATTTCCGACAACGCTACCGGGTGCTCAACCCTATATGATGGAGCAGGCGTCCCTGCCGGTGGCCCGCCACCATTAAAGGTTGCGATTCCACTTCCTGGAGGAACCCCCTCGCCAACCTCGTGCATGCCGGTACCTCCGAATGCTAATCCACCACCGACGAATGCGGCACCGACTGGCGTGGTATGGAACCCCACGGGTTTTCTTGTGCCCGGTACGAGCATCACCGCGGTTTTCATCTGGGCGACCGAAGATGGCACTGTATCGGCATGGGCACCAACCCTCCCCGATACCAGTCATGCGGTCGAGGCAGTCAACAACTCGCCTAGCGCCGTGTATAAAGGTTTGGCGGTCGGAACCAACGCACGGGGTGTCTTTCTCTATGCGACGGATTTCCGCGGCGCAAAAATCGACGTGTTCGCGCCCCCGAATTTCAGTGCTGCGACCAGCACCCAGATCCCCGGCAGCTTCTCCGACCCAGATATCCCAGCCGGTTTTGCGCCATTCGGCATCCAGAACGTTAATGGAACGTTGTTCGTCACCTACGCCTTGCAAGACGACAAGAAGCATGACGACGTAGCCGGACCTGGTAACGGCTTTGTTGACGTATTCGATACAGACGGCAATTTGCTGTCGCGCTTCGCCAGTCGAGGAACCCTGAATTCTCCGTGGGGCGTCTCACGGGCGTCGTTCGCGTTTGGCCGGTTCAGCGGTGACATCCTCATCGGCAATTTCGGCGATGGCAAAATCAGCGCGTTTGGGTCTGACGGAGATTTTCACGGCCGCCTGCGGGATGCCACTACGAAAAAGCCGCTAGCGATTGACGGGCTGTGGACGATAACGCTGGGCGGTGGCAGAAACTCGAACTCCGATACTCTCTATTTCACCGCTGGTCCCGACAGCGAGATGAATGGGCTGTTCGGCACGATCACACCGCAAAACTGAGCTTCCGGCAGCGTGGTGAAGGAGCTTGGGCTCGTCCGCCGGCCCATCCGGGTTGGGCCGCCACCCAGGCCGCCGCGACGGCGGCGTCGCCGGCGGCCCACCACCACCAGAATGGGTTTGAGGCGGCCGGTGCCAGAGCCGGTGCGATCTTTGGCGCGATTGGCGGCAATGCCGGTCTTGGTGCCAGGATCGTCGCCGGCGCCGGGCTCCTCGGCGGATGCTCGTCGATCAATCCAGGTGGCCTCAGGAGATTGCATTCCAACAGGGTTACGCCGCGCGGGACGCAGCCGGGCACCGGCGTCCCCGCCACGGTGAACGACGCACGAATTATAGAGCTGTGATTGCTCAGATGGGGTGCCGCTCATCCATAGCGCGCCATCCCTCTTTCCATCTTCCGGACACCCAGATCCAACGGCGGCCATTCCATCGCCACGGCGACCACGCATCCAACGAAAGTGGAGCCAACGGCTCGGCCGCTGCCAGCACCAACGGAACGCCGCTTCCGGTGACCACCGGCCGCAGCGCTTTGTCAACTTGGCGCAACAGCACCTTCTACCCCTCGGCGGCCTGAATGGCTCGCTGAACCCTTTTTCGAAGCTCGCGCCAATCAGGGTCGGGCCTGAGGCCCGTTCCCTCCCCGGCGTTGACCGGCTTCAAACGGTACTGCGAGCCTCGCCGAGGCGATAGACGCGCCGGGGGCGGGCGCTCTTCTGCTTCTGCATCCAGATCGTTTTGACTTCTGCACCGTCCGGTTGGGGGTGGTGAGCCGACCTTCGCCGGAACATCCTGCAATGACCAGGATGCCCATGAGCCAGACCCGCCGCCTTGCCGCAATTCTCGCCGCCGATGTCGCTGGCTATTCGCGGCTGATGGGGGCTGATGAGGAAGGGACGCACGAACGCCTCAAGCGGCACCTCGGGGAGCTAATCAACCCGAAGATCGCCGAGCACCGTGGTCGCGTAGTGAAGAACACCGGTGACGGAATGCTGGCTGAGTTCTCCAGCGTTGTGGATGCCGTCCGGTGCGCCGCCGAGGTGCAGCGGGCAATGGCTGACCGCAACGCGGAGACCCCTGAAGACAAGCGCATCACCTTCCGAGTGGGGATCAACCTTGGCGACGTGATCGCTGAGCCGGATGACATCTCGTCGAACGTCAAAAGCATCCCGAGCCCATCGACATACCGCGGCTGGCTGTCGCGGTGTACGGCGGCACGCAGCCGGACAAGCTCGCGGCGCTGATGCGGGAGCAAGATGACGGGCTGCTCGCGCGGATTTTGTGGGCGTGGCCCGAGCCTGTTCCGTTCCGGCTGATGCAGACGGTGCCGAATGCTGAATGGGCAATCGGGGCGCTCGATCGACTGCGCGAGATCGACTTGCAGCCCGGTGATCCACCGCAGCCGATCATGGTCCCCCGCTGGTTGGCGAAGCGCGCGACATGATCGAAGCGTTCGGTCGGGAGATGCAGGACCGCCAGACAAGCGCCGGGGGGTTGCTGCGCTCAGCAATCGGCAAGGCGCGGGGTGCGGCACTCCGGCTCGCGCTCGTGCTTGAGCTTTTGTGGTGGTGTGGCGAGGATGGCTGAGCCCGCCACCGAACGAAATATCCGCCCGCGCCTTTGCCGCCGCGGCGCTTTTGGTTGGCGACTACTTCATGCCAATGGCCGAACGCGTCTATGGAGACGCCGCCGCGAGCCGCCATGATCGTAACGCCGCAACACTCGCCCGCTGGATCATGCGGGAGCGCCCAACCGAGGTGCACGTCCGTCACCTTCAGCGGCAGGTACGTTTGCCGGGGCTGCGCTCGGCAGAGGATATTCACGATGCCGCGCGCGTCCTAATCGACGCCGATTGGCTTTCGCCGCCGCCCAAAGGTGCCGAACCTGGGCGGCCTAGAGTCGCCTACTCGATAAACCCCAGATTGTGGGAGGGGGCATCATGAGCCGGTGGGCCGAGATGTTCACCGCGCTCTCCCGAGGTGTTGACACAGCGGACACAAATGACACAACCCAGCCCGAGAGAGGTCGCCGAGGGGTTGTGTCGCTAGTGTCAGCAGTGTCAACGGCCCCGCCACCCAAAATGCGCCGTCGAGGGAGCCCGCGGGGGTGTCTGCCGGACACGACCTTTGCGACAGCGCACCGGTCTGGGGCGAGGCCGAGCAAGAGCGCGCCGCAATTACCGAATACGACGGCAACATCCCGCGCGCATCGGCCGAAGGCTTTGCCCGGCTCGATCCCGATCGGCCGCCCGGCCGTACGCCGCCGCGGCGCTGGCGACGATTTGTCGATGATATCGCCCACTTCCTCGACAGCCCGTTCTGCGGGAAAATGACCCCCCGCTTACCCCTATGTCCCCCTTGCCCCTGCGATCGCCCCGGCGCCCAATTTGCTGCGCGGCGCTATCGTAGCTATGCTGCAATAGCGCGGGGCCCGAACGCCGCTGACGCGCGGCGTGAAGCCCGCTGCGCACCATCGGCAAGGGGCGCCGCTCGGTTGGATCATTGTGTCAGTTCCCAAGCCAGTACGGCGTGACTGCCAGCACCCGGGCGGCAACGGGGGAGGGTGTGTCTCGCTCCGGTCCGCGTCTCGATCGTGGCGGATCTTCCGATAGGGCGACCAGCCGTTCTCCGTTCAGGAGCCACAGGAGGCCGGCGCAATCGACGCGGGCGAAAGGACGGTCGCGGTCGCAGCCAAATAGATCGTGCGGTCCCCAGCCGAGAGATGCTGCCGTGGTGCAGCCGGGGAGTCGGTAGGAGCGTTGGCGGAGGAATACAGCGCTCAGCCTGGCACAATTGTGCGGTGGGCACGGCGCGGCAGCCGACAGGGTGGTGGCGGCTCTGAGGCGCGATAATAGCAGGCGCGCGCGAGGTTTGGCGAAGCGACCGGGCCAGGCCTCAGCCCGACTGGCGCATGATGGCCGGGCGCGTCGCGCCCACGACGTGGTTGAGGAAAGGCGGCGCATACTGCCGCTGTTGTTGCCGGGTCGGCGTGGATGGCAGGAACAAACCCGAACCCATGAGGGGCGTGTTGCGTATCGTACTCACGCTGTTGCTGACATTGCTTTCGGGGCATGCCTTCGCGCAGAGCATGCCTACGCAACCGCTCGCAAGAGGCTACGGCGGTGCGCCGCATTGCATAAACGATGCGCCGCCGAACGGTCCCTATCACCAATTATGCCTCGGCCTCAATTCGGTAGATGGCGGGGTGTTGAGCTACAACGCCAATAACGGTGCATCGCCGTTACCGATGCAGTGCAACATCAAAGGTGTCGTCAGCAACTGCCTTAGCGGTAGCGCCTCTACTCCTGATCTCTCCGGCATCGGCTATGTGTCAAAGGTGACGTGCGACGGCACAACCGATGTCACCGCAGCACTCAACACCGACATGGCGGCGCAGGGCGGCGGCGCTTACTACTTGCCGCAGCATTCACAGTGCGTCATCGGCGGGCCGTCCGACATGCAAATCCCAGCCGGTGTGTTTGTGCGCTGCCAGATGCCAGCGGGCGGCTATCTGCCGCCACAGCCACAGGGCTGCACGTTGCACGTCAACCCGACGCACACGATCCATTCGCCTACCGCTCCGGGCAATCAATCTGGCCTTTACGGTGTTCGCATCATCCGCCAAGGGTACAGTTACCCAACGACACTGCGTGCTTCGCTGACCGAGATCGCAAACTACGCCGGGACCGCGATCACCTGTAACGGCGGCACCGACTTTGATGTTAGCCACGTTCTGATCGTCGGCTTCAATTGGGGCTTCGTGAATTCCTGCGACCGATTGCGTTTTACGGACAGCCGCATCGACGCAACGAACGGCTTCCAGATGACGCAGTGCTACGACACCTGTTATCTGAGCGATATCGAGGCGTGGCCGTTTGGCCCCGGCACCCCATACAATACGGGGCCACAGGCGCAGACCTCGCAAATCTCCGGTGCCACGAATAGCTCGGGTCATATCCGCCTGACGCTTTCGGCTGCGCCGCCCACCGCACTCGTTACCGGCGATACCGTGGTCGTTGGCAATGTCGGGGGCGTGCCGAATGCAAGCGGACGGTGGACGATAACGGTTGTAAACGCGACAACCGTGGATCTCAACGGGTCTAGCTGGTCAGGCGGCTATACGTCGAGCGGCACGCTCAAAATCTCGGCGATGCGTAGGAAGGGCATCGCGTTTGACATCATTGGCCCCGGCGGCGGGCCGTTCATGTCGCGCCTGACAAGCGTCTCCTATGATGTCGGGCTGCATTACGGCGGCAGTTCCGACACCGCCGGGTGCACCGATTGCTGGCTCGAAGCCGATGTGGGTACGGACAACCCTGATCCGGTGCCGACCGGCATTTTGGTGGACGGCAACGCGAGCCACGAAAAGTTTACCGGCGGCTACGTCAACTTTCCGGGGCCGTCCTTGGTCATCAACTCAACCGGCGACATCGCGTTGACGATGCAGGGCACGTTTCTGGTCGGGCTCGGCTGGCGCTCCGGGCAGTACCCGATCCAACTGGTGCGGGGTTTCTGGATCGCAACCGGCACGACAATCGAAAATACTGACCCGACACAATACCTCATGTCAGCCGCAGCCACGTGGGGCGGTGTGCGATGGAACGCGATGCTGATCCCCGGTGGCGTCGTATCCGAAGACCCGTCGCTGTGCCCAAAAATGATACAGGATGGTGCAACCGGTCCGTGTGTGGCAACAGTGGGTATCGTGGCAAAAGCCCGACCGTGATGCGCGATCACGAATACAAGCGGCACGGCACTCTGACCCTGATGGCGGGGATCGATCTGTTCACCGGTCACGTCCACGACCTGGTCAAGGACCGCCACCGCAGCCGCGAATTCATCGAGTTCCTCAAGCTCCTCGATATGGCCTACCCCGCCGATACCGCGATCGAGGTCATCCTCGACAACCATTCCGCCCATGTCTCGCGCGAGACCACAACCTGGCTCGCCGCGCAGCCGATAGGGCGCTTCACGTTCACCTTCACACCGACCCATGGATCGTGGCTCAATCTCATCGAAGGCTTCTTTTCCAAGCTGGCGCGCTCGGTATTGCGGCAATAGTTGAATGTCGTCCTGCACCATCTCTCCAATGATGATCTCGCGATCGGTTATGGCGGCGCAGTTCTGAAGGATTTTCAGCGGGTCTCTCGCGTGCAACAGAACATGAAACAGCACGGCGCTATCGAACCGCCCAAGGTGTTCCATCAAAAAAACTCGAACAGATTCAAGGAGGTACTAAAATTTGTCAAGAGAGTTCGATAAATGAGCCTAA
>Ga0306922_10007187_pt1 | contig 10727 bp, 7 predicted proteins | sample sta12Cox44000082_FD_203758 | JGI IMG/M metagenome (GOLD analysis project Ga0306922, IMG submission 203758) | Lab enrichment of tropical soil microbial communities from Luquillo Experimental Forest, Puerto Rico - statoxic.12C.oxic.44.000.082 (v2)... | ecosystem: Environmental > Terrestrial > Soil...
GGCAGCCTCCACGTCCACGTTGTCCAGGCCCACCCCAGCCCGGGCCACCACCCGCAGGTCCGTCGCGTGCGCCAGGGCTTCCGCGTCCATTCTGGTCGCGCTGCGGATGATCACCGCGTCCACGCCCGCCAGCGCGGGCAGCAGCGCGGACCGGTCCGCGCCGTCGGTATAGCGGACCTCGAAGTCGGCTTCGAGCTGGGCGATGGCGGCAGGTGAGAGTTCCTCGGCAACCAGCACAACAGGTTTCGGCATGGTGCTAACCCTCCGGGCGCTGACGTGGGACGTCGCAGAGTCTAGCCCGGCTTGTGAATGGCTTCACGAATCAGCTGGCCCCTCATCGTCTGCCGCCAGCCAGCTCATCAGCGGCCGCAGCCGGGCGCCCACCTGCTCGATCTGCTCGGCATGCAGGGCCTCGCGGCGCTTGAGGAAGTTCGGCCGCCCGTTGTCGAACTCCTCGACCAGTTCGGCGGTGAACGTGCCGTCCCGGATCTCGGCCAGGATGCGGCGCATCTCCTCCTTGGTCCGCTCGTCGATCAGCCGCGGCCCGCGGGTATAGCCGCCGTACTCCGCCGTGTCCGAGACCGACCAGTACATCTTGGACAGGCCGCCCTCATACATGAGGTCAACGATCAGCTTCATCTCGTGCAGGCACTCGAAGTAGGCCACCTCCGGCTGGTAGCCGGCTTCGACCAGGGTGTCGAACCCGGCCTTGATCAGCTCGGACACGCCGCCGCAGAGCACGGTCTGCTCGCCGAACAGGTCGGTCTCGGTCTCCTCGGCGAAGGTGGTGGCCAGCGCGCCGGCCCGGGTGCCGCCGATCGCCTTGGCGTAGGCGAGGGTGAGCGGCCAGGCCTGCCCGGAGGCATTCCGCTCCACCGCCACCAGCACCGGCACCCCACGCCCCTCGGCGAACTGCCGGCGGACCAGGTGGCCGGGCCCCTTCGGGGCGACCATGCACACGTCCACCCCGGGCGGCGGGTCGATCAGCCCGTACCGGATGTTCAGCCCATGCGCGAAGAACAGTGCGTCCCCGTCGTCCAGGCTGGGCGCGATCGCGCTGGCGTACAGCGCCCGCTGGACGTGGTCGGGCGCCAGCACCATGATCAGGCCGGCTTCCTCGCACGCCCGTTCGGGGGTGGTGACCCGCAGCCCTTCGTTGGCGGCACTCTCCCGGCTGGCCGACCCCTCCGGCAGCCCGACCCGGACGTCCACGCCGGAGTCCCGCAGCGACAGCGCGTGCGCATGGCCCTGGCTGCCGTACCCGAGCACCGCCACGTGGCGGCCCTGGATGATGCCGAGATCGGCGTGGTCGTCGTAGTAGATCTCTGCCATCGCTCGCTCTTCGCTCCCTCGTTCTTGACATCTGGGGGTGGTTACTGGGCCTGGCCGGCCGCGGGGCGGTCCAGCGGCCGCAGCGCCCGGTCGGTGATCGATTTGCTGCCCCGGCCCAGTGCGACCATCCCGGACTGCACCAGTTCCTTGATGCCGAACGGCTCCAGCACCCGGATCAGGGCGTCCAGCTTCTCGCGGTTGCCGGTGGCCTCGACCGTGACCGCGTCCTGGGCCACGTCCACCACCTTGGCGCGGAACAGCGCGACCGTCTCCAGCACCCGCGACCTGCTCTCGGCGTCCGCCCTGACCTTGACCAGCAGCAGTTCCCGCTGGACCGAGACCGCCGGGTCCAGTTCCACGATCTTGATCACGTTGATCAGCTTGTTGAGCTGCTTGGTGACCTGCTCCAGCGGGTGATCAGCGCAGTTGACCACGATGGTCATCCGGGAGACTTCCTCGTGCTCGGTTGGCCCGACCGCGAGCGAGTCGATGTTGAACCCCCGCCGGGAGAACAAGCCGGCCGCCCGGACCAGCACCCCCGGCTTGTTCTCGACCAGCACCGACAGCGTGTGCCTGCTGGCGGCCGGATCCTGTTCCCGCAGCCGCGGCTGAAGGCTGTTCATTCGGTCACATCCCAGTCCGGGGCCATGTCGCGGGCCAGCTTGATGTTGTCGTTACTGGTCCCGGCCGCCACCATCGGCCACACCATGGCGTCCCGGTGCACGATGAAGTCGATCACCACCGGCCGGTCGTTGATCTGCATGGCCCGCTCGATGGTGGCGTCCACATCAGCTGCCTTTTCACACCGCAGGCCGGCACAGCCGTACGCCTCGGCGAGCTTGACGAAGTCGGGCACCCGGGTGCCGAGCTGGCCCGGCCCGGTGTCGGCCGGCGCGGGCGGTGCGGCGGACGCCGCCCGGTCCAGATCGGTGTTGGAGTACCGCTCGTTGTAGAACAGCGTCTGCCACTGCCGGACCATGCCGAGATTGCCGTTGTTGATGATGGCGACCTTGATGGGGATCCCGTCCACCGTGCAGGTGGCCAGTTCCTGGTTGGTCATCTGGAAGCAGCCGTCGCCGTCGATCGCCCACACCACCGCGTCCGGGCGGCCCACCTTGGCGCCCATCGCGGCCGGCACGGCGTAGCCCATGGTGCCCAGGCCACCGGAGTTCAGCCAGTGCCCGGGATGCTCGTGGCTGATGAACTGGGCGGCCCACATCTGGTGCTGGCCGACCCCGGCTACATAGACCGCGTCCGGGCCGACCAGGCTGCCGATCCGCTCGATCACGAACTGCGGCGCCAGCGAGCCGTCGTCCGGCTCGGTGTAGCCCAGCGGGTAGGTGTTCCGCCAGGCGTCCAGCTGCGACCACCAGGCCGTCAGGTCGGCGCCCTGGCCCGCTTCCTGCTCGGCCTGAACCGCGGCCACCAGCTCGGTGATGACCTCCTTGCAGTCGCCGACGATGGGCACGTCCGCCCGCCGGTTCTTGGAGATCTCGGCCGGGTCGATGTCAGCATGCACGACCGCCGCACCGGGGGCGAAGCTGTCCAGCCTGCCCGTCACCCGGTCGTCGAACCTCGCACCGAGTGCCACCAGCAGATCCGCCTTCTGCAGTGCCCCGACCGCCGCTACCGAGCCGTGCATGCCGGGCATGCCGACGTTCTGCGGGTGACTGCTGGGGAAGCCGCCGCGGGCCATCAGGGTGGTGACCACCGGCATGCCGGTGAGCTCGGCCAGCGCGATCAGTTCGGCGCTGGCACCCGCCTTGATCACCCCGCCGCCGACGTACAGCACCGGCCGCTGGGCGGTCATCATCAGCCGGGCCGCTTCCCGCACCTGCCGCGAGTGCGGGCGGGTCACCGGGTGGTAGCCAGGCAGGTCGAAGGGGACCGGCCAGCGGAAGCCGGTGGTCGCCTGCAGCGCGTCCTTGGCGATGTCCACCAGGACCGGCCCAGGCCGGCCGGTGCTGGCCACATGGAACGCCTCGGCGACCGTCCGGGCGATGTCGTCGGCGTGGGTGACCAGGAAGTTGTGCTTGGTGATTGGCAGGGTGATGCCGGCGATGTCGGCTTCCTGGAACCCGTCGGTGCCGATCAGCCCGGACGGGACCTGGCCGGTGATGGCCACTACCGGGACCGAATCCATGTAAGCGTCGGCGAGCGGGGTCACCAGGTTGGTGGCACCCGGGCCCGAGGTCGCCATGCAGACCCCCGGACGGCCGGTGACCTGGGCATAGCCGGCGGCCGCATGACCGGCGCCCTGCTCGTGCCGGACCAGGATGTGCCGCACGCTGGGGGAGTCGAACAGCGGGTCGTAGGCGGGCAGGATCGCCCCGCCCGGGATGCCGAAAACGACATCCACCCCGAGCCGCTCCAGCGCGGCGACCAGGGCCTGCGCACCGGTCATCGGCCGGGCCTGCGCCGTGGCCGCCGTGGCCGGCGTGACGGCGGCGGGGGCGGCGGCGGGCGCGGCGGTGCGGCCAGGCCGGTCCTGGCGGCGGCCGGGCGCCCGGGCGGCAAGATCACGCGGGGATGGCCCGTGACCCTGGCGCGCCGGCTCCGGCAGCCCGGCCGGTGGGCCGGCTGTCGTCGTGCTCTGGTCAGTCATCGGGACGGTTCCTCATCTGCTGTCACTGGTGCGCTGGCAATAAAAAACCCCTCGTGCCCAGCGGGCAGTCGAGGGGAGCGCGTGGGCTGCTGGTCAGCCACCCACGCGCCGGCGAAGTACGATAACGCGGCCACAAGGCACGTACCCACTGTGGCCTACCGTGCCCGGCGCGTCAACTTGAGAGCATTTCTGTCTCGGCAGGTGAGATGCCAGGATGCGGTCAGGAGGCGGCGGCCTTCGCCGCACCCGGTACCCCGCTGGCCGTGCTGGTCTTGGCCTCGCTGCCAGCCGTGGGGCCGGCGTCGCTGCCAGCGGGCCCGGCCGCACCCGGACCGCCGGGCGGGGCACCGCCGTCACCGGTGGGCTCCTGGCCGGCCGGTGCCTGGAAGATCTCGACCCGCCCCCCGCCGCCCCGTTCCTTCGCTTTCGACATCGCCATGTCGGCCCGCCGCCACACCTGGCCGGCCTGGCTGTGGCCGGCGAAGGCGACGCCGAGGCTGGCGGTCAGGCTGACGTCCCGGTCAGCGGCCCGGAATGCCGGGGTGGTGATACCGCGGGCGAGCCGCCCGGCCATATCTACCATCTCGTCCGGGCTGCCGCTGCTCTCGATGAGGACGGCGAACTCGTCCCCGCCCCAGCGCGCCACCGTGTCCTGCGGCGGCACCGCGGCCCGCAGTCGCCGGGCGACCTGGGCCAGCAGCACATCCCCGGCGCTGTGGCCGTATTGCGCGTTGATAGCGGTGAAGTGGTCCAGATCGATCAGGATCACACCGTGCAGGGCAGGCTGCGCCAGGGCCGTCCCCGTCTCGGCCCGCGCCCGCTGCTCGGCATAGGCCCGGTTCGGCAGGCCGGTCAGCCCGTCATAGAAGGTCAGGTGGGTGACCTGGCGGCGCAGCGCCACCTGCGCACTCACATCCCTCGCGGTGACCAGCAGGTAGGTCTGGCCGCCGGATTCGGCGTAACGCGAGACCGTGGACTCGACGTGCCGCCAGGTGCCGTCCGCGGCGCGGACCCGGCAGGAGTACCGGATGACCCGGTCGCCCGCGTCCGTCACCACGCGCCGGGCCGCCCTGGTAGCACCCGCCCTGTCCTCCGGATGCAGCAGGCCAGACAGGGATGTGCCGGACAGGCTGTCCGGCTGGTAGCCATAGCCGGTCGTGGCCCGGCTGGCGTACCTGATCACGCCGCCCAGGTCGCAGAGCAGGACCACGTCGCTGGTGCGGTCGGCCAGGTCACGGAACCGCTGGCGGGATTCCTGCCAGGCCCCCGCGGCCGAATTCGCCTGCCGCAGCAGCCCGGCCAGCCGCAGCGCCAGCACCGCCAGCATGCCACCAGCGACCACGCCCAGCACCGGCCGGTCGGCGCTCTCGCCCGCCAGCGCCCAGACCACCAGCACCACCGCCGCCAGCCCGGCCGCCGCAGTGGCCACGGCAGCCGCGGCGGGTACCGGCCGGCCCCATCCGTCCGGCCGCTGGGCGCCCGGGATGAGGCGGCCGGGCAGCGCACCAGCCCATCGGCCTTCCCCGAGCCAGGGCGCGCACCCGAGCAGTACCAGCCCGGCCGCCTGCACCAGCAGCGCCGCCAGCCCGGGTGGCTGGCCCAGGATGCGCGCCCCGACCGCCATCGAGTCGCCGGCGGCGATGAGCAGCACGGCCAGATAGGGCAGCACCCCACGGCGCCCGGCCGCCACCGCGAGCGGCAGGCCGGCGCCGAGCAGGACCAGCTCGGCGAGCGGGTGGACCAGTTCCACCGCGAAAGTGGCCGGGCCCAGCCCGGCCCGCAGGAACACCAGCCGGTAGATGGCCACCCAGCCGATCATGAACAGCGCGGAAGCGAGCAGGTAGCCGTCGGCGATGCTGGTACCGGTGCCGCCCTGGCCGCGCATCCAGCGGGGCGGCCTGGCGAACGGGCGCGGGGCACCCGGCGCTCGCGCCTGCACACCCGGGTCCGGATCGGCAAGGGGACGATGCCCGGCGGCCCCGGGCTCATCCGCGGCAGCCCCGGATCCGGCCGCCGCCGGGGAGCCGGCGGCCGCCCGGGAGCCAGCGGCCGCAAGCCGGACCATGCCAGCCGCCATCACCGGGACCGCCAGCAGCGACGGCAGGTCACCGAACGACAGCGGTACCGCCGCATCCGCCGCGGGGGCGGCCAGCAGCTGTGCGGTGATCACACCCGCACCCCAGAGCGCGGCAGCGATGGCGAACCAGCGGTAGGCACGCCGCAACGGCCCGGTGTAGCGGGCCGCGCCCCACCAGAGACTGACCGCCGCCCCGGCCGCCGCCACTGTCCCGGCCGCTGTCCCCGCCTGCGAAGCCAGGCTCATCGCGATCCACCCGAAGATTCCGGGCGCACCGATTTCTCCTCTCGCCGGATCTGGCGCAAGACCCGCGGGGCTGGCTGGCGCGACCTGCCTTGTGGGCGTTGGCCCCGCCGCTCAGTAGCCGATCCGTAGCCCGCGGTAACCCAAGTATGGACCGTGCACCGCCTGGTCCAGAGCGCTGTCGGATCGGCCAGGCAACGTCATAGGTCACGGTGAGACTCACTGTAATTGCCGTAGGTCACACTTCGATTGCAGGTGCGGAGCAGTAAGGGAGCAGCTAACCAGGCAGGCCGCGATTGCGGGCCGGTGCGCCCCGCCGGCCCGGTCAGTAGCGCCCGGTGATCACGTTCTGCAGGGGCTGCCCGGCGCAATAACGCTCGGCCTGCACCCGCACGAAGGCCAGCGCGCGCGCCTGCGACACGGCGGTCGAGGCGGCCACGTGCGGTGTGATGAACACACCGGGCGCGGTCCACAGCGGGTGCCCGGGCGGCAGCGGCTCCGGGTCGGTCACGTCGAGCGCGGCCCGCAGCCGGCCGGCCCGCAGTTCGGCAACCAGTGCGCCGGTGACCAGCAGCGCACCCCGGGCCGCATTGACCAGCAGCGCCCCGTCCTTCATCCGGGCCAGGAAGGCCGCGTCCACCATCCCGATCGTGTCCGGGGTGACCGGGGCGAGGACGACCACCACGTCCGCCTCCGGTAGCAGGCCGGGCAGGTCGCCGAGGCCGGCCACGCCGTCACGCGGCCGCCTGGCCACCCGGCGCACTCCCACCTCGAACCCGGCCAGCCGCCGCTCCACCGCCGCCCCGATCGACCCGTATCCCACGATCAGCACGGTCTTGGTGGCCAGGTTGCCGGTGAACCGGTAGCTCCACCGCTGCCCCGCCTGCTCACGCGCGAAGGAGGGCAGGTCGCGCTCGGCGGCCAGGATGGCGGCGACCACCCACTCGGCGGTGCTGGCATCGTGCACGCCACGGGCGTTGCACAGGGTCACCCCGGGCCGCAGGTACGGCAGGAACCGGTCAATGCCGGCGGTCAGCGTCTGCACCACCCGGAGAGCTGGCAGCCGCGTGACCACCTCGACCGCTGGCTGCCGGGGGAAGAACGGCGGCACGTAGAACTCCACCTGACCCGCGCCGGCCGGGAGCGGCCCGCCATCCGGCGCCACCACGCTCACCTCGGCGCCCGGCACCCCCGCCAGGGCGTCTGCTACCTCGGGTACCGGCACCCAAAACAACATCAGCCACCTCCACCCGCGACCATCACGGCTTAGGGCCCGTTTCGTGCCCGGCTTGCCCCTTTTTGAGCGGCCCGGGCGCTGTGAACGACCGCCCGGGAATCCTTGGTCAAGGTGGGCAGGGTCAGCCCGGTGCCAGGCGGTCGAGGATGAGCTGCCGCACCCGGGCCGCGTCGGCCTGGCCGCGGGTGGCCTTCATCACCGCACCTACCAGGGCCCCAGCCGCGGCGGTCTTGCCGCCGCGCACCTTCGCGGCCACATCCGGGTTCGCGGCGATCGCCTCGTCCACAGCGGCCAGCAGGGCACCTTCGTCGCTGACCACCGCCAGGCCGCGGGCCGCCACCACGTCGTCCGGCGATCCCTCCCCGGCCAGCACCGCGTCGATCACCTGGCGGGCCAGCTGGTCGTTGAGCGTGCCCGCGGCCACCAGCGCCGCCACCCGGGCCACCTGCGCGGGCGTGATCGGCAGGGCGGCCAGCTCGGCACCGGATTCGTTGGCCCGGCGGGCCAGTTCGCCCAGCCACCACTTGCGGGCGTCGGCCGGGGCCGCGCCTGCCGCCACTGTGGCTTCGACCAGGTCCACGCCACCGGCGTTGTGGATCATCGAGAATTCGCGGTGGGACAGGCCCCACTCGGCGGTCAGCCGGGCGCGCCGGGCCGCGGGCAGTTCCGGCAGTGCCGCCCGGATCTGCGCCACCCATTCCCGCGATGGCGCCACCGGCACCAGGTCAGGCTCGGGAAAGTAGCGGTAGTCCTGCGCCTCTTCCTTGCTCCGGCCCGCCGTGGTCTCACCGGTGTCCTCGTGGAAGTGGCGGGTCTCCAGGATGACCCGGTGCCCGGCGTCAAGCACGGCCGCCTGCCGCTGGATCTCGAACCGCACCGCCCGCTCCACCGAACGCAGCGAGTTGACGTTCTTGGTTTCGGTCCTGGTCCCCCACTGCACCGCATCCGGCGCGAGCGAGGTGTTGACGTCGCAGCGCAGCGAGCCCTCCTCCATCCGGACGTCGGACACTGCCAGCGCCCGGAGCAGATCGCGGAGCTCGGTTACGTAGACCCTGGCCACCTCGGGGGCCAGGGCCCCGGTGCCTGGGACCGGCTTGGTGACGATCTCCACCAGTGGGATGCCGGCCCGGTTGTAGTCCACCAGCGAGTAGTCCGCGCCGTGGATGCGGCCGGTGCTGCCGCCGACATGCAGCGACTTTCCGGTGTCCTCCTCCAGGTGGACCCGCTCGATACCGACCCGCACCGGCCGGGAGCCGCCGTCCGCGGCTGGGTCGTCCACCCAGATGTCCAGCCAGCCGCCGGTGCAGAGCGGCTCGTCGTATTGCGAGATCTGGAAGTTTTTCGGCATGTCCGGGTAGAAGTAGTTCTTCCGGGCAAACCGGCACCAGTCCGCGATGGTGCAGTTCAGCGCGAGCCCGATCCGGATCGTGTACTCGATTGCGGCCCGGTTGGGCACCGGCAGCGAGCCGGGCAGGCCCAGGCATACCGGGCAGACCAGGGTGTTCGGGTCACCACCGAACCGGGCCGGGCAGCCGCAGAACATCTTGGTCACGGTGCCCAGCTCGACGTGTGTCTCCAGGCCGATCAACGGTTCATAGCGGGTCACGGCGTCGGCGAACGGCATCAGCGCGGCAGTCGGCATGGCCTAGCTCAGCCCCTTCGCCTGATCGAGCAACCGATGGCCGCGGCGGCTGTCCAGGGCAGCCTCCACCGCGGCGCCGACCCGGTAAATCCGGTCGTCGGCCAGCACCGGTGCCATGATCTGCAAACCGACCGGCAGCCCATCGGGGGCGAGCCCGCACGGCACTGACAGCGCCGCGTTGCCCGCCAGGTCAGAAGGGATCGTGCACAGGTCGGCGACATACATCGCGAGCGGGTCGTCCACCCGCTCCCCGAGCGGGAACGCGGTGGTCGGCGTGGTGGGTGACACCAGCACATCCACCTGCTCGAACGCGGCCTCGAAGTCACGGATGATGAGCGTCCGGACCTGCTGCGCCTTGCCGTAGTAGGCGTCGTAGTAGCCGCTGGACAGGGCGTAGGTGCCCAGCATGATCCGGCGCTTGACCTCGGCGCCGAATCCCTGCGCCCGGGTCAGCGACATCACCTCTTCCGCGCTGGCGGTCCCGTCATCACCCACCCGCAGCCCGTACCGCATCGCGTCGAACCTGGCCAGGTTGGACGAGCACTCGCTAGGCGCGATCAGGTAATAGGCAGGCAGCGCGTAGCTGAAGTGCGGGCAGGAGACCTCGGCTACCTTGGCCCCCAGCGACTCGAGCAGTTCCACCGCCTCGCTGAACCGGGCCAGCACCCCCGGCTGGCAGCCTTCGCCGGAAAGTTCCGGGACAACACCGATCCGCAGCCCGCTCACGTCGGCTTGCCGGGCGGCGGCCACCACCGGCGGCACCGGCGCGTCCACCGAGGTGGCGTCGCACGGGTCGTGCCCCGACATCACCTCGTGCAGCAGCGCGGCGTCCAGCACGGTGCGGGCCAGCGGGCCCGGGCTGTCCAGCGAGGAAGCGAACGCGACCACCCCGTACCGGGACGATCCGCCGTAGGTCGGCTTGACCCCGACCACCCCGCAGACGGCGGCGGGCTGGCGGATGGATCCGCCGGTGTCGGTGCCGATCCCGAGCGGCGCCTCGAAGGCTGCCACCGCTGCCGCCGACCCGCCCGAGGATCCGCCGGGTACCCGGCTCAGGTCCCACGGGTTGTGGCTGGGGCCGAACGCCGAGTTCTCGGTGGAGGAGCCCATCGCGAACTCGTCCATGTTGGTCTTGCCCAGGATCACCACCCCGCCCGCCCGCAGCCGCCGGGTGATGGTGGCGTCGTACGGCGGGCGCCAGCCGTCCAGGATGGCCGACCCGCAGGTGGTCGGCATGTCGGTGGTGGTGAACACATCCTTCAGCGCCAGCGGTACCCCGGCCAGCGCGCCGAGCGGCTCACCGGCCGCCCGCCGCTGGTCCACCGCCCGGGCGGCCTGGCGCGCCTGCTCTGTGGCGACGTGCAGGAAGGCCCGCACCCGGTCGTCGGCGTCACCGATCCTGGCCAGGTGGGCGTCGGTCACCTCCAGCGCCGACACCTCGCCCGCGGCCATCGCCGCCGCGAGCCCGGCCGCCGTCATCATTGTCAGTTCGCCGGCCACGGGTCAGTCCTCCGCCAGGATCCGCGGGACCCGGAACCGCTGCTGCTCCACCGCGGGTGCGGCTGCCAGCGCCTCCGCCGCAGTCAGGCAC
>Ga0306922_10007188_pt1 | contig 10726 bp, 9 predicted proteins | sample sta12Cox44000082_FD_203758 | JGI IMG/M metagenome (GOLD analysis project Ga0306922, IMG submission 203758) | Lab enrichment of tropical soil microbial communities from Luquillo Experimental Forest, Puerto Rico - statoxic.12C.oxic.44.000.082 (v2)... | ecosystem: Environmental > Terrestrial > Soil...
AGACTAAGGAAGCGCCGGAAAAGGACCTACACTAACCTTGCCAAGGTTGGGGTCGAGGGTTCGAATCCCTTCGCCCGCTCCAATAAATCAATAACTTAGATGACCATTGATTCAGCGCACCTCTTTTGGGGTAACACCGGGGTAACAGTCGCTACGAGTTCGTAGTCGGGCGAGGCCTAGTTCACTGCTTGTGCCCACGGCCCTCCTTAAGTTCCTGCGTTCGATCCAAGCGCGCCCGCCCCGCGCAGAAGCTCACCTGCTACTAACATCATTCCCTCATCCAGGACTGTCCGACACGATAGTTTGGCCACCGCAAATCGCCAAAAAACTTTGCGTGGCTCATTGCAATCGATCGCGGATGAAACGCGGGTTACCTAAGACGCCAAGACCGCTACAGCTCGGCAGCGGCAAGAATGCACATCAGCTAAGTCAGTCCTGCGGGGGCGACCATAAAGCCACCGGGGCTAGCAAGATCGAACCGGCTTTTCTTCATATCGATCTCTCACTTGCTGCAGCACAACCGCTGCTGACATGTTTTGACTGCCCGGGTCTGGGGATATTCGGATATGATTTTCGGAAACGGCAGGTGAGCAATGCCACAAAACTCTTCGTCGGCGGGGAGCGCGAAATTCGGACGTATTGGCGACTCGATTCCCCGCGTCGAGGATCTGCGTTTGTTGACCGGACAGGGGCGCTACACCGACGACACGGCGCCATCCGGCTGTCGCTATATCGCGTTTGTCCGTTCGCCCCACGCGCATGCGAAGATCCGTGAGATCGATCCAACCGCGGCCCTCAAGCTGCCGGACGTAGTCGTGATGACCGGCGCCGATCTCCAGGCGGCCGGCGTGAAGCCGATCCTCAACCCCATCGATTCGCTCGGGGTTGGCTTTCCGAGCTTCACGGACGGTCTGGTCATTCCGCCGTGGCGTGCGCTTGCTGTCGGAAAGGCGCGTCATGTGGGCGAGGCGGTTGCGCTCGTGGTAGCGCCAACGGAGTCGAGCGCGCGCGATGCTGCCGAGGCGATACGGGTCGATTACGCGCCACTGGAATCGGTGATCGAGATCGACGATGCGCAGAAGGCGGGTGCGCCGCTCGTATGGGACGAGCTACCCGGCAACCGGCTGTTCGCCATCGAGGCTGGTGACAAGGTAGCGACCGAAGCCGCGTTTGCGCGCGCTGCTCAGATCGTCGAGATCGAGGCCATCAACAATAGAGTTATCATCAGTTTCATAGAGCCACGCAGCTGCATTGCGTCCTATGACCCAGGGACAGAGCGGCTACTGGTGCAGATCGGCTCACAGGGCGTGCATCAACAGGCGATGCGCATTGCCCATGCGCTCAACCTGCCGCTTGAACGCGTGCGGGTGTCGACCGGCGACGTCGGCGGCGGCTTCGGCGCACGCTCGACCACGTATCCTGAATACATCGCGTGCGCCTATGCAGCCTACAAGCTCGGCCGCGCGGTACGCTGGTCCGCCACTCGCTCCGAGTGCTTCATTAGCGACACCCAGGCGCGCGATCACGTGACCAAAGCCGCAATGGCGTTCGATCGCGACGGCAAGATAATCGGGTTGCGCGTGCATGGTCATTGCAACATGGGCGCGCATGTTGTCCCGCGGCAGCCAAATTCGACGGTCGGCAACGTCATCCGGATGCTGGTGGGCGCCTACGCTGTTTCGGAAGCTTACCTCGACTTCAAAGGCTATGTATCAAACACCGTGCCGATCAACGTCTATCGCGGCGTCGGCCGGTTCGAGGACATCTACGTCGTCGAGCGGCTCATGGACCTCGCCGCGTCGCGGTTCGGTCTCGACCGCGCGGAGATTCGTCACCGCAATTTGGTAAAGCCGTCCGCGATGCCGTTCACCACACCGACCGGCGGGATCTGCGACTGCGGCGATTTTCCGCGCCTAATGGAGTCCGCACTACGCTACGCCGACTGGGCCGGATTCCAGGCGCGGAAAGCGGAGGCTGCCAGGCGTGGCCAGTTGCGCGGTATCGGCCTCGTCTACACCATCGAAGGTGCGGGCGGCATGGCGCAGGAGTACGCCATGGCCGAGGCGAAGCCCGACGGAACGATCGTGGTTGGCATCGGCTCGCAGTCGCAGGGTCAGGGTCACGAGACCACGTTCGGGCAACTCGTCGCCGAGACGCTGGACGTGCCATTCGACAAGATCCGCATCATCGCCGGCGACACCGATAAGATTGCACAGGGCTGGGGTACGTTCGCCTCGCGCTCGATGATCAAGGCGGGGGGCGCCGCCTTTGACGCGATGCAGCTTCTGATCGCCGAGGGACGCAGCCGCGCCTCGGCGTATCTGGAAGCCTCGGCCGAGGACATCGCCTACACTGGCGGGCGTTTCGTGGTCGCCGGCACCGATCGCGGCGTCGGGCTCGATGAACTCGCGGCGATCCAGCCGCTCTCGGCCGAGAAGGTACATCGGAACGACAACGTCGCATGGCCGAACGGATGCCATGTATGCGAGGTCGAGATCGACCCGGAGACCGGGCAGTCGGTTCTGGTGCGCTATGTCGCGGTCGACGACGTCGGCCGTGCTGTGAACCCGATGATCGTGCACGGCCAGACCATGGGTGCGGTCGCACAGGGACTCGGGCAAGCGCTGTTCGAGCATTGCATCTATGAGCGTGGCTCTGGTCAACTGCTCAGCGGATCGTTGATGGACTACAGCCTGCCGCGGGCAGAAGACCTGCCGAACATCGAGACATGGCTTGACGATACGCCGACCCGCACCAATGCGCTTGGCGTCAAGGGCGCTGGCGAGGCGGGGACTGTCGCCGCGCCTTGCGCTGCAATCAGCGCGGTGCTCGATGCACTCACAGCGCTTGGCGTCACGAACATCGACATGCCGGCGACGCCCGCCCGCGTGTGGGCCGCTATCGAGCACGCGCGACGCGCCAAGGATAGCTGATCTTTGGAAATTTCGCTTTGACTTCCGATGTTGGGTGCAAGGCCGACATGCCGGTGGCATGGCAAATCGGTGAAACATTTTACGAACCGGGACTATTAGACCCACTGGTACTTGAGCTACGGGGTCGCGTTAACGATCCGGGACAATCGCGAAAACGTCACAGGGCCTCTGTCTCTGATCTCTTTCCAAAAAAGAATTCCGCAAACGGAGATCTGGTTTTCAAAAATAAAAAAGAGCGTTTCAAAAAAAGGCTAGGCCGCTTTGGCAAATTCATCCATCACTGTTTTTTCGAAGGCGAGCAGCTTCTGCACGCTTGGCCGTACGCTCATCCGATCGAAGTGTGCCGTGCAGTGCCGGAATGAGGAGAAATTGAGCTCGAACTGCTTTGCGCGACGCATGCACCAGAAAAAGTGAGCATCAGGCGCCGTGAAGTGATCAAAAAAGAATTCTCGACCGGCTAGCAAATCGTCGGCGATTTGGAAGTTTTCCCGTAGTTGCCCCTCCGCAAGTCGGCGCACGCTGTCGGCTGTGTTCGGCGCGTCACAAACCTTGGCTGGCGAATTGATCCGGGCGAGAAATGGGTGGATCCCGGAAGAACACCAGGACATCAGCGACAGAGCCTTCAGCTCCTCCCAGGGATCACTCGGCAGCAGCTTTGCCTGCGGAAAGTACGTGCAATCCAAGTTTGGATCGCCGCACTTTCTGTAAGCGCTTGTCCGTCGACGATAAGTACTGGAACCTTGTGCTTGGGGTTGAGTCTCAAGTAATCGGGCGAGTGCTGTTGGTTCTTTCGCAGATTCAGAGGACGCACCTCAAACGCCGCACCAGCCTCAGTCAACGTGACATAGGGCGCGAGCGCGCAGGTGATCGGGGCATAGTACAGAACGATTTGCATTTTCCCTCCTGTGGGAGCCGGCGTCATGAAGCTGGGTAATGGTCATCTCTGGGTAGAGAGCATCCGCGACCTGCCGGATCGGGTAAAGAACGGCCGACGATACCAATTTGAAAGGCATGTTATCTCTCTGTCCCGGGGCGGTCATCGGGAATAAAAGCGCGATATCGATATCGAATTCATAGACTGAAGGTATTGGAGCTTTACGGCGAGACAATTCATCTTGAGGCCAACAAAGGCATCCCGCCTTTGTCGGTTATCAAGGAGAAAGCCATGATGAACTCGTCGAAAATCGTCCTTCTCGCCGCGCTTGCGGCCGTGAGCGTCGCGTCGCCTGTTTTCGCCAACGCGGTGGACCGGGCAGCGCAGCAGGGCGTTCACATCTACAACATGGTCCCGAGCGACCAGATGGCCGGCGGCTACGATCCGAGCATCAAGACGCAGCGTTAATTCGGGTACTTACGATGCCTGCCACGGACAAAAACCCGGTAGAAACGCCGGGTTTTTGCTCCACGAATTCGATCGCTCGGTCCAGAAATTCAGACCTGTGTGGACGCAATAGGCTTCCCCGATGGCGCACACTGCAGCAAAAACCGCGTTTGTCCTCACCGGCGGAGGAAGCCTCGGCGCAGTCCAGGTCGGTATGCTGCGCACGCTAGTGGCTTTCGGCGTTCAGCCGGATTTCGTGGTTGGCGCGTCCGCAGGTGCTCTCAATGCGAGCTACTTTGCCGGCACCCCAGACGCAGCGGGGGTGACGGCATTGGAGCGGATCTGGTCGGGGTTAAGGCGCGCCGACATTTTCCCATTCACCCTGGCAAGCGCCTTTGGCCTCGTCAGAAGCTCAGGGCATGTCGTCGATCCGAAAGGATTGCGCCGTGTCATCCAAGCCAATTTGCCCTATGGCAACCTTGAAGAAGCGCAAATTCCTCTCAGTGTTATGGCGACGAACCAGCAGGGGCAAAGCGTTCGCCTCTCCAAAGGCCCGGCGGTCGAGGCCATTATGGCAAGCGCAGCGATTCCCGGCATCTTTCCACATGTGCATCTCGACGGCGACATATTGATGGATGGCGCCATCGCGGCCAACACGCCGCTGCGTCTCGCGGTCGAACTGGGGGCGTCGCGGATCATTATCCTGCCGACAGGCTACGCCTGCGCCTTGAAGGAGCCGCCCACGCAGGCCATCGGCAAGGCCCTGCACGCGATCGCGCTGATGATCGCTCGGCAGCTTATGCACGAGATGGAGTGGATGCCCGAGCACGTCGAGGTGCATCTCGTGCCGCCGCTCTGCCCGCTTGCAGTATCGCCCTTTGATTTCTCAAAGTCGAAGGAGCTTATCGAACGGGCAGCCCAGTCGACGCAGAAGTGGATCGATGAAGGCGGGCTGACGCGTAGGGCGCTCCCTCAGGAACTCGCACCGCATCGGCATTAAGTCTCGCTTCACGCGCCCCCACGGGCAGCGATCAGCCGTGCCTCTTCCTAGGACAGTGCTCGTTGTCCAACCGCGGGCGTTTCAGGGACGCGCGCCGCGGCGCGAGCCCTTCCCTCGCGAACTCTCATCGGTCTCGCGATCCTCCGATCTGCGCAGCGATGAATTCAGCGCAATCGCCCTGCTGCCGAACCATTTCTTCCGCATTGCCTCTTGCACCAGAGCGCCGACACCGGGCGAGTACGGCCTGCCGCGGACCGTTACCAGGTTGACCCGCCGCCAGAACTCCGGCTCGACCACTGGAAGTGCGACCACGCCAGGATGCTGGGCCGCATTCTCTGGCATGAATGCAAAGCCCAATCCCGCCGCCACCATGGCCAACGTCCAGTCGTCTCGCTCGCTCCAGTAGGTCGGCGTACACGTGACGCCCTTCTCCTTCAGGATATGATCCGCATAACCGGCGAACTCACAGTTCATCCGATGAATGTATGATTCGCCGTTTAATTCTTTGACCGGGTAGGATCGCTGGTTGGCAAGCCGATGACCCCGATGGACGGCTATGACCATTTGCTCCTCGAAAAGCGGCAGTGCGTGGATACGCTCGTCGACCTGCTCGCCGGGCAGCGCATAGACTGCAGCTTCGAGCTCGCCTTCCAACAAGCGGCCGCGTAAGTCCTTGGCATTGGCGTCGCTCAGCCGCAATTCGAGCCCCTTGTGTCGGCCCTTCAGTGCGGTGATCAAATCAACGATCTCGAGCGGCGATATGGTACTCATGATGCCTAGCTTTAGGGGCACCGTGTTGAGCTGACTTAAGTCCCGCGAGACGCGCTTTGCCTTGAGCGCAGCGCTATAGATGGTTTCGAGGTGCGGACGCACCATTTGGCCGAGATCCGTAAGGTGCGTGAATTTGTGCTCGCGATGAAAAAGCGGACCGCCGAATTCGGCCTCCAGCTGCTGGATGGCGCGCGACAGCGAAGGCTGCGTGACGTTGCAGTCCTCCGCGGCGCGCGAAAAATTCAAATGACGCGCGACCGCCAGGAAATAACGAACTTGGTGCATCTCCATGGACGCTGTTCCGCAATGGAGCGACGGCGCGGTCAAGACGCGCCCCGCATGTCCTGCAAATAACGACGAATTATGCACCTTCTCGGCGACTTTGGTAACTGCGCTCTGCAGTGGCGGGCCGCCCACAGTCGTCGAGTGAGTCTCGTTGGCATGCCCAGCGGCGGTGATCCGGCAATGTTCACTGCAGCGGCTTCAAATCACTTAGCATTGTCGGAATGAATTCCGATACGGTCGGATGAATGTGGGTCGCCCTCAGCAATGTAGTGTAAGGCACCTTGGCGTACATGAGGTCGAGAATGGCATGAATGACCTCATCGCCCGACAAGCCCAGGATGGAAGCACCCAGAATCTGTGCCGTATCGCGCTCAACCAGGATTTTCATGAAGCCCTTGGTTTCGCCTCTTTCGTAGGCACGGCTTACGTCTTCCATGGGCATCGTCGCCATCAAGGCCGCTCTGCCGCTGTTGCGCACCTCGGCCTCAGTCATACCGACCCGACCCAGAGGGGGGTCGGTATAGAGCGCGTAAGCAAGGATGCGGTCGCTGAGGCGCCTTTGCCCCTGGTCGAGGAGATTGGCGGCGACGATCTCGAAATCGTTATATGATGTGTGGGTGAAGGCGCCGCGTCCGTTGCAGTCTCCAAGCGCCCAGATCCCTGGAATGTTGGTACGCAGCTGATCGTCGACTACAATGTAACCTCGGGCATCGGCTGCGATCCCCGCCTTTTCCAGACCGAGATCGTCGGTGTTGGGCCGACGCCCAATTGCCACCAATAGATGGGTGCCGAGCGTTAGCGAAGTCGTACCGGCCGACGCAGACCGCACGGCGATACGCTTGCCCTTTTCTTCGACGGCGACAACCTTGCTATTGAGTAGCAGATTGATGCCTTCGGCATCAAGAATCTCTGCAACAGCGCGCGATACGTCCTCGTCCTCGCGCGCGATCAAGCGCGGCGCCAGCTCGATCACCGTCACCTCACTGCCGAAACGGCGGAAGATCTGCGCGAATTCAAGACCGATATAGCTGCCGCCAAGGATGATGAGATGTTGCGGAAGAAAATCCACGCCCATCATCGAACTGTTGGTGAAGTACGGAACCTCATTGAGGCCCGGAATGGGCGGGATGGCCGCCCGCCCGCCCACATTGATGAAGATGTTGTCGGCGCGCAGCTCGAGGTCGCCGACCGTCAGCGTTTTCGCGGTCTTGAGATGCGCGTGTCCTTCATAGACGGTGCAGCCGTCCAAGGTCTTCAAGGATCGCTCGACCGCTCGGCGCGATGTTTCCGAGACGGCGTCTTTGCGCGCCTTCACCGCCTGCATGTCAATGGTGACAGGCCCCTCGATCCTCACGCCGTACTCCTTGGCGCGGCGCGCCAGATGTGCAGCATAGGCGCTGGCGACAAGCGTCTTGGTCGGTGTACAGCCGGTGTTAACGCAGGTACCGCCGAAGAACTTGCGTTCGACGATCGCGACCTTTTGCCCGGCCGCCACCAGGCGCCGCGCCAACGAGGGGCCAGATTGTCCGGCTCCAATAATGATCGCGTCAAAGTTCGGCATGGCAATCTCGTGAAAAGCCGACTGGGCGCCAACCCAGAAAAAGCGGCCTTTTAGACGATCACGGTTCGCGCTCCTGCCTACTCGGCGGCGATGGCAAGGTTCGGCTGCTCCTCATGGAGAATAACGCCTTCGATAGGATCGAACTCGCCCTGCCAGGGTGCCTGTGAGAGCGCTTTCGTCGTGGAGTCATAGCCTGCTTGCCGACGCCCTCGGATTCCGGCCGGAGTGAAGTCAATATCCTTGGTGTGGTTTTCGTTGTCGATGCGCGGCGCCAGCAGGCGGACCACGTGCATCTGGGTCACGCAACCATAATCGGCAAGATCACGGACCACCGGGTTGTCGCGCTGCTCCGGTGTCATCTGACGCACCAGCTTGCTGACTACATGGCGCAACCGATGGGTTTGCTGCTGCCGAGCGATGTGGTTCGCGATACGGCTCGAGTACTGGATGTCTTTCTGGCGGTGCAGAACCTCCCAAATTGAGCGCGGCACCGGTCCTATCGGGTTCCAGAGATGGACTGCGAAGATCAGCGAGTTGCGACGGGGAAAGTCTTCAAAGATCACCTCCGTCGGCGTGTTCGATAGAATGCCGCCATCCCAATAGTATTCGCCGTCGATCTCAACCGCGGGGAACGCCGGCGGCAGCGCCCCGGATGCCATTATCTGCGCGATCGAAATGGGCGATATCCGGCTGTCGAAATAATGCATCGTGCTGGTGCGCACGTTCGCGGCGCCGACCGTGAGCCGAGGCAACCCTTTGTTGACGATTTCGAGATCGATCAGCTCGGCAAGCGTCTTGCCGAGCGCTTCGGTCGAATAGAACGCCGCCTGGCTTTCTCCCAACAGCAGATGCGCGCCCCAGAATGCACGCGGATTGGGGCTGAAGAAACCGGGAATGCCGTGGGCGAGGATCGACCAGCTGGTCCACAGCTCAGTCAGGCCCGGCCAACCGCCTGCCCAGCCAGCCGTCTTGGAACGCTCCATCTTCTTCCAGAAGGCATCGAGCCTGGCGAGGCGATCGGGGGGCCTGTTACCAGCGATTAAGCCAGCATTGATCGCGCCGATCGAGGTGCCGATGATCCAGTCGGGTTCGACTCCCGCCTCGTGCAGCGCTTGATAGGCGCCGACCTGATAAGCGCCGAGCGCGCCGCCGCCCTGAAGGACCAGGACGACCTGTCCGCCCGTCTTCTTGCAAAACTCATCAACCGATTGTCTGAGCGGCGCGCTTGCCATGACTCTCTCCAAGGGCTTAGCGAAATCGCTGATCGCGTCGTCATTTGGCACCGTACCCGGCGACGCATGATCCGGTCAATGCGCGGTCTAGCCGCCGTCGACCAGTAGCGCGACGCCAGTGATGGATGCCGCAGCTTCGCTCGCCAGAAAGACGGCTAGCGCGCCGAGCTCCTCGACGGCCGCAAAGCGCGGCAAACTTTGATCGGCCGCTGCTATATCCGCGGACAACGCAAGTACGCTAGTCACCAGCCAAGAAACTTGGATGCTTTGACCAACGTGCGGGGGCTGGTTGCCGCCGCCCTGCCGCCTGCCTTACTCTTTTTGGATAAGGCCTATACCACAAGTATCTTGTTGTTGATTGTTGTTGACGGTGTTGTCTCCATACGATTGCACAAGGCCGGAGCAAGGAATCACATTGTTCGTAACGATCGTTTGGCTAATGCGAAGGAATGGAGCATTTAGATCATACCCTGCGCCGGCGCTTGATTGCAGGCCAGTGTGATTGTTCGCGGCCAACGAGCGCATTACCATCAGATTGCCGTTAATCCCCATGGTACCGTTACTCAGCACGAGAAATCCGTCGCCGTTGTTGGATGAAACAGAGTCCGTGACTGTGCCGTTGACCAATCCGGAAGTTGAGTGGCCATCCAACGCTATCCCATAAGCAAACGCGCCATTGTATTGCGCTTCCACATGATCAACGACTGCTGATGCTGATGCTGAACCGCTGGGCTGGACCAAGATGCCATAGCCGCCGTTACTGCCAACATAAGTGTATAAAACAGACAAGCTGCTGGACGTCGAGGGAACGAAGTCAATCCCTTGACCGGTTAGATTGCGAATGACGCAATTTTGAACCGTCAGGATGCTGCCCGAGTTAAAGACGATGCCGTTAGCGCCGACACCAGAGCCGTTCAGCGTTAGCCCGTGCAGCACGATTGCGTCACTTGTCCGGCATTGATGTCAATGGCATTGCCACCCGCAATCGAACGACACCCGCTTCGACACCATCCGGACTTGTGATGGTAACCGCCTTGGTGATGTTGATCGGGCCGAACCCCGCGCTGTCGATGGCCGTGACCTCGCCGCCAGCGTCCATAACATCGTGAGCCTGCTGAAAAGTCTTACACCGCGATCCAAAAGTGCAGGGATTACTGTCGTTGCCGTATGAGGCAACAAACACACGGGCGCGAGCATGTGCTGCCGTCGCCATTGAGACGGTTATTGCGGCGATACACAGGGATTTCGTGAACATTGTAGCCCCCCAATGACCTCGGAATGAGATCAAGGGCTAAATTAAATCTGATAAAATCGGGGTCCGTCAAACTTTGCGAGGGGAAGTCCTCCTCGCTATAGCCTGCAACTATCAAAAGCGTCAGTCGCAACTATTGGACAGACGTCCATCGGTAGTCGGATGCTGTGACCAACGTGCGGGGCTGAATTGGTTACCCGCCGTTCCCGCGCGTGGTGGCCCCGGTCAGCGCCCCTCCCCAGGGGGCCGGGGCCACCCCTTTCACCGTTCGCTTCGTGCGTCACGTTCGGCCGCGAAATTATTTCAATAATGCTGAACGTAATGCCGGGCGTAGTGGCGCACTCGGTAGCCGACATACGGCCGCACCGGAG
>Ga0306922_10007189_pt1 | contig 10725 bp, 7 predicted proteins | sample sta12Cox44000082_FD_203758 | JGI IMG/M metagenome (GOLD analysis project Ga0306922, IMG submission 203758) | Lab enrichment of tropical soil microbial communities from Luquillo Experimental Forest, Puerto Rico - statoxic.12C.oxic.44.000.082 (v2)... | ecosystem: Environmental > Terrestrial > Soil...
CGTTGCCGCTCATCGGCAGAGCCAGTCGCAGCGATCCCCACGTCGGCAAGTTGAAACCGGCTAACGCGTTCGGGTTGGTTTGCAGGCCGGGTAGCGCCGCCCAATTCTGGTTAGCCAGGGCCGGTTGGAGTTCCGGCCGGACGGCGAGCATCACCGGCGACGTCACCAGGGAACGGCTGTCGGTGATCGTTTTCTGACCGGCGGCCGCGGCGAGCCGGGCCGCGGAGATCGAGCTGCCAGGGAGCCACAATGCCGGCTGGCCGCCCAATTCGGCGGGCCATTTGCCGACAAAACCGCCGAGGACGGCGTCGGAGCCGGCCGGTTTGACGCTCACCACCATGCAGTGGTCACCGATCGGACCGGCCGATGAGTTGTAGCTTTCCGCGAACTGCTGCACCGAATCGGCGATCGACGGGTCGGCAATGACGGCGACCGTCTCTTTGCCGCTCACGCAGCGCACGGCGGCGCTGTGCGAGCGGTTGGAGAGGACGTCACCGAAGAAGGTCCACAGGATCACGGTGCCCACCACCACGACGACGGCGACGAGGGCGACGATAACGCCGATGCTGACCCCTCGGCGCCCCCCGTCGCTGCGATGACCGCCCCGCCAGGCGCCGAGTCCCCGGTGCCCGCCAGGGGGATGGGACGGCGGGGGCTCCGCGCTCGCCGCGCCCGCCGGCCGCGGCGGAAATTCCGGATAGTCGTCGGAGGTGCCGGCCGCGAACGTGTCCTCGGCGGGGAGGTCCTCGTCCTCGTCCTCGTCCGCGTAGTCGCCTTCGTCGGCGAGGAAGACTTCCTCGCCCGCGTCGTAGCGGTAATCGGCCCCCGGCGGCCGAGCCGACCCGGGGTACTCCGCGGCATCCGGGTAGCCGCCGTCAAGGTGGCCGAGCTCTTCGTCAGAGGGTTCGTCGACGGAGTCTTCGGGGTCGGGCTTGCTGTGCCTACCCATACCGGTGCCCGCCGCCTTTCCGTCCGACCACCACGTGGCCCGTTGTGTACTCGGCGCAGATTCTAGTCATCAACCGCATTGCCGCATGTCAAGCCGGTTTCAGTCACCGGCGGCGCGGGCCTTGAACTCACGCCGCCGCCGATGCAGGATCGGCTCGGTGTAGCCGTTGGGCTGCTGCCCGCCGCACAAGATCAGATCCTGGGCGGCCAGGAAGGCAATGCTGTCGTCGAAGTTCGGCGCCATCGGCCGGTAGGCCGCGTCGCCGGCGTTCTGCTGATCCACCATCGGGGCCATGCGCTCCAGGCTGGCCCGGACATCCTCTTCGGTGATCACGCCGTGCCGCAGCCAGTTGGCCAGCAGCTGGCTGGAGATCCGCAGGGTGGCGCGGTCCTCCATGAGCGCCGTGTTGTGGATATCGGGCACCTTCGAGCAGCCGACACCCTGCTCGACCCAGCGCACCACATAGCCGAGGATGGACTGGCAGTTGTTGTCCACCTCCTCGCGGATCTCCTCTGAGGCCCAGGCCAATTCCTTGGCGAGCGGAATGGTCAGCAGCTCGTCAATGGTGGTCCGCTTCTTGCCCGCTAGCTCTTCCTGCACGGCGCCGACATCGACGTAGTGGTAATGCATCGCGTGCAGGGTCGCCGCCGTCGGCGAAGGGACCCACGCAGTGGTGGCGCCCGCCTTCGGCTGGCCGATCTTCTGCTCGACCATGTCGGCCATCAGCTCGGTCATCGCCCACATGCCTTTACCGATCTGAGCCTTGCCCTTGAAGCCGGCGGCGAGGCCGGTGTCGACGTTGGCGTCCTCATAGGCCTTGATCCACGTCGTGCTCTTCATCGCACCTTTGCGGATCATCGGGCCGGCCTCCATCGAAGTGTGGATCTCGTCACCGGTGCGGTCCAGGAAGCCGGTGTTGATGAACACGACCCGGTCGGCGGCGGCCTTGATGCAGGCCTTGAGGTTGACCGTGGTACGGCGTTCCTCGTCCATGATGCCGACCTTCAGCGTGGCCTGCGGGAGGCCTAGGACGTCTTCGACGCGGCTGAACAGCTCGCAGGTGAACGCGACCTCGTCGGGTCCGTGCATCTTGGGTTTGACGATGTAGATGGAACCGGTGCGACTGTTCGTCAACGGCCCATTGGCTTCGCCGGTTTTGAGCCCGTGGATCGCCGTCAAGCCGGTGAACAGCCCGTCCATGATGCCCTCGAACACCTCGTTGCCGTCCGCGTCCACGATCGCGTCGTTGGTCATCAAATGGCCGACGTTTCGGACGAACAACAGACTGCGGCCGGGCAGGGTGAGCTCACCCCCGTCGGGCGTGGTGTAGGTGCGGTCCGGGTTGAGCACCCGGGTGAAGGCCTTACCGTCCTTGGTGACTTCCTCGGCCAGGTCGCCCTTGTTCAGCCCGAGCCAGTTGCGGTAGCCGAGGACCTTATCGTCGGCGTCGACGGCGGTCACGGAGTCTTCGAAGTCCATGATCGTGGTGACCGCCGACTCGAGGATCACGTCTTTGATGCCGGCCCCGTCGGTCTTGCCGATCGGTGACTCGGGGTCGATGAGGATCTCGATGTGCAATCCGTGGTTGACCAACAACACCGACCAGTTGGGCGAGCCAAGCTCTCCCCTGTACCCGACGAACTTCTCGGCGCTCGCCAACCCGGTGGCATCCGCACCACTAGCGATCTGCAGCTGGCCGTCGACGATGCTCAGGCCCGTCGCATCCGCCCACGAACCCGACTCGAGGGGGACCGCCTGGTCGAGGAACCCGCGGGCGTAGGCAATCACCTTGTCGCCGCGAACCTTGTTGTAGCTCGATCCCTTTTCGGCGCCGTCGCTCTCCGGAATGACGTCGGTGCCGTACAGCGCGTCGTAGAGAGAACCCCAGCGGGCGTTGGCCGCGTTCAGCGCAAACCGCGCGTTGAGCACCGGAACCACCAGCTGCGGGCCGGCCGTCTTCGTGATCTCGTCGTCAACACCGGAGGTGGTGATGGTGAAATCACCGGGTTCGGGCTGCAGATATGCGATTTCAGCGAGGAACTCGCGGTACGCCTCGGCATCGATCGGCTCGATCACTCGCTGCCGGTGCCACTTGTCGATCTGGGCCTGCAGCACGTCGCGCCGGTTCAGCAAATCCTGATTCTGCGGAGTGAGGTCGGCGACGACCTTGTCGACACCCGCCCAGAAGCTGTCCGAGTCGATATCGGTGCCAGGCAGAGCCTCGTTGTTCACGAAGTCGTAGAGCACTCGGGCGACGCGCAAGTTCCCCACCGACACGCGATCAGTCATGTTTCTCCTCCATAACGGGCCAAGTTGCAACTTCCTGGCCCTCAACAGGCGTTGTCGCCAGCCTACCGACCTGTAGCCTGACAAGCGTTACCCGGCCGACCCCCAAACAGCAGGTCCAGCCCGCTTTTGACCGGCGGCCGTTGGAGATCATACGGGCTCCATGCGGCCCTACCCGGGCAAGTCGCACTACGCGTCGCGCATGGTGCCGACCAGGTCCTCCACCAGATCTTCCATCGCCACCATCGCAACGACACCACCGGCGTCGTCGGTCACCAAGGCCAGGTGGCTGTTGCTGCGGCGCATCCGCGACAGGGCATCGGCCAGCGGCAGCGACTTGGGAACCCGTGGCAGCGGTCGCACCAAAGCCAGATCGATCACCGTCTTGGGGTCGTCATCGATCATCAACACGTCCTTGATGTGCAGGTAGCCGATGAACTGTCCGTCGAGATCCACCACGGGAAACCGGGAGTAACCACTTTGGGCCAAGGCTTGTTCGACCGCGCCGACCACCGGCCCGGAGCCGGCCGCGGCCACCGGTATCGCCCGGACATCGGTTAGCGGAACGGCCACATCGCCGACCACCCGGTTACGAATCTGCAGTGCCCGAGTGAGCCTGGTGTGCTCCTCGGGATCCAACAGCCCTTCGGACACCGATTCGGCGATCATCGCGCTCAGCTCGGCGGTGGAGACTGTGACGTCGAGTTCGCCCTTGGGTTCGACGCCCAGCGCGCGCACCACCAGGGTGGCGCACTTGTTGTAGAACGCGATGAACGGCCGCGCGGCGCGCACATAGACCAGGTACGGCGGTACCAGCAACATCGCGGTGCGCTCCGGGCCGGCCAGCGCGATGTTCTTCGGCACCATCTCGCCCAGCAGCACATGCAGCGTCACCACGATCGCCAGCGCGATCATCAACGACAACGTGTGCAGCAGCGCCGGGGGCATACCGGTCAGCCCGAGCGTCGTGCGCAGCAGGCTGGCGACCGCGGACTCGCCGATCCGGCCGAGCAGCAGTGAGGCGACCGTGACGCCCAATTGCGCGCCGGCCAGCATGGCCGGGAGCTGCTCACCGGCACGGATAACGGTGACTGCCCTGGCTTTGCCCTGCTCGGCTAACGCTTCGAGGCGGTCGCGTCGCGCCGAGATCAGCGAGAATTCAGCGCCGACGAAGAATGCGTTCATCCCGATCAGCAGGATCGCCAGCAGCACTCCCAGGGCGTCGTTCATCAGTGGCCCCGTCCTGCGGCGGTGTCGGTACGACTGCCCTGTTCGGTCAACTCGACCAGGTCGATCCGGCGACCGTCCATCCGGACCACCGTCGCCTGCCAAAGCGTCGAGGCATCGAGCAGGCCGTCCGCGTCCAACGCGGTCAGCTCCACCGTTTCCCCGGCCGCCGGGATGTGGCCGAGCTCGCGGAGCACCAGGCCGCCGATCGTCTCGTATGGCCCCTCGGGAGCTCGATATCCGGTGGCGGTGGCCACCTCGTCAATGCGCAGCAGGCCCGACACCCGCCAGCCGCCGCCGGCCGCGACCACGTCGGGCGTGGCGTCGTCGTGTTCGTCGCGGACGTCACCCACGATCTCTTCGATCAGGTCCTCGACGGTGACGATGCCGGCCGTGCCGCCGTATTCGTCGACGACCATCGCGGTTTGCAGGTTGTTGGCACGGATCTCGGCCATCACCGCGTCCCCGTCCAGCGTTGACGGCACCACCGGGACGTGTTGCGCGAGCGTGGTCAGCAGGGTGTGCGCGCGATCGGCCGCGGGAACCGCAAACACCTGCTTGACGTGCACGATGCCGACGGTCTCGTCGAGGTCACCGTCGACGATGGGGAAGCGCGAGAAGCCTGATTTGGCGGCCGCCGCAACCAGGTCGGCAACGGTGTCGTCGGTCTGCAACGCTTCGATCTTGGACCTCGGCGTCATCAGTTCCTCGGCGGTGAGCGTGCCGAACTGCAGCGATCGCCGCACCAGGGCGGCCGTGGCGGCGTCCAGGGTGCCGCTGCGCGCCGAGGTGCGCACCAGCGACACCAGTTCCTGCGGTGACCGGGCCGATCGCAGCTCCTCGGCCGGCTCGATGCCCAGCTCACGAACGATCCAGTTGGCCGCGCCATTCGTCAGGCGGATGGCCGGGGTGAGGAGCGCCGAAAACAGCGATTGAAAGCCCACGACGGCGCGAGCGGTCGACAGCGGGCGCGCCACGGCGAGATATTTCGGGACCAGCTCCCCAAAGACCATCGACACCGACGTCACGATCACCAGCACCAGGAACGCGATGATCGCGTCGGCCAGCCGGGCCGGTATTCCGATCGCGCTCAACGCCGGATGCGGTAGGTCGGCCACCATCGGCTCGGTCAGGTATCCGGTCGCCAGCGTGGTGATCGAGATGCCCAGTTGAGCACCCGACAGCTGAAACGACAGCCTGTGCTGGGCGCGCTGGATCAAGCGGTCACGACGGCCACCGCGGCGGGCGTTGGCTTCCACGACGGTGCTGTCCAGGGCGGTCAGCGAGAATTCGGCCGCGACGAAGACCGCGTTGCCGAAGGTGAGCAGCGCGATGGCCAGCACGCTGATGACGGTGACGGTGACGTTCATGACGGGCTCGGTGTTGACGCTGCCCGAGGCGCCGGGGACGTTGCTGGTCGCCGCTCCGTCTCGAAGGCCCGGGTCGGTGTGGGGGCCTCGGCGCGTGCCTGCGGCACGTCATCCCTTTCCCTCGATGCCGCGCAGCGCGTTGCTGCGGTGCTCAAATTCGCGTGAATTCACATGGTAGCGATGTCTCAGCTGCCAAGATCCTCAAGTCACCAACCCAACGGCAGCGGATGGCCCTCGGCGAAGCCGGCGGCCGACTGCACACCGACGACGGCCCGCTCGTGCAGCTCGGCCAGCGTCGACGCGCCCACGTAGGTACATGTGCTGCGCAGGCCGGAGGTGATGTGGTCGATCAGGTCCTCGACGCCGCCGCGGTCGGGGTCCAGCCCCATCCGCGCCGTCGAGATGCCTTCCTCGAACAACGCCTTGCGGGCGCGATCGAACGCGGTGTCGGCGCCCGTGCGGGCCACCACAGCGCGCTTGGACGCCATGCCGTAGCTCTCCTTGTAGGGCTGATCGTCGCGGTCGCGCATCAGGTCTCCGGGCGACTCGTAGGTGCCCGCGAACCAGGACCCGATCATGACGTTCGACGCCCCGGCGGCCAGCGCCAGCGCGACGTCCCGCGGATGCCGGACCCCGCCGTCGGCCCACACATGGCCTCCGAGTTCCCTTGCAGCAGAAGAGCATTCGACTACAGCCGAAAACTGCGGGCGGCCGACGCCGGTCATCATCCGGGTGGTGCACATCGCTCCCGGCCCGACGCCGACCTTGACGATCGTCGCCCCGGCGCCGAGCAGGTCCCGAGTGCCCTCCGCCGACACGACGTTGCCCGCGGCCAGCGGCAAACCCAGGTCCAGCGATGCCACCAACTGGATAGCTTCCAGCGTCTTGACCTGATGCCCGTGTGCGGTGTCGATCACGAGCAGGTCGACGCCGGCCTCGGCCAGGGAGCGGGCCTTTGCTCCGACGTCGCCGTTGATCCCGACGGCGGCGCCGACGCGCAACCGCCCGTGCGCGTCGGTGGCAGGGGTGTACAGACCCGCCCGGATGGACCCGGTGCGGGTGAGCACTCCCGCCAGCGTGCCGTCCGCATTGGTCACCACCGCGACGCCGATCGGGGCGTGCTCGAGCAGGTCGAAGATCTTGCGCGGTTCGCTGCCCACGGGGGCGGTGACGAAGTCGGTCGCGGCGACGTCGCGCACCCTGGTGAAGCGGTCGACGCCCAGGCAGGACGATTCGCTCACCAGCCCGATGGGGCGGCCCTCAAACAGCACGACGGCGACGCCGTGCGCGCGCTTGTGGATCAGCGCGGTCGCGTCGGACACCGAGTCGTCGGGCTCCAGCACCACCGGGGTGTCGAGAACGAGGTCGCGGCTCTTGACGAACCCGACCGTCTGCTGCACCGCCGTGATCGGGAGGTCTTGGGGCAGGATCACCAGGCCGCCGCGCCTCGCCACCGTCTCGGCCATCCGCCGTCCGGCCACCGCGGTCATGTTGGCGACCACGACCGGAATCGTGGTCCCGGAGCCGTCGGTGGTGGACAGGTCGACGTCAAAGCGCGACGCGACCTCGGACCTGTTCGGCAGGATGAACACGTCGTTGTAGGTCAGGTCGTACGCGGGCCGATGCCCGTCCAAAAACCTCATCTCAGTCGGCTTGCCCCGTTTCCTCCCAGTTACACATCGCTAGGCGGGCACTTCGCTGCGGTCGCCGCTCCACAGGGTGTGGAAGCGCTTGTCCGGGTCGGCGTCGATGCGGCCGTAGGTGTGCGCGCCGAAAAAGTCGCGCAGCCCCTGGGTGAGCGCGGCGGGCAGTCGCTCGGTGCGCAGCGCGTCGTAATAGGACAGCGCCGACGAGAAGCCCGGGATCGGGATGCCCAGCTGCGTCGCGGTCACCACGACGCGCCGCCAGCCGTCGATCGCGGCCTCGATCGCGCTGCGGAAGTAGGGCGCGACGATCAGCGTCGGCAGGTCCGCGTCTTCGTCGAACGCCTCCTTGATGCGGTTGAGGAACTTCGCGCGGATGATGCAGCCACCGCGCCAGATGGTGGCCAGGTCGCCCGGCGTGATGCCCCAGTCGTATTCGGCGCTGCCGGCCTGTATCTGGTTGAACCCCTGGGCGTACGCGATGATCTTCGACGCGTACAGGGCCTGCCGAACGTCCTCGACGAATTGCTTTGCATCGCTCGGCTTTTCACCCAGATGTCCCGACGCCAGGCCGGTGGTGGCCCGGCGCTGCGTAACCGAACCGGACAGCGCACGGGCGAACACCGCCTCGGCGATGCCGGTGACCGGCACGCCGAGGTCCAGGGCGGACTTCACGGTCCAGCGGCCCGTGCCCTTCTGCTCGGCCTCATCGAGGATCACGTCGACGAGCGGCTTTCCGGTCTTGGCATCGGTCTGGCGCAACACCTGGGCGGTGATCTCGACGAGGAAGCTGTCCAGGTCGCCCTTGTTCCATTCGTCGAACACGTCCGCGATCTCATCCGCGGTCTTACCGAGCCCGTCGCGCAGTAATTGGTAGGCCTCGCCGATCAACTGCATGTCGGAGTACTCGATGCCGTTGTGCACCATCTTGACGAAGTGGCCGGCGCCGTCGGGGCCGATGTGGGTGCAGCACGGCACCCCGTCGACGTGCGCGGAGATCTCCTCGAGCAGCGGGCCCAGCGACTTGTACGACTCGGCCGGACCGCCCGGCATGATCGAGGGGCCGTTGAGCGCGCCCTCCTCGCCGCCGGAAATGCCGGCGCCGACGAAGTGCAGGCCGCGTTCGCGCATCGCCCTCTCGCGGCGGATGGTGTCGGTGTAGAGGGCGTTGCCGCCATCGATGATGATGTCGCCTTCCTCCATGGCGTCGGCAAGCTCGTTGATGACCGCGTCGGTGGGGTCGCCGGCCTTGACCATGATCAGCACCCGCCGCGGCTTCTCCAGCGCGTCCAGGAATTCCGCTATGGACTCCGACCGCACAAACTTGCCCTCGTTGCCGTGCTCCTTGAGCAGCGCATCGGTTTTGGCGATCGACCGGTTGTGCAGTGCCACCGTGTAGCCGTGATGGGCGAAATTCCGCGCGATGTTCGAACCCATCACCGCCAGGCCCGTCACACCGATCTGCGCGGTAGCAGTCTTCGAATCCGACGAACTCATGTTTTCGCCTCTCAGTCGGAGAACTATTGGCTAAAGCCTTTCGACCACACTGTGGCACACCGGACTAGTGGCCCTCCAACGGGTTTCGCTTCGAATTGCGCTAGAGGTTGAACAGCCGCTGCAGCTCCGTAAGCCACGGTACGGCGAGCGCGACGGTGGGCACCACAAATACGGCCGCCGCGGCCAGGTATGCGGCCGCCGACAACATCAGGCTGTTGCCGCGGCCGGACAGTCGGCGCACCCGCAGCACCGTGCTGGGGCCCCCCGCGGCCAGCGCGCCAGACGGCGCCCGGCCGGATGCGCAGGTGACCAGCGCGCGGGCAAGGGGAGCGCGCCCGGTGGCGCGCACCGCGGCGTCATCGGCCAGCAACTCAACGAGCAATTGCACCGCGCGCAGCGCGTTGGCGCTGCGGACCAGCCGCGGGAAGGCGGCGTGCACCGCGGTGAAGGCTTCCAGCACAAGGTCGTGCCGGGCCCGCAGATGGGCTCGCTCGTGAGTGAGGATGGCCGCGACTTCGGAATCGTCGAGCGTGTTCAACGCCCCTTCGCTGACCACAACCCTGCTGCGCACACCCGGCAGACAGTAGGCAAGCGGTTGCGGAACGTGCAGGACGCGAAGGTCGCGCGTCCGGGCGCACGGCTCAGCAAGGGCGGCATCGTGTCCCACCCCGACCAGATCGACCACCATGCGGTGGTGGGCCCGCCGCCGCCGATTGGCGATGGCCACCCGCACCACCGAGACCATCAACCGCACACCGACCAGCATGGTCAGCGCGAAGACTGCGATGTATGCGGTCCACAGCGGCCACCCAAGCCGGCCGGCGGCGCCGATGATGCTGGCCGTCGGCCGCCCGTCGGGCCCCGGCATCAGCACGCGGGTGGCGATCGCGATGCCCGCGCTGAACGCCGAAAGAACTGCGGCCAACGCAATGGCCTGCCACAACACCATAGCGGCGCGGGGAGCGCGCAACGGCCACGTCGATCGCGCTAGCAGAGCCGGTGCCGGACCAGCCAGCAGCACCGCAAGGATGGTGAAGGCCAGCGCGGACACGCTGCTAGTCTCCCTCAGTCCTCCGTAGTAGCGCCAGTGGCTGGCGTATCGCGTTGGTTTGCTTCCAATTCGGCGAGTGCGCGCCGAAGTGCCTCCGCCTCGTCGGCGCCGACACGCTCGACGAAGTGCACCAGCGCGGCCTGCCTGCCGCCGGAATCCTCGGCCTGGGCCAGCGCATCGACCATCAGCCCGGCGACTAGCTCGTCGCGGCCATGGACGGGTGCGTACCGGTGCGCGCGGTCGTCGCGAATCTGGGAGACCAGGTTCTTCTTGGCCAGCCGCTGCAGCACGGTCATGATCGTCGTGTAGGCGAGGTCGCGTCGCGCCGACAACGCCTCATGGACCTGGCGAACGGTTTGGGGTTCCGGCGTGGACCACAAATGGTCCATCACGGCGCGTTCCAGATCACCTAGCCGGGTCAGCTTCGCCATAGTTCGTTCATCTCCATCAACGTTTAGACAAGCTTACTCCGACTTACTACCGACTGTCGTAACCCAAGCTAGCCAATGCCCGTGCCTAATACGAGCCAGCAAGCGCACGAGTCACAGTTAGCCATCGAGCCTTGCGAAATTAGGGCAGCCTTGCCTATGCTGGTGTCGGTCGAGCGACGATGACCGCGGCGGAGTCCTGAGGGCTGCAGTGACCCCCGGTCTACTCGATCGGTGGGCCCCGTGCCTTTGTGCACGGGGCCCACCCGTTTCT
>Ga0306922_10007192_pt1 | contig 10724 bp, 10 predicted proteins | sample sta12Cox44000082_FD_203758 | JGI IMG/M metagenome (GOLD analysis project Ga0306922, IMG submission 203758) | Lab enrichment of tropical soil microbial communities from Luquillo Experimental Forest, Puerto Rico - statoxic.12C.oxic.44.000.082 (v2)... | ecosystem: Environmental > Terrestrial >...
CTCGAAAGAGGAACTCTGGCTCCTCCAGTCCAGGTAATTGGCGGGAGAAACGGAAAACATGGTCATGCCCGGGAAGCTTTTGGCCGGCGGAACGTGCCAGACCTGCAGGATGCGGGAAGGATCGTCAAAGGGTAGCGGGCGCAGGAGGACGGCATTGACCACGGAGAAGATCGCGGTGTTGGCGCCAATGCCGAGAGCGAGTACCACGATGGCCGCTGTTGAGAACGCCGGGTTGCGGCGCAGGGTGCGAAAGGAAAAACACAAGTCGGAAAACAGGTTTCTCATAAACATGGACTCCCCTAATGAGTGGAAGGGCCACGATTTCGCTGACATTCATTAAAACGAGAAAAAGAGAAAATAGTTCCTAGGAATTCAATAAGCTGAACGTCACTAGTGACCTAGCGTTTGCCGTCGCATCACGAGCAACTCGGAGGACTGCAAGGGAGCGACATTTGGATTCCCCAAACGTGCCTTCAAACGGGTAAACGCAACCGAGGCAACGACTTAGATCGAATTTCCGCCTGCTTGCAAAACGAGGGGCCGCGGGTTCGAGCCCCCTCATGTCTACCAGGACAGCTAGAGATTGCAAAATTCCCGAAATCCGCTCAACGGCGTTAGGCCGCCTCAAGCCGCTTCTGTAGATTCCGAGCGTGCTTTTGTTCGTGGACAGTGACCTGGATTCGCCGGACGCATACGGGATTACCCAACTTCCCATGTTCCGTCTTGGCTTCTGTTAGATGGCGATGTCGGGGGTCAGAATGCGTTCGCGAACGCGGAGACGGCGTACTAGAATGCAAGGAATGCATCAAAGCAGCCACGATAGTATGCCGCTGCTATTGACGACAAAAGTTAGACAAGCTCCTGCCGCACCTGAACAGGCCTTGGCCCGGTTTGAGTCAGGAGTTGTTCAGAGGTACCCGATTGTTTTGCGCAGGAGTCGAACGCCCGGGCCTGTAACGGAGGGAAGTATGCGTAAGAACACAGCGGTCAATCTGCTACTCGGCGTGGCACTGGTTCTGTCGCTGATTGGGTGTGAGGATACTAAAGCGCGGCAAGAAAACGAACAGCTGAAAGTACACGTGGCGGAGTTGGTTAAAGAAAATGGCACCTTGGGTAATCGAGTCGACGAGTTAACTCAGGAGAATGCGACGTTAAAACAGGAGAACGAACAACTCAAAAGAAAAGCTAAGAAGACCAAGAAAAGCAAACATCGCCACAGCCCTTCTAGCGGACAGTGAACGAGGACGAACTACTCTGGCCAACTTTGGAATCAATAAGAAGGACTACACAACAGCTTGTTGCACAAACAATGCTTGGTGCCGCACTAGGCACCCGAAATCCGTCCGACGTTTTCGCACAAAGCGATGTCTCGAACCCCCTCCTCGAACGCCTCCCCGCTCTCGCCAATCAACTTAAAGTGTTTCGGGCGCGGAGCCGAAAAAACATCGAATCCATCATCAGATATTTCGGAGGGCACTCGATCAAGGACTCGTTAAAAGGCTCGATCGCGGACTCTACAGCTCCGAGTGAGAAAGGGCGACGATAAAGATTGGACCCGAGACCAGAGTTGTGGCATCGAATCGATGAAGGTGCGCTCGCAGCATTGTGCCCACGTTCCGGTAGCGGCCTTGGCGAAGCACAAAGGTTTGAGTTGAAGCGGTCAGAACCAATGAGTCCGATTCGTCGGCTTAGGCGTCTCCGCCGGGCGGAGCTTCCTGTAGACACTGCCGAGTTGGCACGCTTTTTGATCGGTAAGGTCGTGGTGCACGACATTAAGACCGGTAGACTAAGTGGGCGCATCGTCGAAACTGAAGCCTACCCAATCGGAGATGCGGCCGGACACGCATTCCGCGGAAAGACGCCAGGCAATCGCTCGCTCTTTCTTCAGCGCGGACACGCCTACGTGCATTTCAGCTACGGGTCATCCTTGCTCCTGAATGTATCGAGCGAGAAGCCGGGGGTTGGCAGTGGAGTCTTGTTGCGCGCCATCGAACCGCTTGAGGGGATAGAGCAAATGGCAAGCTCGCGTGGAAACGCAAGTTTTGCCGACATTGGCAGAGGTCCAGGCCGGTTGACCAGGGCGATGAAGGTCGATCTCCGCCAAGACGGCTCAGACTTGTGCGCCCACGGGCCGCTTTGGCTGGGGACAACCGAGCAAGCAAGCGCCGCGATTGGCAAGAGCGTGCGCATCGGGCTCTCGCGCAATGTGCATCGACTCTTGCGATTCTACGAACGCGGCAATCCGCACGTGAGTGGTCCGAAGAGGCTGCGCCAATAACTGTGTAGACCTCTAAAGATCGAAAGTCAGGTGGTCAGCCCATGAAGAACATGTTTGATGCGATCGTGATCGGGACTGGGCAATCGGGACCGTTTCTTGCCGTGCGGATGGCAGCAGCCGGGAAACGGGTGGCCATAATTGAGCGGGGCCGCTTTGGGGGAACTTGCGTCAATACTGGCTGCATCCCAACGAAGACGCTGGTCGCCTCAGCTTACGCCGCGCACATGGCCCGCCGCGCCGCGGAATTTGGCGTTGTAGTGGCAAGCCCAGTGCGTGTCGATATGAAGCGGGTGAAAGCACGCAAGGATGAAATTTCGGGTAAGTCCAGGGAGGGGGTGGAGTCGTGGCTCAGGGGAACGCCGAATTGCACGGTGTTTCAGGGACATGCACGATTCGAATCGTCACACGATGTGCGGGTGGGAGAACAATTGCTGGGTGCCGAGCAAATCTTTATCAACGTGGGCGGGCGAGCCGCTATACCGTCTATGCCTGGCGTGACGAGCACGCCTTATCTGACCAATTCGAGCGTGTTGGACCTCGGCATTCTGCCGCATCACTTGGTCATCGTCGGCGGTGGTTACGTGGGACTGGAATTCGGGCAGATCTTCAGGCGCTTTGGCAGCGAGGTGACCATCATTGAGAAGGCATCGCAGCTGGTCGCGCATGAAGATGAGGACGTCTCGAAAGAAGTCCAGGCTATCCTCGAGCGCGAGGGCATCGAAGTGCGGCTCAACGCGACGTGCATCGAGTTGATGAAGCACGGCGAAGAAGTAGGCGTGCGCTTGGATTGCACGGCAGGCGCGCCGGAGGCGAGAGGGTCGCACTTGTTACTGGCGATGGGCCGAACACCAAACACCGATGATCTTGGGCTGGAAAAGGCCGGCGTAGCGCGCGATGCCCGCGGATACATCCTGGTGGACGATCAACTGCGTACCAACGTTCCCGGCATCTGGGCACTCGGCGATTGCAACGGGCGGGGCGGATTTACGCACACGTCTTACAACGACTTCGAGATTGTTGCGACGAATCTGTTGGATAACGGAACGCGCCGCGCCACAGACCGCATCAGGGCCTACAACCTGTATATCGATCCGCCGCTGGGACGATGTGGCATGACAGAACGGAAAGCGCGCACATCCCGCCGTCGTGTGCTGATTGGAACGCGGCCCATGACGCGCGTGGGCCGGGCTGTCGAGAAGGGCGAGAGCCAGGGGTTCATGAAGGTGCTGGTAGATCGAGACTCCAAAGAGATTCTGGGAGCCAGTATTCTCGGCACCGGAGGCGACGAGGTGATCCACTGCGTCCTGGACATGATGTATGCGCGTGCGCCATATACGGTGATGCAGAGCGCGATGCACATTCATCCGACGGTCTCTGAACTGATTCCCACGATGCTAGGCGAATTGCAACCTATTTAACGGAGTCTAAACGATGCTGAGGGCGCATGTTGCTGCACTCCAAAATGAAACTGCGAGTGCCCACAGTGCCGTTTCCGCAGTCGTTCCTTAGCTGGGTGAACGGCGCAAATTCACTCGGCGCAAGAGCTGGGCGTTTACGCCGACAATGAGCGTGGACAGGCTCATCGCCAGCGCCCCAACACTCATGGGCAGATCGACGTCCCAGTGGACCAAAAGGCCCGCCGCGACCGGGATAGCGGCGAGGTTATAGGCCGTCGCCCAAATCAGATTCTGGACCATTTTCCGGTAAGAAGCGCGAGAGAGTTCGATGGCTTCAACAACATCGCGTGGATCGCTGCGCACGAGCACGATTCCAGCAGACTCCACCGCAACGTCGGTACCTGGGCCGATGGCAATTCCGACATTCGCAGTTGTGAGTGCGGGCGCGTCGTTGACAGCGTCGCCTACCATAGCGACTTGCTCGCCTCCTGCTTGAAATCGCTGGATGGCGGAAGCTTTGTCGGCGGGAAGCACTTCGGCTGCAACCTCATCGATCCCAATGCGCCTTGCGACGGACTCCGCGACGGTCCTGGAATCGCCAGTGATCATCGCCACCCGGATCCCCAGCCGATGGAGTTCTTCGACTGCTTGGTTCGATTGGGGTCGAATTTCATCTTCAACCGCAAACGCGCCGAGTACGCCATTCAGTGAAACGACGAGGAGCACGGTCTTGGTGTCGGCGGCCCAAGCCGCCGTCACCTTCACGAGCTCCGGTGGCGGAGCTGCATTTCTCTCGCTCAACAGTCGGAGGCTGCCGATCGCGATGCTTTCACCATTCACGAAAGCCTGCGCACCGCGGCTGGGCAGAGCCTCGAAGTGACTCGCGGCAGCGATGGGAGGCCGCGCCGTTTGGCCTCTGCAACAATCACTTTGGCGAGCGGATGTTCCGAATCGTTTTCGACGGCAGCAGCACGCGAAAACAAATCGTCTTCGCGAACCCCTGACGCAACCACCACGCTGGACAACGCTGGAGCGCCGCGCGTAAAGCGTCCCAGTCTTATCGAAAACGACCACGTCAAGATCACGCGCACCTTCGAGCGCGAGCCTGTCTTTGACGAGGAGGCCGTTCTGCCGGCCGAGAGACGTCGAGATGGCGATTACGAGTGGAATAGCTAGGCCCAGCGCGTGGGGGCAGGCGATGATAAGAACAGCTGTCGTTCGGGTTAGAGCGTGTGCTCTGTCTCCGGCAAACCACCAGTAGGTCAACGTGATTGCGCCGCCCGACTCGCCAGTTTGAACTCCAACGAGCTCCGCTTCATTCCTCATTCTGTGACCCCCGTCAGTTTGATTCTTCATCGAGTACATCGGACGAGAAAATATTGAGCCGCTCAGGTGTCAATCCGTGTCGCGTCGTCGCTCGCGAGCGGAGCCTCCCATGAAGGAGGGCGCGTGCCTTCATCAATGCGAAGAACAAGGGAACGAGACGTGAATCGTGGAGGTGATCATGGCGCCCACGATGGGGACCGATGCCGCTCCCCAAGAATCGGAATCAAGCTCGCCAACACGACGCACACCGGCATGAGTTTCGCCCGCAGGCCGGTGCTGTGGTAACACACCGATTGCGCCTCATTACCGCTGGAGAGAAAATGAAGCGCGGAGGTAACCGTCATGGTTCACACAGTCGTTGATGGAACGTTTCGGCAAACCAATTTGACCGACGAATCTTCCGAGTATCTGGCCAAGCGCGAGGAGCTTCGCTTGGCCGAAGTCGAGCTCATGCGCCAGCGCGAACATGTGGCTAAGCTGCGCCGCAATCTTCCTGAGGGTGCTGCTGTTCAGGACTATCAGTTTGAAGAGGGTCCGCGCGACCTCAACGCCGGTGATGCGCCTGCGCGCACCGTACGCCTCAGCGAACTCTTCACCGGGCCCAATCGCTCGCTCGTCATCTATCACTTCATGCTCGGAAAGAAGCAGACCAAAGCTTGCCCAATGTGCACTGCCTGGCTCGACGGCGCGAATGGTGTCGCCCATCACCTCGCTCAGAATCTTGACTTCGCGGCTGTGGCCGCCGCCGATCTCCCGACTCTGCGCGCCCATGCTCGAGCGCGGGGCTGGGACAAACTGCGCCTCCTTAACGCCGGCAATAACAGTTTCAAATATGATTTGGGCAGCGAAGACCGCGAAGGCCATCAGGACTCGACTGTTTCCGTTTTCACCCGCGACGCCAAGGGTACCCTGCGCCACTTTTACACAGCGCACCCTAGGTTGGCCCCCGACATTCAGGAGCGTGGCATTGACCTGCTCACTCCGATCTGGCACTTCATGGACCTCACCCCTCAAGGCCGGGGCAGTTGGCACGCCAGCCTTGCCTACGGTACCAAAGTCCACGCCGCTTCGAAGTAGTTCATCTCGAGGCCGTTCCCTTATCGAGCCAGTTCGCGGCACCAGCACATAAACTGGCATGTCGCCATAAGTATTTTCTTTGCCCTGCTGCTCAAACTACTCCTAGTTTCTTTGCCGCGAAGTCGAGAACCCTTGTGCCGGAATAGCCACCCACAATGCCGACCACGAAGACGCTGATCAGGCTATGCGCGATCATGGAGCTGGTCTTGGGAACCACGGTGTAGACGCACAGCCAGACCAGAACAATGGCAGCAACAACTCCAATGAAAATCCTCCACCAAATGTACCCCTTAAGTGTGTCCTTGGCGGCAATCCCTCCGAGTGCACCACCGACGAGGCACAGAGTGACCACAAGCCAGATCGATACCACCACGGTGATGCTCTGTTTATTGAGACCAGGGGCCCACATGGCAATGGCGGCGGTACCGCGCCAAGTGGGTTCGAGGAAAATGGTGGCGGTGGTTTCGTTGGCTTTAATGTCGAAGGAGTCCGGATCGATGTGCATGGTCGGATTCGAACTCGAGAAGTTTACGTGTCGCACACGGTCGGTTTGAATACAGCGTCCTTGATCATCGAAGAAACAACCCACCAGAGGTTCGCGGTCGATCAGCGACATCTTCAATGTCGAATCGGAGGTAACCGGCCCAAACCCGTAGATGGGGGGAGCAAACACCAATTTGAGTGTGGAGCTTCCTTGAACGGGAACGTTAGGGGCGGAGCTCACCAGCGCAATCGTAGCTTGCACGGGAGACGCCGAGACCAGCTTGCCTTCGGTATCGAATCCACCGCGAGGAATCACCAGCGGTTGTGGATAAAATTTTCCGTTGGACCAGGTCATCCAGATGCGGATGTCTAAAGGAGCACCCTTTCCGTTGGGGGCCATATAGTAGACGCGAATACGCGCATAGCCCTTGCCGTCAGCCAGAATCTCGTCCTTGCCCGTGGAGTTCACAAGCAGGAGCTGTGGTGTGGTGGGAGGTGTGGCTGGCAATGCGGCAGGAGTAGAGGCGGCTGTTGAAGCAGTATCTGGCTGTTGTGGTTGCGAGGGAGTCCAAGAAGCAGAAATGAGAACGGGACGGCTCTCGTTTGTTCCCAAAGGTTCATCCGTAGAAGTGTGAAAGGACTGTTTTTTCGCGACGGGTTTGGCCGGTGCCGTCGGCTTGCCGACCACGAACACGGTGTTTCCGGCCGGGGAGAGCGAGTTTGTGGATTCGATGGCGCGCAGGCGCGCAATTCCGTATTCGGATGCCACAAAGGTGGTTTTCGCGGTTGTTTGTTGCTTCGGAATAACCACGGTTTGGTGCTCGACCCTCTTCGACGGGAAAGTAATTTCGAGATTGACGGTACATGGACGTTGCCACTCGGCAGGCTGGTTGTCGGCATTCAACATCGAGACCCTGACGGAGATGTTCGAATCGATGGGAACTGAAGAGGTGTCCACTTGCAAATCGAGCTTAATCGGACCGGCTGCGACGCGTTGTGCCATCTGCCGCATGGGGACAGGCACTTGCTGGGCTGCGGCAGGCAGGGCGACGGGCATATGGGTAGCCAAAAGGGTTGCTAGCAGGGCGGGAATACAATAATCTGTTGCGCTTTGCTGGTCTATCTCCGACCCGAGATCTTGGGGGCTGCCGATGAGGTCGCAAACAGGGTTGCCGCGAGTGAGCGGTAGTGTCGCAAGGTGAGCCTGAGGAGTCGGTTTGTGATTCTGAGGTGGAAGAGCCGATTACATGGGCTCGCCAGCTTTTATGCGAGGTGATCAATGGGACTCTCTTGGCAACAAGGTCCGCTCTCACCAGGAGCAATCGGCCGATTCCTCGCGCCCGACCCGCTGCCTAAACGACTTCTGTACGTCGAGCCGTTGCGTCGACGCATGCGGGTGCGTTTCGCAAGGACTTGGATCGCCGATAGTGAGAACGTCCTCCTGCTCTTCGAACCTGGTCGGTATCCGGTGGCCTATTTCCCGGAAACTGACGTTTCTCCACAAGCGCTAGAACGCAATGAGCACACTACGGCACCCTGACCTCGGGCTGACGTCTTGGTACACCGTCAGGGCTGCCGAGCGGCACGCACCGCGAGGGGCGTGGCAACACATCGACCTACCTGCGTACGCAGGTGAGCTTCGGGCGCGGATTGCGTTTGCTTGGCCGGCCATGGACGCGTTCTACGAAGAAGACGAACGGATTATGGGCCATGCAGCCGACAGCTACCACCGCATCGACATCCGCCAAGCTTCACGCAACCTCGTTGTTCGCCATCATGACCGCGTCGTCGCCGATGCCAAGCATCCCATAGCCCTGTACGAGTCCGGCTTTGCGCCGCGCTGGTACGTTCCGCGCGCAGACATCGATGAGTCAGCGCTGACCTTCGTCGAACATCAAACCTTCTGCCCGTACAAAGGGCTGTGCAGCTACTACGACATCGGTGGCGCACGCCTGGCGGCTTGGTCCTATCGTGAGGCCTATCCTGAAGTTGGCCGCATCTCCGGCCTGGTATCGTTCGAGCCGGATATCGTTGCGGTGCAACTCGATGGCACCCGGCTCCGTCTTGAGCCGGGTCAAACGGTAATTCCGCACGATCGCGAACTCACCGTCGCCGAGGCGTCCGCCCGGCGATGAGAGGGTTCATGCAGGAGGAATTCCTAACGGTATGGCGCGGCTGCTATCGGTGAACGTCGGGCTTCCGCGCGAGATCGCGTGGAAGGGCGGCACTGTGCGCACGGCAGTCTGGAAGCTGGCGGTACATGGCCGTGTTCGGGCCGCCCGGTTGAATCTAGACGGCGACGGTCAAGCAGACCTGGGCGGGCACGGTGGTGAGCAACGCGCCGTCTTCGTATATCAGATCGAATCGTATCGCCATTGGCAGGAGCAGCTGAAGCGCACCGACTTCGTTTACGGACAGTTCGGCGAGAACTTTACGATCGAAGGGTTGCCCGACGATACCGTCTGCATAGGCGATCGTTATCAGATTGGCGGCGCAATTTTCGAAGTCACGCAACCCCGGGTTACTTGCTATCGCATCGGCATTCGGATGAACGAACCCCGCATGCCGGCATTGCTAACCTCCACCGGCCGTACGGGATTCTACTTTCGCGTGTTGCAGGAAGGCGACGTTGGCGCCGGCGACGAAATCGTCAAGGTTGGAGAAGTGAAAGAGCGAATGACCGTCGCCGAGATCAACGCGCTTCTTTACTTGCCCGATCACGGGCGCGATGGACTGGAGCGCGCACTACGAATCGAAGCGCTTTCGCCCGGATGGCGGTGGTCCTTTGAGCAGCTATTGCAAAGCCCGGCAGGTGCCGAGGGAAACGGAAATGCCGGACTAGCGCCCGGAGCAGCCGCACATCCGGCTGCTCCGGGCTTTCAAAGGCTCCGGGTGACTTCAATCAATCAGGAGTCTGCGGATGTTATCTCGCTTACGATGCAGAGCCCGGACGATCAGCCGCTGCGGAAGCCTCTGCCCGGACAGTACGTTGTTTTGCGCCTTCAACGGACCGCCGGCGGCACGCCACTCTTTCGCAGCTATTCGCTTTCGGGTCCCGTCTCGACACAGCGCTATCGAATCAGCGTAAAAATCGAGCCGAATGGCACTGCTGGAACCTATCTGCGGGAGCATGTCCACGTGGGCGATGTTCTCGACGTCAGCTCGCCGCGCGGGAGCTTTACTCTTGAGCCCGGAAACGAGTCAGTGGTACTGCTAAGCGCGGGAATTGGAGTTACCCCAGTTCTGGCGATGCTGCACGCCCTGGCGGCGGCCCGCTCGACCCGACAGGTGCTGTGGCTCCACGGGGCTCGCGATCGGGAGCATCATCCATTTGCCGCAGAAGTCCGCCGCTTGATGCTCGAGCTTCCGCACAGTCGCAGCCATGTCTGTTACAGTCGCCCGGGTGCAGGCGACAAGCTAGGTGAGGATTTCAGCGTCGCAGGTCACCTCTCGGAATCGATTCTCAATGAAGTCGGTGTTCCGCGAGATGCAGACGTCTTCGTCTGTGGGCCGACTCAATTCCTGGCGGACATGAAGGAAGCGCTCGCTAACATCGGGGTTCCACCCGAGCGTGTCCACGTCGAGATCTTCGGCGGCAACGAATCGATGAGAACACGCGCGAATACCGCTTCGGCGAAGCGAATTGGCATCACAGAAGATCAAATCCGCGCGCTGCTATTCTACGAGCGCAGCACGCTATTCGATTGAGAAGCACAAGGCAGTAATTTTGCATGCCGAACGCATCACGCCAGGTGCTTCTGGAATCCGTGCCGCTTCCCTCACGGGGCTGCAGAGATCTTTTGATGAGGGGCAGGTCGTCGAGCCGACACTGGTAATCTGCATGGCGAATTTCACGAACCGTTTCAACGACGGGCTTTCGCGCCGGACCGGACCTGAACGGTTGAGCTGTGACCACGCGCCAGCAGCCGCTGATCTCTACAATTCGACCGTTCGTTGCACGAGCCCTCGTCCTCAATAAATGATCGATACCTCTCGAAGGAATTGTTATGACCGCGCTTGAGCAGAAACACCGATCCTTCCTGTTCGGCTTGGGGGGCTCAGCATCAGGCAAGCAATAAGGAGTTCTGTGATGGCCACTATTACCCGTATGGAATCGCTAGCAGGCGTTCGCATCCCCGATACACCGTTGGCCAAGGCGGCAG
>Ga0306922_10007194_pt1 | contig 10723 bp, 11 predicted proteins | sample sta12Cox44000082_FD_203758 | JGI IMG/M metagenome (GOLD analysis project Ga0306922, IMG submission 203758) | Lab enrichment of tropical soil microbial communities from Luquillo Experimental Forest, Puerto Rico - statoxic.12C.oxic.44.000.082 (v2)... | ecosystem: Environmental > Terrestrial >...
TAGCAGACGGCAATGTCCTCGTCGCTCCACTCGCGCAGCAAGGAGGCCTCGAGCAAGCGCACACCGGCCGGCATGTAGCGCGCGGTACCGTCGGGGTTGCGCTCCACGTTGCGCCAGCTAGGGTACTTGCTATCGATGACCGGCTCCATCCAGATGGGCATAGAGGCCAGCGCCATCTGAATGAAATAGCCCGCGTAGTCAATGGCTTCGGTGAGCGGCGCCGAAAGGACGATGAGCCTGCCGCCCTCCTTGGCGCTTCCGCTCAAGCTCGACACCTCTTCAGCCGCGCTCTGGGCAGCCCCTGGCAGGTGGCCGTTTCGGTTACGCCTGAATAGGCTAAGGCTCATCCGCTCACCCCTTGCATCCGCGTCGCTTTCGCCGATCTTTGAAACCCTGAACAGACTAGGCGCGGTCATTCTAGCAGATTCGAAGCCGGATAGCGCAGAGTTTGCCTTCTAAACTCTGCGATTCCTAATACGAAAGGCGGGCGGGGAGAAGTTCAAGGGATGAAAAGTCGAACAGTTTAGAAGGCAAGCTCTGCGCTTCGCATTGATTTCACTTGAGTGTCTTCAAGTACGTAACGACCTGCCAGAGTTGCGCGTCCGGCAAATGCGACCAGGACGGCATGCCCTTGCGAATCCTGCCATTTCGCAACGCCCAGAATAGGACTCCGGGCTGGGCATCCTGAACGACCAATGAGCGGAGGTCCGCAGCCCGCTCCAAGCCGCCGGCATCCTGGCCGTGGCATTGGGCACAGTGCTGGATAAAAAGCTTGCGACCTGCGGCAACAGCTTCCACTTGACCGGCAAAGGGGTTCTGTAGGAATCGCGCGCTGGGCGGAGCCTTGCTCAACTGCGCCGCTGGACCATCATCACTCTTGCGTGGACCCGCCGCGAGCAAGAAGAGGGGGGTTAGGACAAAGCCACCTAAGGCAATCTGAAGTACTCGGCGCCTGAGAATTCTGTGCCTTTCGCGACATGACATTCCACTGCTAGGTGCAGTTCGAGCTGCATCCTCGGGATAAATCAAAATCATCGGAACCACTTCCTGATCAAACGGTCGAAGCGCGGTATCTCGTAGGAGAACCCGAAACGTATCAGCGTTCGTGCGCTGTTTTCATTCAGTCCGAACGTAGGCTCGATCTTCAATGTTGTACCGTTAGGCAGGTTCCAAACCAGGAAGGGGCCCATATATTGCGACGTCCCTGAGAACCCAAATTGATACCAGGTACTGAGGCCCCCGTAGAACTCAACGCCAGAGCGGAAGTTCTCACGGCAGAAGCTGCAGGCCCGTGGGGACGCGGCCAGCGCCAGATAGCGGCTCACACCTACCGCGTAGCCGAACTCCCAGGGCGCATTCGTCAGGTTCTTCTCACTGATAAAGTTCTCGGAGAGATTCCATCCCTTGTAATCGCTGGACAGGATCAGCTTGGCTTCGACCTCACGTTGTTTTTTGGCGCGAGCCTGGTCGTTGGGAACGGCCAGGTCCTCCACCGAATCGTGGTTCACTACCTCGAGCAAGGTCTTGTCAGCGCCGTTGATGTCCTCAAATTCCAGGTAGAACACGGGATTGATCCAGTGCCGGCCTGCCAGGGGTCGAAAGCGGTTTTCCCACCGGAAGCCCGTAAAGATGGTGCTCTCCCCCTGAGTGCTTTGGCCATCTAGGTAGAATTCGGTCGTCCACCAACCCTTGGCGCCATACTCGAATTCTGTCCACGCGGCCCAAAAACGCTGACCCTTTTGGGGCAGGCCGAGGACAGGGTTAAATGCAATCTCGAGGTTCCCAGGCTCCTCCATCTCAGCGTCATAGGTGACGAAGTAGGGCTTGTCGGCCCTTACGAGGCGGGGAAAGCCTGCGAAAGCCAGGGAGGAGAGACTGGTGAGGAAGAGTCGTCGGATGAATTGGCGCCCCGCGGCCATGGGTCTCCTTTTTGCATTGAAATACCCTGGCTGGCGACCTTAGAATTAGACAAGGTCGCCAGCCCTCCGGGTTGTCGATCACGAGGGTTCCCACGGCCCTTCGCCAAAAAGGTTAGTCGCGGGAACCTTCTTTAACTCGAACAACTGCTGAGAAAGCGACCGTCATCCTGATCCCGAATGCGGGAGAAGCATCTGCTTCTCGTAGACTTCAATAAGATACAGCCCAGGCGGGCTTCGCCATGCTCAGCACGATCGACGCCCTTCCCCAGCAAATTGCTAGCCTAGGATCTGCACGCTCATTCGGTTCCGTGTATGCCGCGGCCCGGGGCCATTGAGCTCCGTCGGATTGTCCCGGACTTCAGGCGGCACTGTTGGCACCACCCCCCCACCTCCAAACGAATCACCCCAACTTGAAACTGGTTGTGTCGGGCTATTTCGTCCTTGAGTCGCTCCAGGGTTGGAGTGGTGTACTCCATGATGGCCCCGCACTTATAACAGGCCAGATGGAGGTGATCCCGACGAGGCCTAGCTTCGTAATAATGCTTTTCGCCTTCAAGGTGCATAAGATCCAACTCATCAATTAGCCCAAGCCTCTTCAGCAGTTCCAGGGTTCGATAGACCGTGGCACGGTTGATATCGGCTTTCCGTTGCTTGGCCGCCCTCAGCAACGCGGCAGCGTCAAGATGGTCGTTGGCTTCCTGGATTGTCTCGATCAAGGCTCGGCGTTGCGATGTGAGTCGGAAGCCCCTTGACGAGAGCGCTTGAAGTAGCGAGCAGCGCCTTAGGTTTTCCTTCATAAGTCTTTAGTTGCAACTCAGTCGCAAGTAAGCTTGGCCCCCCCCTTCCCTTCACGCCGGCACGCCAACCTTGCTACGGAAATTGAAACTGGACTAAAGTGTATACATTACGCGCGGCCGGCTAATCTGTCAATAAGTTTTCGTCTCCGAGGTGCTTAACCGTTTCTGAGGGAATGGCGGCAAAGCCAAGGTTTTCGCCCCGCACCTCTCCCTAAGAATTGTCAGCATCCTCGTTTCCGCGTCCGAGCCGAGGATGGTGGGCTCACCTGACTCTACAGTTGGGAATAGGGCACGGGCGTAAGGAAGGCATTGCTAATGTTCGATACAATCTCCCCGTCCGTGTAGCCAGGGCTGGTGCTGAGCTTCTTCCACTCCGGGTCGGCAAGGAAGACCGCCCAGTTCTTGTCGTGTGCCGCCATGTCGTCGAAGGTCAGCATATAGTTAAGGTTCGGCAGCTTGGAACCGATCAGCGTCCGGCCAAAGAAAACAGGCCGCAAGCCAGTGCGCCGGAAGATGGCGATTTCACCGTTGTTGAACATCTCCACCTTCTTTAGATGCGCCCTTTCGCTATGGCTTTCGTAGGTCCGCAACTCGAAAATGCGCGCCCGATTCTCCGCCACCCCGGGCGGGACTTCGAGCCTAGGAATGCTCTCGAAGGCTAACAACAGCGCGCTTTCCATCCGAACGTAGGCGGGGTCCGTGGAAGGCACGTTGAGGAAAGCTGCGCCCGCGCGCTGATACTCCGGATCCGCTTGGAGACGTGCGGTGGTGGCGGCTACGGAGTCCAGAGACAAGTGCGGAATGAGCACATAGACGGTCGGCGTGTCGGACCCGATCATGGTGTTGAAGACACCGACGGGCCCGATTCCGAGCCGCTTCCAGGCAGGCACCGCCGCCTCGCGCAGGAAGTCGTCCGTCAGCTTCACCTGTGGGCCCCGACGGAGGTGGTATTGCCTGAGCTCGTAGTACTCTGGGGTGCTTTGATCGGCGGCTGGGTTTGAGGTCCTCCCTGCCGCTGTTTCCGACACGGTCATGGCCGAAGCTACCAGCGATGATTCTAGGAATTCTCGTCGTTTCATGCCTCGCTCCTCTCAGTTTAACCCGTGCGTGAAAGCGATAGCCGACGTCATAAAACTATCATATCGCGCGCAATTAGGCCCAACATAGGAAGACATGTCAGATCCGCGAGGCAGTTAACCGGGATCGGGAACTCGGCTCGAACCGGGATGCGCCGCATCCTGCGTCCGCTCAGGGGCGGAGCCAGTCGTCGTCTAGAAAAAGCCGCAACAATTAACTCTCTTCGGTGTTATATAGGGTGTGGCAGCGATGGCCATCGAATCGGACCTGGAGCTCATGCTACGGGTTAGGCGGGGCGACACGGAGTCGTTCGAGGTCCTGCTGCGTCGTCACCGGGCTCCGCTGGTGAATTACTTCTCGCGCATGGTGGGGGACCCGGCTTTGGCGGAAGACTTAGCCCAGGAAGTTTTCTTGCGTGTGTATCGGGCCCGCGAACATTACCGGCCCGAGGCCGCCTTTACCACCTGGCTTTACCGGATCGCTGCTAACCTGGCCTTGAACGCCATTCGCGACCGTAAGTCGCGGGCGGAAGCCGCACATGGACCCCTAGGTGAAGATTTCCAGGAGGGCGAGCCTGCGGTGGCCCGATTGCCTGATTCGAGGCCGACGGTGGAACAGCGGTTGATTCAAGCTGACCGCGAACGGATGATCCGCAACGCTGTGGAAGCTCTTCCGGACAAGCAGCGCTTCGCCGTCATCCTGCACAAGTACCAGGAAGTGGACTATCGCCAGATCGCAAAGATCCTCGAGGTCTCGGAGAGCGCCGTAAGGTCACTGTTGTTTCGGGCTTATGAGACTCTTCGTGCCCGCCTTGAGCCTTTGCTCGCGGGGGGGAGGATATGAAAAATTGCTTTGAACGGGAACAGTTGTTTGCCTACGCCTTGGAGATGCTCGAAGCGCAGGACAAACTGGAGGTGCGGCGGCACGTTGCGGAGTGCGCGAGATGCCGCGGAGTGCTGGAGGAATACCGCCAGCTTGACAGGGTGCTCGATTCGTGGCAGCAGCTTGAACCGTCACCCTGGTTTGACTCGCGAGTGCGGTCTAAAATCGCCACAGTCGAAGAGAGTCTCCCGAGCCTCTGGGGACGCGCTTTAGCCGAGCTGGGCTGGAGTCGATGGATGGCACCAGCCCTGGTAGCAATGATGGTGGTGGTGGTGTCTGCAGTCATAGTCGAGCGCCGGCCGGGCTTACTCCCTGATTCTTTGACACACATGACCGGCAGCGCGAAGGCAGGCTCCCCGGCGAATGCCCGGTCTCAGGTGAGCACACAGGAGATGGCGGAAGAGAGGGCAGGCGGCGCTGCAACACTGGACGATTACGACATGCTGGCGAACTTCGATGTCTTGTTGGAGCTTCCCAGGCCCGGCGAGTAAAGTTGTTTGAGTGAGCGTATGGTTCAACGATTGGTGGTTTGGAGTGTCGTTGTGCTCCTTCTTGTTCCGGCGGGCTTGGCCTCCGCGCAGCAGCCTCACCCGCCGAAGCCGCCTGCGGGCGCCCGGGCCAAAGGGCGCGCCCAGGCACAGGGCAAGAATCCGCATCCCAAGGGACAGCCATCCCCCAGCGTTTTCCAACGCCTGCGCGAGTTACCACCTCAGGAGCAAGAGCGCTTTATGGCGAGCGAGCAGTTTCGACGGCTGCCGCCCGAGCGCCAGCAGCAGATCCGCGAGAACCTGAAGCGCTGGAACGCGATGCCCCCCGAACAGAAGGACATCTTTCGCCAGCGGGAAGAGATCTTCCAGAGCCTCTCGCCCGGCCAACGGGACGAACTGCGCTCTGTCTTTCCGCGTTGGCGCGCCTTGCCGCCTGATCGCCAGCAACAGTTGATGCAGGGCTTCCGCCAGCTCCGGGACATGACGCCGGACGAGCGGCAGGCATTCCTTTCCAGCCCCCAGACGGTGAAGCAGTTCACGCCCGAAGAACGCGACATCCTGGGGTCGCTGAATCGGCTGCTGCCGGGTTCTGAGGGTCCCGCTCCGACCGTGGAGGCTGCGCCAGACTAGTAGGCTAAATAGATTGCCATGAAGAATTTCTCCGCCCGCCCCCTCGGGCGGGAATGCAAGCTGCCGGCCGGATACCGAAGCGAAAGTCTTTGACGGAGCCCGAATGCCTGGGCTCGGCGTTTGAGAATCTGTTAACTGTCTGGCTACCTATCTGGCACCGCTTAACGTGCACCCCGCCGTTGTCCGCAATCTGTGGTAGTCGGCGGCAGCCGCTACCACAATAGGGTCTACAGCCCCGAAGTCCGGGGACAAACCAAAAAAAACCGCAAAAAAACTCAAAAAACCTCTTGACAGGAACGAGGTTCACGGTTACTCTGTGGACGTTGGTGGCCTAAAGTGGTCAAGAAGTGCATCTAAGTGGTCAAAGCAGTTCAGGAAATTCATGAAAGGTCTGGCCACGCTCCGGGGCAGACATATGGCAACCGTGGACCCCAAGGGTCGACTTAAGATTCCGACCGCCTTCAAGACGGAGTTGGAAGCGTACGGTCCGGATTTCTTCGTGACCAGTTTGGATGGTCAGTTCGCCCAAGTCTACCCTTTTCCGGTCTGGCGCGAGATGGAAGAGAAGCTCGCAGCGCTGCCGTCGACCCACAAGCCCAAAAGGAAGTTCCTTGACCGCGCCAATTACTTTGGTCAGCAGGTGCGCATCGACGCTCAAGGTCGGGTCCTGATTCCCACGCAACTCCGGGACTCCGCGGCGGTGCGCGGCGAAGTGGCAGTGATCGGTCAACTCGACCATCTGGACGTGTGGAACGACGAGCGCTTCCGCGAGCAGCAGATCGAAGGCAACCAGCTCACGGATGCCGACCTGGATGAGTTGAGCAAGTTGGGCATCTGAAAATTTCGGTAATGAAGAATCCAAAATCGAAAACTCAAAATCCAAAATCGTTCACAGGCCGGTCATGCCTGGTGAGGTTCTTGAACTCCTCCGAGTTCGGCCCGAGGGTGTCTATATCGATGCGACAATGGGTGCTGGCGGACATACCGAAGAGATTCTCAAGCGCCTGCGAGGTGGAAGGCTTCTTGCAATCGACCGGGACCCGAAGGCGATCGACGATGCGCGACAGGGTTTGCGTGGCTTTGAGGAAAAGCTGATCGTGCTTCAGGGCAATTTCGCTGACATCGACGTCCTGCACGGCAGGAGCGGTTTATCTCTCGCAGACGGCATGCTCGCCGACCTGGGGATGAGCTCGCAGCAAGTGGAGGATGCGGCCCGGGGCTTCAGCTTCAGCCGCTCCGGTCCCCTCGACATGCGGATGGACTCCGAGACCCAGACTACTGCGGGGCAGATCGTGAACCAGAGCCGCGAGCGTGAGTTAGCCGACACGATTTTTAGGTTGGGAGAGGAGCGCCACTCGCGCCGCGTAGCGCGAGCCATTGTGAAGGCCCGTCCGATTCGTACAACCACCGAACTGGCGCAGGTGGTGTCGCGAGCCATCCCCTACCGGGCGGGCCTCCACCAGATTCATCCGGCGACCCGAACCTTCCAGGCCCTGCGCTTGGCGGTTAACAGGGAACTGGAGAACCTGGCGGCTTTCCTTTCCAACGCTCTGGCCGTGCTCGCTCCCGGCGGCCGGCTGGTGATGCTCAGCTTCCATTCGCTGGAAGACCGGATGGTGAAGCAGGCCTTTCAGAGGTGGCAACACGAGGGTAGAGCGCGCGTTCTCACTCGCAAGGTGGTCCGACCCAGCGAAGAGGAAGTACTCGCGAATCCTCGCTCCCGCAGCGCCAAGTTGCGAGCATCAGAAAAAGCAGCAAAGGAGTGTTGAGGTCAAGGATGAAGTACCGGGACGGGCTCAAGGCGGCGCCCTCCACCGAACTCCATCCCTCAGGCCGGAAGGAAGAACCAGGAGGTCAGAAGTCTGGGATGAGCGAGTCCGACTCCCGGCTCCTAATGGCGGAGAAAATGGCCAACGCAGCCTTACCAAGGGCGAAACGATACCGTCACAACTTCACAGGCCGGGCAGGAGGACGGGCCACCATCCCGGACGTGTACTTTGTGAAGCGAATCGACAACTCGCGGCGCCGCCGCGAGGTGGACCCGGAGAAGCGACAGGAATGTTACAGTCTCCTCGGATTGGGCATTCTGGTTCTCCTTTTTTGTTTGCTTCTGGCGCGGCAACACTTCCAGCACCTCCGGTACGGTTATCAGATTCAAGAGCTCAAAGCGCAGCGCGCCACTCTGGAGGAGTGGAACCGCCGGCTCCGTCTGGACGAGGCCTCACTGGCGGACCCACAGCGGATTGACGCCTACGCCCGGCAGAAACTCGGCTTGGCGCCACCCGCCCCACAGCAGGTGATTCACATCGGGCCCCTTTCTCCCGTTCCGGCGAGTGATCCCGTGTTCGCGCGCGTCCTGCCCGCGGCCGGCCCCGGCGGCAACGAATTGGGGCCCAGCGAGCCTGGCGTTCACCGGGAGCCGTAACAGCAGAGGCAGTTGCTAGTGGTCAGTTGCCAGTGGCTAGCCACTAACCACTAGCCACAGGTCTTCAGCATCGTGCCCCATGATCCGTCAAAACGCGCAGCCTCGGTCGGCAGGTGAGCAAGAGTCACCGATGCTGCATCGGTGCTTGCTCGTTGGTGGATTCCTCGCCGTCTGGATGCTGGCGGTGGTTGCCCGTCTTTACTACCTGCAGGTCATTCAGTACATTCCCTTCCTCAACCGCGCACAGAAACAGCAGCAGCATACCGTGAAACTGGCACCCGAGCGCGGCACCATCTTCGACCGGCAGATGCAACCCTTGGCTATGAGTCGTGCAGCGGAGTCAATCTTCGCCGTACCGGGGGAGATTCTCGAGCGGGGGATGGTGGCCAATCTGCTCGCAACGATCCTAGGTCTGGATGGTGAACAACTGCTGGGGCGCTTGAACACGCACCGTTCCTTCTGTTTTGTCAAACGAAAGGTGTCCGACCAAGAAGCAGAGCGCGTACGCAGCCTTAACCTGAAGGGCATTTATCTTTACAAGGAACCCCAGCGCGCTTACCCCAAGCGTGAACTTGCGGCGGGTGTGCTAGGTTACGTCGGTATGGACGACAACGGGTTAGCAGGTCTGGAGTACGCCATGGAAGGCGCAGTCAAAGGGAGCCCGGGCGTGGTTATGCTGGTCAACGACGCTCGACTTCGCGCTTTTCGATCCACCGAACGGACCGGACTCCCCGGTAAGAATGTTGTGCTCACCCTGGACGAGAACATCGAACTATTTGCGGAAAAGGCTCTAGCGGAAACGGTGGAGCAGTGGCACGCGGCGGGTGGTGTGATTATCGTACAGAATCCCAACACCGGCGAGATTCTAGCCATGGCCAGTTCCCCTGCCTTCGATCCGAGCCAGGCTAACCAGGCGTCCCTGCCTACCCCCCTGAACCGCGCCATCGCATGGGTCTATGAGCCCGGTTCCACCTTTAAAATGGTGACCCTTACCGCGGCGTTGGAAGAAAAGCTGACCAAGCCCGATGAGGTGGTCGACTGCCAGATGGGCGGCATCGTACTGGCTGGCCATGTGATTCACGACTGGAAGCACTTCGGCGCCCTCACCGTGAGGGAGGTCCTGATCCATTCCAGCGACGTTGGGGCTATCAAGCTGGGGCTGCGTCTGGGCCAGGAACGGCTGTATCGCTACATGCGAGCCTTCGGCTTTGGGGCGCAGACCGCGATTGAACTGCCGGGCGAGGAATGCGGCCTACTGAAGCCACCGAGCCGATGGTCCGGGCTGTCGATCGGTGAGATGTCCATAGGACAGGAAGTGTCGGTGACGCCCATTCAGTTGGTGACCGCCTACTCCGCCGTGGCCAACGGAGGTATCCTTTTTCAGCCGCGCATTGTTCGCGAGGTGTTCCGGGGTGGAGAACACGATCCCATTCGGCCGGCAAGCGGTCACCGCGTGGTAAGCGAGCGAACCACACAAACGATGCGGGAGATAATGACCTCAGTAGTTGAGGAAGGTACGGGAAAGCTGGCCCGCCTGAACGGCTACAGCGCTGCGGGGAAAACGGGTACCGCTCAGAAGATTGATCCCTCAGGGGCCTACTCTCAATCGCACTACGTGAGCTCGTTTGTTGGATTCGCGCCCGCCTCCTATCCGGTCATCAGCATTCTCATCTCCATTGACTCGCCGGTCGGAGCGCACCACGGTGGCGATGTTGCTGCCCCCGTCTTCAAATCGGTCGCTGAACAGACACTTGCCTACCTGAACGTCCCGCAGGATCGCTCGACTCAACCGATCCCCGGAACCGGCGCTCTCAAGCCGCAACCGTTGCTCACGACGATCGGGCTGAGGTCGGAAGAGTCGAATGCCGGCTCCCCTCCCGAAGCTGATTTCGCTGACGTGGAGGTCAGCGACAGCCGTCCAACGACGCAGCCCTATGCTACGGTCTTGGTTAACCGCGGCCCTATGGTGATCATGCCCAATTTCGCTGGCTTGGCGGTGCGACGCGTAACGGAGGAGTGTCAGGAGAAGGGATTAGAGCTGAGCCTCAGCGGTTCTGGGTTGGCCGTGGAACAGAACCCTCCGGCTGGAACCCAGTTGATTCCAGGCTCGAAAATCCGGGTGCGATTCGCGCGTTAGACCGAGTATACGATGAAATTAGGGCAGCTCGTTCGAGGCGCGCCAGGCGAGCGCGTGGGCGTGGATCTTGTTGCGCGCGAGATCACATCGCTCGCCTACGACTCGCGCCGCGTCAAGCCGGGTAGCCTTTTCTTCGCCATTCGCGGGGAGAAAGCCGACGGTTACGATTTTGTAGAGCAGGCTCTGGAACGGGGCGCCGTCGCGGTAGCCAGTGAACGGCCGGCGCCGCCGCAACTGGCCGGTCGTTGTTGGGTGCGAGTGCCGCACGCTCGCCGCGCTCTTGCCGAGGCGGCGCGAGTATTCTACGGCGATCCGGCCGCTCGGCTCCAGCTCGTGGGGATTACCGGTACCAACGGCAAGACCACCAC
>Ga0306922_10007195_pt1 | contig 10722 bp, 13 predicted proteins | sample sta12Cox44000082_FD_203758 | JGI IMG/M metagenome (GOLD analysis project Ga0306922, IMG submission 203758) | Lab enrichment of tropical soil microbial communities from Luquillo Experimental Forest, Puerto Rico - statoxic.12C.oxic.44.000.082 (v2)... | ecosystem: Environmental > Terrestrial >...
CCTCGACCGCGGCCGTGCCAAGGAACGCATTTCCTGGTGGGAGGTACGGCATTGAAAACACGACACGCGCTTCTCGGTTGGCTGATTTGCGCCAGTGGAGCTCTCGGCGGTGGCCTCGCAGTGGCCAGTATGGCCCCTGGGGATACCGTCACCGGGCCGATCACTGCGATCAACGGCAACATGATCAACATTCAGGGGCACATCTACTACATCGCCACTGACAGCGCCGCCTATGCGGTGGTGACCACCTTCAAGCCGGGCCAGGTGGTGGATGTGCAGCTAGATGGGCCGGCCAAGTCCTCCGCCTCGCACGCGATCAACATCACCCTGCACACGGGAGACTGAGATGCGCAGGCTGGGGCGCCCCGAGTCCGGGGTGACTCTCATGGAGCTGATGGTGGTCGTCGCCATCATTGGAGTGCTGGCCGCGATCGCCTACCCGGCGTACACCCAGTTCGTCATGCAGGCGAACCGCACGGACGCCACCAAGACCATGCAGCTCTACGCCCAGTCCCTGCAGCGCTGCTATTCGGCGAACTTCACATATGCCGGCTGCACCGTGCAGGGCCAGGTGGTGAACGACGGCTCGGTGCTGGGGACCCCGAACCTGTATTACAGCATCGCCTTCGCAATACCCGACCCGCAGACCTACACGCTGACGGCCACTGCGATTGCCCCGCCGCAGACCGTGGACAACCAATGCTTCACGTTCACGCTCTTTAGCTCCGGCCAGGTGGCGGCGGTGGACAACGCCGCCAACAACACTACGCTGCCTTGTTGGGGCTCGAACTGATCCGATTGACCTGACCCAGTAATTTAGCCGGAATGCGCGACATTCTGTCGCACCAACACGCTCGCCGTGTTACCTAATCCCCGCTGAGGCGCATTCGCTCCAGATAACAATATTCACGCGTTCTCAACAGCGTGAGCCAGCGCAACAAGCCAGCCGAATCGGCGTGAGGCAGCGCAACAAGGAAATCCGGGCTGCGCGCTAGCATGAATCATCGCGAGAACATCGTGACGCACAATGGGGATGAGGTCATCTATGAGACACGGCAAACACAACAGCGGCTTCACGCTGGTCGAGCTGATGGTGACAGTGGCCATCGTGGCCATCATCGCCTCGATCGCCTTGCCGGGGTACGGCAACTTTACGCGGCGGGCCAACCGCACCGACGCCACCAGGACGATGCAGTTCGCCTCGCAGGCGCTCGAGCGCTGCTACTCGCGCCGATTTACTTATCTCGGTTGCAACGTAAACGGCACGGTGATGAACAACGGCTCGACCATGCAGACGCCGAATCTCTACTACACCATCACCTTCGCGATACCGGATGCTCAGGACTACACCCTGACCGCGGCGCCGGCCGCCGCTCCGCAGATCGGTGACACACAGTGCGTGCAGTTCACGCTCGTGAGCACCGGCGCGCAGGCCGCGCAGGACAACAACGCCAACAACACCACCAAGGCCTGCTGGGGCTCGAACTGATGCCCGGCTCGGGCTGATCCAGTCGCGTCGACTCGACCGCCGCGCGCGCCCTCCGGGATAATCACCGGGTGGCGCGCCGGCGGTTTCTTACATATGTAGCTGCAAGTCTGCCCGGTCTCGGGGCACTCGCGCCGGGACTGTGCTATGCGGCACCGGATCCCCGGCTGGCGGCGGCAATCCCCGCCATCGAGTCGACCATCCGGGCGAGCGGACTGGAGGCCGCGGTAGCCTTGCGCACGCTCGATCACCGCTCGGAATGGCTGCTGCGGGCGGATGAATCCTTTCACGCGGCGAGCACCATGAAGGTGGCGGTGCTGATCGAGCTGTACCGCCAGGTGCGCGAGGGCAGCGTGCGCATCGATGAGCCACTCCTCATCCGCAACGAGTTCCACAGCCTCGTAGACGGCTCCCCTTTCACGCTCGACCCAAAAGACGATTCCGAGCAGGCGCTGTACCAGGCCGTGGGCGCGACCCGCACACTGCGCGAGCTGAGCGAGCTCATGATCACGGTCAGCAGCAATCTTGCAACCAACCTGCTGATGGACAAGCTGGGCGTCGAGAACATCCGCGCCGGGGTACACGCGCTCGGCGCCGATGGCATGAACGTGCGCCGCGACCTCGAAGATGGCAAGGCGTACGAACGCGGACTCAACAACACGACGACCGCCGGGGCGCTGCTGCGCCTCATGGAGGCGATCGCACACGGACAGGCGGTCGATGCGGACTCCTCGCGGCAGATGGTCGCGGTGCTCGAGCGGCAGACGATAAATGACCGCATCCCTGCCGGGCTTCCCGCCGGCATGCGGGTGGCGCACAAGACGGGCGAGATCACCGCCATCCGCCATGACGCCGCAATCGTCTTTGCACCCCGGCCCTTCGTCCTGGTCGTGCTGACACGCGGTGGGACCGACCCACAGCAGGCCTCGGCGCTGATCGCCGAGATCACGCGCCAACTCTACCGCGCAACGCAGTAGGTCCAGCTGGCGTTGTCGGCCGCGACCGCACGCGCTGCCACTCCGCGCCAGCCGCCATCCGCCGCGGTGACGCCTGCGCGAGCCCTCGCGGCCCATGGTGTGGCGAGAGCCCGCGTTAAGCGCTAATGTCTTGTCCTTGCCGACGGCGGTCAAAACAAGTGACTCCAGGGCCTCCCTGACCCATCGGGGGATCGGGCGCTGGGCCACGTACAACAACCGTAGGAGCGAATGATGTCGACTTCCAAGAAGCTGCTCTGGGTAGCGGTGGCGATACTCGGTGCCGTGGCTCTGGGCATCGTTGCGCTGAAGCGCGGCGAGCCCGTCAACGCGATGTGGCTGGTGATTGCGGCGCTCTGCATCTATGCCATCGCTTACCGCTTCTATGCGCTGTTCATCGTCAACAAAGTGCTGGGCGCCAATGCCGCCCGACAGACACCCGCCTACCGCCACAATGACGGGCTCGATTACGTGCCGACCAACCGGTACGTGCTCTGGGGGCACCATTTCGCGGCCATCGCCGGAGCAGGACCCTTGGTGGGACCGGTACTCGCGGCACAGATGGGCTACCTGCCCGGGACGCTGTGGGTCCTTGCCGGCGTCGTGTTTGCCGGCGCCGTGCAGGACATGATCGTGCTGTTCCTGTCGACACGGCGTGATGGACGCTCGCTCGGCGACATGATCCGCTCGGAGATGGGCCCGGTCGCCGGCACAGTGGCGGGCATCGGCGTGCTGCTCATCTGCGTGATCATCCTCGCCGTGCTCGCGCTGGTGGTAGTGAATGCCCTTAAGGCCAGCCCCTGGGGCACCTTCACGGTGGCCTGCACCATCCCGATCGCGCTCATCATGGGAATTTACGGCCGCTTCGTGCGCCCCGGACGCATCGGCGAGATGTCCCTGGTCGGCGTCGTGCTGCTGCTCGCAGCGCTCCTCTACGGCCGCACGGTGTCCGAGACGCCCGCGCTGGCGCAATACTTCACGCTCTCGGGCCCCTCGCTGGCGCTGCTCATCATCGGCTACGGGTTTGTCGCCTCGGTGCTGCCGGTGTGGCTGCTGCTCGCGCCGCGCGACTATCTCTCGACGTTCATGAAGGTCGGGACGGTGGCACTGCTGGCGCTCGGCGTCCTCATCGCGCATCCGCAGCTGCAGATGCCGGCGGTCACCAAGTTCATCGACGGCAGCGGCCCGGTGTGGGCGGGAAGCCTTTTCCCGTTCCTATTCATCACCATTGCCTGCGGCGCAGTTTCCGGATGGCACTCGCTCATTTCCTCGGGCACCACGCCGAAAATGATCGAGAACGAGAACCAGATCGCCTTCATCGGCTATGGCAGCATGCTGACCGAGTCGTTCGTCGCGATCATGGCGATGATCGGCGCCTCGGTGATTCATCCGGGCGTGTACTTTGCAATGAACAGCGGGGCAGGGCTGATCGGCACCACTGCAGCGCACGCGGCCGATGTCGTCACCCAATGGGGCTTCACGGTGACGCCCGACATCCTCACCCAGGCGGCGCGCGATGTCGGTGAGACGAGTATCCTGTCGCGTACCGGCGGGGCACCGACGCTGGCGGTCGGCATGGCCACGATCTTCTCGAGCTTCCTCGGCGGTCGCGCGCTCATGGGGATCTGGTACCACTTCGCTATCCTCTTCGAGGCACTCTTCATCCTGACGACGGTCGATGCCGGCACGCGTGTGTGCCGCTTCATGATCCAGGACCTGGTGGGCCACGCGGTTCCTGCGTTCAAGGCCACGCGCTCATGGGGCAACAACCTGGTCGGCTCGGCGCTCTGCTGCCTGCTGTGGGGGTACCTGCTGTATGCGGGTGTCGTCGATCCGTACGGAGGCATCTGGACGATGTGGCCGCTGTTTGGCGCCACCAACCAGATGCTGGCGGCGATCGCGCTGACGCTCTGCACCGTGGTGCTGTACAAGATGAAGCGCGAGCGCTGGGCATGGGTGACCGTCGTGCCAACGGTGTGGCTGGTGATCTGCACGCTCACTGCGGGGCTCGAGAAGGTGTTTAGCCCGAACCCGAAGGTCGGGTTCCTCAGTCACGCGGAGAAGTTCAGCCAGGCACTCGCATCCCAGCAGGTGTTGGCGCCCGCCAAGTCTCTGGGCGAGATGAGCCGCGTCATCTTTAACGACTATCTCGATGCCGCGCTCGCCGCCCTCGCGGTGACCATCGTGATCGTGATGGTGGCGTACGGCATCGTACGGGTTCGCCAGGCGCGTGCCACTCCGCGCAACACCGCGATCGAGATCGGGGGCGCCGCGGTGGACCATGGATAGCCTCGCGCGCCTGTGGGGGAGGGCGGTGCAGACCGCCCGCCTCATGGTCGGGATTCCCGATTACGACACCTATGTGGCGCACCGACGCGCGCACCACCCCGGGGAAGCCGTCATGAGCTACCAGGAGTTCTTCCGGGAGCGGCAGAAGGCGCGCTATGGCTGCGAAGGAGGCCGCATCGGCGGCTGCTGCTGAGACGCTCGCCGAATCACGGAGTTCAGGCGCTCTGGGTGCCTCGCGTACGCGGCCAACCTTACTCGAGTGCGGTCTCCTCTGCTCCAGCGCCAGACGCACGGACAGTTGACCGGCCTTCGCGTTTCGGAGCACTCTCCCGCGCACTCTGGGAGGATCACCTTGAGACGAAGAGCCTTCTGGGCAGGGGGCCTCGCCGCGCTGACTGCGGCGTCAAGGCCATAGGCATTTCAATGACAAAGATTTCGGGGGCACACCCATGAAGTTACTACGCTCATTCGCTTACAGCCGGCCTGGGAAGATCGGCAGGCGTCAGTTTCTGGGTGTTGCAGCGGGTGCGGCTGCGTTACTCCCGGCTCGTGCCTTATGGGCCGATGTTTCCGGCCCGGGGGCCGTACCGTCGAAGGTGGCGGCCGTCTCTGGTGATGGGAAGCCCGTCGAGCTGACGGCGGCGGAGGTAAAGGAGCTCCGCGCGAGCCTCAAGGGCAAGCTGCTTCTGGCTCAAGATGCCGGATACGAGGAGGCGCGGCGTGTCTGGAATGGCTCGATCGACAGGCATCCGGCGCTCATCGTCCGCTGCGAGAGCCGCGAGGACATCGTGCGCGCCGTGCAGTTCGCCAGCGCGCATTCGCTGCTGACCGCCGTGAAGGGCGGCGGCCACAGCCTCTCGGGGCAGTCCACCTGCGAGGGCGGGCTGATGATCGATCTCTCCGGGATGCGCGGGATCCAGGTCGACAGGGACAAGCGTGTGGCCCGCGTGCAGCCGGGCGTGCTGCTCGCCGCACTCGATGGCCAGTGCCAGGAGGCTGGTCTCGTGACGCCCCTCGGTACCGCTGCCGACACCGGCATCGCGGGCTTGACGCTCGGAGGAGGCCAGGGACGCCTCATGCGGAAGCTCGGGCTCTCATGCGACAACGTTCGTTCGTTCGAGCTCGTTACCGCGGATGGCAAGGTTCGCACGGCCAGTGCCACGGAAAATCCGGATCTCTACTGGGCTCTCCGCGGCGGCGGTGGGAATTTCGGAGCCGTGAGCAGCTTCGAGTATGGGCTGCATCCGCTGGCCCATCCGGTTCTCGCCGGCGGCCGCACGTTTGCCTTCGACCAGGCGCGCGCCATCGTCGGGGCACTGGCAGACATGGCCGCAAAAGCGCCCGATGAGGTCTTCCTCGACGTCGGAGTCTTCAATGCCTCCGGACACAGCGAGCTCCCGAAAGGCACCTACGCCGCGGTCGAGTTCGTCTATAGCGGCGATCCCAAGGAGGGCGAGCGCTTCCTGCCCATGCTGGATAAGCTCGGCAAGCCGCTGAATGACACGATCAAGGCCAAGCCCTATGTGGTGGCGCAGAATGGTCCCACGGGCGCAGCGCCGCAGGCACTGCCACCGGGTCTGGGCGTCTACGTCCGCTCGGGGTTCGTACAGACTATCTCGGACAAGCTCATTGATGAGTTGATTCATGCGTTCCAGCAGGGGCCGCCCTGGCTCAATGAGATCGGATTCGGTCCGATTGGAGGCCAGGTCGCGCGCGTCAAGGCGGACGCAACGGCCTACTGGAATCGCGACGCCCAATACGAGCTCCTCATGACAGCCGCCTGGATGGATCATTCGCAGGACGAGCACAACGTCGCCGCCATGCGCGACGTATGGAAGGCCTTCGAACCCTTCACGCGCGGCTACTACGTGAACACCGAACCTTCTGCGGCCGAGGGGCGCCTGAAGGCGACGTACGGCGATAACTGGGCGCGGCTGGTGCAGTTGAAAAACCAGTACGACCCGAAGAACCTGTTCCGGCTGAATGCGAACATCAAGCCGACGGCGCACGCTTGAGGCAGGTCAGGCGGCGTTCCTACGCACTTGTCCAAGTGGCGGGTGCGGCACTCAGCGGTTAACCTCCGGCGATGAGGTGGCCGGCAACCTTTAGTATCGTCTGCATCGCGACGACCTTGTTCGCCTGCGCGTCGCAGACCTCCCGGGTCGATGAGATGCAGCCTTACGCCATGAAAACGGCGCAGCAAAGGGGCGCTTCCGAGCTGAATTGTCCTGCAGCAAGCACCCAGCTCCTCAGCAAAAAAGAAATCGAGCCGTCGCAAACAACCGGTTGGTACGAGTATCCACACCGCTCCGAATTCACCGTCGAGGTGACCGGCTGCGGGAAGAGCAAATCGTACCTGGTCGGGTGCGACTGGCGGCAGAAGGGGTGCGAGGCCGGTCCCCTGCCAACCGCTGGCACGCCGACCGTACATCCGCTGGCTAACGAGCTGGAACCCGACGCTGTGCGCGCAGCTCAGCAGCGCGGCTCGGATCAGCTCGGCTGTCCGGCCGCAAGTGCCCAGGTCATGAGAAAGGAAGCGATTGAGGAGGGACAGACAAGCGGCTGGTACGACCCGCCGCACCGTGCTTTGTACACGGTGGATGTCAGCGGGTGCGGTAAGAAGGTCTCATACCTGGTGGCCTGTGATAAGCAGACGAAGGGGTGCGCCACCGGGGGCCTGCAAAACACCTCTACCGGCGTCCCCTCGCCACTGGCCGATAAGATGCAGCCTGATGCCGTCAAGGCGGCGGAGCAACGCGGTTCCGTCGAGCTCCAGTGTGCCACGATGACCGCTCAGGTTACGAGAAAGGAACAGATCGAGGAGGCGCAAACAACCGGCTGGTATGAGGCACCCTACCGTGCTCTCTACACGGTGAATGTCGCGGGTTGCGGCAAGAACCAAACGTACCTGGTCGCCTGTAACAACAAGAATAAGAGCTGCGCTACCGGCAGCGCAGCGCAGTGAATGCGCCTCGCAGCGGACCTTGCGGACAGGCGGGCGCTCTCAGAGCTTCTTCACCACGACCCGACCGTTTGCGTCCACATATACGCGATAGCGGTTCCCGTCCTTGCAGGTGGCCGTGTAGTCGCTGTCGGCGTTTCGCTTCGAATCGACGACCTTATCGCAGGGAAAGCCATTCAGTGCGATCGTCGCCTTGAGGTCCGTGCCCGTTGACGGAGCCTGGGCCAGGACGGCTCCGGTCAAGCCGAGCAGCGTCAGTCCACATAAACCAAGAATCGAGCGCGCAGGCATCTCAGCTCCTCAGGTCGAATATCCGATGGCAGCAAACTTTTGCGGGTCTGTCAGGACCTCCCAGATGGCTTCGCGCGAGGAGGATACGGCACTCGCAAGCGCGGGATCCCCATCCTGAAGCAGCGTAACCACCTTCATGAGCAGCAGCTCGTACTTCTGACGCAGCTGCGCCACGGTAAGCCCCGGCTGGCCCTGGTGAAATGCTTTGAACTGCGCCAGTAGATCATCTACCTGGTTCTTGAGAGACAGCTTCGTAAAGAGGCCTATTGCCCGGGTATCACGCAGACGTTGCTCGAGGCCCTTGAGATCGAGCGGCGGCGGACCCGCTGCCTTCGATGGTGGAAGCGCAGCGGCCGTAGCCGCGGCAACGGCTGCGGCCGGTGCGGGGGCCGGGGAAACCGCGGCAGTCTTCGGGGCGGTTGCCTGCTTCGCTGGTCGCGGCTTCGCGCTAGCGGCACCGGACTGGCTGGATGCCGATGGGACGGATTCGCTCGGAGCGGCCGCTGGCGTCGCCACATTCGCCGCGCCGCCTTCCGGTTCCGTGACTGAAGGTGAGGCGGCCGGTTGCGGCGCTGGCGCTGTTGGAGATTCTGCAGCAGGCGCGGGCTCGATGGCAGCGGGAGGTGGAGCTTCGGTCGCTGGAGACTCGCCGGTGACTGCGCGCGCTCCAAGACTGGCGTGCGTGCAGGCGGCCAGCACAATGCTCATGGCGAGTGCGGCTACATGATGCGTTCGCATCGCACGGTCTCGAGCCCCTGGAGTGATAGTTCGCCCGCGGTTGACGGGACGATTCTTATGCGAATCAGGGCTCGCTCGCAACCATGCCTTCATGCGACGTCGAGCAATCGGCTTCGGCTCAGGTGGACTGCGAATAGAAACGCGAAAACCACATCGACCGTTACGAGCGCAGCAAGTCGCGGTGAGGTCTCACCGTAGAGCCAATCCCGATAAATGATTGCGCAAAGCACAGCTTTCCGATCATTCCAAGCGTTACGTACGGCCGGTACCGCAATGGCTCACGCGCAACCTGCCAGTAGGCAAACCCCAACGCGATCATCATCGTCGCGACCGAGCGGTGCCGCTTCCAGAGAAGCAGGCCAGCTAGCGCCAGGAGCGCGTAGGGGGCTACCAGCACAAGAATCATGGTCACGGTGATTAGCGACACGGTAATTCGCCTGTTTTAACCGCTCTCAGGCGGCGGCAGTGGTGCGCAGAATGGGTAACGGCAGCTTGGAACGTTTCGCCTCACGTGCGGTCTAGGGAAGAGTCACGGGAGGCCTGTCATGCGAAACCTAGCCATCGCAGCCTTTGTGTGCAGCACGTCGGTCGCTTGGGCCGCTGACTCAGTAGAGTTCACCCCACCTATCCGCCTCGATACCTCGGAACAGCTCGCGAACCTACTGGCTACTAACCCGGACCACTACGCACGAGCCCAGCGCATCATTGCCGCTGCCAACACGCTTTGCCATCCCGGCCAACCGAAATCGCAACACGCAGGCTTGGACAGCGGGGACGACGTCTCGTGTGGACACCTGTTCCTCACAAGTAACCCGCCCAAACGGGAAGTCGCCTTTACGCTGGACCGCATCGCTTACGTCGCCCTGGTGCCGGTGACAGTCGACCCGCCACGCCCGACGAAGGCTGAGTAGTCTGATGTCCAGGAGAGTCCCCGACTGACGTGCCGGGCTGCCGGCTTGCAGCGCCCGGGATGGGGAGAACGCTGCTAATCAGGTTCCGGTGCCGGCGCCACGGACCCCTCCAACGATTGGTTGGAGCGCACCGAAAGAAGGCTATTGCCTACAGCTGACGGCGCCTTCGGCGCAGCAGCACGTCGACCACGGCGCCCAGCGCGACGCCCAGCGCAAGGCCTAATGCCAGGTGGTGGGTCGCTTCGCCAAGGGCGAGACCGACTCCAGCGCCAACTCCTAACCACACCATGCTCATGTCTCCGTTGTCCGCGCTAGCGCTCCGCGTTTCGTCTACTTCGCATAATGTATATTATGTGAAATTACACTCCCATCTACCCAAGAGCTGCGAAATCTCTCAGGGTAAACGAAGCGCGCGGCCCCTCTTCGGGGTCGCGCGCTTCAGGTTTTGGACCGCCGCTAGTGTTCTGCCCCGTGATACGCCCGGTGCTTCCAGATGCTGGCGTGGCGGGTCTCCGGCATCAGGAACAGCGCGAGCACGAAACACACCGCGGGCACCACGATCGGATAGACCAGTGCGCTGCCGAGGCTATGCGTGCTCTGCCAAGCCGCCGTCGTGATAAGCGGCACCAGCCCGCCACCCCAGCCGTTGCCGATGTGGTACGGCACCGACACCGAGGTGTAGCGGATGCGGGCCGGGAAGTATTCGGCGAGGAATGCTCCGATGGGTCCATACACCATGCCGACGTAGCAAACGAGTATGACGATGATGAACACGGCCACGGGGTAGTTGATCGCATCCGGATGCGTCACCTGTCCGAGCCAGGAATAAAGCGGATAGTAGGTTAGCGCCGCGAGCAGCATGCCGCCCAGGATGACTGGCTTGCGGCCAATCTTGTCGGACAGGCCCCCGAAGAGGATCAGGCTCGGGGTGGCGATGAGCAGCGCGATGCCCACGATATAGCTCGAATGCAGCAGATCCACCTTCGACACCTGCTGCAGGAAGTACAACGCCCAGAACTGGCCGCTGTACCAGACCACACCCTGGCCAAGCACGACGATGGTGGCGATCAG
>Ga0306922_10007197_pt1 | contig 10721 bp, 10 predicted proteins | sample sta12Cox44000082_FD_203758 | JGI IMG/M metagenome (GOLD analysis project Ga0306922, IMG submission 203758) | Lab enrichment of tropical soil microbial communities from Luquillo Experimental Forest, Puerto Rico - statoxic.12C.oxic.44.000.082 (v2)... | ecosystem: Environmental > Terrestrial >...
CAGCGCATCGTAGCCGGCCAGATCGGGCGCCGGCACCGTCACGGCCGGAATGGCAGTCGGGGCCGGCGGCACGATCGCCGCCCGCGCCGCTTCGAGATCGGGCGTGCCGCCGGCGTCGAGTACGGCGGCAAGATGATCGGCGAGCATCGCCTCACAGCCGTGCATCGCGGCGAGATGCAACAGCCCGACATAGACGCGGCAGGGCTTGCGAGCCTCCACCCTCTCGTCGAGCACCTCCCAGGCGGCGAAAGACCGGGCGTGGGAACAACTCGTCACGAAACACCGAGCGGCGGAAGGCCTGCGGCTTCTTGACCAAGGCGCCGACCAGATGGTGGTAGTCGACGACGCGCTGGCGCGGTCCGTTGCGCTTGTAGTAGTGCCGCGCCACGCTCAGCACTGGCGTTGTCCCGAGATAGCCGATCAGCCGATCGTCGTAGATCTGCACCTTCAGGCGGCACCCGACCAGGCGCGAGGGCAAGGTGTAGAGGACGTTGCGCACCGAGATCGTGCCCGAGCTCGTCACACTGACGGTGGCGGTCGAGAAGTCCGTGGCGCGGTGCGGCGGCAGTCGCGACAGCGCCTTGAGCTCGACCCCGACCGCATCACGCCGGCGCGCGTTCTTGCGTGCGATGAACTCCTGCAAAAAGGTCTGGTAGGCGGCAAGGTCGGCGAAGTCGCGCGAGCCACGCAGCTCGAGTGCCTCCCCTAGGCCAGCCTTCAAATGGCCGTGCGCAGCTTCCACCGAACCGTTCTCGTGGCTGACGCCGGCATTGTTGCGGCTCGGCTCCATGTCGTAATGGCGGCAAAACTCGGCATAGCGCGCCGCCTCGTCGTCTGCGGCCGCAAGGTAGCGGTAAGCGGCCGAGAGCCGGTCGGTGCGGTGCTCGCGCGGCACCCCACCCAATCGCCAGAGCGCTTCCTGGAGACCCTCGGTCAGCGCGGTGAAACTCTCGCCGCCGCAGATCGCCTTGACGTACTGCCAGCCGCTATAGGCGAGCCAGAAATGATAAAGCAGATGCACGAACGGCTCACCGCCCAGCATCACGCCGAGCCCGCTGCCGTCGGTGAAATCCGACAGCGCCTGAAGGCCCGGTGGATGCTCCTGGCGAAAGATCAGCTCGCGCTCCGGGCCCTCGGTCGCCCGCCAGTGCGCCACCCGGCGCTGGAGCGAGCGCAGAAGCCGATCGGGGTAGCGGCCCGGATGGTGCTGCTGCAGCTCTTCCAGTAGCGTCGTCGCGCGCAGGCTCGGCATTGCCTGCAGCATCGGCACCAGCTCCTCCCGCCAGACCTCGGCGAAGGGATCCTGGCGCGTGCGATAGCGCCGCGTCCGATCCCGCTGGCTCGGCAGCACCGGATCTGTCCCGATCCGGCGTCCAGTGCGCTCGCTAAACCCGGAACGGGCCGCCGCAGCCGCCTGGGTGTAGCCCTCTTTGCGTGACGCCATGTACCGCCTGACCTGGCGGTCGGTGATGTGCTTGCCCGACAATCAAGGTTCCCCCCGCGATCGCGGAGAAACCTAGATTGAAACAACCCAAGCCGCCCACCTGACCGGCCATCCTAATCGTCGCCGCGCAGATAGCTGACGAGTGGCTTAGCGCGCCAGTTCTGGCTGATGAACGAGAAGAGGCGGTGCTCGACCTTGTTCCACTTGCTGGTTCCGGGCGGCAAGTGGCTGACCACGATGTCGAGGCCGAGCTCGTTGGCCAGCTTCTGTAATTCGCGTTTCCACAGCCGCACCCGCGAGCCGTTGCTGCCGCCGCCATCGGCGGTGATCAATAATCGGGTCGCCTCAGGATAGCGCGACCGACCGACGGTGAGCCACCACTGGCGGATGCTATTGACGGCGAACGCGGCCGTATCATGGTCAACGCCGACACTCACCCAACCAGAATTGGCGGCGAGGTCGTAGATCCGGTAGGGCACCGCGCGGCCGAGCTCCTTGATCAGGAAGTCATGGACACGGACCTCTTCTGGGTTGCCTTGGGGGCGATATTCGCGCCCGTTGTTGCGGAAATCGCCGACCAATTCCTTTTTCTTGGTGTCGACGGAGATTACCGGCTGCTTTTCGGCCAATGCCGTGGTCACTTGCGTGTTGATGTAGCCGAACTGCGCATCCCGGTCGGCTGTCGCCTCCGTGGTCTTGCGGTTGCCTTGCAGGCTGTACCCCGCCTCATTGAGCAAGTGGCCGACCAGGGTGCGGCTGACCTGGTGACCCTGCGCCTGCAGCGCCTGCGCCAGGCGGCGCAAGCTCTTGCAGGTCCACCGCAACGGCGATTCGGGATCACCCCGCGTCGTCGGCTCGACCAGCGCCTCGAGATCGTGGAGCAGCGTGGGGTCCTTGGAAGTCGTCGGTTTGCGTCCGGCTCCCTGCCGCCTGATCCGTTGCGGAGAGCCCGCCCCCGCCAAGGCGGGGGGCTCGTCCCAGGCCAATTCCCTCAGACCCCGCCCGATCGTGCTCGGCGCAATCCCGGTTGCCATCGCGACCGCCGCAATCCCACCGTAGCCCGCGGCGAACGCCTCCGCCGCCGCGATCAGACGGCGGCCCCGCTCATCGAGAAACGGGGCCACTGCCGAAAACCGCTCTCTGATGGGTTCGATATCGATCACCACCACAATATATGGTATCCGATACAGTTGTGAACCCATATTTAACTCTATCAAAAGTCGATTCGATAATTTCCGGACGAGCCCTAAGACGAACACCCGCGTGAAATAGGACCGGCTCACGCCCTCCCGCTTGGCGAGTGCGGCAAAGGATACGGCGTCGCCGCTGAAGAGAGCGGCATTGAACCGGCACGCCTTGATCAGCAGCTTAACTAGCCGTGCATCAGGTTTTGCGGTGGCAAACGGGTCGGTGCGGTCGATCAACATCCTGATCTCCCGCCCGGAGCGGCGCGGCCGTAGCGGGATCGACAGGATCTGGATTTCATCGTCCGTTGCGCCCGGCAATGGCGTCGCTGCGACATCGAGGAGTGCGGCGAGCCGTGTCGGGCGGAGATGGATGTCGATTTGATTGGCCCCGGCCTCGATCCGCTCGATCAGGGCACTAAGGAAGGCACGCTGGCGTGTTGCAGGCAACTCGGACCAGGTCTTACCGATCTCGGCGGCGCGTGCGATCAGATAGCGATGTCGAGCGCGACACCGGCTTTAGCGCAGAAGCAGGGCGGCATCCTGCGGACCTACGATCCCGACAGCCCCGAAGGCTTGTCGATCCAGGAGGAATCAACGGTCTTTGCCAGAGGGCCGATGATGGGGGTGTTCAACAACCTGATCATGTACGACCAGCACGTGCCGCAAAACAGCCTCGCCTCGATCGTGCCGGATCTGGCGACCAGCTGGGAATGGAACGAGGAGGGGACCGCCCTGACCTTCACGCTGCGCCAGGGCGTCAAATTTCATGACGGCAAGCCGTTCACCGCCAAGGACGTCAAATGCACCTGGGACCTGCGGTGGACTTGGCGCCGCAGAAATTGCGGATCAATCCGACCAAATCGGCCCTTTACAACCTCGCCGAGGTCACCACGGACGGCGACTGGCAGGTCCCGTTTCACCTGAAGCGGCCACAGCCGTCGTTTCCGATGCACATCGCCAGCGACCAGGCGGGCATCTATCCCTGCCACGTGTCGCCGAGCTAGATGCGCCAGCACCCGATCGGTACCGGTCCGTTCAAATTCGTCGAGTTCAAGCCGAACGAGGACATCAAAGTGGCGCGAAATCCGGACTACTGGAAGCCGGAGCGGCCGTATCTCGACGGCATCGAATACACGATCATCAAGGAACCGGGTACGGCAAACCTTGCGTTTATCGCCGGGAAGTTCGACATGACCTTTCCGTATTTCGGACTGACAATCCCGCTGATGAAGAACATCGAAAGCCAGATGCCGCAGGCGATCTGCGAGATGAACTCGGGCGAAGGCCTCAACCGGCACCTGCTCGTCAATTACCAAAAGCCGCCTTTCGACAATCCGGAGTTCCGGCGCGCGATGGCGCTGAGCATCGACCGCCAGGCCTTTGTCGACACGATCGCCCAGGGCGAGGGCCAGATCGGCGGGGTGCTGCAGCCGCCGCCTGACGGGCTGTGGGGCATGCCGCCGGAAGAGGTGAAGAAATTGCCGGGTTACGACCCCGACGTCGAGAAACGCCGCGCCGACGGCCGGCGGATCATGCAGCAGCTCGGCTACGGCCCCGACAAACGCCTCGACATCAAAGTGACGACCCGCAATTTCCCTCTCATCGCGACCCGGCGGTGCTGCTGATCGACCAATTGAAGCACGTCTACATCGACGGCGAGCTCGATGAGGTCGATACGCCACAATATTTCCCGAAGATCCTGCGCAAGGATTTCACAGTCGCGCTCAACATCCAGACCAGCGGACCCGACCCCCACCCGCTGGTCAAACTTCTTTACGGCTGCGGTTCGAGCAGCAACTGGGACGGCTACTGCAACCCCGAGGTGGACCAGTTGATCGAGCAGCAGTCGCGCGAGGGCAACCCGGAGCGGCGCAGGCCAATTCTCTGGGAGATCGAGCGTCGGCTGGCGGCGGACGGCGCCCGGCCGATCCTGTTCTATGCCTCGGGTGCAAACTGCCGGCAGCCTTGGGTCAAGGGGTTCACCCAGATGGTGAACAGCCACTACAACGGCTGGCGCATGGAAGACGTCTGGCTCGACAATAGCCGCTTGCCGCAAAGAGGGTGCACCCGCGCTCGAACGTCGATATCGAGCCCCTGTTCCTGTCAGACGATAGCTGATAACCTCTCGTACGTTGCTACCCGCACGAGAGCCCAAAAGGGCCGGCGGTGGCGATGACGGGCTTTCCGGCTCGCGTGACGAACAGGAGGCGGACTAATGAGGCGAGATCTGTGCGTGCTCGCGACAGCGGGCGCGCTGTTGCTGTCTATCGGGACGGCATCGGCGCAAAAGCAAGGCGGCATCCTTAAAATCGGCCATTTCGACAGCCCGGCCAGCATGTCGATGCTCGAGGAATCGACGATGGCCACTTTGCGGCCGATAATGGGCGTGTTTAACAACCTCGTCATCTTCAAGCAGGACGAGCCGCAGAACACGCCTGACTCGATCGTCCCGGAACTCGCTAGCGAGTGGAGCTGGAGCGAGGAGGGCACCGAACTGACCTTGGCACTGCACGAAGGGGTCAAATGGCATGACGGCAAACCGTTCACATCGGCCGACGTCAAATGCACCATAGACCTGTTGCGCGGCAAAACAGCGGAAAAGCTTCGCATCAACCCGCGCAAGTCTTGGTGGGAAAACGTTTCGGAGGTGACCGCCAATGGCGATCATGAGGTCACCCTTCATCTGAAACGGCCCCAGCCCTCGCTGCTGGCAATGCTTGCGACAGGATGGACGCCGATCTATCCCTGCCACGTCTCGCCGGCGCAAATGCGCCAGCATCCGATCGGCACCGGGCCGTTCAAATTTGTCGAATTCAAGCCCAACCAGTCTATCACGGTAACCAGGAACACGGATTACTGGAAACCCGGACGACCTTACCTCGACGGCATCGAATATCGTATCATCAAAGATGTCTCGACCCGGCTGCTGTCCTTTATCGCCGGCAAGGAGGACGTATTTTTCGGCGTCACGATGCCGCAGTTGAAAGATGTGAAAACCCAGATGCCGCAGGCGATCTGCGACCCGTTCATACCGAATGTCAGTCGCAACCTGCTGGTCAACCGCGATGCGCCGCCATTTGATAACCCCGAATTGCGGCGGGCGTTGTCGCTGAGCCTCGATCGCCAGGGCTTTGTCGACATCATCGCCGATAGTCAGGGGACCACAGGCGGCGTCATGCAGCCTCCGCCCGAAGGCATGTGGGGCATGCCGCCCTACGCAATGCGCAACCTGCCGGGATACGACCCGGATGTTGGTGCGACCCGCGCACAGGCCCGCAAGATAATGGAGAAGCTCGGCTACGGCCCCGACAAGCGACTGCCGGTTACGGTCATGACTCGCAATGTTCAGGGATACCGCGATGCCGCCGTGGTTCTGATCGGGCAGCTGAAGGAAATCTATATCGACGGCGAACTCGATCCGATCGACACGACGCAATGGTATCCGCGGCTGATGCGCAAGGACTACAAAGTCGGCGTCAATGTCACCGAGACGGCGGTTGATGACCCGGATGTGGCGTTCTATGAGAACTATAAGTGCGGTGCGCCGCGCAACTACACCGGCTACTGCAATCCGGACGTCGACAAGTTGATCGACAAGCAGTCGGCGGAATCCGATACGCAGAAGCGGAAGAAACTGGTGTGGGAAATCGAGCGGAAACTAATCGAGGACGACGCCCGCCCGATCCTGTTTTACACCCGCGCAGCAAATTGCCGTGAACCGTACGTCAAGGGCCTGATAACGATGGTCAACAGCATCTACAACAACTCGCGCTTCGAAGACCTCTGGCTCGACAAATGAGTGTTAGACACCGATAGCTCGATGCGCCCGCCGGCGTGCGCTGCTGATCAGAGATAACGGATACCGGTAGAGCGCTCGCGCGGAAAGTGCGGCGGCACGGCGGAAGCCGCATTGGATCATAGGCCTGGCGAGCATGTCGATCGGCAATGAAGCCATCATGGCCGCGGCGGGAAACAGCTCGGAGTCGATCGCGTCCGAGGTATACCGTTTCCGCGAATAGTGGTAGCGTCGCCTGTGACCGTGTAGCGAAGACCGCAAACGTGCCGAAGCGGATGCGTGCAAGGCCCCTCCGGGACAAGCGAGTCAGGGCGTTGCCGCCGAGATCTGGAACCTGTCTAGGGAGGAACAAGATATGAAGCGTCCGACCGCTCTTCTCGTTGTGGCCACGGCCGTGGGAGTGTCTTGGCTACTGGCGGGCGCCGCCGGCGCCCAGCAAGCGCCGCAATATCCGCAGGACGACAAATTAGCCAATGAGCCGGCACCCTGGACAGTGCCGGGCAAATGGGGCAAGCGCGGCAACTGGGGGCGCTGGGGCGAGAACGACAAGCGTGGCATGCTCAATTACATCACTCCCGAGATGGTTGCACAGGCCGCCGCGTTGGTGAAGCAAGGGAAAGTCTACGCACTCGGCGAGGAACTCAATGCCGATGTCCCCAGAGTGATCACCCCGCAGCGCGTCGGCATCCAGGTCATTCAGGAGAACGACGGGTATGATCGCGTCGCGGCAAAGTCGGGGGAATTCGACCCGAAGCGTCAGCAGGGCGCCGCCAGCTTCACCTTTATGCACAACCATACGGGCACGCATCTCGACACCCTCGGGCACATCTTCCGCGAGAACGCTCTCTTCAATAACATGCCGCCGCCAAAGCCGGCGGGCACCACGCAAGGCGATGCGGCGAGTGTCATTCAGATGGTCGGGCGCGGCGTGCTGCTCGACGTCGCCGCATACAAAGGCAGCGACCCTCTGCCGAGCGATTACTGGATCACTGTCGAGGATCTGCAGAATACGGCGAAGGCGCAAAACATCGAGATTCGAAAAGGCGACATTTTGTTGGTTCGCACCGGATGGCGGAGGACGTGGAATGAACCAGACGATGCTGGGCGTCTCGACGCTGCGCACACCAAATGGCATCAGCCGCAACCGGGTATCGGCCCCGATTGCCTGAAGTTCCTGAACGACATGGAAATCGTCGCGATCGGTTCCGATAATGCGGCAGTGGAATGGGGTTTCCCGGTAAAACCCAATTACGCAAGAAAGGCATTCGGCTTTCTCGGCCTGCCATTGCACGTGGACTTCATCTGGAACCGGGGGGCCTATATTATTGAGATCCTCAACCTCGACGAGCTGGCCAAGGATCGGGCATATCAGTTTCTCTTTGTCGTCGGGCCACTCCGGTTGCAGGGTGGGATCGGTGTACCTGTGAACCCCGTCGCCATTCTGTAAGCCAGTGATCGAGGTCGGTAGCCCTCTCTCCAGATCCCTGGGATTGCGATGAGCGAGCAATCGGCGGTTCTTCTGCACCAGGTGAAAAAAGCATTCCCGCTTCATGGCGGTCGCGCTCTCGAGGTGCTCGACCTAGAGCACCTCGCCCTTTCGATCGGCAGCTGCACCGTTTTGCGCGGCCGGAGCGGCTCGGGAAAAACTACGCTCCTCAATCTGATTGCCGGCGTGACGGCTCCGTCCGCCGGCACCATCCGCGTCGGCGGTACCGACGTCTTCGCCCTGTCGGAAGCGCGTCGCGACCGGTTTCGCGCCGAGAATGTCGGATACGTGTTCCAGACCTTCAACCTGGTCGCGGCGCTCAGCGCGATTGAAAATGTGATACTCGCGATGATGTTCGCCGACGTCGTCCCGCAGCGCGAACAGCGCCGGCGCGCCGGCGATCTCCTCACTCGATTGGGCCTCTCCGAGCGCGTTGCGCACAAGCCCGCGCAGCTCTCGCGCGGCGAGCAGCAGCGAGTCGCAATTGCCCGCGCCTTGGCCAACAGCCCGCAATTGGTACTCGCGGATGAACCCTGCGCCAGCCTCGATGCGAGAACGGCCAACGAGGTGCTGGCAATCTTCCTGACCGTTTGCCGGCAGGAGAAGAAGACGCTGCTGCTCGTCTCGCACGACGAGGCGGCGGTCGCCGGAGCGGACCGGGTCATCGACATGACCGAGCTCAATCGCACCGAGGCCGACAGATGGTCCGCATAATGGCCGCCGTCCGTCGATGACGATCTTCACGGTCGCCGTCAAATACCTTCGAGGCCGTCTCGTCGCCAGCACAGTGACAGCCGTCTCGATTGCGCTCGGGGTCAGCCTGGTGATCGCCAGCGTGGTTCTCGGACGGGGGATCAGAGACGGCTTTATTGCGGGTGCCACCGACTACAACCTCGTGATCGGCGCCAAGGGAAGTCCGACGCAGCTCGTGCTCGGCGTAATTTTTCGCATGGACCTCGCGACACCGAATATCGAGTACACCACATATCGCGATCTGCAGCAGGATCCGCGGGTCGAGACGGCGGTGCCGATCGGGGTGGGAGATGCGTTTCGCGGATTTCGCTATGTGGCCACGAACAATGTGTATTTCGCTGCGTTTCCATGGCGTCATAAAACGTTCGCGCTCGCAGCGGGGAGGTTCTTCTCAGACGATCCACCTAGCAAGCCGGCCTACGAGGCTGTGCTCGGCGCCGAGGCGGCCCGGTCGACAGGACTGCAGATCGGCGATCGCTTCTATGAGGGCGAGGAGATGGCTGAGTATCCGCTCACTGTGGCGGGTATCCTCAGGCCAACCCACAGCGCGGACGATCGCGCTATTTTCCTTTCGTTGCCGAGCTATTGGGGGATGAACGAAGTCGCACGGGGGATGGCTGTCAAGCCGCTGACAGCGGTGCTGGTCCGGCCGAAGCGGATGTCCGATCTGCCGAGCCTCAATCGAGAGCTCAATGTCGCCGCGGACACCCAGGCTGTCCTTCCGAGCGCCGTGCTCCTCACCATCTTCAATATGATGGCAGTGGCGGAGAACGTGCTGAAGATGATCCTGGCGATCGTTGGCCTTATCGTGTTGCTCTACGTGTTTGTCGCGATGTACAGCGCCACGATGGAGCGGCGACGCGAGATCGCCACGATGCGTGCGTTGGGGGCGAGGCGCGCGACTGTTTTCGGGATTATTCTGGCGGAATCGGCAGGGCTTGCCACCGTGGGTGGAGTGGCCGGGCTCCTCGCCGGGCACGCCATTGCCTACCTCGCGGGTCTGGTGCTGGGGCAGAGCGGGCTGGTTACGAACCCTCTTCGCTTCAATCTATTCGAGCTTGCAGTTCTGGTCAGCGTGATTCTCCTCGGCACGTTCGCCGGACTGCTGCCGGCTGCACTCGCGTATCGCACGGAGGTTGCGGAAAACCTTGCGCCGCTATCCTAGTCCGACGCGCGTGATCGGCGAATTTCGGAGGTTTGTGGCGGCTGGCTTCCTGCTGATCTTCGTGCCGATCGCGGCGCCGGCCGGCTCGGCGGAGATCGAGCGCCTGACTTTTGCCCAGCTGGTCGATTCGATCCGCGCCGATTCCGCGGTCACCGAAACAATCAAGTCTTACAACGGGAAACAAGTTGCGATTCAGGGGTTTATCGTCCCCGCCGGAGCGCCGGATTTGTCGTTTTTTCTGCTCAGTCGGGTCTCGGCCTTGGGCAATTACTGTTGCGAAGCGCCGGTCGGTCAAGATGAAACCGTCTACGTCTTTACTACAAAAGAAGTGAACATTACTTACGACCCGTTACGCATTTTCAGAATCATCGGCGTCTTCGAGGCGGGCATGCGCACCGATGCGACCTATGGCCCGAGCTTATTCCGGATGCACGATGCGCGTGTCGAGGAAGCCTTCGGGGCGAAGATCTTCAAGACGGAGGAGTTTCGGGCTTCTGGTTCGAAGCCGTAGAGTCGCCTTCGAGCGCTTTTCTGCCGCACGGCAATGCGGGTATGGCAAGGGGAGAGGGCGATGATCGGACATGTGCGCGCGTTGACGATTGCCGCCGGGCTGGTGCTCGTCGCGTGCGGCGCCAATTTGGCCTTCGCACAAAAATCGGGCGGCATCCTCAAGATTTCGTTTTTCGACAACCCTGCCAGTATGTCGCTGCACGAGGAAGCAACCGGCGCCGCACTGCGGCCGGTGATGGGGGTGTTCAACAACCTCGTCATGTATCGGCAGGACGTCGCGCAAAACAGCCCAGACTCGATCGTCCCCGATCTGGCGACGAGCTGGGCCTGGAGCGAGGATGGCAAGGAGCTAACCTTCCCGCTGCGCCAGGGTGTCAAAT
>Ga0306922_10007199_pt1 | contig 10719 bp, 10 predicted proteins | sample sta12Cox44000082_FD_203758 | JGI IMG/M metagenome (GOLD analysis project Ga0306922, IMG submission 203758) | Lab enrichment of tropical soil microbial communities from Luquillo Experimental Forest, Puerto Rico - statoxic.12C.oxic.44.000.082 (v2)... | ecosystem: Environmental > Terrestrial >...
ACCCCCAACCGGCCGCAAGATTCCGCTTGATGGAGGAGATGGTGTCATCGTCCGCGCTGCGCAGATGTCTGTTTGTTGTGTTGGCGTTGGCATTTCTGGCAGCCGCGCGTCCCGCGCCGGCCCAGGACTGGTTCCGCGTCTCGACCGGGCTGGGAGTGGAAAAGCCGCGCGTAGCGGTGGCCGACTTCGCGCCCAAATCCGACACCGCCAAGTCGCACTCCGCGCTGTTCACGCAGGTGGTCCGGGAAGATCTCGGCTTCAGCGGCATTCTGGATGTGGCCAGTCCCAGTTTCTATCCTCAGGCGCAGCCCTCGGTTCCTGGCGAGCTGCGCTACACGGCGTGGAGCGATTCGCCCGTGAATGCGCACTTCGTGGCCTTCGGCAACCTGGTGGAAACGACGGGTGAAGTCTCCATTCAAGCCTGGTTTTACGACGTGACCAATCCGTCGGCGCAGGCGGTGATCGCCAAGGTGTATCGCGGGACACCGACGGATGCGCAAGTGCGCAAGTTTGCGCATCAGTTCGCCGATGAGATCATCATGCGCCTTTCCGGCGGGCTGCCGGGTATCTCTTCGACGCAAATTGCGTTTGTCAGCTCGCGAACCGGCAGCAAGGAGATCTGGGTGATGGACTACGACGGCGCGAACCAGCGCGCCTTGACTTCCCTGCGCTCGATTTCGCTGACGCCGCGGTGGTCGCCGGACGCTTCGCGCATCGCGTTTACCTGCTACGCTTCGCCCGGAGGCGGGCCGCCGAGTCCCCAGATCTGCATGTATTCGATGGACGCCAACCGTGTGGTGACTTTTCCCCGCTACCGCGGCACCAACAGCGCCCCGGCGTGGTCCGCCGACGGCTCGCAGCTGGTGTTCTCCTCGTCGATGGGCGGTAACCCGGAGCTGTATTCGATCGGCGGCGGTGGCACGGGACTGAAGCGGCTGACGTTTTCAAACGGTGCCAGCACCTCCCCGGCGTGGAATCCCAAGACCAACGCCACCATCGCGTTTGTCAGCGACCGCTCAGGCGTGCCCAAGCTCTACCTCATGAATGCCGACGGGACCAACGCGCAGAACCTGGATTTGCCCGACAAGGGCTACCTGATCGACCCTGCGTGGGCTCCCAACGGGCAACTGCTGGCGTTCAGCTGGCGCCGGCCCACGAACAACTACGATATCTATGTGATGGATGTTGCGACCCGGCAGATCGTCGAGCTGACCCACGACACGGGACGCAACGAGCGGCCGAGCTGGGCGCCGGACGGGCGGCACATCGTCTTTGAATCCACGCGTTCGGGAACCAGACAGATCTGGACCATGCTTGCCGACGGCACACAGGCGCATCAGCTAACCAACGCCGGCACCAACGAATCGCCGAACTGGTCGGCGCGATGATGGGCATTCTAGCGGCCCCTAACCGGTGTTCGGCAGGTCCAGGCTCAAGCGAGATTAACTTCTTCCGCCGGCTCCCGCGGGAGTGCATCGGAAGCGTCCGGGCCAAGCTGCTACGGCTTCTGGCGCCTTCTCTAGTAGCCGTTACGGAATGGAACAGAACCAAGCAATATATCGTAATGCGATGTTTCGTGGGGTAATTTGTGGTGGTACGATGTGGTTGCTCGAAGAATCACTTTCACCGGGGATTTATCACTGAGGAGGAAACTTAGAATGTCTGAGGTTGCCCGACCGTTCTACCGCGTTTGTCTCTTGACTGCTTTGGCCGCCGCCCTGTCCGCGGGCTGCAGCAAGAAGCCCGTGGCACAGGCTCCGCCTCCTGCTGCGCCGCCGCCCGCCGCGCAGCCGACCGTAACCCTGCAGGCGAGTCCTACTTCGATCAACAAGGGCGACACTTCGACACTGAGCTGGTCCTCGACCAACGCGACGCAGCTGACCATCGCGCCGGATGTGGGGGCAGTGGCGGCGCAAGGTTCGACCAAGGTGAGCCCGGCCGAGTCGACGACTTACACCATAACGGCCAGCGGTCCGGGCGGGTCGGCCGACTCGAGCACACGCGTCACCGTGGCCACGCCGCCTCCGCCACCGCCCGTGCAGAACGCCACTATGGAAGAGATGTTCCTGAAGGAAGTGCAGGACGCGTACTTCGACCTGGACAAGGCCGACATACGCAGCGATGCGCGCGCCGCACTAGCGAAGACTGCCGACTTTCTGCGCAACTATCCGCAGGTGAGGGTAGTCATTGAAGGTCACTGCGATGAGCGAGGCTCGACCGAGTACAACCTGGCTCTGGGCGACCGGCGCGCCGCCGCGGTGAAGGAGTATCTGGTCTCCCTCGGAATCGGCGCCGACCGCATGAGCACGGTAAGCTACGGCAAGGAAAAGCCCTTCTGCATGGAGAGCAACGAGGCCTGCTGGCAGAAGAACCGCCGCGGGCACTTCGTGATGGCCAAGTAGGAATCCTGCGCAACTTGGCGGGCACGGCACGGGTTTATGCTTATTTACTACCGGGCTGCCCTGCGATTTTGCATACTGGGAGCGGTACGCCGCCCGGCTCTCGGTTGTGGTTCAGAGCAGGCCGGAACGGAGCGGAGGCCCCTTGCTACTCTCGGGCGGTCCCGCTAGAGTGAAGTGAGAAAGCTGCAAATGCGCCCTGTCTCCCGGCGAGTGTGCCGGGCGCGCCACTGAGAGGAGCTATTCACCCATGCGTTTTCGTAATCTTGCGGCATTTGGCGCCGCGCTAGTGGTCGGCGCCATCTGCGGCAGTCTTATCGGTCCCCGCCCCGCGCTGGCCGTGGCACGTGAAATCATCGAGTTGCAACGCGACGTCACCACCCTGCTGCAAGGCCAGAAAGATCTTTCGACGCAGCTCACCCAGGATCACACGGTGATGCGGACGCTGCTCGAGCAGTCCAACGATACCGTCGGCAAGCTGAACGGAACCATGAGCGGGCTGCAGAAGTCCGTGCAGGACGTCCAGGCCAACTCCGGCGCGCGGTTGGACACCATGTCCACGCAGGTGCAAGGCGTTTCCGACAACCTCGAGGAGATCAAGTCGCGGCTGGGTAAGCTGAACCAGCAACTCGTGGACCTCCAGAACACCGTGCAGAGCCTCGACGCCAAGATTTCGGGCGGCTCGGCGCCGGCAGGAGCGGTGCCGGCGGCTAGTCCTGGTGCCGCTGCAGTGCAACCGGCTGGCGGAGCAACGGCCAGCGCCGGCGGGCCCCCTCCAAGCGCCGACACCCTCTATTCAAACGGCTTGCGGGACATCACCAGCGGCAAATACGACTTGGCGCGCACCGAGTTCGAAGACTACCTAAAGTACTACGGCGATACGGACCTGGCTTCGAACGCGCAGTTCTATCTGGGCGAGATCGCGTACACGCAACGCCAGTACTCGCAGTCGGTCAGCGAGTACGACAAGGTGCTGACCAACTATCCGAAGAGCTTCAAGCTTGCGCCGGCGCGCTTGAAGAAGGGCATGGCACTGCTGGAACTTGGCCAAAAAACGCAAGGAATCAAGGAGTTACGGGAAGTGGTGAAGCGCTATCCGGGGACCGAGGAGGAACGACGAGCCCGCGCTAAGCTCAAGGAGCTGGGCGTCGCAGCAAGCGCCGCGGATTAACGCCGCTCTCCAAACGGCTTTCCCCGAGCAGCCTCCCGCCTGAGCTCATAAAACCGCAAGAGCCTTCCTGCCGTCAATTTGCAAGAAAAAGCGAGTCGGCCTCAGCAGCGTCTAATACGCTGCCTCAGGAGGTAACATCCCTGATGTCGTCTCTCGCCGCGGTTTCCGCGTCCTTGGCGGCGTTCTTGGCGTCGGCGTCCGATTTGAGCAGGTGGATCGTCTTCATCAGGCTGAGTGGCTTGTCGCCGGACGGCATGCGGCAGGAACTGGTGTCGCTGCCAACGCGTACGCCGGTGACGTTCGATTTGACGCACTCGAAGTCGAGCCCCAGATTGTGGCTGGCGTGCAATGAGGCAAGGCAGTCGACGCGCTCCACGAAATTCGCGCAAACGTCCTTCAGCGAAGCGCCGGCTCCCAACAGCTGGGCGGCGCGCAGCTTCGGCTCCAGCCTTTTGTCCAGTTCTTCGACAGCAAGGGTTGGCTCGGCCGCCTTCGCATCCCTCTTGCCGAAAAACTTCAACGGATTGTAGGAGTGGGCGGTCGATCCGCCGCCCGCGGCCACTCCCGCGCCTGCTCCTGCCGGACCCTGCGCCATGGCACGATCCGTGGCGAAACAGGTCGCGAGAATCAGGATGGCCAACGCGCTGATCAAGTTTCTCATGAGGCTCCTTCTCCGCGTGGCGGCCAGGCTGCCTGCCGCGGAAAGACAATGCTCGACACTGTCACTACGCCACGTTCCAACGACGAGCTCCAGAGGCAATCCCGCGGTACTCCCACAAAACGGCACCTGATCTCGGGTACAGGTGCTCGTTTTGCGGGCCGAAATGCGTTCCGCTATGATCGATGAGATGCAACTTAGCCTGACCGTAGTGGAGGCGCGGGTTCTCGGCTCACTGGTCGAAAAAGAGATCACCACGCCCGAGTACTATCCGTTGTCGTTGCACGCCCTCACAAATGCCTGCAACCAGAAATCGAACCGCGATCCGGTGATGCAACTGGGAGAAGAAGAGATTCGCAAGGCTTTGCTCCACCTCGAGTCGCAGGCTCTGGTGCGTTCCATTGCAGAGAGCCGAGCCACGAAATTTGAGCATCGCTTGCAGGAGGCGTTCAACTTCTACCGGCCGGAAACCGCCGTTCTTTGCGAGCTTTTATTGCGCGGTGCGCAAACTCCCGGCGAGCTGCGCACGCGCGCTTCCCGCATGCACCCGTTTGAAGATCTGGACGGCGTACACTCAGCCCTCGAACGCCTCAGCAGGCGCGAGCCGCCGCTGGTTACGGTCCTGCCGCGCCAGCCCGGAACCAAGGAAGCGCGCTATATGCATCTTCTGGGGGATTCCCCTCCGGCTGCGGTTCGAGACGCCGCAGATCGCAGCGGGGAAGCCGGCGAGCGGCACCTGCTGGCTGCTGATTCGGCCGCGCGGCTTGACCAGGTGGAGCTTCTTACCCAGCAGGTGGCGGAACTGCGTTCAGAAGTGGCGGACCTGGCGGCGCAATTCGCGGCATTCCGCAAACAGTTCGATTGAGGTTGCCGAAACGAGCTGCGGTAAATCGCCGAACCGAATCGATTGTGAGGCTTTCTGACCTTACCGAGCGGTGAGCGAGTCCGACCAACGCGGCCAAATGGGACGCTGGCTCTCGGCGGGCTAAGCCGCGATCCCGAAACTACCTGGCCGGCCTCATTTTTCTTTTGCTGAACTTGATGTTATCTTCGCCCCTTTAGGAGAGTGTGCTCATGTCCGTCAATAAAGTGATCCTCGTCGGCCGGCTCGGCCGCGATCCAGAAACCCGTTATACGGGAGGAGGCCAGGCAGTAGCCAACTTCTCGCTGGCGACTGACGAGTCCTACCGCGATAAGAACGGAGAACGCCAGAAGCGAACGGAATGGCACAAGATTGTGGTGTGGGGCAAGCAGGCGGAGATCGCTCAGCAGTATTTGAAGAAAGGCTCGCTGGTGTTTATCGAAGGGCGCATCCAATCGCGTGAATGGCAGGACAAGGAAGGCCAGAAGCGCACCAGCTTTGAAATTGTCGCCAACAACTTCCGTATGCTGGGCGGCCGGAGTGATGGGGCGGCCGCGGGCGGCGGATCCTTCTCGGGCGGCTCGCGAGGCGAAGAGCACGAACAACCCGGTCACGCCGAAGACTTCGGCGGCCTGGCGGCGGGGCCGGAAATTTCAGACGAGGATATTCCCTTCTAGGCGGTCGCTGCAGTCCCTAGTGCCCGCCCGGCCAAAGCTCTCAAGTTGCTCGGAAGCGGGCCGCGCTACTGGCCCAAGCGCTTTCGGTCTTCATCCATTTTCCGCAGAAACTCCTCGAACTTCGGCTTCTGCTCGGGAGTGAGCAACTGCCGGATCCTGTCGCGGCTCTTCTGACGGACGGCCTCAAACTGAGGATCGCTGACGGCGTGAATCGCCTTGGATTCCGCTTGCGCCTGATCGAGGATGGCAGCGATCTGGCTCTGCTGTTCCGGGTTGAGCCCGACTTCCCGTGCCAGCTGTTCCCGTTTCTGCGCGCGACGCTGCTCAGCGGTAAGCTGCCCGGGCGCCGCGGCGTAACTGCGGTGAGCGAAGGCGTAACCGAGAACTCCGCCTAGCCCAATGCCCAAGAGAAAAATTACGGCCAACCACAACGATGCTTTTTGCTGTACGGTGGGCTCACTCATAGCTATCGGTTCACCGAGCCAACGAGCAGATCATCCTGAACCTGGCCGGAATCCGCGAGCCCTTCCGTGTATTGCTGCGGGTTCAGGTTGGAGGATTTGGGCATCTTGTAGACCCAGCTTCCGGCGATCAACAAGCCGAGGGAAGCCAGCACGGAAAGGCGATACGCCAAGCGGGGCACGGCAGCCCAGGTCTGCGCACTTCTTTCGAGCTGCACTTCGCGTTCCGCGATGGAAGCCATCACCCGAGTGAGAAAGAAGGGACTCGGCTGCGCTTGGCTTCCGTAACCCTCGAACATGGCTCGTACTTCGGTCAGTTCTTGCGCGCGCGCGCTGCACGTCACGCAGGAGCTGATGTGGTCGCGCACGGCCTCGGGAAGCTGCTCGAGGACTGCGTCCGCAGTCGATTCCTCGCCACGAGCTGCCAGCTGTTCGAGAGCGTCCGACACCCCTTCGCATTCGTTGCTGCTGTTTGTACTACGCCACATCGTTCGAACCTCCTACACCTGCCGGCTCAAGAACTCTGCCGCTGCTGCCTGGCAAACTCGATCATCTTTCGCCGGGCGCGGAACAACCGCACCTTAACGGTGTTCGCGTTCAGCCCCAAAGACTCCGCAATTTCCTCTACCGAAAAACCCTCGACTTCCTTCAGCATCAGCATAGAGCGGTCTCGCGCGTCCAACTGACCGAGCATGCTTTCGAGGCGCTGCCGCATGGCCATGCGCTCGCTCGTGTCGGGCCCAGCGCCGGCTTCCTGTTCGGTCGCGCTGAACTGCCTGGCCTGCTCTTCGCTGAAGTCCGATTCGTAAACGAGCGGCCGGGCCTTCCGCTTGCGCAACAAGTCCCAGCATTCATTTACGGTAATCTTGTACAACCAAGTGCTGAATGCCGCGCGCTGGTTGAACTTCTTCAGCGAAAAATAGGCCTTGACGAAAACTTGCTGCGCGACATCCTCGGTATCTTCCTGACGCTTGAGGATACTGCGCGCCACTGCGAAAACGCGGTGTTGGTGACGCTGCACCAAAATCTCAAAAGCGGCCTTGTCGGCTTTTTGAGCCCGGCGAACCAGCTCCCGTTCTTCCACCGCCGCAGCAGAAGGAGCTTGCGCCGTGGGCCTGCGAGCGGCGCTCTGCAACTCTGCTGCTATCCTTGTGACGCGTGCCATCGTCTCCCGGTTTCGTCGCCCACGTTAGACGCGGGCTGCTGCATGATACACATGATACAGATGTTTCACTTCGTTCACTTCGAGTTTATGCTTGCCTTGGCTCTTACCTATATGGAATAATCCCGCCATGATTATTGGTGACCGCCTTCGCGCTCTGCGCGAAGAAAAGAAACTCTCCCAAGGCGACATCGAGAAGCGAACCGGGTTGCTGCGTTGCTACATCTCCCGCGTCGAAAATGGCCACACGGTACCGGCCATTGAGACGCTGGAAAAACTCGCTCGTGCGCTCGAAGTGCCTCTCTACCAACTTTTTTACGACGGCGAGGAGCCACCGCAATTGCCCAACCTCCCAAAGCGCAAGTCGGGCGACGACATCGCTTGGGGCAGCACCGGCAAGGATGCGCGGTTTCTTAACAAACTTCGCCGCTTGTTGAGCAAGACCGACGAAGACGATCGGAAACTGGTTCTGTATATGGCCCAGAAGGTGGCCGGCAGATAGCTTTCGCACGCTTCGCTCTTTCTAGCGAATCCATACTTTCCTGCTGAGGCCGTATCCGCTGGATACGGCCCTTTTGTTTTCCCTACTCCCACTCAATGGTTCCTGGCGGCTTCGACGTGATATCGTAGACCACCCTGGTGACCCCGTTTACTTCATTGACAATCCGGGTGGCGATGCATTCCAACACCTCGGCGGGAAGCCGCGACCAGTCGGCGGTCATGGCGTCGTCACTGTCCACCACGCGGACGGCTATGGTCAGACCGTACGTACGCCCGTCACCCATGACCCCAACGCTGCGCACCGGCAGAAGAACGGCGAAGGCCTGCCAAGTCTGCTCATAAAGACCAGCCTTGCGTATCTCTTGGCGAACCACCGCGTCGGCGTCGCGCAGAGTTGCCAGATGATTACGTGTTACCTCACCTAGTACCCGTACGGCTAAACCAGGGCCAGGAAACGGATGTTTCAGCAATATCTCTTCCGGTAAACCGAGTTCTCGGCCAATCTGGCGCACCTCATCCTTGAAAAGGTCGCGCAAAGGTTCGATCAGAGCAAAGGGCATGGTTTCCGGCAGGCCGCCCACGTTGTGGTGGGTCTTGATGGTAGCCGAAGGGCCCTTAACCGACACTGATTCAATAACATCCGGGTAAAGCGTGCCTTGTACAAGGAAAGCGATGTGGTGGTTCTGTTCGCGCTCGAGACGATACGCCTGCTCCGCGAATACGGCGATAAATTCCCTGCCAATGCGCTTGCGCTTCTCTTCCGGATCGCTGATTCCCTCGAGCCTCGCGAGGAACCGGTCGGTGGCGTCCACACCGATAACCTGCAGGCCCAGCCGCTCCCGGTACATTTTGAGCGTATCTTCAAACTCGTTCTTTCGCAGCAGGCCGGTGTTGACGAAAACGTTGGTCAAGCGGTCACCGATGGCGCGGTGAACCAGAGCGGCAGCCACCGTCGAGTCTACACCGCCGCTCAGAGCGCAGATGGCCTCTCTCTCTCCGACCTTGCGGCGGATGGCTTCGGTGGTTTCTGCTACAAAGGCCGACCCGCTCCATTTCGGCTCGGCCTTGCAGACTTCAAACAAAAAGTTGCGCAAGATGGCCGTTCCCTGCTCGGTGTGCTTCACCTCCGGATGAAACTGCACGGCGTGAATGCGCTTTTCCGCGTTTTCAATCGCTGCGATGGCGTTTTCGGTCTTGCCTATAGTGCGGAAGCCAGCCGGCACCGCGAGCACATGATCGCCGTGGCTGTTCCATATCCTTAAGCTTCCCGGCAAGCCGTGAAACAGTTCCGCGCCCTGGCCATCGATCTCCACGCGGAATTGCGCGCGACCGTACTCGCGACGGCCGGCGGGTTCGACCTTGCCGCCGAGGGTCTTGGCAATCCACTGCATGCCATAACAGATGCCCAAAACAGGGATTCCGGCACTGAGGACCGCGGGATCGCACCGCGGAGCATCGTGGTCGTAAACCGAGCTGGGGCCTCCGGAGAGAATGATGCCTGCCGGCTCGTAGGAGCGGATTTCTTCGAGGCTGGCACTGCAAGGCAGGATGGCGCTGAAGACCAGCTGTTCGCGGATGCGCCGCGCGATCAGCTGGGTGTACTGGCCGCCAAAATCGAGCACCACTACGCCGCCGAGCTCCGACCTCGGCTTGCTCGTCTCCTTCTTCACTCTGGCCTCGGTGGTCATGATGCTCCTAAGCGACGACGAGATTCAGCAGTTTGTCCGGAACATAGACGACTTTGACGATACGCTTGCCGTTGAGATGCACGGTGATGCCGGGATCGCGAGTAGCGAGACTGACAATTTCTTCCTGAGCGATTCCCGCCGGAACCTTGAGTTTCGCACGCAGCCGGCCGTTGATCTGCACGGGGACCTCAACTTCGTCGGCTCGAGCAAGCTCGGCGTTCGCCGCGGGCCAGCTCACCGTCGACAGACCGCCGCTGTGGCCCAGGATCTCCCACATCTCCTCGGCAATGTGCGGCGTCATCGGCGCGAGCATCAGGGTGAGGAGCTCCAGCACCTCTTTGCAGATTTCGCGGCGCACGCCTTCCTCGAGCGGCTCGCAGGCATAAATTTCGTTGGTCAGCTCCATGATGAGCGCAATGGCCGAGTTGAAATGCCAACGCATCTCGAAATCCGCGGTGACCCGCTGCAGAGTTTGGTGGGCCTTGCGCAGCAGGCGTTTTTCTTTGTCGCTGGCGGAGCGAAGATCGCCCGCTGCGGCCTCGACCGCTTTGATCGCGGGCGCGTGCTTTTCGATCAGCCGGTAAACGCGGTTCAAAAACCTCCATGCGCCCTCGATGCTTTCCTCGCTCCATTCCAAGTCCTTCTCGGGCGGCGCAGCAAACAAGGTGTACAGCCTTCCGGTGTCCGCACCGTACTTGTCCGCCATTTCGTGCGCTCCGACCACATTGCCCTTGTTCTTGGACATGGCCGTACCGTCTTTCAACACCATGCCTTGCGTGAAGAGGCGTGAAACGGGTTCGCTGTGCTCGATCATCCCGAGGTCACGCATTACCTTGCACCAAAAACGCGAATAGAGCAGGTGCAGGATGGCGTGGGTGATGCCGCCGATGTACTGGTCGATCGGGAACCAGTAGGCGACCTTGGCCGAATCGTAGGGCGCGCCGTTGTTGTGCGGATCGCAGTAGCGGTAGAAGTACCACGAAGAATCGACAAAGGTGTCCATGGTGTCGGTTTCGCGGCGCGCCGGGCCGCCACACTTCGGGCAGGCCGTGTTGACGAACTCGGGCGTGGTGGCCAGCGGAGAAGCACCTTCGCCGGTCAGCTTTACGCTCTCCGGCAAAAGCACCGGCAGTTGCTCGT
>Ga0306922_10007202_pt1 | contig 10717 bp, 10 predicted proteins | sample sta12Cox44000082_FD_203758 | JGI IMG/M metagenome (GOLD analysis project Ga0306922, IMG submission 203758) | Lab enrichment of tropical soil microbial communities from Luquillo Experimental Forest, Puerto Rico - statoxic.12C.oxic.44.000.082 (v2)... | ecosystem: Environmental > Terrestrial >...
CGCAGCGTTGTGTGCACGACGAAGGTTCATAGGCGCTCCCGCGGGATGCTCGAGTGAACCGGATCACAGCGGGCTCGGCGGACTGAGAGATTTCTCCTTTAGGGGCGTCATCGATGTGTCAGTTTAACAAATATCGCCTTGACAATAATCGTCGATTTAGGTTAACCTTGCTTACTCATGGCGACCCCCACAGATAAATCTGCGGCGACCCGAGGAATGCCTCTGGCAGTGGTGTGGCGGCCCATTGACGAGTTGAAAAGCGACCCCAAAAATTCGCACCCGCACAGCCGCGAACAGATCAGGCAGCTGGCCAAGAGCATCGCCGCCTTCGGCTTCAACGTCCCGATCCTAGTTGGAGCGGGGTGTCGGATAATTGCCGGGTACGGTAGGCTCCTCGCGGCACGGCAACTCGGTTGGAGCGTGGTGCCCACGATATTGAAAAACCAATTGAGTCCGGCACAGGCGCGCGCCTTCAGACTCGCGGACGCTCGGCTCGCCGAGACGGCTTCATGGGATGATTTGCTGCTGGCAATGCGGCTCAAAGAGCTATCGCCGGGAGAGCCGGAGTTCTGTGGGCAACGCCATCGTTCTTCAGAGCGCTCTTCCCGCAAAGTGCCGTTGGCTCGGGCGGGGAAGACGGGGGACGGTGCTGCAAGCTTGCGGCCGGCGGAGGTGCCGCTCGTCAACGAGGGCGATCTGTGGCTGCTCGGGAATCATCGCATCCATTGCGGCAATGCCGACAATATTGTCGCCGAAATGCTGGCCGACAAAGAAGGTGTTGTCGTGTTTGCCCCAGACGTCGCCTCTGTCGACGCCATCATACGCTGTTGGCAAACCCTGACCGGTGGGATCGCCCGCTGTGCGACGAGCGGACGCCGCCCGGTCAACGTCGATCTTCCCCCAGCGGACGCGCTCGCAGGAAATTGAAGTCGCAGCCGTGGTCGGCCTGCAGGATCTCGCGGCGGTAGAGAGCGGCGTAGCCGCGCCGTGGTACCGGCGACGGCGTAACTGCACGGCGGCCCAGCTCTTCCGGCGCGACGAGGAGGTCGAGGCGGCGCTCGGCAACGGAAAGGCGGATGCGGTCACCGTCTCTGACCTTGGCGAGTGGACCGCCGCTCGCGGCATCCGGGGTGACATGCAAGATGATGGAGCCATAAGCGGTGCCGCTCATCCGCGCATCGGAGATGCGCACCATGTCTCTTACCCCGGCGCGCGCCAGCTTGGCCGGGATCGGCAGATAGCCGGCCTCCGGCATGCCCGAAAAACTGAGCGGGCCGGCATTCTGCAGGATCAGGAAGTCATCCGGGGCGACGTCGAGATCGGGGTCGTCGATGCGCGCCGAGAGGTCCTCGAGCGAGGAGAAGACGACAGCTCGGCCTTCTTTCTCGAAGAGCCCGGGATCGGCCGCCGATCGCTTGAAGATTGCGCCCTTCGGCGCGAGTGAGCCGAACAGCGCGACGAGCCCGCCCTTCGGCTGGAGGGGATCAGTAAGAGGCTTGATGACAGAGCGCTCGACCGGACTCCCGGGTACCGCGAGCCGATCCGCCAGCGTCTCGCCTGCGACTGTCATGCAATCGAGGTGCAACAGCGGCTTCAGCTCGCGCAGAACCGCACCGATGCCGCCGGCGGCAAATAGGTCTTCCATGTACTGAGGACCGGTCGGCTTCAGATCGACCAGGACCGGGGTCGAATCGCTGATCTGGTTCAATCGCATGAGGTCAACGTCGATTCCCGCACGCCCGGCGATCGCGGTCAAATGCAGCACCGCATTGGTCGAGCCGCCGATCGCCATCAGCACTCTGAGCGCGTTCTCGATCGACTGCGGTGTAACGATGCAGTCCGGCGTTAGCTTCTCACGAGCGAGGTGCATCGCCGTGCGGCCGGTCGCCTCGGCAGCGCGCAGGCGATCGGCATGAACCGCCGGGATCGCTGCGCTGCCGGGCAAAATCATGCCAAGGACTTCGGCGATCGAGGCCATCGTGCTCGCCGTCCCCATCACCGCGCAAGTGCCCGCGGTAGTCGCGAGGTTGCCTTCGATCTCCGCGATCTCGCTGGAGTCGATCTCGCCGGCGCGGTACCTCGCCCAGAAGCGACGGCAGTCGGTACAGGCCCCGAGCCGCTCGCCATGCCAGCGCGATGTCATCATTGGCCCGGCAACGAGCCCGATTGCCGGCCGGTTCGCCGAGACAGCACCCATCAACTGGGCCGGCACGGTCTTGTCGCACCCTCCGACCAGCACCACCGCATCCATCGGCTGAGCGCGGATCATCTCCTCGGTGTCCATCGCCATCAGGTTGCGGAACATCAGGCTGGTGGGACTCAAAAACACCTCACCCAATGAGATCGTCGGAAAGGTCAGCGGCAACCCGCCCGCGGCTAGCACGCCGCGCTTCACCGCCTCGATCAGTTCGGGAAAGTGCCGGTGGCAGTTGTTGAAGCCGGAAAATGTGTCGGCGATGCCGATCACCGGCCGCGCCAGCAGATCGGTCGAATATCCCATCGATCGGGCAAAGGAGCGTCTGAGGTATAGGGCAAAATCGGGATCGCCATAATTCGTGAGCCCGCGGGCCAAGCCCTCCGATTCATCCATAGTTTTTCCTCTTCAACCTGGCTGCGGGATCGTCACCGAGTAAGCGGCAATGAGGCCGGCGAAGCCGACCGGAACCCAAATTATCGCCTCTCCGATCCGCAGGTAAGCCGCGCCGCCGAGCATCGCACCAGTGATGAGCCCGACCCAGGGTACGGCTTGCACGAGCCAGTTCCACCCTCTCGCACGACGTGTGATGAAATCGCCCAAGCCCTGGCCAAATCGAACCAGCACCCCAGTCACAAAAGTCAGGCTCACCGGAATGCTCCCGGCACGGTGCATCGCCGCATTCAAAGCCCCCATCGCCAATACCATCGGCTCGGGGCTGTTACCGAGAGCGCCCGCGATTGCCAACAGTATCGCTACGCCGATCAGCACCCAGGTCAGGTGCCATTTGCCTGTGAAGCCGGCGAGGACCTGGCCGGCAGCGGCACCGAGAACAAACAGCGCGACCAGTTCGGCAATGGTGCCTGCCTCACCAAGGTCGCCCTGCCCGAGGGCTATTGCGAGCTGCGTACTATTGCCGCTCATATAGGAGACGAAGAGACCGCTGAGATGGAGATAGCCGGTCGCATCAACAAACCCGGCAAGCGCCGCCAGCAATCCTGCAAGCACCAGCCCTCGCCTCTCGGGCACGGCGTCAGGACGGTTCGTCACCCGTCGGTCACCCTGCATCGGCTCCGCCATGGTTCCTCTCGGGATAGAACGTCGAATGCTCTTGTTATCGCACCCGACGAATACCACTTCGCGGATTACCGGAAACACGGGTGACCAAGTTGACGCTGGTCGCTGGCAGGTATCGGGGTTCTCTAATCCGTTATTCTGCCGATCGGCTGTGCAATCGGAATTTGTCGGCCTTTTTCGCGTTGAAGGATATGCACCGGGTCTCGATCAGCACGTCGCTGGCATATTTGTACGGGTGAGGAGCATGGCTAAGCCAAAGAGAGGGCGTTCAACCGCCGCAATCGACGATCATGTGGGAAGCCGGATACGCGAACGGCGCATCATGCTGGGCCTGACCCAGCAGCAACTTGCCGAAATGATCGGCGTGACCTATCAGCAAGCTCATAAGTATGAGCGCGGTATCAATCGTGTATCCGCCGGAAGGTTGTTCGAAATTGCTCGGGCCTTGAGCGCGCCGATCACTTATTTCTACGAAGGTGTCGGCGAAGAAGGGCCGCGACAAATCACGCCGCATCAGCGGATGCTGCTCGAGATCGCGCGCAACTTCGCCGAGATCAGAAACGAGAAGCATCAGGAGGCGGTGAGCCAGCTAGCACGAGCGCTGGCGAGCAGATAAGAGTCTGCCGCTTCAGCGCTTCGGCAGCGGGAACTCGTCCAAGTACGCGAGATAGTCGTCCTCAACGTCGACTTGCATCGCCTCGAGCAAGCGTACTAGGCCATTATAGAAAGAGATTGTGACCATAAGGTCGGTGAGACGCTCGCTGTCCAGCTCTCGGCGGAGTTCGGCGAAAGTCTCCTCGGATGGGGACAACTCTGTTGTCATCTCACGCGCCGCGCGCAGCACCGCCTTCGCGAGCGGGTCGAAGCTGGTGGCACGGCCCGCGGTCTCGTCGGCGACGGCACGGATTTCATCGTCGGTGAGATGAACCTCGCGGCCGATCCTTACGTGGTGTGAAAATCCCCAAGCCGAACGCGTCAGGTAACTGACCTGGAGGATGGCCAGCTCGCGCAGCCGCGGGTCGAGACGGCTGCCGTCGCGGATGTAGCGTGCCAGCGTGTTGAGGGCGCGCGCGGCGCGCGGGCTGTGCGCGAGCACCCGGTAAAGGTTGAGGTTTCGCGCCAGAAGGTCTTGGTGCTCCGGCAGCAAATCGGACCGATCGAGATAAGGCAGGCGCGCCATTTTCTAGTCTCCTCCCCGCGCATCTCAATCGGGTGATCTGGCAGGACCTACGAGGGTCGCCCCGCCATCGACGACCACGGTCTGACCGGTAATGTAGCGCGCCTCGGCCGACAACAGAAAGCGGACGGCATGGCCGATATCCCACCCGGTGCCCTCGATCCCGAGCACGGAGGCCTTACGCCGCGCCTCGCGCGCTGCCGCGCTCATCTGCCGCGAGTATACCATCGGCGTATAAACCGGACCCGGTGCAACGCAATTGACCCGGATGCCGTCTGGCCCGTGGTCGACGGCCATCGCCCTCGTGAGCGCGATAACTGCACCCTTTGAGGTCGAATACGGGGTGAGGCCACGCGGCCGCAAGGCGGATATCGACGAGACATTAACGATGGCGCCGCCGCCTGCCGTCTCCTTCATCGCCGGGATCGCATGGCGCGAGGCAATGAACATGCTCTCGACATTGACCCGCATGACCTGCCGCCATTGCTCCGGGGCGACCTCGGTGACGCTGCCGGGACCGCTGATGCCGACATTGTTGTCGAGACAATCAAGGCGCCCAAATTGCGCGATCGCCGCATCGACCATCGCGCTTGCGTGCTGCTCATTGGTGACATCGGCGACAAAGGCGGTGGCGGTGCCGCCTTCGTGCGCGATCATCGCGACGGTCCGTTCGGCCCGCGCGCGATCGAGATCGACGACGAAGACCTTCGCACCGGCGCGGGCGAGCAGGATCGCCGCCGCACGGCCATTGCCGATCCCGTCATCGGCTGCGCCGCCTCCGGTGACGATCGCTACCTTTCCGTCGAGCCCGAGTGTGTCCCGGTTTGTTCTGTCGGTCATCGGCGGCCCTCCGGAACACCCGTTGCCGGGTACCCGGGCTCAAGTCAGACGTTGCCGCGCTGCTCGCGCCAGAGCCCCAACTTCTCCTGTACTGGCCGATCGGAATAGCTGAACAGCACTGCCTCGTCCTCGGCCTGATGGCTTACCGGCATCCAGCTCGGCGTGACAAAGATGTCGTGCGGCTGCCAGCGCAAGACCTGCTCGCCGATCCTGGTTTCGCCGCTCCCTTCGACCGCGACGTAGACTGTGCCGTCCGTCGAACGGTAAGGGCGGGTCGAGAAGCCCTTTGGCAGCAGCTGAATGAACGTGCCGATCGTCGGCATCGCGTAGTCACCGCTCGCCGGGTTGATGAAACGCATCTTGTGACCGTGATAGGGATCGGGATCGTTGTTCCGGCGCAACGTCTCGAGCCCCTCCCGGGTCCGTGCGTACGGATAGTTAAAAACCGGCGAAGTCTTTACCTCGGGCTGCCAGTCGATGGGCAGCAGGTTGTTGCTGAACCGCGCGGCGCTGTCGCCTTCGGGCCGCGTTACCGCCTGCACCTCCGCCGGAGCCTGCTCGGCGAAGCTTGCGCTCAGCAGCTTGACGATCTGGATGTCGAGCCCGTCGAGCCAAACCATCGGCTCCGCCGTCTCGTTACCGTGATCGTGCCAGGTCCAGGAGGGGGTGATGACGAAATCGCCCGGCTGCATCGAGGTGCGCTCACCGTCGACGGCGGTGTAGGCGCCATGCCCCTCGATGATGAAGCGCAACGCCGACTGTGTGTGGCGGTGGGCCGGCGCCACCTCGCCCGGCAGGATCAATTGCAGTCCCGCAAACAGCGAGCCGGTGATCGTAGCCTGCCCCTTCAAACCGGGGTTTTCCAGAATCAAGACGCGGCGCTGGGCCTCATGCGCAGTAATGAGCCCGCCCGCCTCCATCAGATGGTGGCGGATCTCTTCATAGCGCCACACCGCCGGCAGGCATTGTGTGGTCGGCTCGGGAGTGACGAGAGCATGCAGCTTCTCCCAGAGCGGCGTGAGATTTGCCGGCGCGATCCGGTCGTAAAACGCTTGACGCTCGGTTGCGGCCATGGCTCAAGCCGCCATCGAGCGGGGCGGCTCGCCAAGTGTGAAACCGAGCGTTCCGAGATCGGCAATCAGCGTAGCCGACTGCGCCTGCTCCAGCGCAACCAGCGGCGGACGCACCGTGGCCCAGTCCGGATCCTTGTGGAAATGCGCGACGATGCGTTTGAGCGCCGGGATCATCGGGTAGGCCTGTAGCGCCTTGCGCAAGGCGCTGATCTCTGCCTGTAACGCTTCGGCCTGCGGTCCGCGCCAGTTTTCATAGACTTTGCGGATGCCCGGCACGTTGACGTTACCGGAAGCGGTGATGCAGCCGGCGCCGCCTTTGCGCAGCGCGTCGAGGAGAAAGATCTCGGATCCCGGGAATACCGCGAAACCCGGAAAACGCTCGAGCATCGCCGCCGTGTTGTTCCAGTCGCCCGACGAGTCCTTCAACCCGACCACGGTCTCGCGATAGGCCTTGATCAGGCGGCCGACGAGGTCGAGCGAGTACCCGACCTGGGCGACCGGCGGGATATGGTAGAGATAGATCCTGAGGGCGGCGGAAGCGACCTTATCGATCACTGCGGAGACAAACGCGAAGATGCCGTCGTCGCTGACGCCTTTGTAGTAGAAGGGCGGCAGCAGCAGCACGCCGCCGCAACCATGGCCAACGGCGTGTCGTACCAGCGTTGCAGCCTCTGTGATCGAACAGGCGCCGGTTCCGGGCATCAGCTTCCCGGGCGGAATTCCTGCCTCGATCAGTCCATCGAGCAGCGCCATCCGTTCGGGGCCTGACATCGAGTTGGCTTCGCTCGTTGTGCCGAATACCGATAACCCGCCGGCACCCTGGTCGAGCAGCCACCGGCAGAACGCGACGAAACGCCCGAGATCGGGGTCGCCGCTCGGCGTGAACGGGGTCAAAACCGGGACGAGCACTCCGCTGAACGGCTGCGACGGCATATCGTGGCTCCTTTGGGTATCAACCGGCCGCGACTGGCAATAAGCCGCCCTGCCGCGCCCGGCGTCAACTCCCGTCTGTGGGGCGGTGGTCGGCCCTCACAACACCGTCAACATCTCGGCGACCAGCGGATGGCGGACGATGTCCCTATCACCAAGCCGGATCACCGCTATTCCCGATATCGGCTCGAGCCGGCGGGCGATTTCGGCCAGCCCGGAAAGGCCTTCGAGCAAATCGCTCTGATCGGGGTCGCCGGTTACCACCATCGTCGAATGCCAGCCGAGCCGTGTCAGCAGCATCTTGATCTGACCGTAAGTGCAATTCTGCGCTTCGTCGATGACGATAAAGGCATTGTTCAATGTGCGCCCGCGCATGAAGGCGATCGGCGCAATCTCGATTGCTGCCTCAGCTGTCAGCTGGTTGACCCGCCGGGCGCCAAGACGTTCGTTCAGCGCATCGTTGAGCGGGCGCAAATAGGGTGCGAGCTTGTCGCCAATATCGCCGGGAAGGTAGCCGAGCCTCTCTCCGGCTTCGATCGCGGGGCGTGTCAGAACAATGCGGCCAACCTCACCGGCTTCGAGAGCCGCCACCGCAGCACTGACGGCGAGATAGGTCTTGCCGGTGCCGGCGGGGCCCAGGGCGATCGTCAGATTGTGGTGCTTAATCGCCGCTACCAAGCGCTGCTGCCCGTCGCCTTGCGGGCGCACCTTGCGCCGATAGCTTTGCTCGCGCTCCGTCTCGGAGCCCAAGTCGGCGATTTCGGCAAGGCGGATCGCCAAAGCAGCGTGCGACGAACGCTTTCCCATCAGCCCCTCCATTGCCGCGACTCCAGAAGCTCAATCAGCTTACCACTAATTGAGTTTCATGACAGTCTCGCTACAACATCTTATGATGTCGGCACAGGAGAGGTTCAGTTGAGGCGGACGTATTCGTAGTCCAGCGGTGTGTTGTTGATGCCGATCTCGGGCGGCGCGATCCAGCGTGCGACCTTGCCCGGCTCGGTGACGCGCCGCATCAGGCCGCCGACAAAATCGCGGTCCTCGGCCGACGGAAGCCAATCGCGCTCGCGCCGGCGAAATTCCTGATCGGTGATCGGGTGCCCCTCGGGGTCGGTCGCCACCCCCGCCCAAACACCGATCGCGCGGTGGAAGCGAATGCTCGGTAGCCGGAACCGGAAATCATTACCAGCTTCCGTGAGAAGCCGGTTCCAGCGCTGCACCCCGACATCGCAATCGCGGACATAGGCGGCGCGCGTCACCTCGTTCATGGCACTGCGCATCGCCACGTCCTCGGCCGTCACCCCGCCCTGCCCGTCGGGCGCCTCGATCCGCAAGGTCTGGTCAGTCGCCAGATGGTCGGCGAACCGCGTCTCGTCGGGCCGGCCCTTGAGGCCGGTGGCAAAATAGCTCGCGGCGTTGGACGAGATCTCGGCGCCGAAGAGATCGAGCGACGAGCTGAACCAGAAATTGATGTAACGCTGCAGGGTCGGCAGATCGATCGCCCCGGCATTGCGCACCGCTGCGGGATCGTCGCCGCCGAGCGCCTTCATGATTTCGATGGTGCGCTTGACGACCCGGGTGATGCCGCTCCCGCCGACGAACATGTGGAAGGCTTCCTCGGTCAGCATGAACCGGCAGGTCCGCGACAGCGGGTCGAACGCGCTCTCGGCGAGGCTTTTCAGCTGAAAGCGGCCGTCGCGGTCGGTGAAATAGGTGAACATGAAAAAGCTGAGCCAATCGGCGATCGGCTGGTTGAAGGTGCCCAGGATGCGCGGCTTGTCGGGATCGCCCGAATGCCGCGCCAACAGTTCTTCGGCTTCCTCACGCCCGTCACGGCCGAAATAGCCGTGCAACAGGTAAACCATCGCCCACAGATGGCGGCCTTCCTCGACATTGACCTGGAACAGGTTGCGCAGATCATAGAGCGATGGGCAGGTCTCGCCGAGCCGGCGTTGCTGCTCGACCGAGGCGGGCTCGGTGTCGCCCTGGGTCACGATCAGCCGGCGCAATGCCGAGCGGTGCTCGCCAGGGACCTGTTGCCATACCGGCTCCCCCAGGGCGTCGCCAAAACCGATGCGGCGATCGGGCACCGGGTCGGCAAGAAAGATGCCCCAGCGGTATTCCGGCATCTTGACCATGCCGTAGCTCGCCCAGCCCTGCTCGTCGACCGCGGTGGCGGTGCGCAGATAGACATCCGCACCGGCGAACACCGCCGGCCCCATCTCCTTCCACCAGTCGAGAAAGTGTGGCTGCCAATGCTCGAGCGCGCGCTGCAACGCGCGGTTGTCGCCGAGGCCGACATTGTTCGGGATCCGCTCGCGATAGTCGAGCGCCATGCTGGGTCTCCGATTTCTATACTCGTTCGCGGTCGAAACGTGGTCTGCCGCCGCTGCCGTAGCGCTTCAAGGCGCCATTCTCGCCGACCGCGTTCGGCCGCGAAAAGATCCAATTCTGCCACGCCGACAGCCGGCCGAAGATCTTGGTCGCGACGGTCTCGCTGCCGGCGAAGCGCAAATTCGCCTCCATCCCCGAGAGCGCATCGGGTGAGAGGCTCGCGCGCTCTTCGAGCGCCAGCCGGATTTCGTCCTTCCAGTCGAGCTCGTCCGGGGCAAAGGTGACCAGACCGAGATCGAGTGCTGCGGCAGCGTCGAGCGGTGTCCCGGCATGCCGTTCGAGTTCGACGGCAGACGTCTCGTCGTTAAAGCGGGAGGCGAGCCGGGTACGGCCGCTGACCATCGCGAGATCTCGGAAATTGAGCGCGGAAAGGGCGATGCCGGGCCCCTCGGCCAGCATGTAGCTGCGGTCGGCGGCGAGCGCCAGCTCGAACAGCGAGCCGACAAAGCACGAGCCCTCGCCGATGACCGCGAACAGGCTGCGCGACGAGACATCGAGCCGTTGCAGGGTGCGGCGCAACAAGCCGATCGTCTCGCGCACAAACCAGTTGTCGCGATGCGCTGCCATCGTCGCGTCGCAGGCCAGCACCCCGGCGGGGTCGCCCGAGGTCTTCAGCACCCATGTGCCGATCTCGTGATGGTTGGCGCGCAGCAGCAATAGCGCGTCGTCCAATTCGCGCGTCACCGCCAGCGGCCACCACTGTGCGCCCGCTTCGAGGATCCCGGTCAGGTCGGACGGGACCATCTCGCGCCCGGGTCCGGTCACCATCAGGGTCGCCGTGCGCTCCGCTGGCGTCAGCCCGACGTGAACCCAACGATAGTCATAGCCATGCTCATCGATGTGCGGTTCGAGCGGCGGCAGCGGGACGCCCTGCGCGTCGGCGGGGCGATCGCTTCCTTGGGCGAGAGCACGGGCGCGCTCGGCGACGAACTCCCGGAACCGCGCCGGCGGCGCAATATGGTCGACGAGCCCCCAGGACTGCGCCCGATCGGCGCGTATACCTTCGGCGGTCGTGCAGAACACATCGGCGAG
>Ga0306922_10007206_pt1 | contig 10714 bp, 9 predicted proteins | sample sta12Cox44000082_FD_203758 | JGI IMG/M metagenome (GOLD analysis project Ga0306922, IMG submission 203758) | Lab enrichment of tropical soil microbial communities from Luquillo Experimental Forest, Puerto Rico - statoxic.12C.oxic.44.000.082 (v2)... | ecosystem: Environmental > Terrestrial > Soil...
AGCTGTGTACGCTTCGTGTTCGGCATTGCTGCCGCCTCACGCAACACTCGCTTCCAGGCGGCCCGCTACGGCCTTACCCGGGCCGGACTTGCACCGGCTGATCGCGCCAGCTTTGGCTGGCGCCTTCCTACTCAATGACCTCGTCGGCGAGCGCAAGCACGTTTGGCGGGATGGTGAGGCCGAGGGCCTTAGCGGTTTTCAGGTTGATAACCAACTCGAACTTAGTTGTTCGAAAGACTGGGAGATCAGCGGGCTTAGCGCCTTTAAGAATCCTTCCGGTGTAAGTGCCGGCCTGACGGTAGGCATCCGAGAGGCTACTCCCGTAGCTCATTAAGCCCCCGACTTCTGCGAACTCCCGCTGCTGATAGCTAGCGGGAAGCGCGTTTTGCGCCGCTAGCGCGACGATGCGTTTGATTTGGCTGGTGAAGAACGGACTGTTGCCAACAACCAATGCGCTGGCGCGTTGTTGAGTAAACGTGGCGAACGCCGCGTCGATTTCGAGTTCGCTGGCGACCTTTCGGACCACGCTGTTCAGGCCAATGGCGTGAACGGCTCCTTCTAAGTCGCTCAGTTCTGCTGCTGACGTTATGTTGTTCGCATCGATTAAGAGTGCGATCGCGCCTGCTTGGGGAACGAGATCGTGCAACAATTGAACTCGCCTTCCGCCAACCAAGCCCCCCAAAAAAGTCACCCCGGTAACATTGCCGCCTGGACGATTGAAGCTCGCAACCAATCCGTCTTTGACCGGGTCGCCCCCGTAGACGAATATGATCGGTACCGTTGCTGTCACTGCCTTAGCGGCCTTCGCCGCAGGGACGTTGCCGACGATCACCGCCACCGGATGTGCGACCAGATCGGCAACTAGGGGCGGTAACCGATCCAGCCGGCCTTCTGCCGTGCGGAATTCGATCGCCACATTCTGTCCTTCGATATAGCCCGCTTCCTTCAAGCCCTCGCGGAATCCGACGATCATGCGCTGGGCAGTGTCATCGAAGGATTCGCTTCTGACGTAACCGATCATCGGCATCGCCGGCTGCTGCGTGCTCGCCGCGAGCGGCCACGCGGTTGCCGCACCGCCGAGCAACGTGATGAACTCGCGCCGCTTCATTCGATGACCTCGTCGGCGAGCGCGAGGAGCTTGGGCGAAAGGTCGATGCCGAGCGCCTTCGCGGCCTTGAGATTGATCACCAGCTCGAACTTGGTCGGCTGCTGCACCGGCAGCTCGGCCGGCTTGGCGCCCTTGAGCACCTTGCCTGCCATGACGCCGGCCTGGCGCACGATGTCGGCGATGTTGGTGCCGTAGCTCAGCAGACCGCCCTCGGCCGCGAACTCACGCAACGGCCCGATAATCGGTATGCGAGCTTGGGCAGCGAGCGCCGCCATGCGCCGCATTTGCGTGTAATAGAAAGTATCGACGGAGATGATGAGGGTGCTGATCCCGCGTTGTTTAAACGCGCCGAAAGCCTGCTCGATCTCTGCCTGATTGCTCGCGGTGAATACTTCGAGCTGCTGGCTGACGCTGCGGGAGGCGGCCTCCGCATCCCGACGCTCGGCCTCGCTGAGGGGATTGGTCGGGTTGATCAAAATGCCGATTGGAGCATCGTCGCGTAGAAACTCGCGCATCAACTCCAGCCGTTTGGGGGCGAGGGAACCGGCAATGCTGGTGGTGCCGGTCATGTTGCCGCCCGGTCTGCTGAGGCTTTCGACGAATCCTTCCGCAACCGGATCGCTTCCCATCGAAAACACTACTGGAATGGTAGGCGTGGACTTGGCTGTAGTAGACTTGGCCACATGAACCGCGGAGGTTCCGAGCGCCGCCAACAGATCGATGCGCAGCCCCACCAGCTCGGCCGCCAAGGCCGGTAGCCGCTCGTAGGCGCCCTTCGCCCAGCGATATTCGATCGTGACGTTCTGGCCTTCGATGAAGCCCGCCTCGCGCAGCCCCTCCTTGAAGGCAGCATCGAGGAACTGCGAGGGCGACGCCGCGTTCAGAAACCCGATCCGGCGCACGCCGTCGCTCTGCTGCGCATGCGCCGTGAGCGGCCAAGCGGCTGCCGCACCGCCGAGTAGCGATATGAACTCGCGCCGCTTCATGTGCTGCCCTCAGCCGAAGGTCACAACCCTACCACACCATGGTTAGGAAATGCAGAGTTGTGCATCACAGCATTTTTGCCCACCCGACTTCCGGTTTGGGTCAAAATGAGAAGCCGCCCCATTCGGGCTTATGTCAGCCTTCGCCGGCTGCGGACATGACCCAGGGCGAATGCGCTTACTGCAGCTTGATATTGACCGCCCGGATTAGCTGGGCCCACTTTTCGGTGTCGCTTCTGACAAGCCTGCCGAAATCAGCAGGAGACCCCGGAAGCACCTCACCGCCAAGGTCGGCAAAACGCGCCTTCATTTTGGGATCGTTGAGGGCTGAATTAATCTCCTTGTTGAGCTGTCGATGACCGCGGCTGATATTTGCTGGGGTGCGAAGAGACCCCACCACCCGATAGCCTCATAACCCGGCAGGAAATCAGCGATAGGGGGGACATTCGGCAAGGCGTCCTGAGGTGTTGCGCTGGTGACCGCCAGCGCCCTGAGCCTGCCAGCCCTGATGTATTCTATTGCCGTGGGCACGACGGCAAAGGTGACATCAACCTGTCCGCCAAGCAGGTCTGCGATTGCAGGTCCCCCGCCGCGATACGGCACATGCGCCATGTCGAGACTGGCCATCGCCTTGAACAACTCGCCGGACAGATGATTCGGAGTGCCGATGCCGGCAGATGCTATGCTGATCTTCCCTGGGTTAGCCTCGGCATAAGCGATGAACTCGGGAACTGTCTTGGCCGGAAACGACGGGTTTACGACCATCACATTGGCCACACGGACGATGTTCGCTACGGGCGCGATGTCGCGGATAAAATTGAAGCTCAGCCTCTCGAATAACATGGCGTTGATCGCATCCGAGACGTCGCCAACGAGCAGCGTGTAGCCATCAGGTAACGCCCGCACGACTGTCTCGGTGCCGATGTTACCAGCACCGCCTGGTCGGTTCTCGACGATGAACTGCTGGCCAAGATGCTCTGACAGCCACTGCGCTATCAAGCGTGCAACGATATCGCTCGTACCGGCCGGCGCGAAGGGCACAATCATTCGCACTGGCCGCGACGGATAAGCTTGTGCCCATACTGCGCGCGACACGGCCAGCAGCACGACAGTGCCCGCTCCCAGATACAGAAATTGTCGCCGTGAAAACCGCCTGAAATCATTCGACATCGAGCCAACCTCCATCCCGTGGAGCATCGAGCCAGTTTCCGACTAAGTCCGCTTACCCTCCAGGACTCTCCGTGAATGCGGACATCCCGTTCGGAAGCCTCGTGCCCCATGAGGGGACATATGCGGTGCAGCAAAAAGGCGTAGCGGTAGGGACGCGAGTTACCCCGCGCCCCCCGCACAGAACCGTACGGGCGGCTTTCTCGCATACGGCTCCCACCTCGGGTGTGTGACGGCAAAGCGATCGCTCGGCCAAGGATGGAGGATGATCGGTTTCGGGAGCCAGTCGTCCACCAGCTGCGTCATCCGCTCCCACGTCATCCGATCCTTTTGGCTGCGACGCCGCAGCGTGCGCCGCCAGAGGTCGGTGATATGGTGCCGGAACACATGCAGCGCCTGACCATTGGTAGGCACTGCGTGGTAGTTGAAGTAGCCGTTGACGACATACCACAGCCATTTCCCCTGTTCGGGGATCGGCAGGTGCATGCGCCGCCACATCTCCGCTTTGATCATCTTGAGCTTCGCTCGCATGCGGTGCGCCCGGGTCTTTCGTTTGATCTGGAATTTACCCGCGCGCGTCTTGCCGCAGATGAAGGTGAAGCCCAGGAAGTTGAAGGTCTCCGGTTTGCCGAGCCCACGCCGCTGGCGACGTTCCGCCGCAAAGCGTCCGAACTCGATCAGCCGTGTCTTCTCGGGATGCAGTGACAGCGCAAACTCCCGTAACCGCTCGCGCATCTCGTCGAGGAAGTGCCGGGCGTCGCTCTCGTGCTGGAAACCGACGATGAAGTCGTCGGCATAGCGCACGAAGATCATATCGCCCGTGTCCTCACGCCGTCGCCAGCGCAAAGCCCAGAGGTCGAGAACGTAGTGCAGATAGATGTTGGCAAGGAGAGGTGAGATCACCGATCCCTGCCCCGTTCCTCTGTCACGAACCGTCACGACCCCGTTTTCCATGACGCCCGCCTTGAGCCATTTCTGGATCAGACGGATGATGCGCCGGTCACCGATCCGATGCTCCAGGAAACGGATCAGCCATTGCTGGTTGATCTCGTCGAAGAACGATCGGATGTCGGCGTCCAGTATGTAGCTCACCTTCTTGCTGTCGATCCCGACACAGAGCGCATCCAGTGCATTATGCGCACCGCGCCCCGGCCGGAACCCGTACGAAAACCCGAGGAAATCCGCCTCGTAGATCGCGTTCAGCAGCGTGGCCACCGCCCGCTGGACGATCTTGTCCTCCAGGGCTGCGACCGCGAGCGGGCGTAGCCTGCCGTCGGGCTTGGGTATGTAGACCCGCCGACTCGGCAGTGCCCGATATGCTCCCCGATGGACCCGATCGTGCAAAGTCTCGAGATTGCGCTCGAGGCCTGCCTCGTAGTCCTTCCATGTCAGCCGATCCACGCCGGGTGCTGCGTCCTCCTTGAGTTCGAAGAACGCATCTTCGAGCAGCTCGATGCTGATATGATGAAAGAGCGTGGTGAACCTCTCCTTCTTACTTTCCCTCGCGACTTTCCGTATGCGTTCCAGCGCCTGTGACACGCTTACCCGACTCTGCGTCCGGCACGTGCTTTGCTGATCCGCATTTCCCTTGGTCTCCGCCCTTGGCTCCGCCGACTCCGCTACGGTTGGCTCCGTTGTGGATTCCTCCACAGCGAGCTCCGTTTTGTTCGCCGGTTTCACAGCTACTATGGCGAAGTCCGACTTCCCGCCTCCGTGCATCATCGGCTACGGCTTCTCGCCTTTCCGATGCGGACCGCCAACGCAAACAACGGACGGACGGCAAGCGGGATCTCCCAGGTTCCGACGCGATCCATTTGCGCGTGATGTGCTCTTCGACCCCGGCGGGTCGACAGTGTCTCGCAAATACCGACACTGCACATGTTGCGTTCGGCCATAAGTGACAGCCTCCGCTCCCGCGGTTTCATCATTTCGTGGCTCAATCGCACACCCCACGCAACCGCTGTGTACGCTTCGTGTTCGGCGTTGCCGCCGCCTCACGCAACACTCGCTTGCAGGCGGCTTGCTAGACCTTACCTGCGCCGGACTTGCACCGGCTGGATCGCGCCAGCTTTGTCTGGCGCCTTCCACTTATTCGATAACCTCGTCGGCTCGCGCGAGCAGCATCGGCGGTACGTCCAGGCCAAGTGCCTTTGCAGTCTTGAGATTGATGGCCAACTCGAGTTTGGTCGGGAACTCGACCGGCAAGTCGGCCGGTTTGGCGCCTTTCAGTATCTTGTCGATGTAGTAAGCCGTGCGATGGTAGGCCGCTTTTAGATCGATGCCATAACTGATCAGCCCCCCAGCTACGACATGTTCGCGATAGCCGTACACCGAGGGCAGTCTGTGAGCTGCCGCTACTTGGGCCAGTTCCTGGGCTGCGTTGAACAGCATGGTGCTTTGTTCCACGATGACCGCCTCGACGCGCTCCGTTGCCAACGCTTGGCAGGCTGCCGCGATGTCGTCTCTTGTGCGCACCTCTGCAGGGACAATCCTGACATTCAACGCCTGTCCGGCGGCTTCGATCTCCGGCCGCTGCAAGTGAGCTTTCGGATCGGTTATATCGTCGAGCAGTCCGATCCGCGTCGCGCCGGGTACGATCTCTCGCGCAAGCTCGAGCTGTTTGGCAGGCAACCCTTTCACGTAGGGGGCTATTCCAGTCAGATTTCCGCCTGGCCGGGCCTCACTCTTGACTAGCCCGAGCGCGATAGGATCAGCCAGCGCGGGGACGACGATCGGGATCGTTGAGGTCGCGTCCTTGACCGGTACGGCGATGATGGTGGACGACGGGACAATGACATCTGGGTTGAGGCCGACCACCTCCGACGCAATCTTCGGCAAGGTGCTCGGATTGCCCCCGGCACCACGGTGCACCGCATTGAAGTCCCGACCTTCGGTGTTGCCGAGTTCCTGCAAACCTGTGAGAAGCGCCCGGAAAAGGCTCTTGGGGCCCTCTAGCTCCGCTGAATACAACCATATGAAGGCGACAAGCGGTCGCTTGGCCGTCGCCTGAGCCCATACCGCACTCGGCCACGCCGCCGCGCCGCCAAGGAGAGTGATGAACTCGCGCCGCTTCACTGTCCCGCCCTCCTGTGGCTGCCTCCTGAGAGGATATCACACCTGGGTGGGACAGAAGCCTGCTGCGCTGCGGAATTTCGGTCAGGCCTACGTCAGCTCAGGGTCACTTCCCGGAGTTGCCGCGCGGCAACATCGATGCCGGCTTCGCCTCAACTAACGGACATTCGTGCGGGCAACAGACTGCGCGCATTCGGCGCGTTGACACCCCACCCGCATGCTGCGCCGGCACCTCGGCCTGAGCGAACCCCGCTGCGAGACGTCGGCGCTTTTCGGACTATTCCGCCGCCTCGCGCCAGACCGTGAGCGGGCTCTTCGGCTTCGCCTTGCGGCGCAGCTCGGTCAGCTCCTCGCGCTCGCGCGTCGCGTTGCGGAACAGCTGCTCCTTGCCGGCAAGATATTGCGGCGGGCAATGGATGGCGGGCGCGTCGTACCAGCCGGCGGCCTTCATGGTGAAATACGGATCGACCAGGTGCGGCCGCGCCAGCGCGACCAGGTCGGCGCGGCCGGCGGCAAGGATGGTGTTGACCTGGTCGGCCGTGGTGATGGCGCCGACGCACATGGTGGCGAGCCCCGCCTCGTTCCTGATCTGGTCGGAGAACGGCGTCTGGTACATGCGCCCGAACACCGGCTGCGCCTCCGCGACCGTCTGCCCGCTCGACACGTCGATGAGGTCGCAGCCGGCTTGCGCGAACAGGCGGGCGACCTCGACCGCATCATCGCCGGTGAGCCCGCCGTCGGCCCAGTCGGTCGCCGAGATGCGCACCGACATCGGCTTCTCGTCCGGCCATGCCGCGCGCATGGCGCGGAAGACCTCGAGCGGGAAGCGCATGCGGGCTTCCAGCGTGCCGCCGTATTGGTCGGTGCGCAGGTTGGTGAGCGGCGAGATGAAGCTTGCCAGCAGATAGCCGTGCGCGGCGTGCATCTCGACCATGTCGAACCCGGCGCGCTCCGCTCGTTTCGTGGCGGCGACGTAATCGGCGATCACCGCGTCCATGTCGGCGCGCGTCATCTCGCGCGGAACCGCGCTGTGCGGGAAATAGGGCAGCGGCGAAGCCGAGATGATCGGCCATGCTCCCTCCTCCAGCGGCTCGTCGATCCCTTCCCACATCAGCCGCGTCGCGCCCTTGCGGCCGGCATGACCGAGCTGCATGCAGAATTTCGTGCGCGACTGCGCATGCACGAAATCGACGATGCGCTTCCAGGCGCGCTCGTGCGCGTCGCTGTACATGCCGGCGCAGCCAAGCGAGATGCGCGCCTTTTCCGAGACGTCGGTCATCTCGGTGAACATCAGGCCGGCGCCGCCGATGGCGCGCGAGCCGTAGTGCACCAGGTGCCAGTCGTTCGGCATGCCGTCCTGCGCGGAATACTGGCACATTGGCGAGACCACGACGCGGTTGTCGAGGGTGAGCGAGCGCAGGCGGAACGGCTGGAACATGGGCGCGAGCGGACGCGCGATGTCGGCAGCAAATCCGAGCGCGCGAACGTCGCGCGCGACCACCCGGTCCGCCTCTTTCACGAATTCCGGGGCGCGCAGCGCCAGGTTGTCGTAGGTGATGGCCTTGGAACGCGTCATCAGCCCGAAGGCGAAGCGGGTCGGATCCATGCTCCAGAAGCGGTTGACGTGCTCGAACCAGACCAGCGAGACATCGGCGGAATGCTGCGTCTTTTCGACCTCCTCGCGCCGCGCAGTCTCGAATCGGGCAAGGGCCGCGCTGACATCATGCCCGCCGGTTGAGCGGAACGCCTCGTAGAGCGCAATCGCATCCTCCATCGCCAGCTTGGTGCCGGAGCCGATGGAGAAATGCGCGGTCGCCTTGGCATCCCCGATCAGCACCACGTTGTCGGCGACCCAGCGCTCGCAGCGGATGCTCGGGAAATTGCGCCAGATCGAGCGGTTGGTGATGATGCGATGGCCGCCGAGCTCGTCGGCGAACAGGCGCTCGACGAAGCGCGCCGAGGCCGCCTCGTCGAGCGGGTCGAGGCCGGCGCGCGCGAAGGTCTGCGGATCGGTCTCGATGATCCAGGTCGAGCACCGCGGCTCGTACTGGTAGCAATGCGCGATGAAGATGCCGTGCTCGGTCTCGCGGAAGAAGAACGTGAACGCGTCGAACGGCCGCGTCGAGCCCATCCAGGAAAAGAAGTTCGGGCGCAGGTCCACGCTCGGCTTGAAGGTCGGGGCCAATGCCTCGCGCATGCGCGAGTTGATGCCGTCGGCGGCAACGACGACATCGGCGTCGAGGATGGCCGGGTCGAGCGGAGCGGCTTCCGACTGGTACTTGACCGCCACCCCGAGCGAGCGCGCGCGGCGGGCGAGAATCTTCAGGAGCGTCGCACGCGCGCACCCGCAGAAGCCGTTGCCGCCGATGCGATGGGTGGTGCCGCGGAAATGGATCTCGATGTCGTCCCAGTAGGCGAAATGGCCGATGATGGCGCGGTAGCTCTCGCGGTCATAGTTCTCGAAGGTGGCGAGCGTCTCGTCCGAGAACACCACGCCGAAGCCGAAGGTATCGTCCGGCCGGTTGCGCTCGAACACCGTGATGTCGGTGCGCGGCCAGGCCTTTTTCATCAGGCTCGCGAAATAGAGCCCGGCCGGGCCGCCGCCGATGATGTGGATTTTCATGCGCATCTTCCATTGCCGCAGCTGCCGCCGCCCGGTCGACGCGGGGACCTCATGCGAAGGAGCGTCGCAGCGCAAGCTCGCGCTGTGACGCGTCTCGAAGCATGCGGGGTGCGGACGCCGGCACCGGGCATGCGATTTATTTTAGGCTTAAAATATCTCGCCGGCAAGCTTGAAGCTTAAAAATTTTAGGCTTAAAGTATTAGCGCTGGCCGGCGGGTGCCGGCGCGCGACAAGTGGAACCATGGCGCTCGACGGCAAGCATGCTCTTGTCACCGGCGGCTCGCGCGGCATCGGGCGCGCGGTGGCCGCAGCCCTGGCGCGCGCCGGCGCCGAGGTGACCGTGGTCGGCCGCAGCGAAGCGGCGCTGCGGGAAGCGGTGGCGGCGGGCGATGCCGCGGGGTGTCTCGTCGCGGACGTCACCGATGCGCAGGCCGTGGCGCGGCAGGTGAGCGCGGCACAAGCGGTGCGCGGCCCGATCGCCATCCTCATCAACAATGCCGGCTCGGTCGAGAGCGGCCCCTTCGGCAAGCTCGATCCTGCGGCGTTCGCCGCCATGTGGAACGTGCACGTCATGGGCGCCGTGCACGCCACGCGGGCGGTGCTGCCGGGCATGGTCGAGCGCGGCTTCGGGCGGATCGTCAACATCGCCTCGACCGCGGGTCTCAAGGGTTATGCCTATGTCTCGGCCTATTGCGCCGCCAAGCACGCGCTGGTCGGATTGACCCGCGCGCTCGCGCTCGAGACCGCAACGCGCGGCGTCACCGTCAACGCGGTCTGTCCCGGCTATACCGATACCGCGCTGGTGCGCGACAGCATCGAGCGCGTCGCCGGCAAGACCGGAAGAGAGCGTGCGGATGTGCTCGCCGAATACGTCCGCGATGCGCCGATCCGCCGCCTGATCAAGCCGCAGGAAGTCGCCGCCGCCGTGCTTTATCTCTGCACGGCGGAGGCGGCAGCCGTGACCGGCACCACGCTCGCCATCGCGGGGGGCGAGCTTTGAAAGCGCGGGTCGGGTAATGGAAGAGCACGTCATTCCCCTCGATGCCGAGACCAAGGTGGCGGAACGTCCCCACGATCACCGGGACGAGCTGCGCCTGTGGCTGCGGCTCTTCACCTGCAAGGAGCTGATCGAGACCGAGGTGCGCCGCCGCCTGCGCGACAGCTTCAAGGTCACGCTGCCGAGGTTCGACCTGATGGCGCAGCTCGACCGCGCTGCGAAAGGCATGACGCTGGGCGAGCTCTCGCGCCGCATGATGGTGTCGAACGGCAACGTCACCGGGCTCGTGGACCGCCTGGTCGAGCAGGGCCTGATCGACCGGCGGCCGTCGGCGAAGGACCGCCGCGCGCAGATCGTGACCTTGACCGCCGAGGGCCGGCGCAGCTTCCGCGCCATGGCGCGCGCGAACGGGGACTGGATCGGGGAGATGTTCGCCGATCTTTCGCCCGCCGACATCGAGACCCTGCTGCGTCTGCTCGCCAAAACGAAAATGTCGGCGCGCCGCGCCATCGCAGGAGTAAAGAGCAAAACTTGATGCGAATATTCAAATATGACGCGGATTCGCAGCGAGCGACCCCTCTCCCCGGAGGGGAGAGGTCGGATCGCGCTTGCGCGATCCGGGTGAGGGGGACCGTGTTCGAGCGGTGGTACCGGCCCCCCTTGTGTCCGGAGAATCAATTACAGGCTCTGCTGGCGGGCGGTTGTCACAAGCAACCGCCCGCCGTGGAGGTGAGACCGAATTTCCCCCAAGGTCGCGAGACCGT
>Ga0306922_10007213_pt1 | contig 10711 bp, 10 predicted proteins | sample sta12Cox44000082_FD_203758 | JGI IMG/M metagenome (GOLD analysis project Ga0306922, IMG submission 203758) | Lab enrichment of tropical soil microbial communities from Luquillo Experimental Forest, Puerto Rico - statoxic.12C.oxic.44.000.082 (v2)... | ecosystem: Environmental > Terrestrial >...
TGGCGCGGACTGCCCGGCCGCGGTCGTCGCCGAGGCGAGTTCACCGGCGCAGCGCGTCGTCTGTGGAACGCTCGCCGACATCGCCGCGACGGTTGCCCAGGCGCGGATCGAGCGCACCGCCTTGATCCTGGTCGGCCGCGCCCTTGCCGCGGGCGATTTCCGCGACAGCGCGCTTTACGACGCCGGCTACCGCCGCCGATTTCGCGGAGGTGGCGGATGAGCGCAAAGAAATCAAACTTCGAACGGAGCGCGGCCGACCAGACTCTGCTCGCGATCGAACAGCACGATCTCGATGGCGATATCGGCGCCTGCGACGATGTTCATGGCCGTTTCCTGCGCCGCCCGCGCGACGTGATCGCCGAGTGCGATGCCGGCGGCTTGCGCGAGCGCAAAGGCCTGCGCAGCGGTATTCGCCGCCAGAACGTCGCGCTCGATCTGTCCGCCGGCGCCGGCCGCTGTCGCAAACTTGGCCAAGGCCGCGAAATCGACCTCACCACGCTTGGAGTGCAGATCGGTAAGCCCTTGCGCCAGCTTCGTCATCTTGGCGACGCCCCCGGCGATGGTGACGCGCGGCACCGGATGCCGCCGCAGATATTTGAGCATGCCGCCGACAAAGTCCCCCATATCGATCAGCGCGATTTCCGGCAGGTCATAGAGCTTCTGCGCGGCGGTTTCCGAATTCGCACCGGTCGAGCCGACGAGGTGGGTCAAACCGGCGGCGCGGGCGACATCGATGCCGGAATGAATCGAGGCAATCCACGCCGAGCAGGAATACGGCACCACAATGCCTGTGGTGCCGAGAATCGACAGGCCGCCCACGATGCCGAGCCGGGCATTGAGCGTTTTCGCCGCCAGCGCCTCGCCACCCGGAATGGAAATCTCGACCTCGGCGTCCGCTGCACGACCGCTCGCTGCCGCGATCTCGGCGATAGCATCGACGATCATGCGCCGCGGTACCGGGTTGATTGCGGGCTCGCCCGGTGCAATAGGCAATCCAGCGCGCGTGACCGTGCCGACGCCTTCGCCGGCGCGGAAAATCACGCTACTGCCGGCGGCGCCGAGCCGCACCGTGGCGCAAATCAGCGCGCCATGGGTCACGTCGGGATCGTCCCCCGCGTCCTTGATGACCCCTGCAGTGGCGGCATTGCCGGCCATGCGTGTCATCGCAAGAGCAAAGCTCGGCCGCTCCCCGCGTGGCAGCGTCACCATAACCGGATCGGGAAAGTCCCCGGTCACGATCGCGGCAAAGGCCGCTTTAGCCGCTGCCGCAGCGCAGGTGCCGGTGGTCCAGCCTCGGCGCAGCACCGGTTGCTGTCTCGCCAGTTTCGCCATGCCGCTTTTTTTAGTCCCGCGAGGCCGTCACTACCAGCAGAGGCGGCAGTGAGCTCATCATGACCGCATGGGATGCGTTAGCCGCGCGGCGGACCGGAATTCCTGTTTTTGCACCCGGACATGTCTGGCTCGCCGGCGCGGGGCCGGGCGATCCCGGCCTGCTCACGCTCGATGTTCTCGCCGGACTCGCGCAAGCGGACATTGTCGTCCACGACGCCTTGGTCGATCAGCGGGTACTGGCCTTGGCCGGATCCCAGGCGCGGCTCGAATTCGCCGGCAAACGCGGCGGCAAGCCATCGCCGCTACAAGCCGATATCAGCGATCGGCTCGTCGCGCTGGCGCAGGCCGGCCATCGCGTGCTGCGGCTCAAGGGCGGCGACCCCTTCGTGTTCGGCCGGGGCGGGGAAGAGGCCATGACGCTGGCGCGGGCCGGCATCCCGTTTCGCATCATTCCGGGCGTGACCGCCGGCCTCGCCGCGCTCGCCGCTGCCGGCATTCCGGCGACGCTCCGCGGCATTAATCGCGCCGTTATTTTCGCCGCCGGACACGGCGCCGACGAAGATTTCGACTGGGCGCCGCTGGCGCGGACCGGACAACCCATCGTTCTGTATATGGTCATGCACAATCTTGAACGGATCACCGCGGCGATGCTCGAGGCGGGGATCGCCGCCGGCACGCCAGCCGCCGTAATCGCCTGTGCGACCACGCCGAAACAGCGCGTTGTCGTCTCCACGCTTGGGACACTTGCGAGTGACGCGCGCACGCAGAACCTCGAGCCGCCGGCAATCGTTGTGATCGGCGAGATCGTCAAGCTGCGCGACGAACTCGCTGTCGCGGAACCAAGCGCGGCAGTGGGACCGAAATAATGGGACGCGGCCTCATCATCGCCGCACCGCAATCGCGCGCCGGCAAGACCACGATAACGCTCGCGCTTGTGGCGGCGCTGCGGCGGCGCGGGGTGAAAGTCAGTGCGGCGAAAGCAGGCCCGGATTATATCGATCCGGCTTTTCATGCCGCGGTGAGCGAAAGCGCGGCGGTTAATCTCGATTCCTGGGCGATGCCAACCGCGCTGCTCGATAGCCTGGCAAAAAACGCCGCGGACAGCGCGGATATTTTTGTCATCGAAGGCGTCATGGGCCTATTCGACGGCGCCGCGGCAAGCGCCGGGCAGCGCGGCGCTACCGCCGACCTCGCCGCGCATTTTGATCTTCCGGTGGTGCTGGTGCTCGATGTCGCGCACCAGGCGCAATCGGCGGCGGCCATAGCGCGTGGCTTTGCCTTGCACGATCCGGCCGTGAAAATTGCCGGCGTCATTCTCAACCGCACGGCAAGCGAACGGCATCGCAGCCTCGTTGCCGACGCTATCGGCGGCGTAGGACTTCCAATTTTCGGCGTGCTGCCGCGCGATGCCGCACTTTCATTGCCGGAGCGCCATCTCGGCCTGGTCCAGGCTGCCGAGCATGCCGATCTGGCCGCGCTCATTGAGCGGCTCGCCACGACCGCGGAACGCTCCCTTGATCTCGATGCGATCGTCGCGGCCGCCACCCCGCTCACGATCCATACGCCGCGCCACGGTCAGGCTGGTTTCCTGCCGCCGCCGGGCCAGCGCGTTGCGCTGGCGCAGGATCGGGCTTTCAGCTTCGTTTATCCTCACGTTGTCGAAGCCTGGCGGAGCGCCGGCGGGGAGATTCTGCCGTTCTCTCCATTGGCCGATGAAGCGCCGCCGGAACATGCCGACAGCTGTTGGCTGCCGGGCGGTTATCCCGAATTACACGCGAGTGCGCTCGCAGCGGCATCGAACTTTGCAAAAGGCGTGCGCCGCTTTGCGCAAACACGGCCGGTTCACGGCGAATGCGGCGGCTACATGGTTCTGGGCCAAAGCATGGAGGACAGCGATGGCCGCACGCACGCGATGACCGGGCTCCTCGGTCACACGAGCAGCTTCGCCAAACGTAAATTGCATCTCGGCTATCGCGCAGCGCGGCTTCTGGCAGACGGCGCGCTCGGGCCGCAAGGCGCGCTCGTGCGCGGTCATGAATTCCATTATGCGTCGCTCATCGCCGCAGGTGACGATGCGCCATTCGCCGAATTGAGCGACAGCGAGGGACGTGTGCTCGGCAAAAGCGGAAGCCGGCGGGGTCGCGTCAGCGGCACGTTCTTTCACGCTATCGCCTCGGGCGAAGCTTAAGGGCGAGGCTCATTTGCGCGGTCGGCGATCTGATTGACCGCAAACTCGGCTCGCGAACACAGAATCAAATAATGATTGCTTGCTCGGTGTTAGCGCCCGCCGCGTCATCCGCCGCGGGTTTGTCGGTTACGCCCGCCTCGGCGAACGTCGCCATGCCGGTGTGACAGGCCAGCGCCGCGCGCAAGACGAGCACGGCAAGCGCCGCGCCCGATGCCTCGCCGAGCCGCATATCGAGATCGAACAGTGGCCGAAGCCTGAGTTCATCGAGCAGCATGCGATGGCCGGCTTCGGCGGAAACATGACTCGAAAGCACATGCGCAAGCGTGTCGGTCCGCAGCTTCGCCAATGGCGCGACCGCCGCCGTGCAGACAAAGCCATCGAGCAAAACCGGAATGCACCGCCGCCGCGCCGCGAGCGTCGCGCCCAATATTGCCGCGAGTTCCCGCCCGCCGAGCGCCGCAGCGACCGCCAGCGGCTCATGCAGCACCGCCGCATGCCGGCGCAGCGCCGCATCGATCGCGTTTCGCTTGCGCAACAGCCCTTCTTCATCGACGCCAGTACCGCGGCCGGCCCAGCGCGCGCCACCTCCGCCAAACAGCGCTGCAGCGATGGCAGCCGCTGCCGTGGTGTTGCCGATGCCCATTTCGCCTAAGCAAAGCAGATCGCACGCAGCCGGAACGGCGTTGCAGCCCTCCACGGCCGCGGCGAGAAATTCCTTTTCTGACAAAGCCGGCGCTTGCGCGAAATCGGCGGTCGGTCGATCGAGCGAAAGCGGAATAACCTGCAAGTTCGCGCCGGCGGTTTGCGCCAGTTGATTGATCGCGGCGCCGCCAGCGCCGAAATTCGCCACCATCTGCGCCGTCACCTCGGCCGGATAAGCGGAGACGCCGCGCCCGGTGACGCCATGATTGCCGGCAAACACCAGAATTTCGACCCGCTGCAATCGCGGCGGCGCGCGCCCTTGCCAATGCGCGAGCCAGCCGACGAGCTCTTCCAGCCGGCCCAAACTGCCCGGCGGCTTGGTCAACAGCGCTTCGCGCCGGGCGACTTGACCGCTCGCCGCGGGATTGCCGCTCGGCAGATCGAGACAGGCAGAGCGAAGCGCCGAAAATGAGGTAAAGTCAGTCATGTCGTCCGCCAAGTCGTCCGCCAAGTCGTCCGAGTCCGTTCGCTGACTAGTGGTCCGATTCTAACATTCGCATCCGGGTTCGGCAGGCTCTCATGCGAATGTTAGAATCAAAGGACCACTAGCAAATATCAGTCTTAGTGGAGCTTTGGATTTGGCATTCGCTTTCACGAGTTCCCGGCCAGGTGGGTAGCGAATGTCAAATCCGCTCCACTGGCGTCCACCGAGATGTAGCAAATCGCCTATCCTGTCGTCATCAATTGGCAAACACGCCATGACACCCGCGCCACGGAACCCGCTATGACACCGATTTCGGGCAGCTGGCTTGAAGATCGAGTCGAAGAGTTCAAAGCGAGCTTGGCCTTCTGCACGCGGTTGCCGGTTGTTCGCGCGACCTCGCTAACGACCAAGGCGCTCGCCAACGCTGCCTGGGCCTTTCCGGTCACCGGCGTCGTTGTCGGACTGATCGGCGCCTTGATCTATGTGCTGGCGCATCGGCTCGGCTTGCCGGCTTGGCCGGCGGCGACGCTAACCGTCGCGGCGACCCTCGTCGTCACCGGCGCGCTGCATGAAGATGGCCTCGCCGACACCGCCGACGGTTTCGGCGGCGGCGACACCAGACAAAGCAAGCTCGACATCATGCGCGACAGCCGCACGGGAGCGTATGGCGTTTGCGCTCTGGTGTTGTCGCTCTTGCTGCGGGTTGGCGCACTGGCGAGTTTCGCCGACCCCTACGCCGTGGTCTGGGCGCTGATCGCTTCGCACAGCGCCGCGCGCGCGGCCATGGCGGTCCTGATGTGGCTGTTGCCACCGGCGCGCAGCGACGGCCTCTCCTATGAAGCCGGCAGCCCGGCGGGCGAAAGCCTCGCGGCGGCCGCTGCGATCGCCCTTGTCGTGCTGCTGTTCTGCCTGCACCCGATCCGCGGCGTGGTCGCCGCGCTCGTTCTGATTGCCGCACTCGCACTGATGGCTTGGCTGAGCATGCGCCAGATCGACGGCCAAACCGGCGATGTGCTCGGCGCTACCGAGCAGGTCGGCGAGATCGCAGTCCTGCTCGTTGCCGTGGCTTGACGGCGAAAAGCCTTGCACTCTGCTGTTACCCCGCAGCGGTCGTCAGCGGCAGCTGCACCGGCTGTTTGCGCCTGGCCGATAGATCGAGCGCCTTGGTGAGCATCAAGCGATCGTGCGCCTCGGCCGCGGTCGCGGCTTGAGTCGGCAGCCCAAGCGAGATGCGGGTGAGAAACGAATCGGTCTCTTCGCGCATCGGCCCGCGCAATTCACCGAGCGCCATGTCGCCGGGCGGATACGAGCCGAGAAAATCGACCAGCCGGCTTTCATCGGGCGCATAGCCCTCGCTCTGCGGCGCCGAAACGGCAAGCACCATGTCGCGATGGGTGTCGTCGATTGTCAGCACGCCATGAGTGCCGTTGATCCCAACCTCGAGGCTGTAGACCGCGCCAGGCCAGGTAACCGGCAGCGCCCAGGAAATATTGAGATGATAGATGGTGCCGTCGGCGCACATGACCATGCCGGCGGTGGCGTCGATGCCGTGATAGAGCGGGCCCAGCACTTTGTCGACCGAACGCGCATAGCATTCGACCGGCTGTTTGCCTTCCAGATACCACATGACGATGTCGAGGGCGTGCGTGCCGGAGATCACCATCGGCGAGATCGTGGCCGGATCGTCGGTGCGCTTGTAGTTGTCGATCGCGACCAGGCGGTTCATGAACGCGCGCGACGTCACCATTGTGACGTCGCCCAGCGCGCCGCTCCGCACCTTCTCCTTGCCGGCGAGCCATTTGCGCCGGAAGCGTTGGGTATAGCCGACCACCGCGTCGAGCTTGGCGTCGGTGATCGCTTTGAGTACGCGCGCCGATTGCGCAAGATCGGTGGCAAGCGGCTTTTCGATCAGCATCGGCACGCCGCGCTCGACGGCGGCCAGGATCGGATCGACGTGCAAATGCTCGTCGGTGGCGATGATCGCCGCCGTGACTTCCGGCCGCGCCAGCAGCGCACGGTAATCGGTGGTGACGAAATCGGCGCCGATGCGTGCGGCGACGTCGCCGCCGCGGTTGTGATTGAGTTCGGCAATGCCGATCCATTCCACCGCGGGATGTCGCGCCGCCACTTCGCCGCGAAACAGGCCGACGCGGCCGGCGCCGATAATCGCAAGCCCGACGCCTTTGGCGTTCTTCCTCATACGTTGAGGCCCGCGCGATTGCGCTGTTTGAGTTCCGCTATACCGGAAATCGTCTCGTTGCTCAGCGGCAGATCGATCGGTTCGTTGCGGTCGGCCGAGAGATCGGCGGCGCTGTAAGTCTCCATCACCCGGCGCGCGCTTTCCGGCGTGACCATGACCGGCGTGTCGCGAATGCACGCTTCGAGAAAATGCAGCGTCTCCGGGCCTATGCCGCCGGCGTAAACATGATCGACCCATTCGCCCGGCATGGTCGACATCGCAAATTCCTGGCCGCGCTTGGCGGTGTTGAGCCAGTTGTCGCGCTGGGTGTCGTCGAGCGTGAGCGCTCCCTCGGTGCCGGTGATCTCGATCCAGGTCGAACAGTAGTTCGGATAGCTCGGCGGGAAATTCCAGCCGCCGCCGATCATCACCACGACGCCATTATCCATTGTCACGGTGGTGAACATGACGTCGTGCGAGCCGTTGACCGGTTTCATATAACCGTAGGCGCCCTGGCTGTAGACGCGGACCGGTTTCGCCGGTTCAAGCAGCCAAAAAACGAAATCAAGATCGTGGGTCGATTCCATCACCACCGGCGACAGACGCACGCGGCTCGCAATCTTTTTGCCGAGGTCGCGAGAAAGATGGCGGCTCACCAGCACCGAGACCACATCGCCGAGCGTGCCGTCGGTAATTTTCTTCTTGGCAAAGGCGATTTTCGGATTGAAACGCTGCGAATAGCCGATGGTGAATTTCAGATTATTTCGTTTCGACAATTGGAGTAGTTCGTCGGCTTCCCACAATTCCAGCGCGATCGGCTTTTCCAGCATCACATGCTTGCCGACGCGCAGGCAGTCCCGCGCGATCGGATAATGGTTGGCCTCTGGCGTCGTCGAGATATAGACCACGGAAATCTTTTCGTTGGCGATGATCTCTTTGTAGTCGACGATTGCGCTCGACGGTTTGTAGAGTGTCTTCACCTCGGCAAGCCGGTCCGGCTTGATGTCGCACAGATGTAATTTGTCGACCAGTGCCGAACGCGACAGGGTGTCGGCGCGCAGCCCGCCGATCCAGCCCACCCCGATCACCGCCGCTTCCACCGTCTTCACTGCGCGCTCCCTGCCCGGTTTGCTGCGGGCGCATAAGAACCATGATGCCGCAGCCAACGCAACGTTCGATTGCGCTCAAGCATTGGCCGGGGAAAGCGGCGCAGCGACCCCAAATACTCTTCTTGCAAATTCCGGGTAGACCTCGGCCAGCATCGGCGCGACCACGGTGCGCATCAGGGCGAGCGTATCGTTGCCTGGCGCAGGGGTGAACGGCACCTGCCCGGGCCGCTCGAAGGTGAAACCGGTATTTTCGACGACTTCCTCGACACTATGGCCGGGATGAACGCTCTCGAGGCGGAAACGCCGGTGCCCGCCATCGAACGTAAACAGGCAGCGGTTGGTGATCAGTGCGATCGGGCCGCCCGGGCGAGCTACGTTCTCGGGGCTTCCGCCAGGAGCGCTGATGAAATCGACTTTGGGCACCAGCGTGCGGCGTGAATGCTCGGTGCGAAACAGAATGACGCGCGGCACGACATAATAGAGATAGGCCGAACCGAACGAGCCGGGGAATCGCGCCTTCGGTTTTTCGTAATCGCCGACGCTGACCAAATTGATATTGCCTTCGCCGTCGATCTGGCCTCCGGAGAGAAAGAACACGTCGATGCGGCCCTGGCCGGCGCAGTCGAACAATTCGCGCGAGCCGTCGGTGAAGAAAGTGTGCGCGCGGCTGCCGAGCAGTGACACGTAGGGCTTGGGCAAGTTGTGAAGATTGGCGCGCTCGCGCGCCAATAGCGCCGCCATCGCCGGGATCGGCGAAGCCGCGCCAACCGCAATATGGCGCGCATCGCCGATCAATCGGCTGATGACGTCGGCCAGCAATTCCTCGTCGCGGAATTGTTCCGAATGCGCGGCGTTCTCTTTCGTCATGCCCGGCCTCGTGCCGGGCATCCCGACGACATACGAAGCGCCTTTTCGAACGGGATGGCCGGAACAAGTCCGGTCACGACGCCCCCGCGTTTACGCTGCGCGCTTCTTGTACACATATCGATCGAGGTACTCCGCAAAGCCTTCCGCGGTCGCAGCGAGGCGTGCGTATTCGCTCACATGCCTGGCGTCGATGCCGTAGCGATCCGGCAGCGGCAACGGCCAGGCGCCACGCGGCGCGACCGCGACGGTATCGACATAGAAGCCCGGCAAAGTACCGGCGGCGAACAGCGGATCGCGCAGAAAATCCGTCTCCTGAATTTCTTCCACCGTCACGATCGTTCGCGCCGCCGCATGCGCCATTGTGACGAGCTCGCGCTGGGTGCCGATGTAAATATTGCCATCGCGATCGGCGAGCGGCGCATGAAACAGCGCGACATCAGGCTTGAGCGCGGGCAGCAGCACGATCGGATCGTTATTGCCGAACGGATTGTCGACGACTTTCCAATCGAGGCGATGCGCCATCAGATCCGAGCCGATCAAGCCGCGTAGCGGCATGAAGGGCACGCCTTTTTCGGCGGCCTGGAATTGCGCGTGCAAAGCGGGGCAGGTGGCGTCGCGCATACGGATGGCACCGGCGAGGATGGCGGCGGTGAAGCGCGGCGCCGCACCGAATTCCCCCAAGCTCACCGCAGATGTCTCGAGCGTCTCGATGCAGCCGGCGCCGATCAACAGATCGGCCTGCAAGGTTGAGGTCGGCAATGCGACGAGATGCAGGCGTTTGACGCCACGGCGAACGAGCACGCGCGTTGCCGCCATGGCGACGCCGGAGGTTTCGCGCGGTACCGCCAGCACGCAGCCGTCGATAATCGGTGCAAGCGCCTCATCGAGCGAGCGGGCAATCCGAGTCATGCGTTGAAGTTACTCCCTCTTGCCGAAGCCCGCGAGTGGCCATTTCAGCCGTTCGAGCCGCCGAGCAAATTGCAGCGTTGATCGGTCTTTTTAATCAGCGAATAGATAAGCGACATATCAGAATTCGCCAGCGAGTGAGTCCTTTCGAACAATGTTCAACGAAAATTTTTCATTCTTCGAATTGGCAACGGTCGAATATTCATATGGAGCTGCGCTGCGCGCGCACGTCTCAATGATGCAATCGTTCCGGCGAGGGCCAGCGGAAGCATCAAATCAGAAATGAATTTGATGCTTCGGGGTTCGCATGGACACGAGAAGGTTTTTGCTCGGCGGCTTCGCCGTGCTTATCGCGGGAGTTGGCGCGCAGGCGGCTGAACTGCCGGTCAAGGCCAAGCCGGTCGAGTACGTTAAAGTCTGCACACTTTACGGCGACGGCTTTTATTACATTCCCGGCACGCAGACTTGTATGAAGATCGGCGGCTTCGTGCGCGCCGAAATCAAATACGACGCCATCGGTTCGTTCGAACCGGCGATTAACGGCGCCAACGCGCAATTCTTCCGCGGCGGCGACGTGATCGACACACGCGTACGGGCCGGCATTTCGTTCGACGCTCGCGAGCAGACCGCATACGGGACACTTCGCGCTTATCTTTTGGGCGGCTGGCAATACACCAGCAACGACACCCCAACGCTTAGCCTTCCCGGCACCGCGGTCCCGACGGCCGGTGGAGCGGCCGCAGCCGGAGCGACGCCAAACGGAAACAATAACATCTACCTTGCGCGCGCCTTTGTTCAGTACGTCGGCTTCACCGCCGGCAAGGCAGCCTCCGCTTTCGATTGCTGTTACGCATTCAGGCGAATTTTTACCCGTGATGGCTGACGGCTAGCTCAAGGTCGCGAAACGAACTGCTATCGCGCCTCGACTTTATGCCGTCTTCATTCTTATCCTATTTGTCGGGGAGTAAGGTTTCGGGGCCGGTTCGGGCAAGTGCACATTTGTG
>Ga0306922_10007214_pt1 | contig 10711 bp, 10 predicted proteins | sample sta12Cox44000082_FD_203758 | JGI IMG/M metagenome (GOLD analysis project Ga0306922, IMG submission 203758) | Lab enrichment of tropical soil microbial communities from Luquillo Experimental Forest, Puerto Rico - statoxic.12C.oxic.44.000.082 (v2)... | ecosystem: Environmental > Terrestrial >...
CAGAACTCACCGGCCGCGGGCTCACCGTCTGCCAGGTGTCGGCGGCCAGCCATGAGGGCGTGCGGGAGCTTGGTTTCCTGATCGGGGACGTGGTGACGAGAGCTCGGGCGGCGGCACCGCCGCCCGAGCCGACCCGGCAGGTGATCCGCCCCGCTCCGGCGGGCGGTCCCGAATTCGAGGTGGTCGCGCTGGGCGGCAACAGCTTCGCGGTCCGGGGTGACAAGCCACGCCGGTGGGTCCTGCAGACCGACTTCGGCAACGAGGAGGCGGTCGGGTTCCTGGCCGACCGGCTGGCCCGGCTCGGGGTGGAGCAGGCCCTCACCCAGGCTGGTGCCACCGCGGGTGCCGAGGTGATGATCGGGGATGGCCAGGACGCGGTCGTGTTCGACTGGGACCCGGACATCCCGGCCGGCACGCCGCACGGCTTCGGCCCCCGCGGCACCGACCGGCGCCTGGCGCGATGAGCCGCGCACCGGCGGGCCACGGAGGCGGCCGGTACGGGCCGCGATTGCAGCCCGAATCGGCCGTCCCTGCGAGCCTGGCGGAGCGGGCTGCCATCGCGAGCGCGGGGCGGGTGGTCGTCAAGATTGGGTCGTCGTCGCTGACCACTGCGGCAGGCACGATCGACGACGCCCGGATTGCACAGCTCACCGAGGTTCTGGTCGGCCGGGTGCGGGACGGGGGCCAGGTGGTGCTCGTCTCCTCCGGTGCGATCGCGTCCGGGCTGGCGCCGCTCCGGCTGCCCCGCCGGCCGGGGGACCTGGCCACCCAGCAGGCGGCGGCCAGCGTCGGGCAGGGGCTGCTGATGGCCAGGTATTCGGCCGCCTTCGCGGCCCGCGGCGTGCAGGCCGGGCAGATCCTGCTCACCGCCGACGACCTGATGCGCCGCGCCCACTACCGCAACGCCCAGCGCACCCTGAACCGGCTGCTGGAACTGGGCATCCTGCCGGTGGTGAACGAGAACGACACCGTCGCCACCGACGAGATCCGGTTCGGTGACAACGACCGGCTGGCCGCGCTGGTCGCGCACGTGATCCGGGCCGGCGCGCTGATCCTGCTGTCCGACGTGGACGGGCTGCACGACAAGGACCCGCGCAAGCCGGGTGCCCGCCGGATCGACCGGGTGAACAGCCAGGCCGACCTGGCCGGGGTCACCCTCGGCCGGGCCCGCTCTGGCACCGGCGGCATGGTCACCAAGGTGGACGCGGCCATGATCGCGACCGAGGCCGGCATACCGACCGTGGTGGCCAGCGCGGATCAGGCGGCCGCCGCGCTGGCCGGGGAACGGGCCGGCACGTATTTCACCGCGCACGGCCGACGGCCGGCCACCCGGCAGCTGTGGCTCGCCCACGCGGCCGCTGCCCGGGGGAGACTCATGCTGGACGCCGGTGCCGTCCGGGCGGTGGTGGCCGGCCGCGCCTCGCTGCTGCCCGCCGGGATCATCGCGGTCGAGGGGGAGTTCGACGCTGGCGACCCGGTCGACCTGTGCGACGCGGGCGGCCAGGTGATCGCCCGCGGGCTGGTCAACTACGACGCGGCGGAGGTCCCGGCGCTGATGGGCCGGGACACCCGGTCACTGGCCGCCGAACTGGGCCCCGAGTACGAGCGGGAAGTCGTGCACCGCGACGACCTGGTGGTACTGGCGCGGGTGGAGTAGGGCGGGCCTGCCCGGGCTACCGGCGCGGATCAGGACTCGTCGCCGCCGTCCGTGCCACCGCCGTCCGTGCCGCCGCCGTCCGTGCCGCCGCCGTCCGTGCCGCCGTTGCCTGTGCCACTGCTGCCGGCGCTGCCGCCGGGCTCGCGGCGGCCAAAGACCCCGGCGAACAGCTGTGACCCGGCGCCAGCCGCGGTTTCCGCGAAACCCCGGAACAGCCCCACCAGCGGATCGGCGGACCGGTTCCACGAGTCCTGGTAGGAGCGGGCGGCCGACTTGAACTCCTCACCCACCGAGGCCTGCGGGTCGTCTTCCCGGCGCGGGTAGCGGCCCGCCAGGATGTCGAGGTACTCGCCCTCGGCCACCCACCGGTCCAGCTCGGCGAACCGGATCACTGCGAACGGGTGCGTGTTCCCCTGCAACTGGAGCAGCTTCAGCAGCCCTTCCCGGACATCCGGGACGGCGTCGTACTCGCGCGCCTGCTGGTGGAACGCGTCGTGGCTGAACTCCGATATCTTGTTGCCGCCGGCCAGCTTCATCAGCGCCCGCCGGCCCGCCGCCGGATCCTGCCCGGCGAGCACGCCCGCTCGGTCGCAGGACAGCTCCGACTTGCGGTACCACTCCTCCAGCGCGGCGATGATCACCCGCAGGCTGATGTAACCGATCGCGAACCAGGCCAGCCGGGCGGCCAGCCGGGTCAGGTGGAACAGCATGGTCCGGTAGACGGCATGCCCGGACAGCACATGCCCCAGCTCGTGCCCGATCACCCAGCGCATTTCCTCGCTGTCCGACAGATCCACCAGCCCGGTGCTGATCACGACGAACGGCTTGTCCGAGCCGAGGGTCATTGCCATCGGCACCGGGTCCTGGTAGATGAACAGCTCAGGCACCGCTGGCAGGTCCAGCACCGCCGAGCCATCCAGGATGAGTTCGTGCAGGTGCGGGAACTGCTCGGTAGACGCCCGGACTGAACTGGCCAGGAAGAGCAGCCGCAGGCTACGGTCGCTGAACAGGCTGGCCAGCCGGCGCAGCAGCACGTCGAAGCCGGTGAGCTTGCGCATGGCCACCAGTGCCGACCGGTCGGCAGGGTGTTCATACGCCCGGGAACTGATCCCGGGCAGGCGTACCCGGGCGCGATCCGGCGGAGTCGTCATGCTGTCATGTTAGGCGCATTCGGGCGAGGGGTGAGTGGCATGTTCGAGCCGGAACTGGAGGCCATGCCGGAGAGCCAGCGGGCCGGGCTCCAGCTGGAACGGCTGCGCGGGCTGGTCGACCGGCTGCTGGCGAACGGCGGTGTGCAGGCGGAGCGGCTCGCCCAGGCCGGCCTCAGCGGCGGGCCGGACATCACCTCCCTGGACGACCTGCCCGCCCTGCCCCTGACGGAGAAACGTGATCTGTGGGATGCATATCCGTTCGGCATGACGGGTGTCCCGCTGGCGGACGTGGTGGCCGTGCACGGTTCCAGCGGCACCGGTGGCCGCCCCAGCCTGGTCGGCTATACCCGGGCGGATCTGGCGGTGTGGGCGCAGATGTGCGCGCGGGCGCTGGCGGCGGCGGGCGCCACCCGGGCCAGCATCGTGCACAACGCCTACGGCTACGGGCTGTTCACCGGCGGCATCGGCTTTCACCAGGGAGCGGTCGAACTGGGCGCGACCGTGGTGCCGGTCTCTGGCGGGCTGACCCCGCGCCAGGTCACGCTGATCCGGGACCTGCGGCCGGACATCCTGTGCTGCACCCCCTCGTACGCGGTCCGGCTAGGGGAGGCGCTAGCCGAGGCCGGGCTGCGGCCGGGAGAGGGGCTGGCGCTGAAGGCGGGGCTGTTCGGCGCCGAGCCGTGGTCCCACGAGCTGCGCGCCCGGCTGGAGGACCTGCTCGGGCTGCGCGCGCTGGACATCTACGGCCTGTCCGAGGTGATCGGCCCCGGCGTGTCCTGCGAATGCATCGAGGAGGCGGACGGGCTGCACGTCAACGAGGACCACTTCCTGGTGGAGGCCATCGGCGAGGACGGCCAGCCGGTCCCGGACGGCACGGCGGGTGAGCTGGTGTTCAGCACCCTCACCCGGGAGGCGCAGCCGCTGCTGCGGTACCGGACCCAGGACGTGGCGTCACTCCGGCGCGGCCCGTGCGGCTGCGGCCGGACACTGGTGAAGATGAGCAAGATCACCGGACGGCGGGACGACATGCTGGTGCTGCGTGGCGTGAACGTGTACCCCAGCGAGGTGGAGCGGGTGCTGCTCGGCCACCCGGCGATCGGGCCCGACTACCTGCTGGTGCTGGACGAGCGGCGGGCTGGCGGGTCGCTCCTCATCGCCTGCTGTGAATACCTGACACCGGGCGGCGCCGGCTCACCTGACCGGGCGGCTGGGCCGGGCCTGCCCACCGAGCACGACCTGGAATCGCGGCTGCAGGTCGAGCTGGCGGTGCGCGTCCAGGTCCGGGTGCTGCCGCCAGGCACGCTGCCGCGCACCGAGGCCGGCAAGGCGGTGCGGCTGGCCCGGTGGCGGGAAGGGCCACCGCCGGTGCCCGGCCTGGAGTGAGGGCCACCTGCGCGGTGGCTGGCGTGCGGCCGCCGGCGCGGGCCGGTCAGCCGGTCGGGTTCCGCGGGCCGCGGGATGCGGATCGGTAAAGTCTGCGCATGGGGCGTGTGCAGCGGCTCGGCGTGATGGGCGGCACCTTTGACCCGATCCACCACGGCCACCTGGTGGCGGCCAGCGAGGTGGGCCACTTCTTCGGGCTGGACGAGGTCGTGTTCGTGCCCACCGGGCAGCCGTGGCAGAAGGAAGACCGGCAGGTGTCGCCGTCGGAGGACCGCTACCTGATGACGGTCATCGCGACCGCGTCCAACCCCCGGTTCTCGGTCAGCCGGATCGACATCGACCGGGGCGGCCCGACGTACACCATTGACACGTTGCGCGACCTGCGGGCCGAGCGCGGGGACGAGGCGGAGCTTTTCTTCATCACCGGCGCCGACGCGCTGGCCAGGATGATGTCCTGGCAGGACGTGAGCGAGCTGTTCGCGCTGGCGCACTTCGTCGGCTGCACCCGGCCAGGGCACCGGCTGACCGGGGACGGGCTGCCCGAGGACAAGATCAGCCTGATCGAGATCCCGGCACTGGCGATCTCCTCGACCGGCTGCCGGGCCCGGGTCGCGGCCGGCGAGCCGATCTGGTACCTGGTTCCCGACGGCGTGGTGCAGTACATCGCCAAGCGTGACTTGTACCGGAAACAGGGGGGATGACCAGCCCGTATGTCAGCCCTCCTCGACCTCAGGGCACATAGAGGGCACATCAGCAAACACGGCCTCGACCGCTTGACGGGCGCGGTCGTCGGCGGCTCACGTCGTGGGATGCTTAGCCGGCTGAGGGTGACAAGGAGGGGATATGAAAGGCCGGGCGGCTCTTGCTGCTGTGATCGTGCTCGCCGCGGGCTGGCCGCGTGCTCATCATCGAGCAGCGGCGGCAGCGCTGCGGCGGGCTCCGCTAAGCCCAGCGCGTCGGCGTCGGGTACGGAGACGATCTACGGCAAGCTCACCGGTCCGGCCGTGACCACCAGCTCGACGTTCCATCTGGTGTTTACCGGGCCGGTCGCCACCACGTCCAGCACCGTGCTGAGCAGCGTGGCGACGAAGGGCGAATCGTTCACGTTCAAGACTTCAGCGGGCGACCTGGCCATCATCTTCGACGCCACAGGTGTACCTACGGGTACCCTCTTGTCCACCCAGACCTGCCGGGCCGTGATCACCGAGACGTTGCCCTTCACGGTGGACGGCGCCAAGAGCACCGGCAAGTTCGCCGGCGCGCCCGGCACCGGCAGGGCAGCACTCAGGGTCTCCGGGGATCTGACCAAGTTCAGCAGCGGCAAGTGCGACGAGCGCCAGTCCGGCGCGCCGTTCATCCCCAGGACAGCTGTCGGCACGTTCACGGCCACGATCAAGCTGACCGTCAGGAAGTAGTTGCCTGCCCGATCTTCGACCGGCAAACGCAGGCTGAATCGGCACTAGGTTGAAAGCGGGGAGGCTATGGCCCGTTCGGTTCTGCCGCCGATTGTGTGGGATGCCTCGTGCGGGCACCGTAACGAGGTCCGCAGCGACTGGGGTGGATTCGCTGTTGGCTGCAAGGCGTGCGGCGCTCGGATGTGGTGCCCGAAGCGGAAACCCCCACGCACCGTGCGTGAGCCGCCCGGGAGAGTGAATATGCAGGAGCTAGTTGGGTGGGGCTGGAAATGCGACCCTTCGAATCCCTTGGCTGGCAGGCACTGACCGCAACGGCGGTCAGCTGAGGGAGACCAGGGCGCTGACGGTCAGGTAGGCGCCCAGGATCAGGGCGGTGTAGGCGATGAGCTGCCGCGTGTGGCCGACCAGCCAGGCCTGCGAGTGCTCGAGCGCCGCCTTGGTGGCTGCGGGCCGCAGTTGCAAGAACGCGAACGGGATGATGATCAGCAAGAACTCGATGACGACGAACAGGACGACGCCAACAACCTGGTTCGCGGTGGAGGCGTTGCTGGTGACCAGGATGTTCAGCCCGGCGAGGTAGGCGGCGCCGGGAATGCCACACACCGCGCCCACCAGCGTGGCCAGGCCCAGCCGGGGCTCGGCCAGCAACCGGGACCAGCCGTCCTTCCTGTCCTTCTGCGGTTTTCCTGGCTGGTTACCTCCGGCCAGGGCCGCTACCTTGTGCCGGGCGTGCAGGCGGCCGGTCGCCACTAGGGCGCCGACCACCAGCAGGAGCAGGCCGAGGGCCAGGTCGACGCGCGCGCTCACCGCTTTTTCTGCATCGATGGCATCGAGGTGGAAGACCAGCACGTCCAGCAGGCCGATCGTGATGCCCACAGTCAGGCCACCCACCAGCAGGCATACGAACATCGCCCGCGGCCGCCGGTTCTGGATCAGCAGCAAGTCGGTGGCCAGCAGCTTGGGGTTCAGCGCCGCGAGGAACGCCAGGGCGAAGAAATCGGCGTTCATCGCCGGTCAGCCAGCATCGGTCACCGTCCCGGCCGGTGGTGTTTCCTGGTCGGCAACATGGTGAACGGATCCACCCGCGTTGTCCGCGGCAGTTTCCCCCCCATCACGCTGCCGGTCAGGCAATCCGGTCAGGTAGGAGGGACGGTGACCGTGGCCGATGGCCCGCCCGCCCGCGGCTGCGACCCGCCTCCGTGGAGCTGACGCGACAAGCACCGGCCCACCACTAGCGTTCAGGCCCGGGGGGGTGGTGCTGAATCGCCGCCCTGAGCGTGCCTGTGACATGGGATGATGTGTGCTCTTGACTGCCCATTACTCGAATTGAGCCTGGTCACATGGATGAGAGCCGAGAGACTCACGTGAGCCCCGCCGCAACCGGGGGTACGGCGGGGGCGGCCGGGGCGGCGGCCGGTGGGGTGCTGCTGACGCTTGCTTCGGCCCAGTTTCTGATGACACTGGACAGCTCGGTCATGAACGTTTCGATCGCGACCGTCGCCAAGGATGTGGGCACGACGGTGACGGGGATTCAGGCCGCGATCACTTTCTATACGCTGGTGATGGCCTCGCTCATGATCACCGGTGGCAAGGTGGGCCAGATCCTGGGCCGCAAGCGCGCCTTTGCCATCGGGTGTGTCATCTACGGGTGCGGATCGCTGATCACCGCGCTGTCGCCGAATCTGGCGGTGCTGCTGGTGGGCTGGTCGGTCCTGGAGGGTGTCGGGGCCGCGCTGATCATGCCCGCGATCGTGGCGCTGGTCGCGTCGAACTTCGCCCGTTCCCAGCGGCCGCGTGCCTATGGGCTGGTCGCGTCGGCGGGTGCGATCGCGGTGGCGGCCGGGCCGCTGATCGGCGGGCTGTTCACCACCTACCTGTCGTGGCGGTACGTCTTCGTCGGGGAAGTCCTGATTGTGCTGATCATCTTGGCATTCACCCGCCGCATCGCCGACACCCCGGCGGAAAAGGGCGTGCGGCTGGACCTGGTGGGCACCGTGCTGTCCGCGCTCGGCCTGGGGCTGATCGTGTACGGCATCTTGCGCGCCGGGACGTGGGGTTTCGTCCAGCCCAAGGAAGGCGCTCCGCACTGGCTCGGGCTGTCGCCGGTGATCTGGCTGGTCCTCGCTGGCGGGGTGGTGCTCCGGGCCTTTATGTGGTGGGAGATTCACCGGCTCCGTAGCGGCGCTGCCGTGCTGGTCGATCCGGCAATGCTGCGTAACCGGACCCTGCGGGGCGGGCTTATCTCGTTCCTGTTCCAGTACCTGCTGCAAGCTGGCCTGTTCTTCACCGTGCCACTGTTCTTGTCGGTGGCACTCGGGCTGTCGGCGGTCGCGACCGGGGTGCGGCTGCTGCCGCTGTCGATCACGCTGCTGCTGGCCGCCGTGGGTGTACCCAGGCTGTTCCCGAACGCCTCCCCCCGCCGGGTGGTCCAGATCGGGTTCTTCGCCCTGTTCGCCGGCATCGTCATCATGCTGGCGCTGCTGAACGTAAGTGCCGGGCCCGAGATCATCACCTGGCCGATGCTGCTCGCTGGCCTGGGCGTGGGCGCGCTGGCCTCACAGCTGGGCAGCGTGACCGTCTCGGCAGTACCCGACGAGCAAAGCGGCGACGTCGGCGGGGTCCAGAACACCGTCACCAACCTCGGCGCCTCCATCGGCACCGCACTGGCCGGTGCGGTACTCATCTCCGCGCTGACCACCTCCTTCCTCACCGGCATCCAGCACAATCCCGCAGTCCCCCACGAGGTCGCCTCCAAGGCGCAGGTAGAGCTGTCTGGAGGCATCCCGTTCATCTCCGACCAAGACCTGCAAGCCCAGCTCGACAAGGCCGGCGTGCCCCCCAAGGAGGCAGACGCGATCGTCACCGAAAACGCCAACGCCCGCATCGACGGGCTCCGCTCGTCGCTGTCGCTCCTCGCGCTCATCGCGCTGATCGCCCTGTTCGCCACCCGCCGCATCCCCGCACAGCAGCCCACTGCGAGCCCGCCAGCGAAACCCCCGGCCAGATCCCCATCCCCCACATAAGGGGGAGCCCGGGCGTTCCCCGGACACAACGTCGCCTCGCACGCGGCAGGTCAGACCACCGCCGACCCAGCACCAAGACCAAAGGCACCACTGCCCGTCCCGGCGAAAATGCGCACTCCCATGAACCAGGCTGAACTGCCAGGGCAGGTGCCGCCCGACCGAAATCCCAGGAACACCCGCTTTCCACGATCAGGCTCGCATCGGCCGCCCCCGCCAGCAGAAGCACCCACCTTCAGCTGCGACCGCTTCGCAGATGGCCTCCGTAGAAGCCCGGTTGCAGGCGATCCTCGACATCTTGCGTGCGCCGACCAACCAGCAACGCTCCGGCCGATCGGACAACCTCGCCGACGGTCTGGCCCGGCCCACCATCGACGCCAAAAACCCATCCCATGTCATCGTCAGGCTCCGCGATGAAGCCGTCCAGGCTCAACATCGTGTGCCAGATCACCTTCCCCATCCTCACTCACCTTCCGCAACTCATGTACGGCCTTGTCGACCAGGATCATCCCTGAAACCCATCGACGGCCGGCGGGATCATAGGTGAGCCTGGGCAGGGCAAACGTTGCCTGACGCAGCACGAGGCGTCCGCTTGGACAGGGGAGGGTGATGAGGCAGCCAACACTGTTTCTGACTGTGGGACTCCCAGGCACGGGGAAGACCACTGCTGCGCGGCGAATGGAGATCGAGAAGAAGGCACTTCGTCTCACGAAGGACGAATGGGTGAAGGCTCTCTACGGGCACGAGAATCCGCCGTGGGTCCAGGACGTGATCGAAGGGCGGCTCATCCAGATCGGGCTGCGCGTCCTCGAACTCGGGAACAACGTCGTGATCGATTACGGCCTCTGGGGTCGCGACGAGCGCTCCGCTCTACGGCAGGCCGCAGCAGACCTCCGCGCGTTGGTGGACATGCGCTACTTCGAACTCACCCCAGCCGAGCAGCGGAGACGACTTGGTCAGCGCCAAGCCGAAGCGTCACACACGACTTGGCACATGTCAGACGAGGAACTCGCCAAGTGGTCCGCCAGCATCGACATCCCAACGCCAGGTGAACTCGACGGCAGTGAACCCATTGATGACCCACCGGCTGGGTTCGCGACATGGGACGAGTGGCGCAGGTATCGCTGGCCGCCGTCGATCTCCTGACGCCTGTCCTCTCCGCGCCTGCGAGCGGCGGCTACGACCCCCGCCCGAGGGCGCGTGCCACGACCGCTTATCGGCAAGATCGTCGGCCGGGACACTGCGCACCATCGGCGGCAAATGCGGACGTTCAATCTGAGGAGCCCAATGCATAAACATGCAGGCAGCCGCTCGCGCGTTGGGCCATGACAGCGTCGGCCAACCATGCGAAGGCCGGTAGATAACCGCGCCTAACCGCCGACCTGCACGCACGTAGTGATCGGCAGGCATGTCGGTGAATGAGTGCCGAAAGATCATTCTGTCGCTTCTGTTTGTCCGTCTGTCCGTCTGTGTCTGTCGGCGGCCGATGTTCCAAGGGCGCACTTGGCGAGAGGCGAGGGATAGCCCCGATGCCAAGGGGCCTGCCGCGTGCGACGATCGGCTGGTGAGGCCGACGGTGGTGATCGTGGACGACCATCCTGGTTTCCGGTCTTCGGCTAGGGCGCTGCTGGAGGCGGAAGGCTTTGATGTGGTCGGCGAGGCGGGTGATGGGGTGTCGGCGCTCACCGTGATAGACCTGCTGCGTCCGCGCATCGTGTTGCTTGATATCCAGTTGCCCGATATCGACGGGTTTGAGGTTGCCGAACGATTGGCCGGGGTGGGTGATCCGCCGGCGGTGGTTCTCGTTTCGACCAGGGGTGCCTCCGCTTACCGGCGGAGGCTGGCCCGGAGCCCGGCCTGCGGGTTTATCGCCAAGAGCGAGTTGTCGGGGAATGCGCTTTCTGCGCTGGTTTCGTGACGGCCGGACGGGGTCGGCCGCGCGGCTGTGGCGGGCCGGGTGGCTGGCGGGGCTGGTGTTTGGTCTTGGCGCGGAGTGGCTGGCCCGTTCGGGGCAGAGCCTGGCGGCGGCCGCGGCGGACCTTGCTGTGGGGTGGGCGCTGATCGGGTGCGGGCTGGCCGGCTGGT
>Ga0306922_10007215_pt1 | contig 10710 bp, 14 predicted proteins | sample sta12Cox44000082_FD_203758 | JGI IMG/M metagenome (GOLD analysis project Ga0306922, IMG submission 203758) | Lab enrichment of tropical soil microbial communities from Luquillo Experimental Forest, Puerto Rico - statoxic.12C.oxic.44.000.082 (v2)... | ecosystem: Environmental > Terrestrial >...
GGCTTCGTCGATACCCACAGCCATTCCTACCAGGGGCTCCTGCGCAACATCCTGGTGAACGGCCTGCTTAATCCCGACTACAACCGCGACATTCAAAACATCCTCACGCCCGCCTATCAGGCGTCGGATGCCTATGCCGGGATGCTGGTGACGGCGCTCGGCTTCATCGACATGGGCACGACCGCGATCGTGGATATCTCGCAGGTTTCGCACACCCCTGAGCACAGCGACGCCTGCATTCGCGCGCTGCAGGACTCCGGCATCCGCGCGGTCTTCGCCTATCACCGCGGCGCGGGCCCGGCCGCGCAATACCCGCAAGACATCAAGCGGCTGCAGCGGACTTATTTCAGCTCCAAGGATCAGCTGCTGACGCTTGCCTTGACGGCCAACCTCAATGCCAACGTGTTCGCGCTCGCGCGCGAGGTCGGCGTGCCGATCGTGCAGCACCTCGTCGGTAACGACCTCAGCAGGCCCCTCATCGAGCTTGGACGCGCCGGATTGCTACGGCCGGGCGACGAATACATCCATTGCCTCGGCATCGACGACGCGGCGTGGCGGTTGATCAAGGACGGCGGCGGCCATGTGTCGATCTGCGCGCCGATCGACATGGCGATGGGCCATGGCATGCCGGCGATCCAGGAGGCGCTCGACCATGGCTTGCGGCCGTCGCTGAGCTCCGATCACGGCGTGACCATCGCGCAGGATTTCTTCACGGTCATGCGTTCGACGTTCACGTTACAGCGGCTGCTGATCCTGCAACGCGCCCGCAAGGGCGAGCAAAACCTGCCGCCGCTGCTCAGCTGCCGCGACGTGCTCGAATTCGCCACCATCGAGGGCGCGCGCTGCGCCAACCTTGCAGATCGAATCGGCACGCTCACGCCCGGCAAGGAGGCCGATATCGTCGTCTTGCGCGCCGATCGGCTCGACGTGTGGCCGCTCAACAACGCGGCGATGACGGTCGTGAACATGATGAATCCCAGCCACGTCGAAACGGTCTTCATCGGCGGAAAGGTGAAGAAGTGGCGCGGCAGTCTGGTGGGCGTCGACGTGCCGAGCGTGTTGCGGCTGGTGGAGGAGGCGCGCGACGGCGTCCTGCGTCGAGCCAACTATGCAAAAAACCTGCTTGGCTGACGCGAGCGTCGATAGCCAGAACCGACGTTCACATCACTTTTCAGCCGAGTGAAATCGACGGAGCGGTCAGCTCGGCCTGCTTCCCAATCGTGCTGAACCATGTCTGCTTGCCGAGGCGAAGCGGAGCTAACGCGGACGGCGTCCCCCGATCAGAGCGGCGTCAATCCCGCGAGCACGCAAGATCGTTTCGAGCTCCGTATGCGGCTTCGCCAAAATGATATCGCCGGCTTGGACGAGACTTTGGGGTGAAGTGCGGCCGATGGTGCCCCGTCGTCGATCACTCCCTGTGCCACTGGAGGCACCGTCTCTCCCAGGAGGCCCACATCTGAATGGTCTGAGCGCACTGCATGCCGTGTCCAGATGATAGTGCTTCCGGCCGCCCGATAGTGCGCCGCCAGAAGATTCAGCTTATCGACGACCTGCAAACCTAGTGGAGCGGCGATCGGCGACTTCTCGACATTGCAATTTTGCAGGTCGACGGCCACGAGGGCACTTTTCCTTGGGTCAATCGCAAAAGTGACCATTTTGGATCCTCATTTGCTTGGGGCGCTCACGCTAACCTTAGCGCTTGTAGGGCGGCGAAGGTGTTTCTACCGGGCTCCCGCGCGAAATCTGGCGCCATCGCGGTCACGAGCGATACGACGGAGGTCGTCACGCCTCCCGCTGCCTCGATCTGGCGCAGGGCCGCGTCCTCCGTGCGCGCAGACATTCCGCCGCAGGCGTCGACGGGCACCTGCACTCGGTAATCATTCTCTAGCGCCGAAAGCGCAGCGTCGAGCACGACGGCCTCCGTGGCGAAGCCCGCGATCACCAGAACCGGCCGCTTGACGGCGTTGATCGCCTCCCGCGTCTGCGGATCAAGGAACGGATCGGCCGTCATGCGAGCGAATTGCGGCGCACCCTCGGTTTCCTTTGCGAGGTCCGGCAACACCTCCGGCGCCTCGCCGCCCTCTGGCACGACGCTGCGGTGCACGGGCAGGCCGAGCAGGCGGGCGCATCGGGCCAGGACGGAGGCGGCGCAGCTCAGGCTTTGCGGCGGGTTCTTGGGGGTTGAAGGCCGATACGTCTCTGCTTTCAAAAACCGTTTTCGGACGGGCCACCGGTAAACGCATCATTGGGCACGACGCGCTCCGTGGTTTGCCGGCTGCGCTATCAGTCTGAGTTTTAGTCGACGTCCCAATAGCTCGGGCGTCACCTCGGCCGGAGCCGGAACCGCCTGCACCCTTGCGCGTTACTTCTCTGGATGATGAACGGAACCGGATTACCGGCAGTTCATCCCACAGGCCGCTCGGCTCAAGCTCCCGGGCGGCCTTTGGTTGTTGGTTGCACCGCCGAGAGGCAGTGTGCAGTGCGGTTGCGATTTACAGGTCAGTACCAGTACGAACTCCCGCTCTGTTACCACTCTGGGGCAGCAGCTCGGCCACCGGCGCAAGCGCTTTGAAGGAAAACTAACGCCGTTGTCCAACGTTCCGTAGTGGGTGGTGAGCCTCGCCCCGGTTGCGGGCGAGCCGGGATTGATAGCGTATGAGTGCCCCAACTGCGCGTATGTGACGAGCGTGCTCCAGCAGCCGAAGGACATGCATTAGTCGTGTGCAATGTCACTAGGTGCTGGCGAGCGGGGTCATCGCGGCACAGAGCATTCATAAGTTCCATCGCCGAGGTTTAACTGTTGCGGCCGGAAAACAGCAAATTTTGACAGTCGATCAATGGGTAAGAAGGGGTGCAACCTTTGCCCCCCGGGGCGAGTTTGTAGGGCGGGACGTGATTACCAGGGGATTATCCAATGACCGTGACCTGTACCCGTATGGGATGGGTCGCCGCATTGCGCGCACAGGCTGCGGCGCCCGAGACTGCTTCCGATGACATGCTGATCCGGCGGATTGCGCAGGGCGATCAACTCGCCATGCGTATGCTGTTTGGCCGGCATCGAGTTCCTTTGTATCGCTGGTTTCTGCGGCTCGCCGGCGACGAGGCGTTAGCCGAAGACCTCTTGAGCGATGTGTTTCTCGACGTTTGGCGCCAGGCCGCCACGTTTGAATCACGCTCGTCGGTTTCGACTTGGTTGCTGGCGATTGCCCGCCACAAGGCGCTCTCGGCGCGGCGCCGCCGGCCGGATGCGGAATTGGACGAGAAGATCGTGTCGACCGTTGCGGATCCAGCGGACGATCCAGAGGTCGTGCTGCAAAAGAAAACCCGTGCAGACCTGTTGCGCCGCTGCTTAGCCCGACTGTCACCGGAGCACGGCGAGGTCATCGACCTCGTCTACTTCCACGGCAAATCGGTCAAAGAGGTCGCGGAGATCGTCGGGATCGCCGAGGCCACTGTCAAGACGCGCATGTTCTATGCGCGCAAGAACCTGGCCGAGCTGGTCGAGACGTAGCGGCTAAGCACGGGATGGTCGGGCATTCAGTGGCGACGACCCGTAAGCTCCTTCAGAAGCGCGGCGAGACGTTCCGGGACAGGTTGGTCGGCGGCACTGTACTCGGCCCGCAGCCATTGCCCGAGTTCCCGCAGCCATGGCGTTCGGGCCAGGATGTCCCGACGTTCGGACTCGCCCGACCTACGCTGCTCGCGCTGGCTCCTACGGACACGCGCGGCTGGCGGTAGGCTCTCACATGCGCTCGACCCCTGGGCACGACGTACCCACTTCTGCTCAGAACGTCTATGAAATTCTAAGGGATAAGTCGTCATGTCGGGCTCGTTTTCACGATCATTTTTGAAGGTTGAACGCTCTCTGATCTTTCGCCCAGCGCGAGTGCCCAATACATTTCCGCGAGTTTCCGGTATCGACGGCTCTCCCGCAGCGATTTTGTATGAATGGTCAGACGAGCGTACTCTTTCGCCTTGGCACGATAAACTTCCATTTGCGACTTCACGGCAGACACTCCGGCGTGCGCCCGCTGCGTCAACGCGCAGTTGTACGCCACTGTTCCGAGCTCTGCCGTGTCAATTTTAGTGACGGCAACTGCCAATTGTTCTTGCGGCTCTTACAATGATCTCGCCCGCCTCCCGTCGAAAGCTCGCGATACCAAATGGCTCGAATGCCTGCTGAATGGCGCAACCAAGTGGCGGTGGTGACGGGCGGCGCCCGCGGCATCGGCCGAGCAACAGCGCGGCTCCTGGCGCAGCACGGCGCTGCAGTGTGCGTGAACTATGCCGTGCAGTCCGACGCGGCTGAGGGGCTAGTTGCTGAGATTTCGACCGCGGGCGGACGCGCTATAGCGGTAGCGGCAGACGTAGCCGACTCGGCCGCGGTCGAGGCGATGGTCGCACGCACCGAAGCAGAGCTGGGGCCGGTGACAATCCTGGTGAACAACGCAGGCGTGAGTTGGCAGGGCACGGTGGACACCTACGACCCGGACCAGGTCGCGCGCATGCGCCGAGTAAACGTGGACGGCTTGATCCATGCGACGCGCGCAGTCAGGGGGCCCATGCGGGCGCGACGCTACGGTCGGATCGTCAATATGGCTTCGATCGCGGGGATCGGCACCGCGCTATCCGGCAATGCATTCTACGCGGCAACGAAGGGCGAGGTGATGATTCTCACGCGGCGCTTTGCCCTGGAGCTGGGCCAGCACGGCATCACCGTGAACGCCGTGGCGCCGGGCTTTGTCCGCACCGACCTGACGCAGCGCGGTCGCGGCGCGGCGGACTGGCCGGGCACGGAGGAACGCTTCGCCGCACGAGCGATGATGGGCCGCATCGGTGAACCTGAGGACATCGCCAATGCGGTGGTGTTCCTGGCTTCACCGGAGTCAGGTTGGATTACGGCGCAGGTGCTGACGGTGGATGGTGGACGGATGGACTACATTGGACACAATTAGATCGAGCGCCAAGCAGATGGCGTCGAGATGAGACAAGCCGTGCGTCCGCTCATTTCCGGTTCGCCTCCGAAGCGGACGTAACTTGATCGCAGCGCTGTGTGTCGCGAAGTGTCCTCCAGCTTCCGGCGCATCGATCAGCCGGGACTTAGTGCTCTGTCCGAAAGGACAAGACTATGAAACGCTTCCCCGATTGCAGATTTACGACACGAGATGATGCTAGCGAAAATCCTGCGGCAATGGCTTGATTTTGCACATCCGCTTGGTCCAGGAGGCGCATCGCCGGAGCAAGCAAACGGATACTCTTGTAAGGCGACGGGGATACCGCTTCCAAACTCGAACTCGCAGCTTGCAAGATGATGACCAAAGCACCGCCCGGCGTGCAGACCGTCTGCAAGCTGCTCATAGTCATGGCTACGTCGACGTATTCGAATATCAACGCTGCGAAAAGCAAATCTACTGGTGAGAGTTGCGGCAATGCACACTGGATGTCGGCAACATAAAGCTCGAGCCCGGGGATTCTCGAGCGGAAACGACTGCGGACCGCTTCTACATAGGCGGGGTTAATATCGATTCCAACAACCCGCTCGACCCCCGTCCCAACTAATCGATCTAAACCGTTGCCGCCTGCGCACCCGAGTAGGGCGATCGATTTCGGGGAATGCTGTCGTACAGCGAATTCAAGCTCGTCCGCGAGCATCTCGGCCTGCCTGACTGCCGGCAGCGCCATGTGCCCTTCATATTCCGCCAAAGGGATGTCCAGCCACGGGTTTCTCATAATTTTCCGAAACAGGTTAAAGTTGATCGAAGCCGCTGCTTCGTTTCGTGATGTCGAACCGGTCTCATGCGAGTTCGAACCGAGTCTCTTGGATCAGAACATGGATATTGAAAATTCGCGACCAGAGACTGACGCACGAAATCAACCTGATGGCGCTCGAAATCGAGACAAAATCGCCCTCGGAGACTAGCCAGCGATAGCTAACCCGCGAGAATGTCGCACAAATTTTTGTGAGCTAGACCTAACCCACAGAGACTGGACTGGCTGGCTGGGCATGTAAGACTCGAACTCAGAAATGTCATCGCAAAATATCCCTTTGAAAGGTGGCACAGATTTCCAGGGATCCAGCCGAATTCTGGCCACAGAGACTATTCGCGTTTGAGCTGCGGCGTTGAGGACATGCAGCTCGGGCTTAGGGCGCCGGGGCAAGAGCAGGCGCGGATGCAGTCCTGCTTGCGGTGAAAGTCACGCCACTCTTCTAAGCCTCGAGACGAAGTCGTCAGGGTCATTGCGCGACTCCTTCGGGCAGGCGTGGTACCCGCCACTGGCCAGATGGCGGACCCGCTGCCGGAAGCGGCCCGTGCGCCCTCACCCCCAGACCGAGGGCGAGGGCCGTGCTAGGCAGAAGCGGCCAGTATATCTATCAGTTGCGTGCGAATCGAGGTCCGCCGTACAAAGAACGGCCCGCCGGGCAGCGGGCCGAGTCTCTGACGAATCGCACTGTGTGAAGACGGCCAATTTATTCCACGCGGGGCCGTCTATGTCCACAATCAACGATCTCGACCCGGATGCGCTGATCTCACGTCTTGCCGGTCCATTATCACCGGCTGATCGCGCCGCTTTTCGCGCCGCCGCCGAGGATGCTCTCGCACGTGTCCCTTGCTGGGGTGAGGGCGCCATTTATCGAGCGGTGGCATCGTTGCAGCGTGCCTTCCGCAATCCGCCCAGTGACCGGAATGCGCATTGGGACATCGAACATGAACTGCGGGACACCAAGCTCAAGAGCGCTGCGCCAATCGAGTACGGCGGCGATGGCCGCCATACCCGCTACCGCAAGCACGCGCGTTGAGAGCGCGCTGTGTATTGGTGCTGCGCCCAAATCGAGCAGTGTCATGATCGTCTGGCGTGGCATTGCCTCACGCTGGCCGGGTACAAGGTCTATCAGCCGTTGTTGCGCGAGCAGCGTCGTAGTCACGGCCGCAAGATCATTGCCACGCCGCCGCTGTTCCCGGGTTATCTGTTCGTTTGGGTGGTCAAAGGCTGGTGGGATGCGCGATGGGCGGCGGGGGTGCGCCATCTCGTCATGGACGGTGAGGCACCGGCGCGCGTCCCCGATGCTGTCATTGCTGAGATCAAATCGAGAGAACGTAATGGCTTCGTCGAGTTGCCGCGGCCGCGCGGATTCGTACCAGGTATGCGGGTGAAGGTGGTTAGCGGTCCGCTGCAAAATCAGATTGGGATGCTCGCGATTCTGCGCCCCCATGAACGTGTACTCGTGCTTTTGCGTTTGCTTGGCGGGGAGCAGCGCGTCGAGCTCGCAAGGACTGCGATCGAGCCTATCGAGTAGCGGCGGCAGACATGAGCAAGGACAGCGAGCGTCAAGCGTGGACCAAGTTTGTTGAAGAGCGCGAGCGCGAAGCAAAGCGACCGCGAGCCAAGAAGCGAGCCAAAGAGGAAGCGTCGCAGGCGGAGCTCGAGGCTGGGCTCGATGATCTTGTCACCGATGCGGATCGCAGGGGCGCGAAACGGTGAGGGTCGAATTGGCTAGGTAATCCGGTCCAGACCACCGAGCAAAATGCACCAGTATCTCATCACCGCTTTTTCGCGATTCCGCGCTGGCGCGCCCAGAAGGGGGTGACGCCCGCCGGCGTTGCAATAATTGGTCAATCCTGGCCTGGACCTTCCAATCTGTCCGGCTGTTCGCGATGTGCCAATTCCCGCAAAGGCGGCAACGATACGGCTCCATGCCCTTGTTCTTGAGGCGGCGAATGTGAATCATCGCAGCGTTTCGTGTTTTGTGGGTGACTTTACCGCTGGAGCACATTGCTCTGCCTCTTCCTCCTCCTACATTTCTCAAAGATCGTCGGGACGACGTGCACTGTCGTCCTCCATCAGTCCCCACGCGACGTATGTGCGAATCAACTCCACGACCGTGGTGCGTTTCTGCTCGGCGACGTCTTTCAGCATCTGAGCGTCCTCGTGGTCGAGCCGGACCATCTGGTAATGCCAGCGTTGTTTGGCGAGTTGGTATTGCCGCCGATAGTCCCTTTTTCCTTTGCTCAAGAACGTAGCTCCCTCTAGTTCCTGCGACGAAGGGAGGCGACGCGTTTACAAAGTCGGCTTTGGTTTCGCCTTTCCGATCCGACGTACCGTGGCAGTTCGGATGGGATCATCGGAGGCTCTCCAAACTTGGAGTTCAGAAACTTTATCGGGAAGCGCCGCCGCGAGCTTTTGTAAGGCGTGTCCAAGGCTGTTGGCCTCGATAAACTGGGGTTCTGCGATGTCCCCGTTGTCTTTAAGAACGTAGATAAATCTCATTAGTGCCTGCCTCCCTTTAGCGCGCGTTCCAAGAGTGCAATCGACTTGTCGAACGCGGCGCGCATTTCTTCTTGCGTACCGCCCAACTCGACAAATCTGGTTAAGGCGTCCCAGTGCCGGTCGTCATCGTCGCCGCGCACTATTTCGATCAGACAATCTTCCTTCGTCAGGAAGTCATCGTCGTCGTCATCATCGTCTTGGCTACTGGTCATAGTAACGTCTGGTCAGCCGCGGTCATTTGCTCAAGCAGCAGATTGGCGGGCTCATCGCCCTGTGCTTCCAATGCGGCCATGCCGCCGGTTGCATAATGCGTGACCGCCTGCATCAAGCGCGGCAAGCGCTCGGCGATCAGGTCGACGTGTGGATTGATCCGATAGAACGCGCCGCCGCCGATTTCGGCGAGTGCTCTGAATGCGCGCTCGGTCGAGCTTGAGCGGTCCTGCTGAAAGCAGAATACGCGGGTGCCAGCAACGCGCAGGAGCTTGGTGGTCGCGACCGCGGTGTCGAGCTTGCCGTGAAAGCTACCGAGAACGACGACCGCTTGAACGGTCGTTTTCTGGGTTTCGCGCAGGGCCTGGGTCAAAAAGTCATCGGTCTGCATGAAACAGCCGCAGATGCAATCGACACGCCCCTGATCGACGATATCGGTCCAGTCGTCGGCGACTGTGATCCAGTTCGTCGCAATGCAGGGCCGCCGGGTTGCACCCGTGCCCTCGCGCCCGTAGTAGGCAAACTTGACGGCGACAGGCCCGGCAAAAATCTCGTCTGCAAGCATCCTGATCCGGCCCCAAATGGCATCGCTCGGGCTCTCGGTAGCGAGTACGATAATCATGCGTGGTCGATCGTTAGGCATTGTTGGGTTCCTTCTGGTCGACGACTGGTCAGGCGTGGTCAGCCGTCAGTTTCACATCTTTTTTAGCGGGGAGGGTCTCTCCGATAGCATGGCGTGCGTCCCTCGGGCGTGCGTGGCCGGGTGTATGTGAAGCCCAAGCGCGTCGTCAGGATATTCTTGACCCGCTTCTGGGCGGACTGCGTCTGCTGCTGATCGCGGTTGAGACTGAGGGCGTACTGCATCACGTCCCAGAGAGTGACGACGATGCGATCCTCTAGCCATTCGCGAATAGGTTCCTCCCAGGGATCGGCAGCGAAGCGTTTGGCCTGCTCGGTCGTTGCGAGCGATTCGAGTGCTGGCGTCTCCAGCCACCACGGCATGCCGGCCTTGAATAAATGCACCGCCTCGGCCCACAATTGATCGCGCACCTGTGCCAAGCCAACGACGTCGATCGTGCCGATGCAGGTGACCGGCCAATATCTTCGCGCTCCCGTCGGGTCCTTCAGGTAACCGCCCGTTGTCGGTGGGTTGATGGTGCCAGCGAATACATTTTGTCGTGGTCTGTTGATTGTGTGCTTGCCATGCGGCGGGCGGTAGCGATCGTGACGAGCAGACACGAATCGTTTTTGCGCTGACGGTGTAGCCCTCACTAAGCCTTCCATCTCGGCAATCTCGATGATCCAAACGCCCGCGGTTTCGATAGAGGCATCCTTGGTGCCGACGTGACTGAGCCGGTCAGCGAACCACTCATCGCGGATGGCAAGCTCTCGTAATGCTTTGGACTTCTGTTTGCCTTGCGGGCCTTCGAGGATGAGCATGTGGTCGCACTGGCAGCCTGGCATGAAGATGCGAGCAACTGCTGAGATCAGGTATCGCGGTCCGATGGCGCGAACGTATTCGCTATCTTCGACGTGCAGGTATGTTTGGAGCCAGGTCTCCAGACGCGACAGTCCGCCCCAGTTGAGCGCATTGAGATAATCCCGCACCGGATGAAACGGATTATGGCGAGCCGCTACTTGCACCGCGCGCCCGACATCGCCAAGCGTCGGATTGATGCTTCTGCGTTGAAACCAAACTCGTGTCTGGGACTCGTGATGATCGGCCCAGGGCACATCGATCCAAGACGTGAGTGCCGCCTTCTCCAACGGTGGAGACTTCCTGATGACGACGCGAGCACTGAATTCATCGTAGGCGAGCGCGCTCTTCCAGTCCGGCCCCTCCCGCAGGATCAAGACTAGGTTCGCGAGGATAGGCTTGATCCTACCGTTCTCGTCGAGGATCAAGTCGTCAGTCCAGTCCTTGCTGCGCCTGCGCCGCAGTTCCGCTTCTCGGGCCTTCTTCAACTCGGTGAAGCGGTTCTTCAAAATCTGCTTGAGGCTACCTTCGCGGAGACCACGGAAATACTCCGCGCGCTTGCCGCTCGCGGGATGGAGCGCATCGCGAATCGCCATGGCTATCTCGGCGCTGTCCGCATTGAACGTAACGCCGCGCAGCGTTTCGATGGACTTTGCGTCGGCCACTGCCTTGTGCAGGCCGAGCTGTTTGAGCACCGCATCGGCCCAGTCGAAAAGCCGCTGATTGCGCTCTGTATCGGCGCGCGCGTGCTCGTC
>Ga0306922_10007216_pt1 | contig 10710 bp, 7 predicted proteins | sample sta12Cox44000082_FD_203758 | JGI IMG/M metagenome (GOLD analysis project Ga0306922, IMG submission 203758) | Lab enrichment of tropical soil microbial communities from Luquillo Experimental Forest, Puerto Rico - statoxic.12C.oxic.44.000.082 (v2)... | ecosystem: Environmental > Terrestrial > Soil...
CGGCTTCGGCGAGTGCAAGATCGCCGGGACGGAAGTAGGGGACGAGCGGCAGCTTGCCGACGCGCATCACGTAATAGGCGGTGATCGGCGGCAATGCATCGGCGGGGTCGATCTCAGTGAGGCAGGAAACCGCGACCGAGTGGGTCGAATGCAGATGCACGACGGCACCGGTATCGCGCCGCTCCTCGTACATGACACGGTGCAGGAAGCTTTCCTTGGTCGGCGGGTCGCCGGAAACCAGCCTTCCGTTATGGTCGAGCTTTGATAGTCGCGCCGGATCGAGACGGCCGAGCGAAGCGTTGGTCGGGGTCATCAGCCAGCCGTCGTCGCGCCTCAAGCTGATGTTGCCGGAGGATCCGGCGGTCAGACCGCGGGCAAAGATCGACGAGCCGATCGCGCAGATCGCTTCCCGTTCTGTTGCTTCGCTCATCTCGTCTCTCCCTCGGAAAGAACGGAAAAGGCGCGCAGGAAAAAGTCGGACGCGCCGAAATTGCCGGATTTGAGAGCGAGCGCCAGCACCGGCTGGTCGAGACTCACCGTCCACGGTACGCCGGGATCGATCTGCCGGCCGATCCTGAGCCCGGTGACACCGAGAGCCTGGACGACAGCACCGGCGGTCTCGCCGCCGGCGATGACGAGGCGCCGCACCCCGTGCGCAACAAGCCCGCGGGCAATGTCGGCGAAAACGCGTTCGACCAACGCACCGGCCCGGTCGCGGCCGAGTACCTTCTGAACCGCGGCGACCTCCTCGGGGGGTGCTGTCGCGCTGATTAGTATCGGCCCATCGCCGAGCCGCGGCTTGGCCCAGGCAAGCGCCTCCTCGGCGATGCCGCGACCCGCGGCCGCCGCAATCGGGTCGATCGTGAACACCGGCACCCGCTCGCCCAAATACGCCACCTGGGCGCGCGTCGCTTCCGAGCACGAGCCAGATAGCACCACGGCCGCACCTGTCACAGGCGGCAGTGCATCGGCGGCGGCGTTATCGTCGAGCAGGCCCTGACGGCGGAAATTCTCGGGTAGTCCCAATGCGATTCCCGACCCGCCGGTAATGAGTGGGAAATCGGCTGCGGCCTCGCCGATCGCCTCGAGATCATGATCCTCGATCGCGTCGACGATCGCGTGCCGAAAGCCGGCCTGGCGTAACGAGGCGAAGGCATCGCGGATCGCGACCGGGCCCCGCGCCACATCGTATTGGGGCACGAGCCCAACGTTGCCACGACACTGCCGCTGCAGCACGCGTACCAGGCTCGGGTCTCGCATTGGTGTCAGCGGGTGGTCACGCATGCCGGATTCCGACAGCAGTACGTCGCCGACGAAAAGATAGCCCAGATAAATTGTTCGCCCGTTTTCGGGGAAGGCGGGGCAAAACAACGTGAAATCGGTGCCGAGCGCCTCCATCAGCGCCTCGGCAACAGGCCCGATATTGCCCGCATCAGTCGAATCGAAGGTCGAGCAGTATTTGAACAGGATCTGACGCGCGCCCGCGCCCCGCAGCCAGGTTAGTGCGGCGAGGCTCTGCTCGATCGCCTCCGCCGCTGGGGTCGTCCGGCTCTTCAGAGCCACCACGACCGCCTCGGCATCGAGAATATTGGTTTCGGGCGTCGGCACGTCGATCAGCTGCACCGTGCACATCCCGCGCCGAACCAAGGTGTTGCACAGATCGGTAGCACCGGTGAAATCGTCGGCGATCGCTCCCAAGAGCACGCTCATTGACGCCCTCCCGCAGGCGTTCTTGCGATGACCCGCCCGCGACCGAAGAGTAGCGCCCCCTCTGCTCCTTGTCGATTTAACGCCGGGCACGGATCGGCTGGCGCACGGCACGCGACGACCTCAATCAGTGAGGCTGAACAGGTACTGAGATCGGGCTTCGTTCGAGACTCCGATGACGTGACCGGCCTTGGCGCAAGCTCGAGTGGTAATCGCCACAATGAACGGGCATGGATGGCCGGCGACAGTATTCGTTCTATGGACGTTCGTGAGCGGGAGCTACGGGTCGCCGTCGTTATCAGGTGAACACTGCCGCCGGTAACGGAGACTTAACAATTATATGCAATAAGTTTTGTGTGTTCTCTGATCTTTTATCGGTCGACTATGGCGGGTTTGTCGCCACTCTGCCGGAGTCCTCGGTGGCCTCGGGCATCGCGATAGCGCTGCGCTTTGCAGCCGATGCGGCCGATTGGCGCGAAGACCGGCGCACAGTGCGGTCACCGGAAAACCTCTGTAGCGCGAGTCGATGAGTGACCGGCGGCCGCCGTCCCGATCCCCAGAGGCCGCACGGTTGCGTCGGGTGACGCTCCGCGTGCCAGAGGACTACGCCGAAGACCTTCGGCGATTTGCCCGTGAATTGCGCAGCCGCCAACGTGGGCCGGCGTATGCGACACCGGAGTGGCGTCGCGTCAGCCCGAGCGCCGAGCTGCTCGTCGATCCCGAATGCCAGGCGCGCGGGATCATCAGAGACACTTTTGCGCGCGGAGCAGACCGCTTTCACTGGCGCGTCTTGGCCCCGGACCAGTCACATCCCGTCGCGGCGGAGCACACCGGCAGGATTGCGCGGGGGCGCCTGCTGGCCGAGATGGCTCTGCGCGCCTTCGTCGAGGATTGGCGTGAGCAGTCCGGCGAGCGGAGCGGCAGCGGCTGAGGGAGGGCTGCGGCGCTCGTTCGGGCACCTGATCGAGGTTCCAGGAGGGTATTGCGTTAATCCGGCCGTGGCGAAAGAGTAGCGGTGACACATCGAACCCGCTACGGAGCCTCGCGTGCCGAAATTCGCCGCCAATCTCAGCTTCATCTTTCAGGAAGTCGAGTTTCTCAACCGCTTCGCCGCGGCCACCCACTGCGGTTTCAAGGCTGTCGAGTATCTCTCTCCTTACGATCATCTGCCCGAAGTGATCGCCAAGCAGCTAAACCGACACGGCCTCGAGCAGGCCTTGTTTAACATGCCGCCCGGCGACTGGGCAGCGGGCGAGCGCGGGATCGGCGCCCTGCCCGGGCGCGAGCAGGAATTCCGCGACGGGGTCGAAACCGCGCTCGTCTATGCCAGAGCGACGAGGTGCCGGATCCTGCATGCCATGGCGGGGGTATTGCCGGCTGGCCTGGACCGGGCGCAGGCCGAGCGCACTTATCTCGCAAATTTGCGGTACGCCGCCGACCGGCTTGCCGCCGAGGGCATCACGCTCGTCATCGAGCCGATCAACACCCGTGACATCCCAGGGTATTTTCTCAACACCACAAGCCAAGCGATGTCGGTCATCGAGCGGGTCGGGCACCCTAACATAAAGCTGCAGCTCGACCTCTATCATGTGCAGATCATGGAGGGCGACCTCGCCCACCGCGTGCGGGCGCTCGCCGGGCAGTACCCGCATATCCAGATCGCCGGCAATCCGGGTCGGCACGAGCCCGATATCGGTGAAATCAACTATCCGTTCCTGTTCGATCTCCTAGACGAGATCGGCTATGTGGGTTGGATCGGTTGCGAATATCGGCCGAGGGAGGAGACCAAGGCTGGGCTCGGCTGGGCGAAGCGCTACGGCATCAGCGGCTGAGCCGTGCGCGTCGTCGTCACCGGTGGTTGCGGCTTTCTCGGTCGCCGCGTAGCGCTGCGCCTGCTCGAACGCCTCGAAGTCGACGAGCTCGTGCTGTTCGACAATGCGCCCTCGGCCCTGCCGTTGCCCGAGGACCGGAGGCTGAAGTTGGTAACCGGCGACATCGCCGATCTCGAGACGGTGCGCGGGGTAGTCGCCCCCGGAACGAATTCGGTCTTCCATCTCGCCGCCGTGGTCAGCGGCGAGGCCGAAGCCGATACCGATCTCGGCTACCGCGTCAACCTCGACGGCGCCCGCGCAGTTCTCGAGGCCTGTCGCGCGCTCGGGACCTGCCCGCGTCTGGTGTTCGCGAGTTCGCTCGCGGTCTACGGCGGCGCGCTGCCGCCGGCGGTCGGCGACGACACGGCATTGACGCCGGAGACCTGCTACGGGACGCAAAAGGCAATCGGCGAGTTGCTGGTCAACGACTACAGCCGCAAGGGGTTTGTCGACGGCCGCGCCGTGCGCTTGCCGACCGTCGTCGTGCGGCCTGGCCGGCCTAACCGCGCCGCCTCGACCTTTGCCTCCTCGATCATTCGCGAGCCTTTATCGGGGCGGGAGGCCATCTGTCCGGTCTCGCCAGACACCGTGATGGCGCTGGCCTCGCCGCGACGCGTTGTCGACGCCCTGTTGCGCGCCCACGATTTGCCGGCCGCCGATTTCGCAACGAGCCGGTCATTGCAACTTCCGGGGTTTTCGGTCGCGGTCGGCGAGATTGTCGCCGCAGTTCGCCGAGTAGGCGGCGAGCAGGCCTACACGAGGATCCGCTGGGAGCCCGACCCGCTGATCCAACGCATCGTCTCCGGCTGGCCGCAGGCGCTCGCCGCTCCGCGTGCGGCCGCCCTCGGCTTCACCGCCGACAATGGCATCGATGAGGTCGTCCAAAGCTTTATCGAAGACGACCTCGAAATGCAAAAAAGCTTGTTTGACCCCCCCAGCTAGCTAGTCGCCGGTTGCTTCGAGCGCTCGCGGAACGATCGCAAGGGGCGTCTCACGTACACATATGGCGGCGACGATCGCGGCGAACAGGCCAAAAATGGCGAGCGCGTAGAGCCCGCTGCTAAAGCTGCCGGTGGCATCTTTGAACCAACCGACGATCGGAGGGCTGGCGCTCCCACCCAAGATACCGACCGAGTTGACCCAGGCGATGCCGCTCGCCAAGGCCGGCCCCGTCAGGAACACCGCAGGAAGTGGGAACAAATGGGCGTTGGAGGCGTATAGACCGATCGTGGCCAAAGACAGTCCCACCACGGCCCAGTAACTGCTGTCGAAAAACCCGGCGACCAGGCAGCCGATTACCATCGTTGTGCAGGAGGCGGCGAGGTTCCACCGCCGCTCGTTCTTACGATCGGCGTAGCGGCCCCAAACGATCATGCCGATGGTTCCGAGAATGTAAGGGACTGCAGTTGTGAAGCCGGTCTGCATGTTAGTCAAACCGAGCTGCTTGATGATCTGTGCGGCGAACACCGCAATCCCAACACTGACACCGGCTTGGCCGAAATGGATTGCCGCGAGCGCCAGCACGCGTAGGTTGACGAGCGTTTGGAGAACCGAGATGGAGCGACCGGTCTCGACCGTCCGTCGCTCTTTCTCCATCTCTCCCGCCAGCCATGCGCGCTGTTGGGCGTCCAGCCAATCCGCCTGCGCCGGCCGGTCGGTCAAATAAAACCAGGTGATGACCCCAAAGATTACCGCCGGAGCCGCCTCGCAGAGGAATAACCATCTCCACCCGGCGATGCCGAGAACGCCATCCAACCCGAGGAGGGCGGTCGAAATCGGTGCACCCAGCCCGATCGATACCGGGATCGCGGCCATGAAGCCCGCGACGATTCGGCTGCGGTGCGAAGGCGGGAACCAATAGGTGAAGTAGAGGATAATGCCGGGGAAAAAGCCCGCTTCGGCAACGCCGAGTAAAAAACGCAGGATGAAAAAGCTGGTCGGTCCGTTGATGAACGCAAACGCGCCGGAAACCAGACCCCAGCTGATCATTACTCGAGCTATCCATCGGCGCGCCCCGACCCGCTCGAGGATCAAATTGCTCGGCACTTCCAATATGAAATAGCCCCAAAAGAACGCCCCCGCGCCGAGCCCAAAAACATAGGAGCTCAGACCGAGATCTTTGTTCATCGTCAACGCGGCGAACCCGACGTTCACCCGGTCGAGATAGCAAATGAAATAAAGAACAAAGCAGAACGGCAATAACCGCAGATAGACTTTCTTCATGGTTTGCTGTTCGATTGACATAACCACCGACCCTTCCTCCATAAGAGACATTTGTTGTTTAGAACTGAAAAAGGCACCACGGTTTTATAGCGATAGGCCCTGCCGACCGCTCCGTTCCCTTTCGGCTATGTTAGTTCCTCAATGCAGAATGGATAGTCTTTTCCGCCGAATTCGATCGACCGACATCGACCACTATCGGTTCTGGTGCGGGCCCCGCGGGGCGTCATTGGAGCCGCCAATGGAGACGATGAAGCCAGGAGTGCCACAGGTGCTTGGGAGCGGGATCGAGCTCGACGCCGACCTGCGTGATCGCGTCCCCCTGCATGTCACGCACGATCAGTTCCACGACGCCAAAACGCGTCCGGTCCCCAATGGCTGGTCGGCCGTCGAAGGTGCTCGCTAAAAACTCGGCGAGCGTCATTTCCCCGCCCGGTTCCGATGCCGGATCATAGAGATGAGCGATCGCAGCCAGTGTAGTCGTTCCATCGAAGGAGAACTCGCCGAGAAGTCCTCGTTCCTCTGGACTGTTGCGCTCGGGCCGTGGTCCAAAAATGCGATCGAGTAGCGAGAGGTCATCCGGGCGTGCCAGCGCGAGCACGTAGTCTCCGGGAGCAAGCGGCGGGGCAGAGGCAGCACCGCGGGCGATCCCATCTCGAATGACCACGAGAACGCTCGCCGTGGGCGGGATCGGCAATGCCTCCACGGATTTAGAGACTGCTCGGCTGCGCGCCTCCACTCGATAGCCGGCGACAGTGTTCTCCTCCCCGAGCCCGCCAGGGAGGTCGATATCCAGACGGGAGGCCTGCTGAAGCGGTGGCACGTCCAGGTCGAGCATCCGTGCGGTGGCAGCGACCGTCCAACCTTGGACGATCAGCGATGTCAGAACGATAATGAACGCGACACCAAAGAAAACTGCTGCGTCCGGCGCCCCTGCGAGCACCGGAATTATTGCCAAGAAGATCGGTACGGCGCCGCGCAGGCCGACCCACGAGATAAAGGCGATCTCTCGCGCGGTGTATCGGAAGGGCAGCAAGCACAGCGCCACGGCAACCGGGCGCGCAACTAGCATAAGGACCACGGCAATCAGCAGCGAAGATCCAAGTATCGGAACCAAGGCACTCGGCGCGACGAGCAGGCCAAGCATCAGGAAGAGAACGATTTGGCTGAGCCAAGCAAAGGCATCAAACGCCTGGTTGATGATTTGAGTGGCGCGATGACGGTGCGTGCCGAGGATAAGGCCCGCCAAGTAAACCGCCAGAAACCCGCTTGTGCCAGCAGTCTGGGCGCCGCCGAATAGAGCACTAGCCCCTGCGAGCGCCAAAATGGGATATAAACCGGGTGTCGCTTCCACTCGATTGACGAGAGCAAGCAGAAGATAGCCACCGCCGAGGCCGAAGGCTCCCCCGCCTACGAGTTCCCAGGTCAGCAGCACCGCGATGTGGGATCCATTCAAGGCCGCTGGGACCAGCAGCAGACTGACCAGGAGCGCTGTAAGCAAGACCGAGAGCGGGTCGTTGATGCCGGACTCGAGCTCAAGGGTCGCGGCGACCCGTGCCCGCAGCTCAAGACCACGCAGATGCAGCAATGCCGAAACGGCCGCCGCGTCGGTCGGCGCAACAATGGCACCGACCAGAAACCCACGGACCCAAGAAGTGGAGAGAAGCAGAACCGCGGCTGCCCCAACGATCGCGGTCGTGGCAATTACACCAACAGTAGCCAGGGCAACAGAGGGCCATACCGCACGTGGGATGGCACCCGGATCGGTGCGCAGCCCGCCGTCGAACAGAATAATGGCTAGGCTAACGCTGCCGATCAGATAGGCGGCGGGAAAGTCCCGAAAGGCGATGCCGCCCGGTCCCTCCCCTCCGGCGAGCATGCCCAATCCGAGGAAGACGAGCAGCAGCGGAGCCCCGAAGCGCGCCGAGAACAACCCGGCGAAGATGCTCAGCAGCACCAGTGCGCTGCCGAGCAAAATCAGCTGATGGCTGGCTTCCACGATTTAACCGGCGAGCCGATTTGTCTGGCACTCGCGGTTCGCTCTCCGTCCTGTTGACCGCCGGCCATCGGGTTCCTCCTCATAATTTCATCGGCGGGATAGCCATCGATATGTTTCGCAAGGGCCGGTCGCTCGGCGGCCATCGGGTCTCTCCGTGACCCTGTAACTCGTCGCGTCGCGACGGAGGATTGACGTTGAGCCGGCGAGTTGGCCGGGCTTCCTGCCCCTCTCTCTGGTGGCCTCCCCGATCTATCTTTCGCGCGCGACAACGCCCACCAAATCCATCCGCTTTGCAGCTGGTTTGGCAAGCAATTTTAGTTAATCGCCAGAGGACAGGCCGGATCATCTCGGCTCCCGGCCTGACCGCAGAGGCTCAACCCTTCGCGGGGTCAGATCTCGACTTCGAGGCCCATCTCGACGACTTGGGCAGTCGGAACGCCGAAGTAGGCAGCCGGGAGATTAGCGTTGAGGTGCATCGCGGCAAAGAGCCGCTGCCTCCATACGGCCATCCCAGGCACCTTGCCGCTCGCGATGACCATGACCCTTCGCGAATAAAAGGTGATCCGCTCCGGATCGATGCCGCGCAGATCCGGATCACGGCACGCAAGCTTTAGCCCCTCCAACACATTGGGGTGTTCCATGAATCCGAAATGCAGGGTAATTCGGGTAATACCGGCGCCGACCGGGAGGAGCTTTACGCGCTGGTCCGGATCGACGCGTGGCACTTCGCTACTGACCGTTGAGACCAGCATCACGCGCTCGTGCAGTACGCGATTGTGACGTAGATGATGGGTCAAGGCGAGCGGTATGCCTGAGCTTCCCGCAGTGAAGATCGCCGCGGCTCCCGGCAGGCGCACAGGCGGGTTCTCGAGCACCCAGTCGACGAACTCGTCCTCGCGCTGCCGCATTCCGATACGCTGCTGCTCGAGCATCCGGTACCCTGTTCGCCAGGTTAGCATCAGGAACGCGACGACGCAGGCCAACAGGAGCGGGAACCAACCGCCCGCGAACAGCTTTGTCGCATTGGCGGCCACGAAGATAAGTTCGACGACGAGCAGCGATCCATTGACGGCCGCAACGGCAAGCGGGTTGTAACCCCATTGCAGCGCCACTAGGGCCGCGAGGACCGTGGTGACCGCCATCAACATTGAGACGGCGATGCCGTAGGCGCCCCCGAGCGCGTCGGCGGAGCCGAAGGTGATGACCGCCCCGAGTGTACCGGCGGCGAGGAGCCAGTTGACCATCGGCATGTAGATCTGCCCCTTCTCGTGGCTTGCCGTATGGAGCACACGCATGCGCGGCAGGAAGCCTAGCTGGATGGCCTGTTGGGTGAGGGAATACGCGCCAGAGATGATGGCCTGCGAGGCGATGATGGTCGCCACCGTCGCGAACGCCACCATCGGATAATGGAGCCACCCGGGTACGAGCAGGTAAAACGGGTTCGCGATGGCACTGGGGTCGGCCAGAAGCAGCGCTCCCTGGCCGAAATAATTCAGGACCAAAGCGGGCAAGACGACGGCGAACCAGCCGAGGCGGACCGGCAAGCGGCCGAAATGGCCCATATCCGCATACATCGCCTCGGCGCCGGTCAGTGCCAGGAAGGCGGCGCCGAGCACGGCGAAACCGATGCCCGGTCCCGCATGGAGCAGATAGATCAGCGCGTGATGCGGGCTGAGTGCGCTCAAAATGCCGGGTCCCCCAACGATGCCGCGCAGGCCGAGCAAGCCGATGGCGATGAACCAGATCAGCATCACCGGCCCGAAGATGTTGCCGATGAACGCGGTCCCTTTGCGCTGGACCAAGAACAGGCCAACCAGGATCGTGATGCTGATCGGCACGATGACTGGCGCGAGTTGGGGTGCGTCAAGCTTGAGACCTTCCACGGCACCCAGCACCGAAATTGCCGGTGTGATGACGCCGTCCCCATAGAGCAGTGCCGCACCGATCAACCCGATGATCAGCAGGGAGGCGCGCCAGCTCCCTGCCGGCGCATTCCGCACATCGAGCAACGCCAACAGTGCGATGATGCCGCCCTCGCCGTGATTGTCGGCGCGCATAATCAGGATGGCGTATTTGAACGAGACGATCACGATCAGCGACCAGAGGATCACCGACACGATGCCGATGATGGTTTCAGGCGAGATCGTTCCGGCGGCGTCGGCCGCCTGCTTGAATCCATAGAGGGGACTCGTACCGATATCGCCGTAGACGATGCCGAGCGCCGCAAGGCTCGCAGCGCCGGGCAGTTGCCGGGCCTCAATCCGGGCCAGCGCCGCCGCTTGAAGGGTTCTGGTCATTGCCGCGTCCTCCCCAACCTCCGCAAGTCTGAGCCGAAACTCTCGCAAAGAAAACAAGCGGATGTCGGGGTCCTCGGGACAATTCCTGCTATCGCTTCGTATCCGTTCTCGTGCGATTATCGACAGTCTCGGCGGTAGCGCGCGCAACGACTGGAGAGGCGAGGATCGACGCGGTCTCAATTTGGCAGAACGTGGTGGCGCATTTCGAGCAGCTCGAGAAGCATCTGCTCGATGAAATTCTCGTCTTTGCCAATCTGATCCAGATCCCCGCCGTCATCCTGACCGGCGGCGTGGCTTGGCTCGTCTGCCGGCCGATACTCCGCTGGGTCAGGGTCTGGGTAGAGCGGGTTCCGGAGCATCATCATCTCGACTGGGTGGTATCTCACCGGTCATGGGTGACCGATCGGCTGGTGCCTCTGATCACGCCCATCGCCTGGGTCGTCGGGTTATGGATTTCCGTTGCGGTCGCCGAGCGCGCCGGATGGCCGCACGCGGTCACCCAGACCGCCGTCAACTTGTTGCTCGCTTGGCTGGTGATCCGACTCGCGGCGGCTCTTGTTCCTTATGCGGCGCTGGCGCGGCTGATCGCGGTGCTAGCCTGGCTGGTGGCCGCACT
>Ga0306922_10007217_pt1 | contig 10710 bp, 9 predicted proteins | sample sta12Cox44000082_FD_203758 | JGI IMG/M metagenome (GOLD analysis project Ga0306922, IMG submission 203758) | Lab enrichment of tropical soil microbial communities from Luquillo Experimental Forest, Puerto Rico - statoxic.12C.oxic.44.000.082 (v2)... | ecosystem: Environmental > Terrestrial > Soil...
ATCGCTCTCCCAGCCCTTGCATTTGAGGATCCAGCCAGGCTGTCCGCCGCCGGAATCGTTGCCGGCGCGCGGCACTGCCTTCCCGAACGGAATACCCTCGCCATGCTGGCTGTACTCGGTCAGCGGTCCGTGCGTCAGGCGCTGCTGATCGCGCAGCTTGACGCGCGCGAGATTGAGCACGCCGTCCTGCATGGCAGCGAGCACGCGCTGCCCGCGGCCGGTTCGAACCCGCTGATAGAGCGCGCTCACGATGCCGAAGGCCAGATGCAGGCCGGTGCCGGAATCGCCGATCTGCGCACCGGTCACGAGCGGCGGGCCGTCGCGGAATCCGGTGGTCGAGGCGGCGCCTCCGGCGCACTGCGCAACATTCTCGTAGACCTTGCAGTCCTCGTAGGGGCCCGGGCCGAAACCCTTGACCGAGGCCACGATCATGCGCGGATTGGTCTTGTGAACGTATTCCCAGGTCAGCCCCATGCGGTCGAGCGCGCCCGGGGCGAAGTTCTCCACCAGCACGTCGCAATGCCGGATCAACCGATCGAGGATTTCTTTTCCTTTCGGATGCTTGGAATCGATGGTGATCGAGCGCTTATTGCCGTTGAGCATCGTAAAATAGAGGCTGTCGGCATCCTTGACGTCGCGCAGTTGTCCGCGCGTGATATCGCCCACTCCCGGGCGCTCCACCTTGATCACGTCGGCACCCATGTAAGCAAGGAGCTGGGTGCAGGTCGGTCCCGACTGCACGTGCGTGAAGTCGAGCACGCGCACGCCGCCGAGCGCCTTGCCCGCCTGTCCCCACCGCTTGGTCGAAGGCCTGGGCAAGGCGCTGCTGGCGCTGCCCGGCGCCCTCCCCGACTTCAACTTCACAACCTTCTTCGAAGCCGTCGTGGATCTGGCCTTCGATTTGCTGGTTTTCGCCTGTCTGGCCTTTTTCTTTGTCATGTTTGCTCCCTCCTTACTTCTTGCGAATCACGCTCTGCGGGTTGAGGTTGCCGATCCTGCCGCTCTCGCTGCCTGCCGCCGGGTCGATGACCGCGTTGATGAGGGTCGGCGCACCGGAGTCCATGGCCTTGTTGACCGCGCGGCTCAGCTCATCAGGCGTCGTCACATGGACGCCGATGCCGCCAAATGCCTCCATGATCCTGTCGTAGCGCGCGTCCTTCACGAAGACGGTCGTCGCAGGGTCCGAACCGCCGGCGGGATTGGCGTCGGTTCCGCGATAGATGCCGTTGTTGTTGAAGATGACGATGCAGACGGGCAGCTTGTACCGGCAAATCGTTTCCACTTCCATGCCGGAGAAGCCAAAGGCGCTGTCGCCTTCCACCGCGAGCACGGGCTTACCGGTCTCCACGGCGGCTGCGACGGCGAAGCCCATGCCGATGCCCATGACGCCCCAGGTACCGACATCCAGGCGCTTGCGCGGCTGATACATGTCGATAATGCCGCGCGCGAGGTCGAGTGTGTTGGCGCCTTCATTGACGAGGATCGCATCCGGTCGCTCTTTGATGACGTTGCGCAACGCGCCGAGCGCGCTATGGAAGTCCATCGGAGCCGAATTCTTCATGAGCCTCGGCGCCATCTTGGCGATGTTGTCCGCCTTACGCGCGTTGATGGCCCCGACCCAGTCAGCCGGCGCGGGTAGCCAGCTGCCATCCATGCCTTCGAGAAGGGCCGAAACGCACGAACCTATGTCGCCGACCAGCGGAGCGACCGTGTGGACGTTGCTGTCCATCTCCTTCGGGTCGATATCGATCTGGATGAACGTCTTCGAACCAGGTTCTCCCCACGTCTTTCCCTTGCCGTGCGACAAAAGCCAGTTGAGGCGGGCGCCGATCAGCAGGACCACGTCGGCGTCTTTGAGCACCGTCGAGCGCGCGGCGCCTGCCGATTGCGGATGGGTGTCAGGCAAGAGGCCCTTGGCCATGCTCATCGGCAGGAAAGGTATCCCGCTTTTTTCAATGAGCGTGCGGATCGCAGCATCGGTCTGCGCGTATGCTGCGCCCTTGCCAAGAATGATCAGCGGACGCTTGGCGCGCTTGAGGACATCGAGCGCGCGCTTGGCAGCGGCCGGAGCGGGAAGCTGGGCGGGTGCCGGATCGACGACCTTGACCAGAGACCTGGCTCCAGCCTCTGCATCCATCACCTGCGAGAAAAGTTTGGCGGGCAGGTCCAGGTAGACGCCGCCCGGACGTCCCGACACGGCCGCGCGGATTGCGCGCGCCACACCGGTGCCGATGTCCGCGGCATGCAGCACGCGGAAGGCCGCCTTGCAGAGGGGCCTGGCGATGGCCAGCTGATCCATCTCCTCATAGTCGCCCTGCTGCAAGTCGACAATCTCGCGCTCGGACGAGCCACTGATCAGGATCATCGGGAAGCAGTTGGTGGTGGCATTGGCCAGCGCAGTGAGGCCGTTGAGAAAGCCGGGAGCCGACACGGTGAGGCAGATGCCGGGCTTTTTCGTCAGGAAGCCGGCTATTGCAGCTGCGTTGCCGGCATTCTGCTCATGCCGGAACGAGATGACACGGATGCCGGCGGCCTGCGCCATGCGGCCGAGATCCGTGATCGGGATGCCGGGCACGCCGTAGATGGTGCTGATGCCATTGAGCTTGAGCGCATCAATGACCAGGTGAAAACCGTCGGTGAACTCTTGCGGTGCTTCGCCCGCCATGGGCGGGGCCCGCATCTCCTTTGCGACTGCATCAGCCATGGGAACTTCCTCCAATCTTTTTTCATTTCAATCCAGGTAATCGGCGTATTTCGCCACGTGCTCGGCGAGCCCGAGCGCGTGATCGCGCACGAGATCCTCGGCGCGCTTGGTGTCGCGCTCCTCGAGCGCCTCGATGATGGACATGTGATCGCGGATCGAGCGATCGGCGCGATCCTGCTCGCCGATGGTCTTGCGACGGATCATGCGCATATGAGCGAACAGATTTTCCGCCAGCGAGATCAACGTTCCGTTGCGGCTCATGCGGATGATGGCCTGGTGAAACTCGATATTGACCTCGGAATATTCGTCAAGCCTGGCGTGCAGCTCTCCATTCTCGAATCTCGCGAACATGCTGCGGAGCGAGGCAATCTCGCGTACCTGCGCTTGTTCGGTAAGAAGGCGCGCGGCCATGCTTTCGAGCGCAGCCCAGGCCGTAATCAGCTCGATGACTTCACGCCTGGTCTTGCGGACCACGTAGATGCCGCGCCGCGGAATCGCGCGGACAAAGCCCTCGCGCTCGAGCTGAGCCATCGCCTCGCGCACCGGGGTGCGGCTCACGCCGAGATCCGAGGCCAATCGGCGCTCGTCAAGCCGGATATCGGCGCGACTGCGGTAGACATCCATCGCGACGATTGCGTCCTTGAGCGCGACATAGGCGCGACCCTTGAAGCTTTCCCGATTGACGATGGGCCGCAGTCGTGGGGATGGCGCCGCGGCGCCGGAGCGCCCGTGAGCTGGAAATGTACTGACCGCGGCAGCGGGGGAACGACGCGTGCTCATATCTGGTATACAATATTCCACGGCGCAGGCTCCCGCAATGGCGCCGGAGGCTAGGACTTTGATCATGAATTCCTCGCGTGTGGCCTGTTCCGGGAGCAACTGCGTGACGCATCTGCTCGATCATGCGCGCACGGCCCGCATATTAGCAGCGAGCCTTGCGATCGTTTTGTCCGGCTCGGAACCCTCGGCAGCTCAGGAGCGCATCATGTTCAGGGCCGGCATCTCGGACCCCGTCAATACGGTGCTGGCGTGGTACGTGGCACGCGATGCGGGCTTCTATGCTGCGCAGGGTCTTGAGGTTGAGATTGTGAACATGAATGGCGGCAGCCGCGGAGCCGCCGAGCTGCAAGCCGGCCGCCTCGATGCCATGCATGTGGGATTGTCCTCGGTCATCAAGGTCAACCGCGCCGGCGGGGACATCCGGACCATCGGTTCACTGAGCAACGTGATCCGCTTCACCTTTTTCTCGGCACCCGCGGTAAGGACCGCCGCCGATCTCAAGGGCGGCGTCATTGGCGTGAGCACGTTCGGGTCCGAAAGCGATTCGACTGTGACGCTTGGATTGGCGCGGCTCGGCCTTTCCCGCGACGACGTGACATTGAAGGAATATGGCGGTGGGATGCGACGTCTCGCGGCTGTGCAATCGGGCGAGATCGCAGCCACACCCATCAACGAGCCGATTGCAAGCCTCGCGCGCGGGCAAGGCGTTAACGTGCTGGTCGACCTCGTACCGGCGCAAATTCCATGGGTGTTCAGCTCGATTGTCGTGCGCCGCCGCGATATCGCGCAACGCCAGGACGTGCTCCTGCGTTTTCTCAAGGCAACGATCGAGGGCAATTATCTCGCCCTTACCGACGCTGCGCGCGCGAAGGAGGTGCTGGCCAAAGAGCTCAAGATCGTCGACGCCAGGATTGTCGAGATCACCTACGAGGATTTCAAGGCGCAATCGCCGCCGAATATTGAGATTTCGCTGCCGGGCGTCGAGAACATATTGGCGCTGTTTCCCGGCGTCAGTCGCAAGATAACGGATTATGTCGATACAACCCTGCTCGATGGGCTCCGCAGCGACGGCTTTTTCGCCGCCATGGAACGAAAGTATCGGCACTGACTACCGCAGGACCGCCGGGTGGGTGACGATCGACTTGAGGTCGATCGTGGGCTTGGCGAGCCTGCCGAGGTCGGGTCGCGGGCGGGCGAGCCCCGGGATGCGGGCAAAGGCCTGCTCAAGCGCTGCCGCTGTGTCCAGCAGGTCGCGGTCGCCGCGGAAGCGGCCGATCACCTGCAGCCCGAATGGCATCGCATGCTCGTCGACGCCGCATGGGAGCGAGATTGCCGGGTTGGTGACGAGCGTGATCACATAGGTCAGCGCGAGCCAGTGATAGTAGTTGCGCAGCTGCCTGCCTTCCAGCGTATCGAGATACAGCTCACTCCAGGGGAACGGCGAGACGGGCGTGGTCGGCGACAAGACGATGTCATGGTCGCGGAAGCACTCCTGGAAGCGCCGGAAAATTCGGGTCTGCTCGGCGTGCGCCCAGGCCATGTCGGCAAGCGTCATCCTGGCCGCCATTTCGTAATTGGCGCGCACGTTGGGGCCGAGCGATTGCGGGTCCTCGTCGTAGGCGCTGCGATAACGGTCGACGTAGCTCTGTGCGCGCACGACATCGAAGCAGCGGTCGGCCTCGCCGAAATCGAAGGCGATCTCCTGGCAGCTGCGGAAGAGATGCCGCATGGCCGCAATCCGGCTGCGGAAGACCCGGCGGATATCGCTTGCAACGGGGCATTGGCCGAAATCCTCCGTAACGGCCACGCGCAGGGTGCCGAGATCGACCGGGCGGGTTGCCGCGATTGCTTCCGGATCGAGCGGGAACGCCAATGGCTCGCGATCATCCATTCCCAGCTGCGCCGAGAACAGGAGACGGAGATCCGCGACGTCGCGCGCGAGCGGGCCCAGCACTGAGATCGGCGTCCATCCGAGCGGGCGGCCATCCGCCGGCACGACCCCGGGTGAAGGCCGGAAACCCACCACCCCGCAGATTGCAGCCGGTATTCGCAGCGATCCACCGGTATCGGAGCCGGTGCACACCGGCAGCATGTCGCAGGCAAGCGCAACGGCCGCGCCGCCCGACGACCCCCCGGCATTGAGCCGCGGGTCGAATGGGTTTCCAGTGGCGCCCCAAACGACGTTTCGCGTGTTGGCGCCGGCACCGAATTCGGGCACGTTGGTCTTGGCGACGATGATGGCGCCCGCCTTGCGCACGAGCGCGACCATTGCGGCATCTTTCTTGGGCACGAAACCGCGATAGAGCGGCGAGCCGTATGTGGTGAGCAGGCCCGCGGTCTCATGCAAATCCTTGATTCCGGTCGGAAGCCCATGCAGCGGTCCAAGCTGCTCGCCGTTGTGGGCATCGGCCTCCGCTTGCGCCGCGAGCTTGCGCGCACGCGCGAAGTCCGTCGCTGCGATCGCGTTGACCGCGGGATTGAGGGCTTCGATGCGCCGTATCGCTGCGTCCATCAGCTCGACCGGCGAGATTTCCTTGCTGCCGATCCGCCGCCTCAGTTCCACGGACGACAGCGCCAAAAGCTCATCCGAACCTGACATGATCGCCACCTCAGTCGCGTGACCTCACACTGCGGGCGGCCTGCAAGGCGTTATGCAGGAAAGCTCAGGCGCTCAGGACAAATCCATCGCCGAGACGCCACCGTCCACGAACAGGTTTGCCCCATAGACGAAGGACGAGTCCTCGCAGGCCAGGAACAGTACGGCCTTTGCCGCTTCCCTGGGATCGCCTGGCCTCTTTGCCATGTTGGGAACCGGGCGCGTGGGATCGAACGCGTCCTTGCCGACCGGTGAGCCGATCTTGTTCGGAACGATCGCATTCACACGGATCCCGTGTGGTGCAAGCTGCGCCGCCATGGCCCGGGTCAGATTGGCCACGCCCCCCTTGGCAGCCGAATAGGCGATGGCGCGGCTGCGGCCCATGAAGCCTGAAGTGGAGCCGATATTCACAATTCGTCCGCCCGAGGATTGCGCCGCCATCTGCTTTGCCACGTGCTTGCCCATCAGGAACTGGCTCTTGAGCGTCACTGCCAATACGCGATCCCATTCCTCCTCCGTGATATCGAAAATGTGCTTGTTGTCGGAGATCGCGACGTTATTGACGAGAATATCGATCCGACCGAAGCGCGACACCACGGCCTGGACCAGGGCGATGACATCCGTCTCCCGCGAGACATCGGCAACGAACAGCTCGCAGACCCGACCGGCACTCTTGATCGCATCAACGACCCGCGTCCCGCGCGTCATGTCCACATCGACGACGGCGACCCTGGCCCCTTCAGCCGCGAACAGCCTGGCGATCTCCTCTCCAATATTTCGCCCAGCGCCCGTAACGATCGCCACCTGATCCTGCAGCTTCATCATCCTGCCTTCATGACGCCGATCGGTCATAACAGGGCGCAAGGGCCGGCGGCAAACAGGTGCCCTCGCAGGCCTGCCGTGAACATGTTAGAAACGGCGCCGCCCTGGGATTTTGGTCATGAGCGCACCGGTCAAGGCTGTCGACAGCACCACCACTTGTGCCGGAATGATGCACGATCTCGGCCGCCGGGCGAAAGAGGCCGCGCGCGTGCTCGCGCTGGCGCCTACGCACCAGAAAGACCACGCATTGACCGCCATGGCCGACGAATGCCGCGCGCGCGGACGGGACATTCTCTTCGCCAATGCCCAGGATCTGGCAGAAGCGAGAAAGACCGGTGCCAGCGCCGCTTTCCTCGATCGCCTTGCGCTCGATGACAGGCGTGTCGCCGCCATGGCAGACGGCCTCGCCGTGGTGCGCGAGCTCGACGATCCGGTCGGCAACGTGATGGAGCGGTGGAAGCGGCCCAATGGCATGACCATCGAGCGCGTGCGCGTGCCGCTCGGGGTCATCGGCATCATCTATGAGAGCCGACCCAACGTGACCGCCGACGCAGCCGCGCTGTCGCTCAAGGCCGGCAATGCCGCCATCCTGCGCGGCGGTTCGGAGAGCCATCGCACCAACCGCGCGATTCATGGCGCATTGGCTGCCGCCCTTGGCAAGTCGGGTCTGCCGGCGACGGCAATCGAGCTGGTGCCGACGCGCGAGCGGGCGGCGGTCGGGATGATGCTTGCCGGTCTCGACGGTGCGATCGACGTGATTGTGCCGCGCGGCGGCAAGAGCCTGGTTGCGCGCGTGCAGGAGGAAGCGCGCGTACCTGTCTTTGCCCATCTCGAGGGCGTCTGTCACGTCTATGTGGATGGGACGGCACGTCTCGATATGGCAAAGGCGATCGTCCTCAATGCCAAAATGCGGCGTCCGGGCGTCTGCGGCGCTGCCGAGACGCTTCTTGTCGATGCCGCGGCGGCGCCCTCGCATCTTGCTCCGCTCGTCACCGCGTTGCTCGACGCAGGCTGCGAGGTGCGCGGCGACGAACGAGCCCGCGCAGTCGATGCGCGTGTCAGGACGGCGACCGAGGAAGACTGGTCGACCGAATATCTCGATGCCGTAATATCCGCCAGGGTGGTCGATGGGCTGGATGCGGCCATCGCGCATATCGAGCGTTACGGATCCCATCACACTGATTCGATCGTGACCGAGGACGCAGGGCATGCGACTAGGTTCCTGCGCGAGGTCGACTCCGCGATCGTGCTGCACAATGCCTCGACGCAGTTTGCGGATGGTGGCGAGTTCGGGTTCGGTGCCGAGATCGGCATCGCGACCGGCCGGTTCCACGCGCGCGGTCCGGTCGGCGTAGAACAACTCACCACCTTCAAGTACCGCGTGCACGGCTCTGGACAGATCAGGCCGTGAGCAGCCCATGCCCGCTCCGGGCCATCGCATGCGAGCGACATCCCGATGGCGAGGTGCTTGCTTGCCGTGTGTCGGTGATGGGACCACCGGCTGATACCGCTACGTGCCTGGCCGCCCCCACGTTCATGGCCGGTTTCCCCCGCACATGACGCAGGCATCTCCCTGCACACCGCGTCCTGATCGGGGCCGGAAGGAAGGGCAGCGCCGCGGTCATGTCAGGCTGCCTGCCCATGGTCGGGGGTCGCGAATCGGGCTGTTCGGCGGCACGTTCGATCCGCCGCATGATGCGCACGTCGGGGCTTGCCTGATTGCCATGAAGCGGCTTGCTCTCGACCGGGTCTGGTGGCTGGTGACGCCGGGCAATCCGCTCAAGGATACGCGCGGTCTCGCTTCCCTCGACGAGCGCATCGTTGCGGCGCGCGCGATCGCGCGCCATCCGCGCATCGAGGTGCTCGGCCTGGAGGCCCAAATCGGCACGCGCTACACCTACGAGACCATCGCCTATCTGCGCGAGCACTGTCCCGGTACACGCTTTGTCTGGATCATGGGAGCGGACAACCTGCGCAGCTTTCATCGCTGGCAGAAATGGCGAGGCATCGCAGCAATGGTGCCGATCGCAGTGATCGATCGGTTGGGACCAAGCCTCTATGCGGCCGCGAGCGCGGCAGGCCAGGCCCTGGCGCGTGCCCGCATCCCCGAATCGGAGGCGAAATCGCTGCTGGATCGCAAACCCCCCGCCTGGGTCTATCTGCACGGACTGAAGTCACCATTATCCTCAACCGCTCTGCGTGCGGCGCGCGGTGGATCTCAAGGTCAATTGAGAAAATATGTCGCATCGGCGACATCAAATGATGCGAAATAGTCACACAGTGGGAATAGTGGAACGTCGCCCCGTTGAAACCGTTGTGCGGCCATGCCTATGTTAGGTAATCGCGCAATTCGCGCGCGTTGACGCAGCGAAAGGAAAGGAACCCTGCCAATACCTGCAATTGCTCGGCCGAGCGCTCGCCGCGCCGCCGATTCGGTCTCCCGGCAGCGTCCCGCCGCAGAGGAGATTCTTCACCGGGTCCTCGCCAGCCTGGATGACATGAAGGCCGAGGACACCGTCGCCATCGATCTCTCCGTCAAGACCACAATCGCCGACAGCATGGTTGTGACCTCCGGCCGGTCGCAGCGCCATGTAGGCTCGATCGCCGATCGCGTGCTCAAAGACCTTGCCAGGGCGGGCGTGCCGGATGCCAGGGTCGAGGGCATGCGGCATTGCGACTGGGTACTGATCGACGCCGGCGACGTCATCGTGCATGTCTTCCGGCCCGACGTTCGCGCCTTCTACAATCTGGAAAAAATGTGGGCATCGGCGCCGCCGCAAGGACGTCGGGCAAGCTGAGGCGCATGCGCCAACCCGGCGATTGGGCTTGAGGGAACGCGCGATCCAGGCCTATCGTGACGCATGCGGATCGTGGTCGCGGCCGTCGGCCGGCTCAAGCAGGGCCCTGAGCGCGAGCTCGCGGAGCGCTATCGAAAACGCGTGGCAGACAGCGGTCGCGGCGTCGGCGTGAGCGCCTTCGATATTGTGGAAATCAAGGACAGCCGCGCCGGCGATGCTGCGCGCCGCATGCTGGAAGAATCAATCGCCATCGCCAATGTCGTCCCGGACGATGCACCCATCGTCGTCCTGGACGAGCACGGTGAGAGCATAAGCAGCGCATTCTTGGCGGAGCGGTTGCAAGGTTGGCGCGCTCAGAACAGACCCGCGGTTGCGTTCGTCATCGGCGGCGATGATGGGCTGGCGCCCATGCTGCGGGAAAAGTCGACGCTTGCGATCGCGTTTGGGGCCGCGACATGGCCGCATCATCTGGTTCGCATCATGTTGCTGGAGCAGCTTTACCGTGCCGTCACAATCCTGGCCGGCCATCCCTATCATCGAAACTGACTTCCGGTTCCGCCGGCTCCAAACGCGGCCGGTTCGCCATCACATTCGCGATCACCGTGTCTTTTTAGTCTTAATCCCGCGCCAATCCCCCGCCTTTATTGCGACGTGGACCAATTCTTGCTTACAACGCAGCGATGCGCCGGATGATGCCGACAACCCCCGCCGTCTGCCTCCTGGTCGCTGCGTTGCTGTTGCCGTTGGGTCCGGCGGCTTGGGCGCAGGAGCCCCTTCCGCAGGCTCACGCTCCACCCGCCGCCGAGGACAAACGCTCCGTCGCCCCACCGGTCAGCCTCGAGAGCCTCAGGCGGCGCGACAAGGAGCTCGAAAAGCTGCGCGGCGAGCAACGCAAGACACTTGAGAAGGAGGCCAGGCTCAAGCGCGAGATCGAGGCGATCGGGGATGACCGTCGTAAATTCAACCAGCAGATCATTGAGACCGCATCGCGCGTGGACGGGACTGAGGCG
>Ga0306922_10007220_pt1 | contig 10708 bp, 9 predicted proteins | sample sta12Cox44000082_FD_203758 | JGI IMG/M metagenome (GOLD analysis project Ga0306922, IMG submission 203758) | Lab enrichment of tropical soil microbial communities from Luquillo Experimental Forest, Puerto Rico - statoxic.12C.oxic.44.000.082 (v2)... | ecosystem: Environmental > Terrestrial > Soil...
ATCGGTGCCGTCGATATCGACGATCGTCTCGTCGTCGTACAGATGAAAATAATACATGGGCATCGGACTCTCTCCTGCCCCTCAAGGGGGCTGATTTTCTCTAGGACCGCTTGTCAGCCGGACTAGAAGTGCACGCCGAGCGCAGGGGCAAGCTTTTCGTGACACATGATGTCGTAGCATTCACATGCGCACTCCTCGAGGCCTTTGCGGTCGAGAAGCACGATGCGGCCGCGCCGGTACTTGATCAGGCCCCTGACTTGCATTTCCTGCGCCAGCAGCGTCACCGTCGTCCGCCGGACGCCCACCATCTGCGCTAGGAATTCCTGGATTAACGGCAGCTCGTTGCGGCCGGTACGATCGGCGCACTGCAGCAGCCAGCGGCACAGGCGCGCCCGGGCGGCGTGCATTGCGTTGCAGGCGCCGATTTGCTGCGCCTCCGCCAAAAGCACTTCGGTGTAGCGCAAGATCAGGTCGCGAACGTACGCGCTGCCGTTGGCAATGTGCTCGAAGCGCCCGGCCCGTATGGTCGAGAACCTGCCCCCAATCTGCGTGGTCGCCCGCGTGAACGACCGCCGTCCGCCCAGGCCGCCGTGCAAGCCGACTGCGCCTTCACGTCCGACCGTGGCCGTCTCTATGGCGCCCCCATCTCTGCCGATGACCAACAGAGAGATGAGGCCGGTTTGTGGGAAGTAGATATCCTCGAGCGGGTCGCCAGGCTCAAGGAGGATTGCTCCCTGCTGGAGCGAGACCTGTCTCAGATCCCGGTCTAGAAGCGCGAGAGTATCGGGGGGCAGTGCCGCAAGCAGGCGGTTGTCCCGATGGCCTTGGGCCGCTGTGTGGGCCAGAGTTGGTCTCCTAAGCTGCCCCAAAGCGGGGCAAGGGTGGCAATAAGTCTTCGAGATAGGGCGGCAGATTTTCCGGCCGCGGGTCGACGTGAGACAGGCTGGCTCTCACGGCATCCGCGCGAGCTTGCGCCTGCGTGGCGGCGAGACCGCGAGCGACGATGTACCCCCCGCAAGTGATCTCCCAGTACCAATCGCCACGGTCGCCGTTCAGGGAAACGTTGTAAGTAAATGCGGGCTCTTGAGCCTGGGTTTCGATGACACATCACCCCGCGCGGGCATTTTCATCCCGATCCCCCGCGTGGCACGTCGTGAAGTTAACGAAGTGAAAGGCCAGGCGTGTGTTCAAAATTGCTCAAGTACGCAGATTTTTTGTGATCAAAATTGCTCACCTTGGAGCCTTTATTGTTTGTGGTTTTTCGTGCAGCACGGCATCCAGCAGGGAAGAGTGGACCTCTAGGTCGCCGTTGTAGTTGATGTAGCCCAACTGCCGAAACCTATTCATAAAGTAACTCACGCGGGAGCGGGTCGTGCCAACCATGTCCGCGAGGGTCTCTTGGCTGACCTTCGCGATTACCGGCTCCCGCCTTCCGTCCTTGCCAAAATTTGCCAACAACAGCAGAGCCCGCGCCAGACGCTTCTCGCTGGAATTGAACAGTTGGTCGACCAAGTCCTCTTCAACTCGGAGGGTGCGAGCCAAGAGATGCGCCGTGAATAGTTCGGAGAACTTCGGCTCGCCCTGGAGCGTCCGCACCATAGTGGCCTTGTCCACTCGGGTAATCATGCAGTCCGTCATGGCCCTCGCGGTCGAAACTCGCCGTGGCCGTCCGGTCAGGCAGCCCTCGCCGATGAAGTCTCCGGCTGCGAGGAACGCCACGACTGCCTCCTTGCCCTGCTCAGAGACGACCGAGACTTTGATCTTGCCCTGTTGAATGTAGAAGATGGAGTCGGCCAGGTCCCCCTGGGCGAAGACTGCTTGACCCTTCCGATAGTTGGAGACGGTGACGCCGCCATCTACCCTGGCGAGAAACGCCCTCGGGTCAAATTTGCGTTTTGCCTTCCTTGCCATGACGACCTCCCCGTCGCCCGACGATTGCATTATCCCCCCATCGCGCGGCGTTGGCAACTTTCAGGCCGCCTTGTGAGTTTTCCAGTCATTTTTTTACTTAGGCGCGAGTTGATCGGCCCCAGCAATCCGCTCGACTGTAGTGAGAGTGACTTTTTCTGGAAGGGGCCGGTTATCTCAGGCACCGCCCGCTGAGCGAAGGTCAACGTCGCTTGTGGGTCAAAACCGGTAGTGCTCTAATCGAGCACAAGATTTCCGCTTCCTCCGCAAGACCCCGCATCTGCGCGTTAATGAGTACACGCCCTAGACTAGATCCGGGTAACAAGGTCCAGGATCCCCCAGATTTTACTGCATCTGGGCCGCCCGCGTTGGCGTCGCAGGGGCACCGGCGAACAGCGCCGCCTCCATCACCCCGAGCGGCTCTTGAATGCGGACCGGAGCAAATTCCATTTTTTCGAGTATCTGGCTGCGCACGTCGATTCCTTTCGCCGCCTCGGTGAGCACCAAGCCGTCGGGCTCGACCCGAAACACCGCGCGCTCGGTGATGACGACCGCCTGCTGTCCGCGCCGGGTAATTCCCTCGACTATCGGATAGGTGATCTGCTCCGCCTTGTTGACGAACTTGCACACCTTGCCCTCTTCCAAAACTTTGATCGTGCCGTCGCCGATGGCGACCTTGAGGCCGCCGGTGGTGAAGGTGCCCGCAAAGGCGAGTTTTTGCGCGTTGTGCGCGATGTCGGCAAACCCGCCCGCACCCGGATGCGCGTTGCCGAAGCGGCTGACATTGACGTTGCCGGCCGCATCGAACTGAGCGAACGCCAGCGCCGCAAACTTTGCGTTGCCGCCGTCAATGAAGTCGAACTGGGTCACGTTGTCGAGCAGCGCCTCGGGATTGATGTTGGCCGAAAAGGTCCATCCGCTCATGACGATGCCGCCGAACGGTCCGTGCTCGGTGGTGAAGGGATAGCGGTGGATGCTCTCCTGGGTGATGATCCCGTCCTCGACCATCACGCTGGGCGCATCCGAGGAGGCACCGAAGCCGAAGACACACACCGTGTCGCGGGGAATCTCGCGCGCCACGCGGCGCGCCACCACCTTGTCGGCGCTCAGCGGCAGGCGTGGCAACCTCTCGAGCGGCGCCCACTTTCCGCCCAGGAAGGATTCATCGAAAGGAATCTCGGTGACCATCATCTGCTGCGGATCGACGACCACGTGGTCCACCAGCACACCCGGAACCCGCACGGTGTGGGCCGGCCGGCTGAACCGGGGAACGATTTTTCGCACCTGCGCGATCACGCGGCCGCCGCACGCCTTGACCGCCAGGGCGATCGCGGCGGACGACGACATGATCGGCTCGTCCTCGAAGCTGAGATTGCCGAGCTCGTCTGCGGCCGTGGCGCGAATGAGGCCGACGTTCACCGGGAAGGTCGGATAGAACAGATACTCCTCGCCGCGAAAATTTACCAGCTCCACCAGGTCCGCGGTCGTGCGCTTGTTCAGCTTGCCACCAGTCTGGCGCGGATCGATGTAGGTGTTGAGCCCGACCTTGGTCATGTAGCCGGGGCTGCGGCGGGCCACTTCGCGCAGCCAATGCCGAGTGGCGCCGATCGGCCAGCTGTAGGCCTCCACCAGCTCCTCGCGGATGATCCGCATCAGCTCGGGCCGCTTGCCGGTCTGCGGATCGACCGGGTTGATGTAGGAGCCGGACACGATGCGCCGCAGCAGGCCCGGAATGGCGATGTGGTCCATGCCTTTGATGCGTTGGGCGTCGCCGGTGCCGCAAGGAAAATAGAAAAACAGGTCGCGCGGCGAGCCGGTCTCGCGAAAACGCCTGGCCAGAGCGGCCAGCGTCCCGTCCGGCGTCACCCAGCCGATCACGCCCACGCAGGCGACCGTTTGCCCGCTTTCGATCACCGAGACCGCGTTTTCGAACGAACAGACCTTGGTCATGCCTTGACCCCAAACCTCTTCAGCGTGGCTTGCGCCACCTCGTGCCGGCAGTTCTCCGCGAACATACGGTTCGCGAGCGCATCGCCGGCCTCGCCGTTGCAGGAAGCGTTTTGCGCAAAATAGCGCTTGGTGGCCGCAACGGCCGGCGCCGGTAATGCGGCCAGGCGCTTGGCGACCGCAACCGCTTCGGCAAGGGCCGCGCCCCCCGCGAGGTAGTCGGCAATTCCGATCCGGTGCGCCTCCCGGCCGTCGAATGGCTCGGAACCCCAGGTGAGGCGCCGCGCCAGCACGGGCCCGACCCGGGCCGTGAGGGTTTCGAGCCCCCAGGGCGGGATCCAGCCGATCGACACCTCGGGCAAATGCCAGCGCGCGCCGGGAGCGGTGACCACGATGTCGCATGATGCCGCCAGCACCAATCCCCCGCCCAACGCGAAGCCATCGACGGCCGCCACTACCGGTTTTTCGAGCAGGGCAATCGATCGCGCGAGCGCCGCGCTGTCGGCCTCATGGGCGCGCATTCCGGCCAGATCGAAGGTCGCCAGTTCCTTGAGGTCGCTGCCGGCGCAAAAACCCGGCGGCGAGCCGGTGAGGACCAGCGCGGCGGTCTGCGGATCGCCGTCGTGCTGAGCGAGCGCGGCGCGCAGTGCCGCCACCAGCTCCGAGCAGATGGCATTGCGTCGCGCCGGCCGATCGATGGTCAGGATCGCCACGCCGTTTTGTCTTTGCGTCGTCAGCATTTTGACCTCTACAGTTCGGCGCCATCGCGGTTGAGTTTTTGGCGGATTTCGGCGCCGTCGATTGCCCGCGGCGAGACGCCGTCCTTGACGGCGATCGCGGCGGCGTGGCCGACCGCATGGCCGTAGGAAAAGCACTGGGCGGTGACGCGTGCCGACGCCATGGCCTCGTGCTGCGCGGAGAGGCAACGGCCCGCCACCAGAACCGATTCACCGCGCGCCGGAACGAAGCACTCGTAGGGGATTTCGTAAAAATCCTCGATCAGCCAGACCAGGCGCGGCTTGTCTCCGCTGTGCAACTCGATCGGCCAGGGCGAGCGCGCCACGCCGGTGCGGAATTTTGCTCCCCGGGTCACGTCGTCGTTGGAGAGCGTTTTTATGCCGAGCGCCTGCCGGGTCTGCCGCACGCCCACCTGCACGCCCGTGTCGTTGACGAAGCTCTGTTCGCAACCGGGCAGATAGGCGCGGAAGAAGCGCGCGTATTCGCGCACCTGCCGGCGACCTTGAATTTCTGCCTCGGTGATGTCCTCGACCAGCAGCGGATTGAGCTCGCGCCCATCCTCGCCGATGATGCGCGTGCAATTGCACAAGAGCTCGTTCGGCCGCGGTGTCGGAAACAAGAAGATTTTCGCGCGCGGCAGCCGGTATTCGTGGCTGTTGTGCAGGCGCAGGATCAACGCCGTGACGTCGGGACCCATGATTGAGTCCTCGCCCTGGGCGGCGAGGAATTTTTCGGTATTAACGCCGAGCAGGCGGAAGATCATAGTCGGGTTCTGCACCTTCCCGTCATCGCCCACGAAATTCGGCAAGCCCGCCATGGCGATGACGTCGGCATCGCCGCTGGCATCGACCGTGACCTTGGCGCGCACCGAGCACTTGCCCTGCTTGGTGTAGGCGGTGATGCCCTCGACCTTCTCGCCGCCCTCGACCAGCGCGCCGACCACGGTGGTGTGCAGCAGGACTTTCACCCCGGCCTCTTGTAACAGCTGGTCGGCGCTCTCGCGCCAGACGAGGGGATCGTGCACGCGCGTAAAAGTCTTGCCGTAGCGCACCGGCGGCGTGAGGCCGCCGCGCGCCGTCATAGTTCGCGCGAATTCATCGGCGAAGCCGTGCACGACCTGTCTCGGCTTCGCGTTCGGATCGTCGGAGGCCTCGTACATCCCGCAGATCGTGCCGGACATGCCGGCGACCGCCCCGCCGCCGCAGAACCCGTAGCGTTCGACCAGCAGCACTTTGACGCCCTGCCGGGCGGCAGTCACCGCCGCCGCGACCCCGGCCGCACCGCCACCGACCACCAGCACATCGGTGTCGAGCGCAAAATTTTCGCGCTGGTCCAGGATTGCCGCCTCTCTCGTCATTTCGGTTCACCCCATCAATCGAACCGCCAACGGCTCCCCTCCCCCTTGTGGGGAGGGGATGGGGATGGGGGTGGGGGTGGGGGTAGTTGTTGATCGCTCCGCTGCCAACACCAGCGACCCCCACCCCGCCCTCTTACCCCCGAGCTTGACATACTCAGCTCGAGCGCCTCTCGCAGCGCGGGGGAACGGTGGGCGAGCCTCCCCACAAGGGGAGGGTGAACTGCGTGGCTTCGCTTGAGATCCACAACAACCAATTCTCACCTCCGGTGTGTTAGTGCAGCATCGTGCTCGGCAGCCAGAGCGCGATCTGCGGAAAGACGAGGACCAGGATGAGCGCGAGCACCTGCAGCCCCATATAGGGCCATATCGAACCGAAGATCTGGCTCAGCGTCACGTCGGGCGGCGCCACGCCCTTGAGATAGAACGCCGCCGGGCCGAACGGAGGAGAGATATAGGAGATCTGCATGTTGAGGCAGAACATGGCGCCGAGCCAGACCAGGTCGAAGCCCAGCGCCGAGGCCACCGGGACGAAGATCGGGGCCGTCAGCAGCAGGATGCCAATCCAGTCGATGAAGCAGCCGAGTATGATCCAGATGATCTGGATGATGATGACGACGCCGGTCGGGCCCACCGGAAGATTCGCCATGACATCCTGCACTAGCTTGGTGCCGCCGGCCAGCGTGTAGACCCCGATCAGCGCCGAGGAGCCAAAGAAAAGCCAATAGAGCATCGCCGTCACGCGCGTCGTATCGGCGACGGCGACCGCGAGCGCGTTCCAGGTCAGCCGGCGATTGATGGCGGCGGCCGCCATGGCGCCGACCACGCCGACGCCAGCGGCCTCGGTCGGCGTCGCGATACCGAGATAGAGCGAGCCCAGCACTCCAAAGGCGATCAGCGCGGGCAGGATCAGTTCGCGCAGCAGCGCCAGCTTCTCCGCAATCGACATGGCCAGCTCTTCCTTGCTCGCCAGCGGCGCGATCTCCGGCTGCCAGTAGCAGCGGGCGACGATGTAGGCGATGTAGAGTCCGGCCAGCAGCAGTCCCGGCCCGACGCCCGCCATGTAGAGTTGGCCCACTGAGACGCCGGCGGTGAGGCCGTACAGAATGAACACCACGCTGGGCGGGATCAGCGTCGCCAAGCCGCCCCCGGCGCAGATCGAGCCCAAGGCGAGTTTCTTGTGGTAGCCGCGCTTGAGCATCGCGGGCAGCGCCACCACGCCCATGGTAACGATCTCGGCGCCGATCACGCCCACCATCGCCGCCATCAGCGCGCAGGAAATGATCACCGCCACCGCCAGGCCGCCACGAATGCGGCCGGCCCACACGTGCACCGCGTGGAAGATCGCCTCCGCGACGCCGGCTCGTTCGAGCACGCAGGCCATGAAGATGAACAGCGGAACCGAGACTAGCACATAGTTGCCCATCAGCGTGAAAATGCGGCTGATGATGAGCGTGAGCCCGGGCTCGCCGAACAACAGATAGGCGAACACGACCGCCACGGCGCCCGTAGCGAACGCGAGCGGCAGTCCCGCCAACAGAACGATGATGAACAGGCCGACCAGCAGCAGGCTGAGCGTTGCAACCGTCATGGCGGCTCGTGCGATTGGACGAAGCCGAGCTCACGCAGCAGCCCCACAATTCCCTGCAGCAGGACCAGGACTCCGGCGACCATGATGGCCGCCTTTACCGGCCAGATCGGCGGGTTCCAGGGGGAGCCGGTCGTCTCGCCCTGCAGAAACGAATCCCAGGCCATCTGGCCGCCGACCACGACCAGGGTCCCGGCATACATCAGGAAAAACACGAAGGTTAAGACGTCGAGCCGGACCCTGCCGCGCGGCGACAGCGCCCCGTAAAGGACGTCGATGCGCACATGACCGCGACGCAGGAGCGTGTACCCCCCGCTGAGCAGATAGGTCACGGCGGAGAGATAGATCACGCTTTCGTTGCTCCAGATGGTCGGAAGGTTGAACGCGGAGCGCGCGACGATCTCGTACATCACCATCGCGGTCACGAGGATGATGCTCGCGCCGAAGAAGCCGCCGACCGCCAGGTTGGCGCGGTCGACGGTCGCGCAGAAGCGCTCAAGGATCGCTCGCATGGTGCGGCCGAGGTCCTGGTGTCCCGCCGCTCGTGTCAGCCGACGAGCCTGATTTCCTGCAACCAGCCCATCTGCGCGTCGTAGGCTTTCTTGGAAAGCGCACTCTTGCTCGACCACTGCTCCCAGGACTGCTGGGCGATCCGGCGCAGCTTTGCGAGCTCCTCGCCCTCCCAGCTGATCTGGGTCACGCCCTTGCCGGCGAGTCCCTTGGCGACGCGCGCGTCTTCGGAAGCAACCAGGCGAATCTGGCGCCAGCCCCACTCGTGCACAGCCGCGGTGACCACCTCCTTGAGGTCGTCGGGCAGCTGTTTCCAGGCCGCGGCATTCACCGCGAACTCCTGCACCGGCAACGAGTGATAGATCGTGACCGAATATTTGGCCGGCTCGAACAGGCCCATGCGCTGATTCATCGACACCGTCGCCCAGTCGGCGGCGTCGACGACGCCCTTGTCGAGCGCCGAATAGACCTCGCCGCCCGGCAGGATGACCGGCGCCGCCCCGAGCTTCGCGAAGATCTCGGCCGTCAGCCCCTGCGGCGAGCGGATTTTCAGCCCCTTGAAGTCGTCGAGCGTCTTGAGCGGCTTTTTGGAAACCAGCGATTCGGCGCCCCACCAAGTCACGCCGACCACATGAGTATTGAAGCGCGCATAGGCCTCGCGCAGCAGGTCGAGGCCGTTGCGCTCGTAATACCAGGTGGCCATCTGCATCGGGTTGGTATAGGCAAACGAAAGATCGCTGAGGATTGCGAGCGCCGCCTCCTTGCCGGTCCAATAGCCCGGCCACGACGACTGCGCCTGCAGCACGCCCGCCGACACTGCGTCGAGCGTCTCGAACACGCCGGTGATGGCGCCGCCGGAGAACGGCTCGACCGTAAGCCGCCCGTTGGTCAACTGCGCGATGCGCGCGCACAGCTCCTCGAACGCCTTGTAGGTGATCTCGGCGCTCGACCACAGGCACTGGGCGCGCCACTTGATCGGAGTCTGCGCCTTAACGATCGCCGGCATGGCCAGGGCCGCGGCCCCCAGCCCGACGCCGGCAGCGGTTTTTAGAAACTTGCGCCTCTCATTGCTCATTCTGGCCTCCCCTTTGCACCAATTGGAGCGCTACAATATTACTACTATGCTACTGATATATCTCCGGCGCTGTCAACAGGGGCAGCGCAGCGGCGGCCGCGCCGGCGAGCCCAGGATCTTGCGGCGGAACAAGAAAGCGTACTCGCTCCGGCCGCGGCAACGCCGCTCACAGGCTGCCGGTGACGATCCGCTTGGTGAACCCTTCGGCATAATCGACGATCCGTTCCGATGCCTGCAGGGCGGCTTCCTCGTCGCCGACGGCGGCAGCGGCCGCCTGCGCGGCGTGATGCTCGGCGACGACTGGCAGGTCGTCGAATTCCTTGTGGTGCAGGAAATAGAATCGTCGCGACAGCGTGTGCAGAGGAGCAATCGCCCTCGCCGCATAAGGGTTACGGGCGGCTTCACAGAGCATCTTCTTGGAGAAATAGTAATAGCGCAGGAAGCTGATCACATCGCCGCCCTTCCCGGTGCTGCGCATCGCCTCGGCGATCTGCGCAACCCGCAGCTTCTGCTCGGCGGTGCCCCGGCGCGCCGCGCGGCTCGCGATATAGCCCTCAAGCTGCCGGCGCGCCTCGAGCACGAGCAGCTGCTCCTGAACATTGATCTGCGAGATCATGATCCCGTGCCGTCGCATGATGCTGACCAAATGGTCGGCCGCGAGCCGCTGCACAGCCTCGCGCACCGGCGTGCGGCCGATCCTGATCCTCTTGCTCAGCGCCGTTTCCGACCACACGCTGCCGGGCGCGAGCTGCAAGGTGACGATCTGCTCTTCAAGCAGTCGAAGCGCCCGATCGGCGAGTCGCTCGTGTGCCGAAAGCTCCAGGCCATCGAGCTTGGTCAGCAGCTCCCTTGCATCGATGCGCAGCAGGGAGGGCTTCGCCGGCCCCTTGCCCGACGGCTGGGGCTTGCGAGGCGTCACTCGGCGCAAGGCTGTCCTGGGGGTCATGGTGCTATCCTGTGCGACTCGGCCGCTACCATGGTACAGATATATTATTCATTTGAGGAGAAAAAACGCGGGCCGGCAACGGGCAAATGAAGCTGGCGGTTCCCGACCTGGTCTCGAGCTCGTATTTTTCCGCCGTCGCCGCGGTGGAGCTCGGCTATTTCGCGCGCGAAGGGCTCGATGTGCCGCCAGCTCGGCACCGTCACCGCTTGGGAATAGGTGGCCATAGCGGTCTGCCATCATCTGAATCGAGGCGTGTCCGAGGCCCGATAGATTGTTCCACCTCGTCCTCGAATCCTATGATGGTTGGGCCCCTGGTGCCGATTCCGAAGAGAAGCACGAGCCCGTGAGCGACATCGACACTGTAGTGGTGGATAGTCTGAAAGCGCTTGACCCTGAATGCCCGATTAGAGAAGCCGACATTGCTCGGCGCGGTTGGGACGGCAGAAAGGTGCCAAGACCTGCCATGGTCCCTTCCGTGTGCTTGCGAAAGTGATGTAGCCTTACCGCAGAGCTGTCAGCGGGACGTGCCGAGGTCCTATTTTGTGGTGGCAGCGGCGATGCTGTCGGCAGGCATCTCACTCAAACGTTTAATTTCGCCGTCTGTTCGCATCGCGTGCCCGCGCTCGATTGCGCGCGAAACAT
>Ga0306922_10007222_pt1 | contig 10708 bp, 9 predicted proteins | sample sta12Cox44000082_FD_203758 | JGI IMG/M metagenome (GOLD analysis project Ga0306922, IMG submission 203758) | Lab enrichment of tropical soil microbial communities from Luquillo Experimental Forest, Puerto Rico - statoxic.12C.oxic.44.000.082 (v2)... | ecosystem: Environmental > Terrestrial > Soil...
ACTCCAACGTCCCGCGCGGAGCTTCCAGCTGAAATCCATGCCCGCCGCTGCCCTGGCAATCCCGACCCGGCATAGCACCCAATGCGCGAAGCAGCTCCAGCGCCGGCTGTAAGTCCTCCGGCGTCTTCCCCATCACCCGGGGAACAATAATGTTGCAAATCATACGTCCTCGATTGTATTCGCGAACCGGCGATTGCGCAGACCGAGGAGAAAACCGTGTACCCCGCCCCGGCGGGTCTTGCCTCGGCTGGTCCTTTTCGGCTGGGAAGGAAAGAGCATCGCCCGTATGGGTGTTACTGGCCCTGCAAAGGGCGGCACGAGAGCCCCCCCGGAAGCGGGGCTGCCCCTGATCGCGCACCATTACCTTCCCTTAAACTGCGCCTGGCGCTTCTCCAGGAACGCGCGCGTGCCTTCGTTCTTGTCTTCGGTCGCGCAGCACACTGCGAACAGCGTTGCTTCGAGAAACAGTCCATCGGCCAGGCTCATGTCGAGGCCGTGATTGACTGCTTCCATGGCGTACTGCACGGCCAGCGGAGCGTTGGCGATGATTTTGGCAGCGATGGCTTCGGCGCGCGGAATCAGCTCCGCCGCCGGCACAACTTCATTCACCAGGCCGATGCGCAGCGCCTCGGCGGCGCTGATCATCTCGCCGGTCAGCACCAGCTGCAGGGCTACGCCCTTGCCCACCAGCCGCGACAGTCGTTGCGTCCCGCCATAGCCGGGGATCAGACCCAGCTTGACTTCAGGCTGGCCCAGCTTGGCGTGTTCGCTGGCCAGACGCAGGGTGCAAGCCAGCGCCAGTTCGCAGCCCCCGCCCAGCGCAAACCCGTTGATGCACGCGATCACCGGCTTGCCCAGGTTTTCGATGGCGTCGATGACCGCCTGCCCGCGGTGCGTGTACTCCTTGGCCGAGACCGGCGACTGCTGCGCCAGCTCGCTGATGTCGGCGCCCGCGACGAACGCCTTCTCGCCCGCTCCGGTCAGGATGACAACCCGCACCCCGTCATCGTCTTTCACCGCCTGAAACACCTGGCGCAGCTCGTCCATCACGGCCATGCTCAGGGCATTGAGGACCTTGGGCCGGTCAATGGTGATGTAGGCAACCTGGTTTTTCTTGTCCAGGTGGAGGTTCGCAAAATCGCTCATAGAGGTAGCCTTGTTATGTTCGCGCTAAAGTTTTGTGACTCAGAGCCCAGGTGCAGCTGTCGCGTCCTGGAAAAGCGAGCGTCTTTACCCCGCGTACAACCCGGCATCTACTGCATAATGCAACGGTCCGGAATGCTGTCCCGAATTGGGGCTCAAAACTTCGCCGGCACCGGATTGTTGGGATCCGTGTAATCGTAAAATCCTTTGCCGGTTTTGCGGCCGTACCACCCTGCCAGGACCATCCGCTTCAGCAGCGGGGGCGCGGCAAAGCGCCGCTCCTTGAAGTCGTCATACATGACCTGGGTGATGTAGTAGGTGGTGTCAAGGCCGACAAAATCCAGCAGCGTAAATGGCCCCATGGGGTACCCGCAGCCCAGCTTCATCGACTCGTCGATGTCGGCGATCGAGCCCACACCCTCTTCATAAGCGCGGATGGCGTCGAGCAGATAGGGCACCAGTAGCCGGTTGACGATGAATCCCGGCTTGTCGACGGTGCGCACCGGAACCTTTCCCAGCTTCTTGCCGAACTCGACGGCGGTTTCGAAGACTTCGGGCGCTGTCGCGATCGTCTTCACCACTTCCACGAGCTTCATCATCGGAACCGGATTGAAAAAGTGCAGGCCGACGAACCGCTCGGGGCGCCCGGTAGCCGTCATCAACTCGGCCACAGAGATGGAAGAGGTGTTGGTCGCGAAGATAGCGTCTTTCTTGACGACGGAATCCAGCTGCGCGTAGGCCTGGCGCTTCTCCGGCACGTTTTCGATGATGGCCTCGACCACGATGTCGCAGTTAGCCAGCTCCGGCATGTTGGTGGTGCCTTTTAGCCGGGCCAGGGCTGCGGTTTTTTGCTCGGCAGTGATGCCGCCCTTGGCAACACCGCGCTCGACCAGGCGAGACAGCGATTTCTCGATAGCCTCGAAACCCCGATCGAGAAATTTCTGCTCCTGCTCGAGCACCACCACGTCGAATCCCGCGGTGGCCGCGACCTGGGCGATGCCGGAGCCCATCAAACCGCAACCCAGGACCCCTACCTTCTTGATTTCCATACGTCTTCCCTTTACCAGTCCGACGCCTCGGGCTTTCCCTGATGAGATGGCGTTCTGCCATCAGGAAGGCACTGTCCAAGGCTAAGGTGAACCAAAAATCGCCATCTTCTCCGAGCAGCGCGGCCCGGGCCACGCCGCAGGCCCTACTCCAGGCCGTTTCAGGATTCTCAACGACCTCATACGGGGCCGTTCCCGTGTGGTCATGGATTAGCTCCTTGCCCTTGTTAAGGTTGGCCCCAGCCCGACGCCGGCCACCCCCCGCTGGTGCCATGCACACTAGCGCCGAAATCGGCCATCGCGAGACTCCGGTTGCGATCAGCGTGGCGACTGCGCCGGCGGCAACAAGGCCCGTCGCGCCGGCAGCGATTCCCACGCGGGTGCGCAACACCCGTGCTTCCTTACCGCTGCAGGTTCTCGAGAATGACAGCGATACCCTGCCCGCCCCCGATGCACGCCGCCGAGAGTCCATAGCGCGCCTTTCGCCGACGCAACTCGTACATAAGCGTGATTAGAAGCCGGGTTCCCGTCGCCCCCAGCGGATGCCCGAGCGCGATCGCTCCGCCATTGACGTTCGTCTTATTGTGATCGAGGCCGAGTTGTCTCTCGACCGCGAGGCATTGCGCAGCGAACGCCTCGTTCAACTCGATCAGCTCAAGGTCGGCGAGGGTAAGTCCGGCTTTCTTTAGTGCAATGCGTGTCGCGGGAACCGGACCCGATCCCATGATCTTAGGCTCGACGCCGGCAATGCCCCAGCTGACGATCCGCGCCAGAGGACTGAGGCCGCGCTTCTGCGCGTCTTCGAGCGACATGACCACAACGGCCGCGCCGCCATCCACGATACCGCTGGCGTTGCCCGCGGTAACCGTCCCGTTCTTGCCGAACGCTGGTTTCAGCTGGGCCAGGCTCTCCATGGTCGTTTCCGGCCGGCGATGGTCATCTTCGCCGAACATCTCTCCCCTCCGCTCGCCTTTCTTGTTGTGCAGGGGAACCGGCGTCAGCTCTTCCTGCAGGCGCCCGGCCTGGTAAGCCGCGTCCGCTCGTTGCTGGGAACAAAGCGCGTAGGCGTCCTGCATCTCGCGGGTGACGCCTTCCTGCTCGGCGTAAAGCTCCGCGGTGTTGGCCATGTACAAGCCGCAGTAGCTGTCGAGCAGGGCCACCATCAGCGAGTCTTCCAGCTTCCCCTCCCCGAAGCCGACGCCCCAGCGCATGCCGCGAATGACGTGGGGCGCCTGTGACATCGATTCCATGCCGCCGGCCAGAACGCATTTTGATTCACCCAGCTGGATCATCTGCGCCGCCGTTACCACCGACTGCATGCCCGAACCGCAAAGCCGGTTCACGGTGAGCGCGGGAACATCGATGGGAACTCCGGCCTTCAGCGCCACATGCCGTGCGCCATAAATGGCGTCGCCCGACGTCTGCTGCGCGTTGCCCATGACACAGTGGTCGATCTCAGCCGGCTCGACGCCCGAGCGCTTCATGGCTTCGGTTGAGGCGATGGCAGCCAGTTCCTGGGCGGTAAAGTCGCGAAGCTTGCCGCAGTAGCGCCCCATGGGCGTGCGCGCGCCATTGACGATTGCAATTTGGGGGAAGGTGTTCGACATAGTGGATGAGAAAGGCCGATGCGACCCGGGAGCAAACGTACGAGTTTATCAGCGCCATGAAGCAACGGCAATCGGGCAAGCTGGTTCTCCAACCGGTGGCACATCCCGTGGCTGACGAGTGAGTCCTGGGCTCGTTGTGGGGAGGGAGTGTGTTCGCGCCGATAGGGCGCACACGCCAGGAAAAAACCTGTAATCCCTGGCCCAGCGGTCCCGGGCGCTCGTAACTGGACAACAAGGTTCTGTGCCGGATTCAATCGAAGCGATGCCATCCCGTGATGCCCGCCCGGAATGGATGACCGCGACATCTCGCCGTCAGGACAAGAATGACCTGTATTCCATCTTCGGGGCATCAAGGCTATTGGCAGGTGAAGTTCTTCGCGTCCCGAGTCCCCGGTCCTGCCATTGACCGGCAGGTTCTCAATCTGCGGCGCATTTAATACGCCCTGCACTCTGGCCTGTTCTGTGTTGATTCGCACATCTGAGTCCTGTACTTCGATGACTTGAGTCTCTTGCCCGATTTGCAGTCTTACATTCGCAGTTGCCGTGTTACCCACGAGAACTGTAAGTGAGACCCCTTGGTCCCGGGCGATTACAAAACGCAGATCCGACCTAAGAGGAGCGAGCTCGGGAACTACTTTGAACCAATACAGCTCGCTGGCACACTCCCTAGCGCCGGTTTTCCGGCGTCAGATTCCTGCGCTCGTCACTCGGCACTCTCGCCAAACGTGCTCAGAACCGACAGGAAGGGCGAACGGTCCGTCTGTCAATCTCGTCCCGGACCCCTGGACGTAGCGTCCGGGCCTGAAGTAAAGACGCGCGCCGAGGGAACGCTAATCGAGCTCCCGAATCCAAATGTTGCGAAAGCTTATGGGCTCGCTCTTGTCGCCGTGTGCCTGGAGCTTGACGGGAGCGCGGTCGTAGCTCTTGTAAAACGGTTGGCCACGGTAAAGTGTTTCGCCCTTCAACTGGAAGTGGTTTTGGACCAGCACTCCGTTGAAGAAAACGGTAACGTAGGCGGGGGTTTTCAGTGAACCGTCAGGGTTGAAGGTGGGCGCGGTCCAGACGATGTCATACGTCTGCCATTCGCCGGGCTTGCGGTTCGCGTTGACGAGCGGCGGGGACTGCTTGTAGACGCTGGCGGCCTGTCCATTGACGTAGGTCTTGTTGTTATAGGAGTCGAGGATCTGGAGCTCATAACCGGCGTCGTCGGGGCCGGTGGAGGCGAGGAAGACGCCGCTGTTACCGCGCGCCTGCCCGGTGCCGGTGATGTTTTCGGGGATGCGCCACTCGACGTGAAGTTGGTGGTTCTTGAATTTGCGTTTCGTCTCGATATTGCCGGCGGACTTGTTTACGGTCATGACACCGTCGGCAACAATCCACTGCGCTGGAGTGTGGTCTTTGGCAGAGACCCATTCGTCGAGGTTCTTGCCGTCAAAGAGGATGATGGCGTCGGAGGGCGGTGCGGTAGAGGTGGCGCCGGGCGTGACGATTGCGGGTTGGGGGGACCAGACCTCGGTGTCTTCGGGCTTTGGTACGGCAGGGGCTTGCGGTTGGGTCGCTGTTACCGGGGTTTGGGCGGCGAGTGGAGACAATTCCGTAAAGATAGCTGCGGCCAACACGATCACGGTCATACTGGCGAGCGGGAGTGAAAACACTATACGCATCATCGGACGAAGATACACCGAAAGGCAAGAGCGGGCGGATGAATGCGGGACGGTGAAATAGGACTTCGGGGTTGCGGCATCTACAACGGGAGCGGCACGCTAACACTGCAGAACAGCATTGTCGCGAACAACTGTTCAGGGGAATTGCACCGCTTCCATCACCTCAAAAGGCTAACAACATGAGCCGTGATGGTACATGCAATTTCCGCAACAGTGGTGATCGGAACAACACCGATCCCTTGACTGGATTGCTTGCAGTACAACGGCGGACCGACACAGATCAAGGCTCTGCTGCCCGGGAGCCCTGCGGTTGATGCTGGCAATCCCAGTGGCTGCACTGATGGCCAAGGCCATTTGCTGAAGACAGACCAGCGTGGCCAACCGCGTCCCGACAAGAAGGACAGAATCGGCTCCGGCATGGCAGCGTATGAAAGGCAGAGCGATTAGCCTGCCGATCAGAATCGGCATGTTTGCCGGGGAACAAACAAACCACAAGCGTGGTTCTTGACGTTTCTCTCCCATCCGCGCAGCAGTGCAACCCTGCAACACGACGGCGCGGCTCCAGTTCTCAGGAGGATGGCAGTGAGGCACCAGAGGTGGGTGGCAAGGCGACTTAATGACCCCCTGAGTGCGTAGCAAGCACAATCTCGTTTCGGGAGCTTGGCTATACAGGGCAGACACCCCAATTCGTAAGGGGAGCGATGCTGCGGCGTGCGGGTTCAGGCTAGGGAACGTTCGACCTCTGCTTCCGCCGCCGCTGCTGCCATTCTTCGCTGGTCAGGATGCCCGGCCCGGCTTCGATCAGCCGGGGCAGCATCTGGAACACCGATACCGGCGTCCATCGGCCGCCATCGCGGGTGCGAAAACCCCGGCGATTCAATTCCTCGGCGATGGCGGAGTAGGGGCCGTCCTGAATGGTCAGCTCCATGATCTGGAACAGGACCTCGCGCTCCTGGGGGTCTTCTTCCAAGTGGGTGCAATCGCCGGCGACGCGGAGCCCGAATGGAACTTCCGGCGCCGCCGTGATTGCCGGCGCTGCCTCCGCCGCGAGTTGCCGCTCCCACTCGATAGCAACCGGTTTCCAACCTTCTTCCAGCTTTTGCCGCAACTCCTCCGGCCCGAACTGCCCGGTAATCGCTTGCCGCCTGCGTTGCACATTGGCCATGGCTACCCCTGTTCGCCCAAAGCTGCTGCTCATGGTCGAGCAACTGCCGCTCCATTCACCCCCGGATTAAGCTATTGAGTCTGGTGAAATTAACGCGAGGAGCGCCGTTGTGCGCCCGCCCAGTCGTCCGCCTGCGCGAAGCGGTGTGCGAAAACGGGCAGCCCGCCCGGAAAAGTTGCCCCTTCAGGGGGCGCTTCGCAGGCCGGTTCTTAGTTCGCCGCCGATGTCGCCAGAATGCTCTTGTCGGTCTTTCCCGTGATGGTCCGAGGCAGGCTGTCGACAAAAGTGAAGGTGCGCGGAATCTTATAGGGCTCCAGCATCTCGCGACAAGCGGCTCGCAGCATGTTCTCGTCGAGTTGAGCGCCGGGTTTGCGCTGCACGAAGGCATAGAGGAGCATGCCGCGCTTGGCGTCGGGCAAGGCAATAACCGCGGCCTCCTCTATCCCGCTGATGCGTTCGATAGCGTTCTCCACTTCGACCGGGTAGATCTTTTCACCGCCAACCTTCACCATGTCGTCGGCGCGCCCGGCAATGTAAAGATAGCCGTCAACATCGAACGATCCCTTGTCACCGGTATAGAGTCTGCCGTTGCGGATTTTCCTGCTCGTCGCTTCCGCATCATTGAGATATCCCAGCATCACGTTGGGCCCGGCAACGCAGACTTCGCCAACTTCGCCCGCCGGACAGATGCTGTCGTCGTCGCGGCGAATGGTTACCGTGACACCGGGCAGCGGCTTTCCCACGCTGGCGGGCCGATTGCTCTCAGGAATATTCAGCGACACCGCGGGCGACAGTTCCGTTGCGCCGTAGCCGGGAAGGACCGGGCGCCCAAAGCGGGCGTTGAACTCGCGCCCCACGATTTCCGGCAGGCGTTCGGCGCCGGCGATGCACAGCCACAGTGAACTGGCGTCGCACGGCATCGATTCCATCGCCAGCACGCGAAATTGGCTGGGAACGGCGACGATGCAGGTCACGTGGTGGCGCTCGATGGTATTCAGCACGGTACGGGGCGCAAAGCGCTCGCTGATCACCACCGTCGAACCGCTAACCAGTGGCAGCAACAGGGTCACCGTCAATCCGTAGGCGTGAAACAGGGGCAGGACCGCCAGCATCACCTGGGGGCGAGCGTCAAAACCGGTCGCCTCGCAGCAGCCCTTGATATTGGAGAAGAGGTTGTTTTCGCTCAGAGCCACGGCTTTGGGGCGCCCGGTCGTTCCCGAGCTGTAGAGCAGAACCGCCGCCTGCTGATCGCGTGGTCGCGGCCTGAAGTCTGATGCTGTAGGATAGTCGGTCTTGATCACCACATGGGGTATGCCCGCCTCCGCCAGCCTCGGGGCGAGGTCGGACGAGGTGAAGACGGCGGCCAGCCCGGCCTCGGCAGACATGAACTTCAGCAGCGGGGCGGGAGCCAGCGTTGGTAGAACCGCGACCGTCTTGCCCGCCCACAAGCCGCCCAGAAAATAGGGCGTGAAATCGAGCGAATTGGGCAAGAAAATCCCCACGTTGTCGCCCGCCGTTTCCTGGGCGATGTGCAAGGCTGCCGACTGCGACTGCCGCATCAATTCCGAATAGCTCAACCGCTGTTCGCCAGCGATGAGCGCTGCTCTTTCGGGATATCGTTCCGCCGATTCCTGTACGGTGGCAACAAGGATGCTGGTGTCCATGGATCACCCTGAGAAGCAAACGGAAACCGAGGCGAGTGTACACCTTGGCGGCAAAGAAATCGCCGTCAACTCGGTCGGCGATTCCCGGCCCAGAGTTGACGGCGTGTTTGTGGCCCGCAGGGCTAGAAGCTTGTGGGGGGCTGCGGTATCTCCGGCACCCTGATGTCAATTTTCGGAGTCGCCGGCACCGGGAAGCTGATGTGAATCGGCATAGCGTGTACTTGGGTGCGATTCATCTTCGCCCGTGATCTTTCCATGGCACACTGTGCCCGCTCCATCGACTGGGCGGCCAGCTCCTGTGCCCGGATCACCGCCGCCAGATTGATCTGCTGGGCCCGTTCCGTGGCCCGTTGGCTCAACTCCTCGGCGCGCATGACGGCAAGATCCTCGAGCTGCTGCGCATGATCGGCGGCGCGGACGCGTATTTCAATTGACCGCTCCCGCCCGCGTTCTTGCGCTCGGTAGGCGTCGCGCTGCGCCTTCATAGCGGCGGCGCATTGCTGCTCGGCCGCCTTCTGTGTCAGCACGGTCTGGGCCTGCGTGTCGCTCTGCCCAACCCGCACCACCTCCGGCAGATTCAATTCAGCCACCATCTGCGCCTGCTCCGGCGCCGCACGATCCACCAGGGGCTCCAGCCTGGCTATCAGCTGTTCCGCCGCATAACGCTTGGCACAGGTCAGCTCCGCCATCAAGGCAGCGCGCGAACTGGGGATCTTGGCCATATATCCCGTGCTGAATTCGCGGGAAAAAACCACGAACGTCGCCACTAGGGCCAAGGTGGCTACCAGATATCTGCGCTCCATACTGCCTCCTCGTTGTTCATAAGACGTGAGAGCCTAAGGATAGTTAGTGATTCTTTTTCAACTTGTTGCGTGCCTCTTAACTTGCCTGCGGAAGTAGCTACAATTTGGTTGCCAAATTCTGCCGTGATGGAAGTTACTGAGCCGGCAATGCATTGCACACGGTGTGAACAAATGATGAATATTGCGGGCGTCCGGCGCACGGAATTTCTGTCCGGGCATGGACACCGGGCTGCCTGCGAAAGATCGGGTGATATGGTGGGGAGGCTATGACCGCTGACGAAGTGAAGCAATTGCTACAGCTCTCGCCCCTGGAACCGGAGGGCGGCTTCTTCCGCGAAACCTACCGCTCCCGCTGGCAGATCGCTGCCGAGCATTTGCCTCCTGGGGTGCAGGGCGCTCGGTCACTGGGTACGGCTATTTACTACATGGTTACGCGCGAGAGTTTCTCCCCCCTGCATCGGTTGCCCGGCACGGAAATCTTCCACTTCTACCTGGGTGATCCGGTGGTAATGCTGCAGCTGCACGCCGACGGGGAGACCGAATTCGTAACCCTGGGGCAGAACTTGGGGAGAGGCCATGCGCCCCAAGTGGTGGTCCGTGGGGGAGTATGGCAGGGCTGCCGGCTGGCTGAGATGGGCCAATGGGCGCTGATGGGTACGACCATGTCGCCCGGCTTCGACTATGCCGACTACGAGACTGGCAACCGCAACGAGCTGATCGGGCAGTATCCCGATATGGCGGAGGCAATATTGGAATATACCAGGTAGGACGTCGCGCGGAAGCGAGGCCCCAGACCTGTAGGACCAATCCTCTGTTCCGCCCTGGGTGTTTGCCCCGGCACCGGTTTGCCAAGCCCTTAGCACCAGATTCGGGTGCGGGCCGCGGGCAAGCCACACTGGTGACTTCGACTGGCCTTCACCGTTGCCGCGGCTTCGTCACTTCCGCCCCCCGTGGCACTTCCTGTCAGGCGACGAGCAACTGCCGGGCTCGGCCAGCTCGCCGTCCGGACCGATGCACGTCTGGGTGTGGATGCACCAGAACAGGCCGTCGTTTGAGGGAGGCACAGTGGGATCGTGCTCCGCACTGATAAATTGCTGCTTCCAGCGCAGCGAGGTACACAGAGTCTCGCGATTTGTATCGAAGCGCTCCTGATCGAGCCACATAGTCATGCGACGCCTCCTGCGCGGCCGGCCGCGGCATTGAGGACGGCACGCTTCACCGCCACCTTGGCCAGCGTGATCTTGTACTTGTTGCGGCTGAGCGGCTTGGCCTTCGCTACGGCTGCGTTTGCAGCCGCCAGTGCGGTGTCTGGGGTTATGGTCTTGCCGACTAGCGCCTCGGCGGCTTCCGGGGAAATCCACGGGGTCGGTGCCACGTGCCCCAGCACCACGCGGGCGCTCTTTACCGTATCGCCATCCATCTCCAACGCCACGCTGGCCTGTGCCAACGGCCAATCGAACGCCGCCCGCTGACGAACCTCGTAACTCGACGCTTTCAGGTTCTTCGCCGGCGGGGCCACGATCAGCTCGATGACCATTTCGTCCGGCTTTAGGTCGTGTTCGCGCTGTCCTTCGGTGGTTGGGGTGACGAAGAATTTCTCGAGCGGCAGCTCGCGC
>Ga0306922_10007225_pt1 | contig 10707 bp, 11 predicted proteins | sample sta12Cox44000082_FD_203758 | JGI IMG/M metagenome (GOLD analysis project Ga0306922, IMG submission 203758) | Lab enrichment of tropical soil microbial communities from Luquillo Experimental Forest, Puerto Rico - statoxic.12C.oxic.44.000.082 (v2)... | ecosystem: Environmental > Terrestrial >...
GGCGTGGAATTGCCAGCCTTACAGTTGTCTATGAACGTGTTCTTCCGATTCCATCGGAATGCCCCAGGATCTCTGGAGCCTGTCTGGCGGGACTTATCCGGCCGAAGCGGCCTAGCCTACCAGCGCGATCTTTGGCGACCCAAAGGGTCCCAAAAATAAGAAACCCGGCGTCGAGCGCCGGGCACAGCCCCGAAGGTTTCGGGACTCCACGCGAAGCTCGGCAAAAATCTACCCTGTACTCGTAAGGAACCTCACTCTAGGATCTGGTTATTGCCCTACAGACCCGACCGTGACTCCCCTGATCAGCCGGTGGATTTGGGAATCCCCCGAACCATTTGCGATTATACAGGAACCTCGGCATACGTCAAGCCCTTGTCAAAACTTTTTTTTCGAGCGATTTCCTCAGGGTGTGGAAAGGGAGGAAATCCCGTATGCGGGCGAGCCACCGAGAGCTTAGGGGGTTCGCTAGTCCTTTGGCGCCGCGTCGTGCTTCTTGAGCGCCTCTGCCGTCCAGGGCGGCACCACGCCTACCGACCGCGAGTAGGAGATCGCCTGGCCTAGATGTTCATGGGCGTGCACCACCATCAGATAGACCACGTCTCCTTCGTTGGCTTCCGGGCCGAGCTTCGGCAGCAAGTTCGCAAACTCGGCATTGGACATGCTTTCGACCGAGGCGATCGAGTACGCGAACGACTTGTTGAGCCATTCGATGACCTTGGCCTTGTCGGTCGTCGATTTCTCGAAGTCCTTGGCCACAAAGCCGGGCGCAGGAGGAGCGCCCTTCATGGTTGGGAAGCTGAAGCCGGCGGCCGAGACGTGCAGGAACAGCTCGCTTACCGAGCGCACGCCGTCGGCAGGACGCCAACTGTATTTATCCTGGGGAATGGCTTCGGCCAACGAGGTAAATTTCTTCTGCAGGTCCGCGAGGTCGAGGGCAGCTTGCACTTTCAGATCGTAACTGGGCTTGCTTTTGTCCTCGCCCGAGGAGTGCCGCGCGGCGGCGCCGCCCGGCAGAGCAGCCAAGAGAAACGCCCAGACAAAAAGGGTACGGACGGAGCTTCGCATAGTGTCCTCGCCAAGTTGAGAAACTCGATGGAACGGCCGGCAGGCACGCCGTTCGCCGGAGTTAGACGGGGCCGCAGCGGATCGGGGAGGAGAAGATTTTACAAGTTACGTAGATTTGAGAATGCCCTGACCTCAAGGAAGCGACGGGAACGATTTGCGGATGGCGCGGGGAACATGGCACCTCGCGGCACACGGCCCACGGCGCTCGCAGGCAGCGGGCTCATGGCTCTCTAGCGGATCGCTCGAGCCCGGCCAGCGCGACCGGCAGCAGAATGGCGCGGTCCCGGCTGGCCTCAATCTGCTTACGGCAATGACGCAACAGCGTCTCGGTATTTCGGGTCGAGAGCAGCGCCGAGCGCGGTTCGCCGGAATCGATGGGCAGGATTCCGACGATGTGGCCGAATTCGTGAAGAAGCGTAGTGACTTGGGCGTTGAGCGAGCCGCCCGGATAGTCGGCGACGTGCAGCTGCTTCGGAGGCTGCGCGGTGAAGGGACCGCCGGTTTCGAAGCGGAACCTTGCCGAGGCCCGCAAATGAAAGAAAGCGCCGTGCGCGTTGAGGGTGATGAACGAGCCGCTGCCGACGTTTTCCTGAGCACGCGCGACGTAAGGCTCCCGGAAGAACACATTGCCAGAATTGAACTCCCCGAGTACGGTAGCCAGGCCCTGCTCATCCACCCGGAAGTGCAAGGAGGCAAACTTGACCACCAGGCTTGGTTCGGCTGCGGCGTACCAGGCGGAGCAAGAGTTCCCTTCGCGCAGAATTTCGAGGACTTCCTCGCGTGCCCGCCCGATCAGAAAACCTGGCGCTCCCATCGTTTCGAGCTCTTCTTCGACGGGATCGGCGACGGCAGCGGTCGGGAGATCAGCGACGGCGCGGGCTCCCTCGAGCGGACGGTTGTCCCCGGGTGCAGGGCAGACGCTGTCGAAATACAGATAGGGTCTTTGGTCCAGGCGGGCACCCTGGTTGAAACGCTGCGAATCGTCAAGAACGGGAAAGGCGCAAGCCGCAACGGGCGGTGTGTCGGCGGCACGGAGTATCGTCCGCTCCTGTGCGGCAAGAGCATGCGGGCAAAGACCGCTAACGGCAATGAGCACCCAGCAGGCGTACAGGCGGCGAATCATGATTTCTCCTTCACCGACCGTTGCTGCAGCGCCGTCCAATTCGCGGGGCTGGTCTCGGCTCGCTGGCTCCGATGGAACGGCTCTGCTCCGCTCAGGTAAACCTACATACGACGGTAATTTGCCAAAGTTTGCTAAGAAGTCGATGAAACGCGCGAATTCAACGAAGCATTAAGGCCCGGGCTATGATTGGGCGGCTCTGAAACGACCGGAAACTTATCGGGCATTAAGGAAGCTGCGGATTGACCGTGGTGAGCGCAGTCCTTCGAACCAGGCTTCCGCCGGGGACTGCGCCACTCCGCGCTCACGCGCGAAAGAAAGCAGCAGAACACAAAAAGGGGGACATTTTAATCGAGGTAAGGAAGAGGACATTTTAAAAGAGCTTTGACAGAGAACCGCGAAAGAACTTGACCACTCGGAAGGCCAGGCCATAGGATGCGCGGTTCGAAGGAGGTTGGCCCGATGAATCGACGAACCGGCACAGTTTTGCTGCCCTCTATGACCGTGGCTTTCCTTGCGGTCGGCCAGTTTGCGTCCGAGGCCCGCGCGCAAGCCGCGCCGACGACCGCGCCGGCCAAGTACGAAGTTACCGTGGAACGCAATGTGGCGGCGAAGATGCGCGACGGCGTGACCCTGCGGGCCGACATCTACCGTCCCAAAGCCCCAGGAAAATTTCCGGTGTTGCTCGAGCGTACTCCGTATGACAAGAGAACGGGCGAATTTGGAATGCGCGGAGCGGAGCGCGGTTACGTGGTCATCATACAGGATACCCGCGGCCGCTACGCCAGCGAAGGGGAGTGGTACACCTTCAAGAACGAATCAAATGACGGATATGACAGCGTGGAGTGGGCGGCGGCCCTGCCTTATTCCGATGGCAAGGTCGGGATGTTCGGCGGATCGTACGTAGGGGCGACGCAATTATTGGCGGCCATTGCGCATCCACCGCATCTTGCCGGGATCGCCCCGTACGTGACGGCTTCGAACTATCACGATGGCTGGACCTATCAGGGCGGCGCATTCGAGCAGTGGTTTAACCAAAACTGGACTTCGGGACTAACAGAAGACACCATGCGGCGCTTCTCCGACCGCGGCACCACGCCGCTAGATTGGCGCAACGTTCTTCCTCTGGCGGACTATCCGCTGCGCGCGGCGGCCGACGTGAAATCGCTGGCGCCGTACTACGCGGACTGGCTGGCACATCCGAGTTACGACGATTACTGGAAGGCGATTTCGATCGAGGAGCATTACGCGCAGATTCAAGTACCGGTGTTCCATATTGCGGCGTGGTACGACATTTTCCTGGGTGGGTCGTTACGCAACTATGAACTGCTGAAGACCAAAGCGGGCAGCGAAGCGTCGCGCAAGGGTCAGCGGCTGCTCGTGGGCATCGGGGGGCATGCAGGCGGATGGGAGCAGCGCAAGGTCGGCGACGTGGATTTTGGAGCGAACGCGCCGTTTGACGGGGACGCGGTGGTGATCGATTGGTACGACGCGCTGCTGAAAGGCGTTCGCAACTCCTTTAGCGGCGGAAAGCCAGTACGCATATTTGTGATGGGCCGAAACGAGTGGCGTGACGAAGACGACTGGCCGCTCCCGCGTGCGAAAATGACCAGATACTTTTTGCATTCCGAGGGACACGCTAATTCGGCGGCGGGCGACGGCAGTTTGCGCACGGAAGCGACGGCCGACCATGCTCCGGCCCGAGAGGCGCGCGATTCCTTCGACTACGATCCGGCGAACCCCATGCCGACCATTGGGGGGCCGCTGTGCTGCCGCAGCGATCTGCTGAAGGCCGGACCGTTTGATCAGCAGGAAGCGGAGGCGCGGAAGGACGTTCTGGTTTATACCGCCCCCGCGCTCGAACACGACCTCGAGGTTACCGGACCGGTCACCGCCGAACTGTGGGTTGCGAGTTCGGCGGTGGACACAGACTTCACGGCCAAGCTGGTGGATGTGTGGCCGAACGGCTTCGCGCAAAACCTGACCGAAGGGATTTTGCGGCTGCGTTACCGCGAGTCGCAGGAAAAACCGGAGTTGGCCAAGCCGGGCACAGTTTATCGCGTGAGCGTGGATTTGTGGGCGACCAGCAACGTGTTCCTGGCCGGGCACAAAGTGCGGCTGGAAGTTTCGAGCAGCAACTTTCCCCGCTTCGATCGCAACCTGAACACCGGCGAGGAACAGGCGCGGGCAACGCGCATGGAGAGAGCAGCGAACGTTGTGCTGCACGACAAAGAACACCCGTCGGCGCTGCTGCTCCCGATCGTGCCCTAGGCGTTATGCGGTCGATGCATCTTGCCGCCGTGTTCTTTTTGACCGCGCGCAGCAGGATGCCGAGATGCTTCATTGTCCTAATCAGTACCCGCCTTACTTGACACGCCCGGGAATGCGGCCTACACTACGGAGTTTTTAGATGGCCCCGGAATTTGTATTAGTGGGGCGGGACTCACATGGATAAGAAAAGGCTTGACTACTACAAGAAGAAACTGCTGACGCGGCGTGAGGAGCTGCTGAGGACCATCGCCCGCACGGCAGAAGAGGGCCGGCTGGCCGACGAGGATCCTACGGTGGACCTGGCCGACAAAGCCGCCAACTCCTACACCAAGGAGTTCCTGTTCGGTATGTCGAACACCGACCGGACCATTCTGAACCTGATCGACGCGGCGCTGAAGCGCATCCAGAACGAAGTATACGGGGTATGCGCGAACTGCCAGGAAGAGATGCAGCAGAAGCGCCTCGAAGCCGTGCCCTGGGCCAAGCACTGCATCTCCTGCCAGGAAAAAGCGGAGAAGGGCCAGCTGTAGTCCTCCGGCGGAACTCACCTTCCTTATCACTTCACCATTGTGCTGCGCCTCGGGCGAGAGCCGCGTTGCGCCGGAATCGCGGAGGAAGAATCTGCTCCGCCAGAAGGCATTTGCCCGGGCGGGCGCCGCATAGGGCCAACATCGGTTGTGGGGAGCCGGCGGGCGTTCGTGGCGCTTTTGCGGCGCGGCCGGTCAGTCAAGTTGACAACCAGCGTGTCTTGCTGGTAGATCATTGAATGAGGGCTGCACGACGCTCTAGGCGTGTGCCAAGGCGTTCGGCGGTGGGTGCGTCCGGGCGCCAAGGGTTATGGTGTAGCCGGGCCAAGGATGCGCCCGACAAGTCGTCAGGACCGGCCATGGGGTTGCGCGATGAGCGCAGTGCGTAAAGAAGGTGGAACTTCCCGCCGCTTCGCTGCTCAGAATGCGGCCGGTTCGCTTGTGCCTAATAGCGAGACTCCTGCAGACAGTAGATTCCACAACCCGGCCGTAGCTCGGCGCGCCTCTTTGATGCAGGAGCCGGTGCTGGTGCTGAATGCTACCTATGAGCCGATCAACGTGACCGCAGTCCGGCGCGCGATGGTGTTGCTGCTGAAGGGCGTGGCTCAGGCCGAAGAAGTCCACGTTTCCGAAGTACATTCCGCCGCCCATTCGCACAAGGTGCCGTCTGTAATTCGCTTGCTGGCGTACCGCCACATTCCGCAGCAGAGCCGCGCGCTCTCGCGCAAGAACATTTTGCTGCGCGACCGCAACACCTGCCAGTTTTGCGGCCGGGTGTTCCCCAGTTCGGAACTGACCTTGGACCACGTTGTGCCGCGTTCGCGCGGCGGGCGATCCTCCTGGGAGAATCTGGTGGCTTGCTGCTACCGCTGCAACAACAGCAAGGGTGACCGCACTCCGGAGGAAGCCGGTTTCAAATTGGCGCGGCGACCGCGTCCCTTCACGTTGCACACCTCGCGGCAGCTGATGCGGCTGATCGGCCACCGCGACGAACGGTGGCGTAAGTACTTGTTTTACTGAGCGTTCGTAGGCTTCAGCCGGGGCAAAAGATTTTTCTATTTTTAGGAAACCTTTTTCGCTCCAATACATCTAAACTAACAAAACCACTTCGAGGACACACCCCGGGAGGCAGTTGGGACCAAAATCCCAACTGCTTCTCTCCTTTTGGGGCCGATTTTTTTTCTTCCCATCCCTTCCCATAATGGTTTTCCATTAGGCAGCGCCCTTCGGCACGGAGGATGGCCCTTCCCGCCGCGCTCAGGTGGTCACGGCAAAACTGCGCAGAGCGCTCTGTTCGTCGGGGAATTCCGGAAACATCTGGGAAAGATGGGTGACTCTCAGAATCTCTTCAACCTTGGAGGTAAGGCCGATGACTCTCATCGCGCCGCCTCGTTTGACCACCGCAACATAGATCCGCGCCAGCTCGCCGATGCCGGAGCTGTCCAGATATTCGAGCTCCCGTAGGTTCAACAAGATGTTCTTGCACTTTTCGCGCAGCAGCTGTTCCACCGAATCGCGCAAGGCGCCGACTTCAAAAAAAGTCAGGTAGCCCGAGACATCGACTAACGCGACGTGATCCTGCTGGCGGATCTTCACGGAAAAGTTCACGAGACAGGCCTTTCCGGGAATTATAACCCGAAAGGCAAAAATCCTGCTGCAGCTTGCGGGGCATTTCCGCGGTCTTTCGCCAAGCTGGTCGGGCCCGCTTCGGCGGCCAGGGTCTTTAGCGACTGGTTCGGGCGAATTGCAAGCCCGAAACCTGGACGGTGGGCATCTGCATGTTCCAGGAGGGCGGCACATGGTCGAAAGAAACCTGGAAGTGTGCGGTAGCACCCGGAGCAAGGGCTGCCGCGGGGCCGGACAACACTCGGCGGCTTTCACGCAAGGCGGTTTGCTTCAGATCGTCCTCGAACTCGACGATCACCTCGATGCCCGCCACAGTTCGGTCGCCGGTGTTTTGCACATCGCCCTCGAGGTACTTTACTTCCTGACGCAGGAAGTTTTCCGCTTCGCTCATGGCGAAATTTCCGAACCGCAGTTTCACGGCGTAGGCCTGTTCCTCCGCCCCAAAGGGAAGGTGTCTTGCGACGGCGCTCGGCGAAGGAGCCGGGCCACGGAAAAAAAGCAGGTACATTGCCGCCAGGCCGAACAAGGTGGCCAGCGCGATTACCGCCGGGTGGCGGAAGATTCCTCCGGGCTCCTGCGGCGGAGCCGGCAATGGCGATTCAAACGCGTCCTGCATGGTTGTCCGATCTCAGCGGCCAAGAGCAAGCCGGTGAATCAGCGGCTCAGGCAGGCTGACCCGGCGCATGCGATCTTGCACGGCAGGAATATCATACGGTACGCGCCAGAATTCGACGACATTGTGTTCGAAATCGGCGATGGCAAAAGCAGCGCGCGGATCGCCGTCGCGCGGCTGGCCGATCGATCCCGGGTTCAAAAGATATTTGTATCCTGGTTCGAGGTGCAGCGCGGAAAACGTCTCCGACTGGCGCGGCCGCAGCGGCAGCACCTCGATGTCACTCTCGTGGTAGGAAAAGCCGCCCTGATGGTGCGTGTGCCCGAAAAAGCTGAGCGTTGTCGAGGAATCGAGCAAGCCCTCGAGCGCTTGCGCCGGCGTGAACACGTATTCGTCTTCATCCTGGAATGCGCCGTGAATCAAGACGACGCCCTCGGCTTTTCTGGGGCCCGCGGGTAGCGCGGCCAACCACTCGAGCAGTTCCGGCGAGAGCACCTCTCTGGTCCAGTCCACGGCCAATTTGGCCACTGGATTGAAATCTTCGGAACTCATGATGCCCGCAACCGCCTTGTCGTGGTTGCCGCGAATCACCTGCTTTGTGAGTTCCCGGATTTTTTCGGAAACGATTCCGGGATCGGGACCGTAACCGACTACATCGCCGAGACACACGGCGGCGTCCCATTGGCCCGAAGCGGCCGCGAGAGCCGTTTCAAAAGCCGTAAAGTTGGCATGGAGATCGCTGAGAATCAGCAGTCGCATTCCACAGGTCCAAAGAGCGATCCTGAGTATAGTGGAACAGGCCCTGGGTTGCACGGACTGCCGCGACGGTTAGGTGACGTTTCTGATTGCAAATGGTCTCCCGATTTCTCTAAATTTAGCAAAAAATTTACCTGTAACAACGCGTTACATGGAGCCCCACTGCAGCTTCGTTTTTCACTGCCACGCTCGGAGCCAACTTTCATCACAAACTTTCCGCAACCGGCGAAACATTCCCGAGGGCTCCCTCGTCTATACGGGTGCGGCCGATCTTGGGGCTGTACAAGTTTGAGACAGAAAAAACCCCGCGGTGGCAGCCGCGGGGCATTTTTGACACGCATTTTCTCCGGCGGTTAGTCCAGAAGCTTTGGTGTCGTGCAGCCGAATCTACTCGCACCGGCGCCGCGTGTCAACTGCCTTCAAACGCCATCCCCTTCGGCTCATTTTCATCTTTGAGCGAAAGGGTGATACGCATGAAAATCATTTCTATTACTCGCAGCGCGGCGCTGTTGGTTGCTTTGGCCATGGCTGTGCCCGTATTTGCCAAGCCGTTTACCAAGACCATCAGTCTGTCCCAGACCGCCAAAATCGGTAAGGCTTCTTTGCAAGCTGGGGAATATCGGCTGTCCATTGATGGCAACAAAGCCACAGTACAAAAGGGTAAGAACACCATCGCCGAATCCGAGGGCCGCTGGGAAGACCGCGACAGCAAGCCGGACTACACTTCCGTCCTGCTTGGTGAAAACGGCCAGGTGCGCGAGGTTCGCTTTGCCGGTCAACGCCGGGTCTTCGTTTTCACCGAATAAACCTCGCCGGGAGGAAGCTTTTCGGAGGCGGGAGATCGTAGTTTCCTCGGGTCTCCCGTCCGCCGCATAAGTCCGCCGCACCAAGATTGCTTCCGGTTGACTTCTTACTGGCCCACCGCGAAAAACCTCAGCGAATCAGCATGCAGTCCCCGTAGCTGTAGAATCGGTAGCCGGCCGTTACGGCGTGGCGGTACGCCCGAAGAACCGTTTCTCGCCCTGCAAACGCGCACACCAAAGCCAGCAGGGTCGAGCGCGGCAGATGGAAGTTGGTGAGCAGCGCGTCGACCACCCTAAAGATGTGGCCTGGCCTGATGAAAATGCGCGCCGCGGCGCGCCCGGGCTCGAGAACGCTTGTGCCCCCGGGCGAGCGCTGCGCTCGATCCTCTAGCGCGCGCACCACCGTGGTGCCCACGGCTAGAACCGGCCGCCCTTCCTTGCGCGCCCTGGCCACCGCTTCCGCCGTCTCTTGCGGGATTTCATAGGTCTCCTCGTGCATCACATGCTCTTCGAGCGCTTGGGCGTGGATGGGTTGAAAGGTTCCGAGGCCAACATCGAGCGTAAGCTCGCGCATCTCGATTCCTCTTTCGCGGAGGCGCTCTAACATCGGTTGCGAGAAATGCAGGCCGGCGGTCGGCGCCGCCACGGCACCGGGTTTTGTGGCAAACACGGTTTGATAGCGCTCGCGGTCGGAACCCTCGTCTTCGCGCTCGATGTAGGGCGGCAAAGGAACATGCCCCAGCCGATCGATGTGCTCGGCCGGAGAGTTCTGATCGCGGCTCAGAAAGCGAACCGTGCGCAGACCGAGTTCGCCGCGGCCCACGATCTCGGCCGTGAGCTCACCTCGACCGAAGATCACGCGCTCCCCGACCGGAAGTTTGCGGCCCGGCCGAACCAGCGCCTCCCAGGTGTCCGAGGCAATGCGCTTCGACAGGAAGACCTCGACGGTCCCGGTCAGGTGCTCCCGGGCGCTGGCCCTCGAGGGAGGCTGAGAATGAGTGCCTGCCCGTCTTCCGAACAGCCGCGCCGGTATGACCCGCGCGTTGTTAAACACCAGCAGCTCGTTGCCCTCTAAGAGCTCTGGGAGCTCCAGAAACTGCCGGTCCGCCCACTCCTGTCGCCCGCGGTCGAGAAAGAGCAGGCGGGACGCGTCCCGCGTCGGCAGCGGGCGCTGCGCGATCTGCTCCCGCGGCAGTTCGTAGTCAAGCTCTTCGATCCACACGGTTTGAAGTTTAGCCCAGGCGGCGGCCGAAATTGAAGATGGGCGGAAGCTCGCGGGAACAAAGCACATCCTGCGGGGTGCCGGAGAGTGCGCCGACCGCTGCAGAGATCTCTTATAGCGCACAATATAATGGACTTACTTCGGAAAAGGGCCACACCAATTTTAAACTTGACAACGATATGCTCATTCTTTATGATTAGGTCGTTGTTACTACTTGGAGGTGTCGTACATCATGGCAACTTTAGATCGTTGGGACCCTTTCCGCGGTTCCTTTCCGGACCACCAGGTGAGCCGCTTGTTCAGCGACCTTTTTGGACGCGTGTCGCAAGAGCAAAACCTGACCACGTGGGCGCCGGCGGTAGATATCTTTGAGGGCGAGCACGAACTTGTCGTCAAGGCCGACCTGCCGGACATCAAACCGGAGGAGTTGGACATCCGGGTCGAGAACAACATCTTGACCATTCGCGGCGAACGCAAGTTTGAAAAGAAGGCGGAAGAGAAGAACTACCTTCGCGTCGAGCGCGCCTACGGCTCGTTTGCACGCAGCTTCTCTCTGGCCAATACCGTGAAGACCGAAGCCATCAAAGCCGACTACCAGGATGGCGTGCTGACGCTGAGCATTCCGAAGCGCGAGGAAGCCAAGCCGAAGCAGATCAAGGTGAACGTTGGCGGGCAGGCAGCTGCCGCTGCCGCGCGGTAAGCGC
>Ga0306922_10007227_pt1 | contig 10705 bp, 15 predicted proteins | sample sta12Cox44000082_FD_203758 | JGI IMG/M metagenome (GOLD analysis project Ga0306922, IMG submission 203758) | Lab enrichment of tropical soil microbial communities from Luquillo Experimental Forest, Puerto Rico - statoxic.12C.oxic.44.000.082 (v2)... | ecosystem: Environmental > Terrestrial >...
CGAGCCAGGCTCCACATCTGCCCAGGCGGTAGTTGTCATGATCATTCCCGCGGTCCTCCCTTGCACGTGCAGTTGTGCGGCCGGTAGCCGCAGCGGGGGCACCCGTCCGGCTGGCACCGGGGGCAGCCGACAGGCAGGGGGACATCTGTGACCCTACGGCCGTTCAGCCGGGGGCTGCCGGGGCAGCCGCAGTTGCCGACCAGGTAGCCGCACTCATCACAGCGCGGCTCGGAGCCGTTCACGTAACTGACCTGCTCGCCGGGGTCCGGCCGGAGCAGCCCGGCCAGCAGGCCGGGGTCGGCCAGCGTGGTGATGGTGTTATGACGTCGTGCCATCTGTCTGCGTCCTTTGCGTCCTTGTCTCCTGTCTGTACTTACAGCTTAGCCACAACCGCCGACATTATGGCGCGCTCCCGAGGGGGCAGGCAGTTCTCGCGGAGGCACCATGCTGCCAGGTGCTGGGTGGCCGACGCAGCGTCTTTCTTGCCCTTGGGCCACCAGCCGAAGCCGGTCAGGATGGCCCGGGTCATTACCAGTCGGTCACCCGGGTCGGCGTGCACGATGTGGCAGCCGTACCGGAGCCCGTAGTGGCGCAGGACCCCGATCGGCTCCATCGCGTCCCGGGCGTTGGTCTGCGGCATGTTGGGCCGCACCCGATAGCTCTCGTAGCCGAGCACCAGCGCCGGGCCGAAGCGGCGGCAGGTGTCCTCGATGTGATCACCGACCTCCGCGAACCGGTATTCGTCGGTGTAGAAGCTCGGTGGCGTCCCGGCGTCGGTGAGCCACAGCCAGGCCAGGCCGGTGATCCCGCCCGGGTCCATCCATAGCAGGCACGGCGGCAGCGTTCCCACGGGTCCTCCCAGCGCGGCCGGTATGGAGGGCGGAGCGGGCTCGGTCATCGGCAGGCTGGCCCGCCAGGCGCGCTGGGGCCGCTGGGTCAGCCGGTCGGTGCGCGTCTGGCCGGTGGTGTAGGCCAGGCCCATCCGGCCGAGGTCGCTCAAGCGCCGCCAGATCTGCTTGTCCTCCATGGCCAGGTGGCTGTCGCGGATCTCGCCGTAGGTCCACCCGGCCAGCCGGTCGTTGCGCAGCAGGAAGGCCCGCAGGATCGCATAGTGCGCGGGGTTGATCCCGTTGGTGCCAGCCAGCGAGGTCCAGGGGTCCTCGCCGCGGGCGTTGTGTATGTCTGTCATCCGATGCCTACCGCTGAGTACTCGATGGTGATGGTGTTGGCTTCACTGTCTATGTGCACGCCGTAGATCGCCAGCACGCTCTGCGGCGGCAGCGGGCCGGTCGGCTCCGCGCCGCTGGCAGGCTCCCACAGCAGGATGGGCGCGTGGGCTTCCTGGTGGGCCTTGAAGCCGTTGGCGGCGAACACCGCGAAGCCCTGCGCGGCGGGCTCGCTAGCGAAGTAGCAGCGGACCTCCCAGCCGAGCCCGGAGTACCACACCGGCCCGTGCACGGTCTGTGCCTCATCCATCAGGACCGCCTCCTGGCCGGGGGAGCGGCGGCGAGCATACTGCCCGCCGCCAGCCCCGCCTGCCATGGCCCTCCGGGCCACCGCACGCCGTGCCTGGCCGCGCCAATCCTGCCCGGCCGGGCCGAAACCCGGCTGGCCGGTCCCGGCCTAGCCTCGCCATGCCTGCCCCGCCATCGCGGGCCAAGCCGTGCCCTGCCGGTCCTTGCCCAGCCTGCCGAGCCCCGCCATCCCGGGGCCTGCCATGACCTGCCCGGCCATGCCGCGCCGTGGCCTGCCTGCCGAGTCCCGCCTAGCCGGACCCCGCCTGGCCGACCCGATCCTTGCCCAGCCGCGCCTGCCCAACCGCGCCGCACCTGGCCCAAACGTGCCCTGCCGCGCCTTGCCACGCCTGCCTCGGCTCGGCATGCCGCGCCCCTCCTGGCCCGTCCCCGCCTGGCCGATCCTGGCCTCGCCCCGCCTGCCCCGCCCCGCCGATGCTCGCCCTGCCGGACCCCACCGGACCACGCCGATCCTGCCCAGCCAACCCGTGCCGGGCCGGTCCCGACCACGCCTAGCCACTCCTGCCACGTCCATCCCTGCTTGTTACCCGCCAGATGCTGCTGCGGGAAGATCACTGATCGCCATCCAGAACTCGGGCAGGTGCTGGTAGCGGGTGCGCAGGGCCGCGATTTCGCGGGCCATGGTGCGCAGCACCGCCTCGCGCTGCGGGCCGTCCAGGGCCTCGGTGCGCAGGTAGGTGCCAGGTGCCGTGCCTTCGACACCAGCGCGACGGGCCGAGGTATAGCCCCGGGCCAGCACCTGCCGTTCCTCCCCGGAGGCGGTCTGCGTGAGCACGCGGATCTTGTATCGCCGGATCAGGTCGGCCGCCTGCCCCAGCCGGTGTGCATCGGCCGCTTCCCGGTTATCCCAGGTGAACTGATCATGCAGCGGCGAGGTCCGGGGACGGGCCGCCACTACCACGTCGGGGGCGTACAGCGTCCCGGCCGGGCCAGCCAGCCGGTCAAGCTCAGCCGCCACCTGGGCGGGCAAGCCCACCACATCGGCCATGGTCATCACAGCACCACCTCTCGCACGTCTGCGCCGTCTGGCACCTGCCAGGTGCCATACGAACCGGTGTTTGATTCCTTGCTAGCGGGCCGCCATTCCCCGACACCGTTGATCCCAGCCGCGTCCACCAGGTTGACGATTGTCTCCAGCGTGAAGATCGACTTGAGGTAGACGACCTCAAGGACCGCGCACCACGGGTCGAACTCGGGCCGGAACCTGATGTCGGCCACGCCGGAGTCGTTGCGGGCGACGTCCTGGCGCATCACCGCGACGGCAGGCTCCAGCTTGGCATGATCATCGCGGTACTCGCCGTAGATCCGGGTGAGCAGGGAGCGGTTCAGCTTGTCGTTGCCGCGCTCGCCGTTGACCAGGACCATGCGCCGCAGGCCGACCATGGTCAGCTTGCTGCCGGGGAAGAACCGGGCAGCATCCACGATCGCGGCCTTGAATGCCACGGCGGGCAGGCCCGGAGTGCCGTCCTCCATGAAGTGCTGGGCTCCCTGGAACAGGGCTTCCGGGTCCTTGTGCTCACGGGTGACCGTCTTGCCCATGTGCTTGTCCAGCATCGCCTGCTGGGCTTTGGCGCTGAACTTGTGAACGATCAGCGGGGTGGTGCCGACGACCGGCACCCGTGCCATGGCCCGGCCGATCCGCTGGAGCGTGATCTCACCGGAAGCTGTCTTTGATGCTGGCATAACCATTCTCCCTCTGCCTTGTGTCTTGTGTCTTTCCCTGCCTGTATGTACACCTTAGCTCACGTCTTTACCCACCTCTCCGGCATGATCGTTCCGCTCCAGGTGACCGGCACCTTGAGGTCGGCCGTGGTGGCGTTGAGGATCTTGGTGACCTCGGCCAGCACGTGCTCGGCGTCCGCGATGGGCACCTCCGCGATCAGTTCGTCGTGCACCGGCAGCCGGAGCAGGTGGCCGTAGCCGTTGGCTTCCACATTCAGCGCGGCGAGCTTCAAGAACTCGGCCGCGGTGCCCTGGATCTTGTAGTCCACCAGGCCGTACTCCCTGCCGATCCGGGCGTACAGCACCCGGCCGTGCAGCGTGGTGGTGTGGGGCCGCTTGACGTGCTTCTGCTCGTTGACCAGGCCCCGCGCCCACCGGTCCAGGGTGCGGTAGCGCGCCTTCCAGGCCCGGTAGATGGGCTGAATGACATCGAGGGTGACGCCAGCGGTCGCGGCGGCCGTTTCCTCGCCGGACCCGTAAACGGTGCCGTAGGCGGTGTTCTTGCTGGTGGTGTACCTGGGGTCCTTTTTGGTGATTGGCCCGTAAATGGTGCGGGCGAACTCCAGGAAGAATGACAGGCCATTGGCGTCACAGTGGGCGAAGTCCGCGATTAGCTGGCGGTCGCCGGAGAAGTGCGCGGCCAGCCGCATTTCTATCTGGTCAGCATCCCAGCTAATCAGCACGTGCCCCGGGCGCGGCCGGAATCCGCCGCGGACCTGCGGGATGTCCCGGCTGTAGTTCTGCATCGAGGGGTCACTGATCGAGGACCGGCTGGTGCGCTGCGCGCCGATGGTGTGGATCGAGTAGTGCACCACATCGTCCAGCCCGGCCATGGCCAGCATCTTGGCCAGGTAGGTGCTGATCACCTTCCCGGCCTTTTTCGCGCCCTGGACGGCCTGGATGAACTCGATGGCGTCGGCGCAGTTGGCGGCGTAGTGCTCCATCGCCTTGACGTCGGTCTGCACCTGGCCGGTCTTGGTATGCCACAGCACCTGCTCCGGCAGGCCGAGCCCGACCAGCGCCGCGCCCACCTGGGCGGCTGCCTCGGGGCTGGTGATCCCGTACTGGCCCAGCCAGCCGATGACGTGCTGGCGGTAGGCACTGAACCGGTCGATGGTGGCGTTGATGTAGTCCCGGTCGATCATCAGCCCGGCGTCCATCATCGACACGGCCAGCCGGGAGTAAGCGCGCTCCAGGTCGTAGGCGTAGGCGTACCGGGACGCCACCACCGGCCAGTGCTTGTCCGCCAGCCAGACGGTGCTCACCGGGTCCATCGCGCCGTAGAGCCAGTACTGCTTGAGATCGTCGGGGACGGTGGCGTGGTCCCACCCGTTGGCCTTCATCGCCGCTTTCAGCTTCTGCTCCCCGATGACCGCGGCGGGGTCGATGTCCGCGGACGCCCGCGCCTTGAGCGCGGTCGCCCCGGTGGAGTCGGACAGGTGGGTGATCAGTTGCGCGTCGTGGCACTGCACCCATGGCAGCAGCAGCCCCGAGCGGCGCAGCACCCGGTAGTCGAACGGCAGGTTGAAGGCGATCATCGGGCCTTGGTAGCGGGCCATCACCTCGTGCGCGCCGCCCATCCAGTGCGGGCTGAACGCCCAGCCCTGCCAGCGGTCGCCTAGCTGGGTCATCCGGTGGCGGCACCGGTAGGTGTCCAGGCTGGAGGTTTCGGTGTCGAAGCCCATCCAGTCGCGCTGCTCACCGGCCCAGCGCCGGAAGGCGTCCAGGTCATCGAGGCTGTCCACCCGGTGCAGCACCGCCTGCCCGAGCACGCCGCTGCTCGGCGGCGCGGCCAGGGTGGTCACGTGAAGCTCCGGGTGTCGGCGTCCACAAGCTCGCGCATGACCTCGATCAGATCGAGGCCGAGCTTGTCTGCGAGGGCGTACAGCGTCAGCCCGGCGTCGGCCAGTTCGTGCCGGATCTCCGGGCTCACCATGTCACAGGGCTCGGGCGGATCGTCGTCTATCGCCTCGGCAAGCTCGGTCGCCTCGCTGATGAGCTTGAGCGCGTTGCGGGCCGCCGTGGGGTAGCGGTCGCGGCCGTGCTTGGCGATCTGCAACCGGCTCAGGATGTGGCCCTCGCTAGGTGACGACATGATCACACGCTCCTGTCTGGCATTCCAAGATCATCTGTCTGCGTGGTTCTGCCCAGGAAACGATAGCGGCGAGGTCTGACGGTTCTGCGTCCTGGCCATCTGACCAGGCGGAAGCCACCCTGTGAAACACCGCAGTGATCGGCTCCCGGTAATCCGCTGTGATCTTCTCGCCGCTGGGCATTATCAGGCTGTAGTGCCAGCGGCCACTCATTACCCCGCGTTCTCCCCGATCTTGATGGCCGCCTGGATGCTGGCGATCAGGTCCCGGGCCTGGTCCAGCGAGTAGGCAGCCCAGCCCACCCACACCCGCCGCTGGCCGTAGTCCCCGGTGAGCCGGACGGTCTGCGACATGTGCTGCAAGCCGGGGACCTCGGCAGCTTCGGGAGTGTGCTCGTAGAGCGGAACGGTTGGTGCTGGTGTGGTCACAGTAAGCTCCTGTCATCTGTGGCGGCAGGATCGTATCGCGGGCCACCGTCTGTCTGCGGGTCATTGTCTGCGTCCTTGGTGATCGTGTCGTGGTCAGGCGATCTTGGTCACCTGCCGACCGCCTGCGGGCAGGAAGTCATCGTCATTTTCACGGCACTGTTCCAGCAGGTCACGGGCTGGTTCGGGCAGGAAACTCGACACCGCGCCGCCGTAGGACCGGCTCATCATCAGCCGCTCGGCCACCTGCTGGCCGTTCTCGCACCGGTAGACCTTCCGCCGCGGGAACTCATACCTGACCTTGGTGCCCGGCTCCAGCCTGGACGGCGGGGCCGGGTGGCAGCGGTAGCAGGGCTCGGCGTCCTCGATGCCGAACTCCAGCAGGTCAAGCTCGGCGGCCATGTCCGCCACCGTGCCGACGTCGCCGCTGAACGTGTCGTTGCGGTTGCGGCAGACCGGGTTCTCGGCGCGGTGGTAGATGATCGAGAACGCCTCGGTGACCAGCACGTACGTGCCCGACTCCAGCTTGATCACCGTGCTCTTGGCCCAGCGGAGCCGGTCCACTTCCAGCTTCTGGCCTGGTGCGCCGTCGCGGGTGTTGACCTGGCCGACCAGCGTGCCGGTGATCTCCACCGGCCCCAGCAGGCGGTCCTGGAATGCGTAGGTGAAGCCTGGAATCGCCTTGGCTGTCATGATCGTCTCCATCTATGCCCGTTGTCTGTCCGCCTTGGTAGTGTCAGCGCTGGCCCGCCTCTCGGTGTTCCCCGCCGTGCCTACGGGCACAGGGTAGCATCGAGGCTAGTCAACACCAGCAGACAAGATCACCAGGACGCAGACATGACCAAGATCATCAGCAGCTTCACCGGGGAGCACTACTTCCTGTCCAACTTCTGGACCGGCTACCCCAAGGTCAGCATGGCCAGCCTCGGCTATGGCGGCGCGTTCGCAGACTCCGCCGAGCACGCCTTCCAGGCGCACAAGGCCGCCGACCTCGGCCAGCAGGCCGAGATCCTGGCCGCCCGCACCCCCAAGATCGCCAAGCAGCTTGGCCGCCAGGTGCGCCCGCTGCCGCCATGGTGGGAGGACCGCAAGCGGGAGATCATGCTGGAGTGCCTGCTGGCCAAGTTCAGCGTCCCTGAGCTACGCCAGCGGCTGGCCGCCACCGGGAACGCCATCCTGATCGAGGGCAACCAGTGGGGTGATGACTACTGGGGAGCCGTGGCTGGGGAGATCGGCAAGGCGACTGTGCTGCCCTGCTGGGCTGCTAGCCCTGGTGATCGGTCATACGTCCTTTACGGTCACAACTGGCTGGGCCGCTTGCTGATGGTGGTGCGGGAGATCACGACATGATGGAGATCCCGTGGCCGCGCTGCGGCAAGCGCACCCCGCACGAACCACACCCGGGCCAGCTACTCGGCCAGGCTGACTGCTGGGGCTGGACGGCCGGGCAGGAAATGGCGCGCTCGCTGATGGACGCGCTGGAAGCCCTGGTGAGGCTGGCGATCTCACCAGAGCAGCTACCGGAGTCGGTGCGGGTGATCATGAGCCCGCACGCCATGGTCACCTTCCAGCGGGCAATCACCTACGGCCCGCAGGCCGAGAGCACCATCAGCCACCTGTTCAGCATCCCGGTGGTGGTGGAGAACTACGCCCACGGCTGGACCATCGAGTTTGCCCATGGTGAGGTCCCGTCATGAGCCTGCCGCCGTCGATCTTCGTGCCCGCCGATGACCCGGACCTGCCGCGGCTCGGCTTCGGCACCGTGGCCAAGCGCTACCAGGCCCTCGGCTGGGCGGTGCTCGGGCTCGCGCCCAGGCAGAAACGCCCGCACCCGCTGATGAAGCACGGCGTGCTGTGGGCCGACACCAGCCCCGCCATGGTGGAGTGGATGTGGTCCAAGGACCCCGCGGCGGGCATCGGCATCGCCACCGGGTCAGCCAGCGGCCTGCTGGTGGTCGATCTGGACCTGCACGGCGGCGAGGATGGCACCGCGGTGTGGGCGGCCTTCCTGGCCCAGCACGGCCTGAGCGTGCCACCAGGCCCGTGGGTGACCACCCCAAGCGGCGGCCAGCACCACTACTACGCCCTGCCGCCCGGCATGGTGATCCCGACGCGGCCGAAGATCCTGCCCTCGGTGGACCTCAAGATCGACGGCGGCTACGTCGGCGCACCGCCGACCATGATCAGCGTCACCTGGACCGAGGGCAAGCGCGCTGGCGAGGTCAGCGTGCCGTATGCCTGGATCGGTGACCCGGCCAGCGTGCCGATGGCCCCGGGCTGGATGACCGAGTGGGCGCAGACCGCGGTCAGCACCGGAGGCGGCGGCGGCAACGGCGGCGGCGATGGCCATGGCGGCGCGCTGGACGATCTCACCGAGGTCTACGCCACCGGGCTCCCGGTCGGGCTGCGCAACACCGGCCTGATGCAGCTTGCCTGCCAGCAGTTCGCCAGGTACGGCTCGGCCGACCCCTACGGCATGGCCATGGCCGCGATCGAGCAGGTGCTGGGCCGCACCGACACCACCGGATTCCTCGCCGCCGAACAGCACCGCACCATCGCCAGCGCCCGGGACTTCATCGCCCGGTGCGAGGCGGAGCGGGCCAGGCAGGAGCAGGCGGACGCCGAGGCGATGCGGACGGTGCCGGACTGGTGGAAGCACCCCGGGCGGAAGTGGGAGCCGGAATGGCATCGCTGAACTGGGCCAACTGGCACCTGCTGCTCGGCCTGGCGGGCATCGCCATCGGCGGCGTGATCCTGCTCGCCATGGTGCTCGGCACCGCGGCCGGGCTGATGGTGCTGATGTACCGGATCTGCTCGGGCAGCGCGCAATTTGCGCGTAAAACAAAGCGCAGGCCAGGGCGGCGCAGGAGGGCCGCCTACAACGGCGATGGCGAGGTGGTGCCGCTCTCGGCACTGCTGACCCATCCGGTGCTGACCGACGACACCCTGGACCTCGGAGAGCCGGTGGACCATGGCTAGGCCGGTGCGTGCCATCCCGCCCACCGCGGTGCTGTACGCGGTGATCAACGACCGGCTGGGCTGCGTCTGCGGCCTGGCCATCGCCAGCAAGACGGTGATCGCCGCCGCGCCGCGGATCGGCTGGTGCGAGGGCAAGCCGGAAGCCTGGGCAGTGCGCAGGCTGTGCGCCGAGGGGTGGCGGTTTCACCGTGTCTGACCCGTTCTGCGAGCACTCGCAACTGCCGCGGTCGATGTGCGCGCACTGCCGGGCCGACCGCTCGGTGGTGACCGCGGTGGAGCCCGACTTCGCCGCCATCGCGGAAGCGGCAGCCGGTGACGGCGATGGGGTTGGCCCGTTCATCGAGGCGCGGTACTTTGGACGGTGCCGTGGCTGCGGCGGCCGGTGGGAGCCGGGCGACTTCATCGCCTACAGCCATGGTGAGGACAGTTGGGTATGCGCAGACTGCGCTCGGCTGTAGACAGAGGGTGAGTGAGACATGGCACGCACGCAGCGATTCCAGATCCGCGAGACGGTCCCCGGCCTGCCGGGTGAGCGCGTCTGCTACGGATGCCAGGCTGGCGAGACGATGGCCGAGCCCGAAGGCGACTCACCCACCGGCCTGCTGGTGGTTGCCCATGAGGATGACTGCCCCGAAGTCCGGGGGCTTGCCGCTGGGTGATGACCATGACCGCAGGGAGGGCTAGGTTAGGAAGCCTGCGCCCATCCCCGCGGGTTGCTATTCGATCTTGATAGACCACGAGCCCGGACCAGGGGCTCGCGGAAGGCATCTGTGGGAGGCACAGACGATGTTGAGGATAGCGCACAAGCTGCGCCGTGGCGACCGTGGCAGGTGCTGAGCAGCCATTCTGGCAGCGCCTGGCGGTGTGGGACAGCCCCGGCCAGATAGACCTGGCGGCCACCAAGGCGGACGCACCGGCCAGCGACCGGGACGCCGCGCTGCTGCTGGACAAGCTCTACCCGGGCAAGATCCACTACGTGCCGGGCTCGCCTGGCCGGTGGTACGTCTGGAACGGCCGCTGCCATCAGCCCGATGAGTCAAACTCCATCGGCAGGCTGCTGCTGCACTACGCGGGCCAGTACCAGATGATGCTGCGCAGCGCCCAGGAAGCCTTCAACGCCATGGTGGCCAGGACCAGCCCGCAGGTCACCGGGCCGGATCTCGCCAAGCTCCAGGCCAAGATGTGGAAGGACCAGTGGGGCGCGATCACCGGTTACGCAGCCAGGCTGTCCAGCGCAGCCGGGCTGGCCGCGCTGCGCGGCGTGCTCGGTGAGATCCGCGGCGTCAGCGCCGACACCATGGCCGACCGCTGGCCCTACCACCTGAACGTGGCCAACGGCATCCTGGACCTGCGCACCGGCCAGTTGCTGGAGCACGACCCCGCGGCGATGATGACCTACTGCCTCGATGCGGCGTGGGACCCCGCGGCGCGGTGCCCGAAGTACGCCCGGCTGCTTTACCGCTCGGTGGGCGAGGTCGATGAGACGTACACCGCGCTGGTCAAGGCGCTGGGCTACAGCCTGATCGGGGAAAACCCGTTCAACAAGGTGATCTTCCTCAACGGGCCACCGGCCAACGGCAAGACCAAGCTGCTCCAGGTGCTGTCTACACTTCTCGGGCCGCTGGCCCACAACGCCGAGCCGAGCCTGGTCACCAGGCAGCGCGATGGCCGCAACGCCCGCGAGGAACACGCCATCAGGGGCGTGCGGGCGATCTGCATCAGCGAGACGTCCAGCGGCATCCACATGGACGAAGCCCAGCTAAAGCGGCTGACCGGCGAAACCGAGATCACCACCCACCAGCACTACGCGGTGACCAAGAACCGCACCATGGTGACCTGGCTGATCATCTTCGCCACCAACGCCATGCCCTCGATCCTGCACCTGGACGCCGGGGTGCTGCGGCGGCTCCTGGTCTACCCGATGGGTCCCTCGATCCCCGAGCTTGAGCGC
>Ga0306922_10007235_pt1 | contig 10703 bp, 6 predicted proteins | sample sta12Cox44000082_FD_203758 | JGI IMG/M metagenome (GOLD analysis project Ga0306922, IMG submission 203758) | Lab enrichment of tropical soil microbial communities from Luquillo Experimental Forest, Puerto Rico - statoxic.12C.oxic.44.000.082 (v2)... | ecosystem: Environmental > Terrestrial > Soil...
CTGGCGTTACGCATGGGCTTTGAGGATGAGTGCTTCCGCGAGCCGGTGGACTCGTTGATTGACACGGCACTGGCGTCAGGAGCACCACAACTCGATGGCATCACTCGCGAACGTCTGGAGAGCGAGCCCCAGATCCGTCTGAAGCTGCATGGAGAGGAAAGTGGCAAGCCCTGGCTGCCATTCGCCAACGGCTTTCCCACGGCGAGCGGCAAGGCACGGTTCTATAACCCCGACCTCGCCGCTCACGGAATGGATCCAGTGGCGTCATTCGTTCCACCAACGGAATCACGGCACCGTGCCGCGGGCCAGCGGTATCCTCTGGAGCTGCTGGCGCGAAAGTCGGACAATTTTCTTAACTCGACCTTCGCCAACCTTCCCGGCATGCAGAGATTGGAACAACGGGACGAGATCGAACTGAACAAATCTGACGCCGAGGCGCGCCATATCTGCAATGGCGATCGGGTGCGGGTGTTTAATCGGCGAGGAGAGATTTTTCTGTCGGCGCGGGTGGACGGCGACGTTCCCACGGGTGTCGTCAGTGCCCGTTTGGGTTGGGCGAAGCTGGCCGGCGGCGGCGTGAACATCAATGTGCTGACCTCAGACAGGCTATCTGACCTGGGTGGTGGTGCTACGTTCTATTCCACCATGGTCGAGGTCGAGCGTGCGCTCGAAACTTCTTCCGGCAGCGGGGGTTAGGGTACGCATTCGTGCTGGAAAGCCGGTCCGCATCGCTTCCGATCGAAGGGTTCGTACCGTATAATTGCGATTTCATTAAACCAGGTATTGAGGTCGTTGCTATTCCTTGCAATCTTCAGGTAAGCCCTGCGTCCGGGTCCGCCCGCGGGCTGCGCTTGGGTTTGAGGGCGATGTGCCGTTTGCTCGGTGTTTTTCTTCTCTTCCCTGTGACAGCGGCCTGGGCCCAACAGACTCCAGACGTCATCTCTAGCATTGTCATCCATGGCAACCGCCGTATTCCGGCAGATACCATACGCGCACGCATGTTCAGCAAGAATGGCGACGTGTATGACCAGGCGGCCCTGGAGCGCGACTTCAACTCGTTGTGGAATACCGGCTATTTTGATGATCTGCGCATTGAACGTGAACCCTCGGCCAAGGGCTGGATTATTCACGTGTATGTCAAAGAAAAGCCGACAATCCGCGAAATCAACTACACCGGCTTGAGCTCGGTCTCGCAAAGTGATGTCCTCGACAAGTTCAAGGAACGCAAGGTCGGTCTGACCCAGGAAAGCCAGTACGATCCCACCAAGGTGAAGCGGGCGGAAGTTGTCATCAAGGAGTTGCTCGCCGCGCATGGCCGCCAGTTCGCCACGGTCCGTACCGAAGTACGCCCCATCCCGCCGGCGGCGGTGGGCCTCACATTTGTCGTAAAAGAGGGACCGAAAGTCAAGGTAGGCAAGATTACCTTTGAGGGCAATAAGGCGCTTACCCCGCGCGAGCTGCGCAGTGCGATGAAGAACCTGAAGCCCATAGGCATCCCCCATTCGATCTTCCTGGAAAACATCTGGGCCCGCACATACGACTCGACCAAGCTGAATGAAGATGCAGAGCGAGTCCGGTACTACTACCAGACCAAGGGCTATTTCAAAGCGCTGGTTGGTGATCCGAAAACCCAGATCCACGACACGAGTGGCTTCCGGTGGTACTTCCCATTTAAAAACTCTCCCGGCAAGGCAGTCGACATCACGCTTCCGGTGGAAGAAGGTCAGCGCTATCGCCTGAAGTCGATTTCGTTTACTGGCAACAAAGCGGTGACTAACGTCGCCGGCTTGCGGGCGATGTTCAAACTCAAAGACGGCGATGTGTTTGACACGGAGGAAGTGCGCAAAGGACTCGACAACCTGCGCAAGGCTTACGCTGCGCTTGGCTACATCAACTTCACTCCTGTACCCGATACTGAGGCTGACGACGAAAAGAAGCTGATCACGCTGAAGATCGACTTGGACGAAGGCAAGCAGTTTTTCGTCCGCCGCATTGAATTTCAGGGCAATACCACGACGCGCGACAAGGTCATCCGCCGCGAGCTGGCCTTGGAAGAGGGCCAGGTCTACAACGGCAATCTGTGGGAACTCAGCCTACTTCGGTTGAATCAGTTGCAATATTTCGAGACCCTCAAACCGGACCAGGATTCGGAAATCAAGCAGAACGCCCAGGACGCCACGGTCGATATCACACTGAAGGTACATGAGAAGGGGAAGAACAGCATTGGTCTCACGGGTGGAGTCAGCGGGCTGGCGGGGGGATTCATCGGCCTCAACTACACGACGAACAATCTGTTTGGCAAGGGCGAATCGCTGACGCTGGAGTTTTCGATCGGCCAGTATCAACGTAACGAAACCCTGGCCTTTAGCCAGCCTTACCTGTTCGACAAGCCGCTGCAGTTTGGCTGGTCGGTTTACCATCGCAGCTACAACTACAATCAGGCTGCTCTTGCGCAGATTCAGCTGAACCAGCAACTCTATTTGCCGCAGAGTTACCTGAATGAGCTGCAGAATTTCAGCCAGACAAGCACCGGGTTCACGACCTCTCTGAGCTACCCCATCAAGCGGTCGTTCAAGCGCGTGGGCATCACCTACCAGTTCGACAATTCCTCAGTGACTACCTACAGCACAGCCTCGACGCTATACTTTGAGAGCATTGCGTTCCGCGGCATTTCCGGCCCAAACGCTTTGAACGGCATCGTAACGAGCTCGATCGTTCCCACGTTTTCCTACAACCACATTGACGCGCCGCAGAAGCCCCACAGAGGACAGAGCCTTACGGTGACCAGCCAAATAGCGGGGCTTGGAGGCAACGTGCGCTCCGTTATGCCAGTGGTCGAATATAAGCGCTTCCAGCCGGTGAACAAGGGGCGCAACACGCTTGGCATGCGTTTGCAGGGCTCCTTTATCACCGGGTATGGCGGACAAGTGGCTCCGCCCTTCCAGCGCTTTTATATGGGCGGCGACACCGACATCCGTGGCTTCGATATCCGCTCGATATCGCCGGTGGTGTTTTTCCCGAACTATATTAGCGTCCCGCTGCAGAACCCCGATGGCACTTCGGTTCCGCTGGACCCGACGAATCCGCGACGCGGCACATACAACATCACGGTTCCTATCGAGCAGCCCATCTTCCCGGGCGGCGACACGAGCCTGGTCAATAACCTGGAATACCGCGTTCCGATCATCGGACCGGTCACTCTAGCCCCGTTCCTGGATACAGGCATGGATTTCGTGGCGAGGCAATCACAATTACTGCTGGCCGGACAACAGGTCACCACCCTGCAAACCACGTATTTCGGCTGCCCGACTCTCACGTCCACGTTTAGTTGTTCAGGGGGGTCGCTGATCCCGTTTTCGCCAAACCTCAAGCCGCTCCCCGGAACCAATTACCAGGTGTACATGTCGACCGGCCTGGAGCTGCAGGTCCTGATGCCGATCGTCAATGCGCCCTTCCGCTTCTACTACGCGTATAACCCACTGCGCCTGGATACGGTGGTGAACCAGCCCGTTCCGATTACGCGTGGCATGTTCCCGGCTGGGGCGGCGGGCGATTACACGTTCGCGAATACGGTCGCCAATTATGCGCCGAGTTATCTGATACGGTATCCGCGAAAGACCTTTCGGTTCACCGTAGCCACCACGTTCTAGGGGAATCGCTATCGCAGGATCGCGCAAGGATTGTTCACGAGAGCGCGAAGCACCAAGGCTCATTCCATGGTGGTTACAACACAATGAGAGCCCATTGGCGGTTTGACGCTGGCGAGGCGAGTTCCCTATAATGAACTAATCCGCACCGCCGAATTTTCCGGCCGGGGAACCGTAGCGGAGGCTGCGTTCAGGCAGACCGCTTTCCCTGGTTGTCCAAGTCAGTACTCGGCTCGGTCGCGTACGCGATTGGAACATCTGAGGAATTCCCGGAGCAGTTCAAGGAGCTACACCAAGCAAATGAAGCGCACGTTCGTAGGCACCGCCTTGCTCGCAATTCTATCCATGGCGGCGCTGGCACAAGCCGGTGCGGCCACACCGGCCGCCTCCACCGCCTCTACTTCCAGCCCGGCTTCGGGTGGCGTCAAAGTAGGCATCATCGATATTCAGCAGGCCATCATTGCGACCAATGAGGGTGCACGGGATTTCGAAGCTCTGCAAAAGAAGTTCGAGCCCAAGCGTAATGAGCTGCAAAATCTGAACTCCGAGGTGGAAAGCTTGAATAAGCAGCTTAACACCCAGGGCGACAAGATGAACGAAGATGCACGCGCTAATCTTGTCAAGTCAATCGAAGCCAAGAAAAAGACTTTGCAGCGCTCGGCTGAAGACGCGCAAAACGACTTCCAACAGCAGCAGAACGAAGTTGCGCAACGGATCCTCCAGAAAATGGGGCCCGTGATCGACAAGTATGCCAAAGACAACGGGTACGCTTTGTTGCTGGATTCCTCGAATCCTTGGCCGCAAGGTCCGCTTCTTTGGGCGACTGCATCGGTCGATATCACAAAGCAGATTGTCGATACATATAACGCCCAGTCGAACGTTCCACCTCCGGCAACCAGACCGACCACAGGAGCGACCGGCCGTCCAACAGGTCCTTCGACTCCGGCCACCAAGCCTGCCGCCGTCGCACCCAGCAGCAAGCCGGATGCCAGCACCAAGCAGCAATAACTCGTCTCGTTCGCGCGCTAAGGCCGCCCGCTAATGGGCGGCTTTTGTTTTCTCGGCGAGATATGGTGCTGAGCACCGCTGACCAAGGTCGGAGGCAGATTCTTGCTGTGGGAGACAGTATTTTTTGTGGTCTCGCTCTGCCCGAAATGTAACTTACTACTATTGTGGGACTTGTGAAAAGAATCCACCGACATGTGCAAAACCCTGTGGAAAAGTAGGACTAGCGCCCTTGAGCCCGCTTTGTATCAGCCACTTACGCTTTGTGCCCTGCTCTTGATGCAGAATAACCACATAATAATCAATCGGTTAGCTGCCGTATAGAAATTACGTTACTATTCTCCGCAGGCGGTTGAGGAATTGTACGTCCCTGGAAATTTTCCACAGAGCTCAGCGATGTTCGCGGACTTCCTGCCTGCTTCAATTGCCCTTTACAGGTAGGCCAATGCCGTCTAGGACTGCTCGTCAGTCCTCGCCAACCCGAAGAACTGCCAGGAAGGCCTCCTGGGGAATATCGACCCGCCCAATCCGCTTCATGCGCTTCTTGCCCTCTTTCTGTTTCTCCAATAGCTTGCGCTTGCGAGTGATGTCGCCGCCGTAGCACTTGGCCAGAACGTTCTTGCGCATGGCAGGAACTGTTTCGCGGGCGATGATTTTGGCCCCGATTGCCGCCTGAATAGCGACCTCGAACATCTGTCGTGGGATGAGTTGTTTCATCTTCGCCGCCAGTGCACGGCCTCGATCATAGGCAAAGTCGCGATGCACGATGGTCGACAACGCATCCACCGGATCGCCCGACACCATGATGTCCAGCTTCACCATCGGCGACTCCCACATCCCCGCCAGGTGGTAATCCAGCGATGCGTAACCGCGAGAGACAGACTTCAGGCGGTCGTAAAAATCGAGCACGATTTCGTTCAGGGGAAGTTCGTAGCTCAACATCACGCGCGTCGCACTGACGTATTCAAAACCCTTCTGCTTGCCGCGCTTCTCTTCAACCAGCTTCAGAATTCCACCGACAAACTCTTCGTTGGTCAGGATCGTCGCCAGAATCACCGGTTCTTCGACCTTGGCGATTTCACTCGGATCAGGCCACCGCGAGGGATTGTCGACCTCGATCACTCCTCCATCCGTCAGCGTGATCCTGTAACGAACCCCCGGAGCGGTTGTGATCAGTTCGAGGTTGTACTCGCGTTCAAGCCGCTCTTGGATGATCTCCATGTGCAACAGCCCGAGGAAGCCGCAGCGGAAGCCAAAGCCGAGCGCAACTGAGCTCTCGGGCTCGAAGAAGAATGAGGCGTCGTTGAGGCGCAGCTTCTCCAGGGCCTCGCGCAAGAGCGTATGCTCGTGCGCATCGACCGTGTACAGCCCGGCAAAGACCATGGGCTTCAGTTCCTCGAAGCCGGGCAGTGCTTCGATCGCGGGACGCTGATCGTCGGTAATCGTGTCGCCAATCTTGGTTTCGGCGACGTTTTTGATGTTGGCAATCAGAAAACCAACTTCACCGGCAGTAAGTTCGTCAACTTCGACCGGCTTCGGTGTCAGCACGCCAAGGGTTTCAACCTCGTATACACTACCGTTCGACATCAGCCGGATATGCTGGCCCCTGCGGATTGTGCCTTCGACAATGCGAGCAAGTACAACCACCCCGCGGTAGGGATCGAACCAGGAGTCGAAGATCAGCGCCTGCAACCGGTGATCAGCTTTCCCCTTTGGCGGGGGCACTTTCTTGACGATCGCTTCCAAGACGTCGGGCACGCCCTGGCCGGTCTTGGCACTGATCGGCAGCGCATGCGAGGCATCCAGGCCGACTGCACCTTCGATCATCTCCTTCGTACGCTCGACATCGGCGCTCGGCAAATCAATCTTGTTGATGACGGGAATGATCTCCAGACCATTGTTGATCGCGATATAAGAATTGGCCAGCGTCTGCGCCTCTACGCCCTGCGATGCGTCTACAACCAGCAACGCCCCTTCGCATGACGCCAGGGAACGCGAGACCTCGTAGCTGAAGTCCACGTGGCCCGGTGTATCAATCAAGTTGAGCTGGTAAGTTTGGCCATCGTGTGCCGGATACATCATGCGGACGGAGTGCGCCTTGATGGTAATCCCACGCTCTCGCTCCAAGTCCATGGCATCAAGCACCTGCGCCTGCATCTCACGTGCCGTCAGGGCACCCGTGAGCTCGAGCAGGCGATCGGCAAGCGTGCTCTTCCCATGATCGATATGGGCGATGATGGCGAAGTTCCGGATGAGTGCTGGATCCATCGGGCTGACTTCAAGGTTAGGCGGCAGTATTGATTCTAACAGGTGAAAGGCGCTTCCTCGTGGGGCCTGGAGTAGCATGAGCAAGTGCTCCAGTGCGTTGAAAACTGCTTTGTTTACGCTAATGGTCCCAGCGATCATCGCGGGAGCGATACCGCAAGCCACGGTTCAAGAAGAACATGCCCTCGCTGTTAGCAGCGTGGCAGCACGAGCATCGGGAAGCCTGCTGATCGCGCTGGGAATCGCAGGCTACTTGTGGTGCGCAACACTATTCGTAAGAGCACAGGGAACGCCGGCGCCGGCATTCCCGACAAAGGAAACTGTGGTCGGCGGTCCGTATCGGGTCAATCGCAATCCGATGTATACGTCAGTATTGGCAGTTGTTTTCGGGCAAGCGGTGGTCTACTGGAATTCGACCTTGCTGGTCTATGGTGCGTTCCTTGCCATTGGTTTTCATCTTTTCGTTATTTTGTATGAGGAACCCGCTTTACGGGCGCGGTTCAACGGTGAATACGCAGAATTTTGTCGGCGCGTACCGCGATGGATCCCGAAACTACGACGCTAAGAACTGCGTGCTTTCTGCTCAGATAGCCTGATTGTCACTTATAGGGAGAGGAGAGCTTCACTTGCTCGTCCGCAGCCCCTGGAGAAAGCCAGGGCAAACTACGTCAGCACGAGTGCTGTTTGCAGCGTAAAGGCGGCACACATTCGATCTGGCACAAAGTCCGGAAAAATCGCTGGCGCGCCGCGCCGTTATAAGCAACTTGAAATCCCTACGCCATAAAGATAGAGGAATTGCCGCACAGTAAGGCTTTACTTAGTCACCTCTTCCCACCGCCCTTTACCTGTGCCAGCACCTCTTCGGCGTGACCGTCCGGTTTCACGTTCTCGAAAACGTGAACGATCTTGCCCTCCGGGCCGATGAGGAAGGTTGTACGCGCAATGCCCATTACCTTTCGACCGTACATGTTCTTTTCCTTCAAAACGCCAAACTTCCTGGCGATCTCTTTCTTGTCATCGGCGAGAAGGGTATACGGAAGTTGTTCTTTTTCTTTAAACTTGAGCTGGGTCTTCGGCGGGTCAGGTGAGATCCCCAGCACCACCAATCCCGTCTTCTGCAGGCTTGAATATGCGTCGCGGAACCCGCGCGCCTCGATGGTTCAGCCGGGAGTGTTAGCCTTGGGGAAGAAGAACAACACGACGTTCTGGCCACGGAACTGTTGCAGCGAAACCGGGTTACCGTTTTCATCGGGCAGCGTAAAGTCGGGAGCTTTGTCGTTGGTTTTCATAGCTCATTACCTATATCGCATTTTGCGCCTCAGGGCCATTGGGCCACTGCTGTTCGTGTTCCTCCTGGTGAACCTGGGGATCGCCCAGGACAGGCCGCAGATGCGACATCGTGAGAACGAGCAGCCTACCAATGCGCCACCTCCTGGCAAGAAGACGAAGAGCCGTGCGCGTGCGATAGGCGTGGTCGAATTTCTGCCTAAAGGGGACGTGCGGCTGGTGCCGGTCGCGCTGTGGATCGATGGCCATTATTATGATGCCAGCCTGTATGAAGCGAACCCCGAGCCTCTGGCATTGCAGCCGGAAACCGTGTACCAAGCCGAGGATTATGGCGAGCCGACCGGGCTCTTTACCGTGACTGAGCCCAAGCAGCTCAACGGCAACTGGGTTGCCGACGGTCAATGGAAACCGCAACTGTCACTCGATACCAAAGTGGCGGCCGATACAGCGAAGGAAGCTGCCCGCCACCCCAAAAAGCCCGGCGGGGCCGTCATGACCGGCGATGCCGATGCCGGACCGCCGGTACTGCGCCGGCCTGGATCCAATGGCTCGTCAAACAGCTCGCAATCGGGCAGCGGCCCAAGTAGTGGATCAAACAGCGCTCCTTCATCCTCAACGGGAAGCTCAACCTCGTCGTCAGGCAACGGACAGAGCGGATCTTCCTCGTCGAGTGGCACCGCACGTTCATCCGGCAGCACAGCAAGTTCCGGAGGAAGGCCGACCCTCGCCCGTCCCGGCGAGGACACGGGAGACACGGGTCCTACGCCGCAACAGACCACGAGCAAAGGTTCTTCAACGACCGACGACGATGATGCCGACAGGCCAGTCTTGAAGGCGCCTCCGTCAGATTCAACACCCTCGACGAGGGGAAATACTACGCAACAGGCAAGCGCTCCGGCTCCCTCCAATCCGACATCATCTCCGGACGAATTCGATCCCAACCGTCCCGTCCTGCAGCGCGGCCGGCCCACTAAACCTGCAGGCGATTCCGATGAGCCGTCTTCAACCACCGCAGTTTCGAAGACTGCCGTAAACCAGGGAAAGGTGACAGCAGGCAATGCCACAGGTCCGGCGAGGTCATCTCAAAATGCTCGCAGCTACCCGGCGGTCTCCGACGCTGGGGCCTACGACATGCGGCCACTGCTCTACAACCTGGTTGGCTCAGAGCGAGATCGCGCGGCTCAGCAGCTACAGAAGATGGCATTAGACGAAATCCACCAATTCGTCAGCAAGCGCAATGCCCCGGCATTGCCGAAGACTACGACCATCGCCGATTACGACCTGCGCGCATTCGATCTCGACTTCAGCAACTCACCTACGCTCGTGTTCACGGCAAAGCTGGCAGTGCCTGGTAAGAAGACGCTGCAGGGCGCCGAATTCGACTACCACGTTACATATGTCGCTCGCCAGGATGTAAACGGCGAGTATCAGAAGATCTTCGCGTCGGTGACAGACAGCGATCATCTCGATGCCTTCCCTCGCATGGAGCTCGTCGGCGCCGTCGATGCCGACGCTAACGGCCGCGGTGACCTGCTCTTCCGGCAATATTCCGACGGCGGCATCAACTACGGTCTGTATCGCGTTTTTCCCTACCAGTTGCAGAAAGTGTTCGAGGGCGGGTCATCGATGTAGGCCCAGGGTTGCGACCCTAAGTTTTCGGCACCGGCTGGCTGTTTCTGCGCGCTGTTTTCAGCTTGCGGGCCCGCCAGACCCACCAGCCGACAAGGGCCGCTGCGGCAATTGCTGCGATTATGTAACGCAGATGGTTGTGGACCATTCCGCTCACAAATCCCAGAATCTCGGGCCCGTAGCGAATCACGATCAGTGATACCAGCGAGAAGCGCAGAAAACGGCCGGTGAAGATCGCGCCGAGAAACTTAGTGAAGCTCATCTCCCCAACGCCCGCGGAGAGAACAAAGAGCTTGAAGGGCGTCGGCGGTGGCAGCATTGATGGCACTACGATCGCCAAAATCCCGTGCCTCTCGAACGACATCCGAATTTTGTCAAATCGCCCGTGGCCCATTCGCTTGACGACTAGGACTTCACCGCCTTTGTAACCAATCAGGTAAATGGGAATGCTGCCAACCGCTGACCCAATGGCGGCCATTAGCGAATACAGCAGCAACCGATGCGGATCGGCGTAGGCGTAGCCTGCGACGATCGCGTCGAGGGGCATGCCGAGAAATGATGCATCCACCGCGGCGAAGCCCATCACGCCCCAGATGCCCAGCGGCTTCAACACTGCCACGATCGCCAGGGTCCACTTGTTGAGAAGATGTTTCACGCCAAAAGCAGTTGTCAATTGTTTGGTTGTCAGATCTCGGTAGCCGGGTGGTACTGAATCGATTCTACGTGAAGGGTAATTCACCACGAAGACACGGAGACCACAGGTGAACCCCTTGTTATGCTTCGTTCTCCGGGTGCGCCGCACATCTGCCGTCAGCCGCTTGAGTTGTCAGTTCTTTGCCGAATACATGTATTTCCCACGAATCACGATCT
>Ga0306922_10007236_pt1 | contig 10702 bp, 9 predicted proteins | sample sta12Cox44000082_FD_203758 | JGI IMG/M metagenome (GOLD analysis project Ga0306922, IMG submission 203758) | Lab enrichment of tropical soil microbial communities from Luquillo Experimental Forest, Puerto Rico - statoxic.12C.oxic.44.000.082 (v2)... | ecosystem: Environmental > Terrestrial > Soil...
GAATGCAAGCAGAATGCGGCGACGCAAGTAGGTGGCATCGTCGATGGTCTTCAGTCCCGGTGCATAGCTCGCCCATTCGTCGTGACCGAAATAGGCGTGCTGAGCACCGGTCGCGACGATCAGTCTGTCGAAAGCCACGCGGTGGTCCTCCGCAATGACCTCCTTTCGCTCGAGATCAATGCCCGAAACATTCGCCAGAATAACGCTGATATTGCGCTGTCTGCGCACGATCGCCCTGATTGGGGACGCGATGTCGGCAGGCGACAATGCGGCCGTCGCCACCTGATAGAGCAGCGGCTGAAACAGATGATAGTTGTGGCGATCGATCGGCGTGACCTTGAGATTGCTCCGGCTCAACGTTTTGGCGGCGGACAAGCCGCCAAAGCCAGCACCGATAATGACGACATGCGGAGACCCAGGCTCCAAATCGATGTTTTGCATGTTGTCTCTCCCGACGGACACGTTGTTCTAGCCGCTTTCGCCGGTGGGTGAGCGGTCACCATGCCCAATGTGCGATGACGCCCGATCGTCCGCCCGCAGCGGCAGCGCCGGCGATAAGATCGTCGACAATCCGATACGGCACATTTCGATGCCGGTGACGACGTTGGACGTGATCAACAAAGCGAGACTTTCCACCAAGTTGAACTCAGGCGTAGCCGCAGCCCCTGCTTCAACGGCCTCGGCCATCGTACCGCCGGTGGCGAGGCTTGAAAGAAAGGCTGCTGTCCCGACCGGCAAGCGGTGGACCTCGACCTCCATGAAAGGGCGCGCCACCAGGGCGGCCTCGGACGCCCACGGGGCAATCGGCGTGACCCTTCCCGGGTCGTTGTTCACCTTCCAGATCGATACAATCGGATAGCGAGATTCGATGACTGAAACCGACGGATGCAAGCGGACTTCGAGATCATCGAGCTCTTCCGAGAGGATACCCGCGAAGGCCGCAGGTTCGATCGGTGTAGCGTCCGCTGCATGATAGGCACGGCCCCTCGCGGCCTCGATGCGCGCAACGTCGCCGAGATATGGCACTGCATTAGCGGGAGCGAAGCCGTCGATGAAGTCCGGGAACGTCTCACCGTAAAACATCATGATCGGTGAAACCGAAGGATGCGTGGTCACATACGCATGGGCCATGGCCTGGAAAAACTCATTCCCGACGAGGCGGCTTACCACCGGAAAGCACTGGCCGAGCCTGCGGATCAGGCCTGTGATCACATTGTTCCGGTATACGGCCAAGCGGCGGTCCACCCGACCGCGGGCGACACCGCGAATCGACGCCGGGATTTGCTTTCCCGCATTCGGCAATGCCGAGGCAAAAGCCCCCTCAATTTCTGCGAACTGTTTCATTGCACTTCTCCCTCCGGGTGCGGAGCGTGCCAATATTGAGCCTCGGAATCATTGCGACTGTGAAATACCGATCACCAATCGACGCGATAGCCGGCTTCTATGCCCCCCGGCGCCATAGCACTTAGGCATCGAAATCAAAGCCATTTGGCATTTCAGTTTACGGGTAGGCGATGCGATCCTCGCCGCTGCCGAGGCCACAACTTCTTCGGCTAACGCATGGCAAAAGGAGACAGCAGTCATGACCACCGCCCCGCTCGATCGCACCCTCCGCTGCAGCTCGATCCTCGCAGGTCTGCTGATAGGCGCCGCGAGCCTCACGTCGACCGCGTTTGCCGGCGAATGCCCGGCGGACAAAATGAAAGCGGATGTCCGCCAGCCCGTGCAGTTGCCGGGCGCCGGCGTCACCGACACGACGCTCGGCGCAATCGATCTCGGCGCGGAACCGGCCAAGATCACCGATCGCCAGCTCCGATTCCGCAAGTTGACGATCCAGCCCGGCGGCGTCGTGCCGTGGCACAGCCACGCTGATCGACCGGCACTGATCTACATCGCTCAAGGCGAAATCGAAGAATACGCCAGCAACTGCAGCGTGCCGATCGTGCACAAGGCGGGCGACTTGCGTCGCGAAACCAGCGGCACGTCTCATTGGTGGAAAAACCTGAGCGACCACACCGTCATCCTGTACGTGGCCGACGTCCTCCACGACAAAGCTGATCACAACATGTGAGCTCGGCGCGGCTCGTTTGTTTGCTGTATTTGCTGAAGCAGCAAAATCACCCGCGAATTTTGATGGAGACCACCATGAACATCGCTTCCAGATTGACAATCGAGGTCAGCGCAATTGTGACGGTGCTGGCGCTGGTTGAGTGGGGATCGTGCTGGTACATCATCCGCTAGCAAGCTAACGCTAGCGCCCGCGCGCCCATGTGCGGAGAATCTACAATGTCGAACCAAATCGTCACATCGACTCCGCGCTCCTCGCGCCTCCTCCACCCCACTCCGGTGCGCATGATGCACTGGATCAATGCGCTCGCCATTTTCATCATGATCGGCAGCGGCTGGAAAATCTATAACGACGACGTGCTGCTCGGCTGGCTGCATTTTCCCGATGCGGTGGTGATCGGCAAATGGGCGCAGCATGGCCTGCAGTGGCATTTCTTCGGCATGTGGATCTTCGTGCTTAACGGGCTCGCTTATCTGACTTACGGCATCGTCACCGGGCGTTTCCGCCGCAAGCTGTTTCCAGTGTCGCTGCGCGAGATTTTGGCGACGGTGAACGACGCGCTGCACTTTCGCCTCGCCCACGACGACCTCACCCACTACAACGCCGTGCAGAAAATTCTCTATCTCGGCGTCATGGCGGTCGGCGTCCTGATCGTAATCTCGGGGCTCGCGCTCTGGAAGCCGGTGCAGTTCTCCGAGCTCGCCGCCCTGTTCGGCAGCTTCCAGACCATCCGCGTCGTGCACTTTCTCTGCATGACTGCGATCGTCGGCTTCCTGCTGGTGCATATTTCGCTGGCGCTGCTGGTGCCGCAAAGCCTCGTCGCCATGATCACCGGCGGCCCGGCGCTAGATAACGGCGCCGCGCCCGCGGTCGAACCCACACGCTGAAGCCAGGTAGCCATGGCCATACGCACTCGCACCCCTTCGCTGTTCCGGCCCGCCAAGGCCATCGACCAGAGCGTGCTGCACGACAACCGCGAGCTGGTCCAGGCCATCGACCGCCGCAACGTGCTGCGCGGCGCCGTCAGCCTCGGCGCCCTGTCGCTCCTCACCGGCTGCGACGTCACCGAAGCGGACTCGGTGCAGAAGGTGATGCGCACAGTGTCGGCGTGGAACGACCGCGTCCAGGCCATGATCTTCCGGCCCCACCACCTGGCGCCGAGCTACAGCGCTTCGCAGGTGGTCAAGCCACCGCGCTTCAATGCCCACTTCGACATCGAAGACGTCAAGCCGATCGACGGCGCGACCTGGAAACTCGAGCTTGCCGGGCGGATCGAGAACAAGACGCCGTGGACGGCGCAGCAGATCTATCAGCTGCCCGAGCAGGAGATCATCATCAGGCACATCTGCGTCGAGGGCTGGGACTATATCGGCCAATGGTCCGGGCCGAACCTGCGCGACTTCCTGCAGCGCGTCGGCGCCGACCTGACCGCGAAATACGTCTATTTCATCTGCAACGACGACTATACCGAGAGCATCGACATGGCGACGGCGCTGCACCCGCAGACCATTCTCGCCACCAAATATGCCGGCGAAGTCCTCGCCGACCCGTTCGGCTATCCGTTGCGGCTGCGCACTTCAACCAAGCTCGGCTACAAGAACGCCAAGTGGATCAAGGCGATCGAAGTGACCAACGATTTCCGCGAGACGTTCTGGAGCGCGCAAGGCTTCAATTGGTTCGCCGGCATTTAGCGCCGCACGTAAATCCGCCACTGCCCTTCGCGATTGTCCGCCAGCCGATATGCCGCGCTCGCCGCGAACGGATCGTTGCTCCACGCCTTGTCCTGCGGCACTACGACGACCACGTCGCAGCGGTATTTGTTCGCCATGTCGTCGATGTCCCGGGCCGTTCCCTCGCCTGCGAAGACGCGGATGAATTGTGCGTTGATCGCTTCGCGCTCCGCAGCCGACATTGGCGCCAGCGCGAGCGCCAGCTCTCGGCCGGCAAAGCACGAAGCGCGATCGGCGAACAGCGCCCACGACATGTTCTCAGGCCACGGCACAAGGTCTTCCAGGTAGAGCGGATTGTTGGCGACGCGGGCGCTTGGCGGCGCGTAGCGCCGCACCGCCTGCCAGAGCTGCGGCGCCTGCGCGAACGCGGCCGCGTCCGGCCGCAGCGTGCCTTCGATATTGCCGCGCACCATCTGCAGCGTGTCGGGTAGGCTCAAGACGAGGCCGCCGAGCGCGGTCGCGGCGATGAAGACATGCCGCGGCCACAAGCTCACGCCCGCCGCTGCGGCGGCGATCAGCACCAAGAGCGCAGGAACGACGGCGCGCAGCGCCAGATCGTTGTTGTCGCCCAGCGTGCTGGCGAGAAGCCACGACGCAACCAGGCCCGCTCCGGCGAGGCAGGTCAGCGCGGCAATGACGCGTCTTTCGAGGTTTGCTATCGTACTTCGCCACAGCGCGAACAACGCAAGCCCGCCCGCCACGAAGGCCGCGGGAAATTCGAGCGGCAGCAGAATGAGCCAATAGGCCGGCAGGTCGAGCAGACGGCGCAGCGCGTCGGGAAAGAATGCCCCGAGCACGGCGAATGGCTGCAACACGATCGGGGCTGCACCGCCGTGCGCCGCCACGGTGCCCGCCTGATGGCGCAAAAACGGCATGGCGAGACCGATGACCAGCACGGCGGCGACGGCCATGCCGGCGACGAAATGCGTGCGACGTCCGGGCGCGATGCCGGCGAGCAGCAGCGGCGCCGCCGCGAGCGCGGCGATGGCGAAGGTGACGCCGCCCACATAGGTCGAGCTTTCGAAGCCCGCGACCACGACCAGCACCAGCGCCACTAACGGCGTCACGCGCTGGCGCTGCGCATACTCGGCGATCAAGATCATCGCCAACACCACGCACGCCGCCGCCATCAGATGCTGCGGCGCCCAGGGCGCCTGAAATAGCCAGCCGGCAAAGCCGGTCGGCGGCGCCAAGAACGGCTCCAGCGTGTAGGAGCCGAAGACAACTTTGAGCACGGTGCGCAGCGACGCCGCGGCGGCGAGCGCAACGACGAAGATCGCGGCGCGGCTGCCTTTGCCGAGCCAGACCGCAAGCCCCATCGCAAGCGATAGCGACGCGAACGCCGTGAACCAGGTGAGCCCAACGTCGGCGTCCCAGCCGCTGACACGAAGCACCAGCGCCAGCGCTGCGGCGCTGTAGTGCCACAGATAATAGTACGCGACATGGTCGGGCACGCCGACGGCACCGAACGCCGGATCGATCGGCGGCAGGCCTTGCCGCGCCATCGCATCGATCATCGCGATCTTGACGTGGTCGGAGATCGGGTCGGCGAGCGCAACGCCTTGGGCGTAAATCTTCGGCATAATCGCCGCCGCCGGAAAAAGCGCGAGCAGCGCGGCGGCGGCAAAGGCCCACAGCGGGATCGGCGCGCCCTCGGCCTCGGCCGACGCTGGCTGTCTTAAGCTCGCGAGACTCGCGATCGCGCAGACGGCGCCGATCGCGATGACCAAAGCTTGAGAAAACCCGATCAGAGCAAACAGCGGCAGCGTCGCGGCGCTGTGCACCGCCCAGCCCATGACCGGCGCGGCGCCGCGCGCGAGCGGCCGCGGCAGCAGGTGACGGGACGCAGAAAATCCCAGCAGGCTCCAGAATGCGACCGCCAGCAGCGCGCAGAGGGCAGCATTGACTGGCGTCGCCATGGCAGGACCGGCCCGATCTCGCGCGCTTTTGAGCGGCGCAAATGTGCCCGCAGGCCGTGGAGGCGGTCAATGTCGACGGTTAACGCACTCTTAGCGGCGGGGGTCGGTCAGCAGCAGCGTCAGGCGCCCTGGCTCTTGTCGAGGAAGCCCGACCAATGATCGACAACCTGCCGCGCATCGCGCACGGCGTTGGCAAACGCGTCCTCTTTCTTATAGTGGATTTTCCATTGGCCGCTGTCATAAAGCTCGACCAGATGACCGAGCGCGCGGCGCGCAACGAAGAGCTGCCGTTCCGCATTCTTACGCTGGGCTTCCGCCGTCAGGGTCTTGGTCAAGGGGGCTTTTGCTGCCACAAGCTGCGATCCGGCAGTTTCGGCAAAAGTCGTAAAAATTAAATCAATCCTGGAAGGCAGAAATGGCTGCCGAGCGGTGGGTTATGTCTTTTGACACACAAATGGTGAGGAGCGACGCGTCAGCGTCGCGTCTCGAACCATCGTGCTCTGAGCAGTATCCTTCGAGACGCGCCCTTCAGGCGCTCCTCAGGATGAGGAGGCCAGCTCAAGCGGCTTCAATACGCCTGCTCGATGTAGATTGGATCGACCGAGCCGCGCCACGGCCCGCGGTATTTTTCCAATAATTCCTCGGCCGGCGTGACACCGCGGCTCAGCCGCTCCTCCAGCACGTCGAGATAACAAGTCTCGTCGCGGCCGCCGTCGTCGCGATGCTTGCGCCGCGTCAGACCGGCGCGCGCGAGCTTCAGCATCTGAGTCGCCAGCTCGAACACGGTCTGGCCGCGGATCTTTGCGGCGAGGCCAAGCTTGGGCACCTCGTCGCGCAGACGTTGCCGCTCCTCGGCATTCCAGCCTTTCGCCAGGTCCCAGGCCGCGTCGAGGCTCACATCGTCGTAAAGAGTACCGACCCAAAATGCCGGCAGCGCCAAGAGATTCGCCAGCGGACCGGAATCGGCGCCGCGCATTTCCAGATAGCGCTTGAGCCTCACCTCGGGGAAGATCGAGCTGATGTGGTTTGCCCAGTCGGAGATGGTGGCGCGCGCGCCGGGCATTGCCGGTAGCTTGCCGGCCAACAGATCGCGGAACGATTGGCCAGCGGCGTCGACATAGTCGTCGCTGCGCTTGACGAAATACATCGGCACGTCGAGCGCGTAATCGACCCAGCGCTCGAAGCCCATGCCGTCTTCGAATGCCCACGGCAGCACGCCGGCGCGCGCGTTGTCGGTGTCGCGCCAGATCTCCGAGCGGAACGACAGAAAGCCGTTCGGCTTGCCTTCGGTGAACGGCGAGTTGGCGAACAGCGCGGTCGCCACCGGTTGCAACGCGATCGACACGCGCAGCTTCTTGACCATGTCGGCTTCCGACGAGAAGTCGAGATTGGTTTGCACCGTGCAGGTGCGATACATCATGTCGAGGCCGAGCGTGCCGACCTTCGGCATATAGGCGGTCATGATCTTGTAGCGGCCCTTGGGCATTTTCGGCATGTCGGCGCGCGACCAGTCCGGCGTCATGCCAATGCCGACAAAGCCGATGCGCAGCGGCGCCGCGACTTCGCGCACTTGCGCCAGATGCGCCATCACCTCGCTGCGGGTCTGATGCACAGTCTCGACCTGGGCGCCCGACAGCTCGAACTGGCCGCCGGGCTCGAGCGAGATGGCGCCGCCGCCAGTAACGTCGGCCAAACCGATGATGTTCAAGCCTTCCATGATCGGCTGCCAGCCGAGCAGGTGCTGCATGCCCTCGAGCAGCGCGCGAATGCCGCGCGGACCTTCATACGGCACCGGGCGATGACTTTCGAGCATGAAGGCGAATTTCTCGTGCTCGGTGCCGATGCGGAATTGCGACTTCGGCTTGACGCCCTGCGCAATCCAATCGACGAGATCGTGGCGGCCATCGATGGGCGTCAGGTCGACTTGGTCACGCGCCATGCACTAACCCGGACAAAAAAGGTCGCGACCTTACACATGGTGCGCGGCAAAGCGCAATGCGGCATGCGCGCGGCTCATGCGACGGCTTTGCGGCCCTGCGGCGGGAAGCGGCGATAGAACGTGTCGCCCTTTTTCGCCATGTCGAGAAGGAGCTTGCAGGGGTTGAAGCGGTCGCCGTGATCCTTCGCGAGCTTGTTGCACAGCGCGACAAAAGCCTTGCTGCCCATGCCGTCGATGTAGGAGATGGTGCCGCCGGTGAACGGCGCAAAGCCGAAGCCGAGGATCGAGCCGACGTCGGCCTCGCGCATGTCAGTGACGACGCCCTCCTCGATGCAGCGCGCTGTCTCCAGCGCCTGCACGGCGATCAGCCGCGCTTTCAGCACGGCGACGTCGATCGTGTCCGGATCGAGCTTCTTCGGCTGCAGGTCGGCAAGGCCCGGCCACAGCCGCTTCGGCCCGCTTTGCGGATAGTCGTAAAAGCCCTTGCCGTTCTTGCGGCCGTAACGGCCGCGCTTCTCCACCATTTCCCCGAGCAGCGCCTTCTGCCGCGGCTCGATCGCCTTCGCGCCGAGATCGGCTTCGGTCGCTTTGAGGATTTTCCAGGCGAGATCGACAGCGACCTCGTCGTTGAGCGCAAGCGGCGCCACCGGCATGCCGGCCATGCGGCCGACGTTTTCGATCATGGCCGGCGGCACGCCGTCGGCCAGCATCAGATGGCCCTCGCGCAGATAGGTGCCGACCACGCGCGAGGTGTAGAAGCCACGCGAGTCGTTGACCACGATTGGCGTCTTGCGGATGGCGCGCACGTAATCGAGCGCGGCGGCAAGCGCAACGTCGCCGGTCTCCTTGCCGAGAATGATCTCGACCAGGCCCATGCGCTCGACCGGCGAGAAGAAATGAATGCCGACGAAGCGCGGCCGGTCCTTGAACGATTCGGCAAGCGAGGTGATCGGCAAGGTCGAAGTGTTGGAGCCGAAGATCGCGGCGTCGCCGATGACGTTCTGGGCGCGGGCGATGACTTCTTCCTTGACCTTGCGGTCTTCGAACACCGCTTCGATGACGAGATCGCAGTCCTTCAGCGCGACGAAATCGGCGGTCGGCGTGATGCGGGCCAGCACCGCGTCGCGCGCCTCGGGCGTGGCACGGCCGCGCGTGACTTGCTCGTTCATCAGCTTTTCGGAATGCGCCTTGCCCTTGGCCGCGGTCTCCGGATCGCGGTCGATCAAAACCACGTCAAGGCCGGCGAGCGCGCTCACATAGGCGATGCCGGCGCCCATGAAGCCGGCGCCAAGGACGCCGATCGTCTTAAACTTCTTCGCCGGCACCGCGGCGGGCCGGCGCGCGCCCTTGTTGATCTCCTGCATGGAGATGAACAGCGAGCGGATCATGGCGGCGGCTTCGGGCGAGCGCAGGATTTTCGCAAACCACCGCGACTCGACCCGCAGCGCCAGATCGAACGGCAGCTGCAGGCCCTCGTAGACCACCTGCAGGATCGCGCGCCCCGCCGGATAATTGTCATGGGTTTCGCGACGATAGAGCGCGTTCGCCGGCGTGAACACCATCATGCCGGCCTTGGAATAGACCGGGCCGCCGGGCAGCTTGAAATTCTCGATGTCCCACGGCGCCTTGGCGGTGCCGCTCGTTGCGATCCACGCCTTCGCCGTCTTGATCAGGTCGGCGGCCGGCACGACCTCGTCGACAAGCTTCATGGTCTTGGCGCGATTGGCCGCGACCTGCTCGCCCTTGAGCAGGAACTGCAGCGCATCGGCCTGCGGCATGATGCGCGCCACGCGCTGGGTGCCGCCAGCGCCGGGGAACAACCCGACTTTGATCTCCGGCAAGCCGACGCGCGCATTCTCGGCGGCGACGCGATGGTGGCAGGCGAGTGTCAGCTCGAAGCCGCCGCCGACCGCGATGCCGGCAATCGCCGCGACCCAGGGCTTGCCGCAGGTCTCGATGCGCCGATAGAGCACGGAAGTCTTGCGGCTTTGCTCGAACACGTGCTCGTTCGCCGCAGTCTCGCCCTTCGACGCCATCAGCTCCGCATAGGCGCGGCTCATGCTTTCCAGCATGGTCAGATCGGCGCCGGCGCAGAAGTTCTCCTTGCCCGAGGCAATGACCACGCCCTTGATGGCGGCGTCGGCGGCGACCTGCTCGACGATGGCGGTCAGCTCTTCCAAAACCGCGGCGTCGATGACGTTCATCGAGCGCCCCCGCGAATTCCACGTGATCAGCGCCAGACCGTCGCCGTCGACCTCGACCGTGAAGTGCTGAAAGCTCATTTGTAGGGCTCGCCGTTCTTATGGGTGTAGCGCATGCCGGCGTCGTCGCGCACGGCAAGGAGATCGACGTCGGGATAGGACGCCGTCTCGTGCTTGGAGCGCGTGCCGATCTCCAGATAGACCGCGTCTCGGTTCGAGCGATTGACCAGCTGATGGCCGTTCGGCGTGTTGGCCTTAAAGCCCGCGGCATCGCCCGGCTTCAGCACGATCTCGCCCTCGTCCTCGACCAGCACCACCTCGCCCTCGAGGACGTAGACAAGCTCGTCCTCCCTTGCGTGCCAATGCCGTAGCGCCGACGCGGCGCCGGGTTTCAACGTGGTGAGATTGACGCCGAACTGGTCGAGGCCGATGGCGTTGCCGAGGCGCTTGCGGATACGGCCCTGGACCGCCTTGTCGAACGGCGGCGGATACCCGGTAAAGGTGTCGGTTGCGAGCTTCGAGATGTCGATCTTCGGCATGGGCTCACTCGGTGATGGGTGCGCCGGACTTGCGATAGAAGCGACGGCCGCTTTCGTCGCGCTCGAGCACGAAATCGACATCGGGATAGTGCACACGTTCGCTCTTGGCGCGGGTGCCGACTTCGAAATAAACCGCATCAAAATCGGTGCGATTGATCAAGCAATGGGCGATGCCGCTGCCGGCCTTGAAGCCGGCCGCATCGCCGGGCTTAAGCACGGTCTCGCCGTCGTTCTCGTGCAGCACCGGCTCGCCCTCGAGCATGTAGATGAACTCGTCTTCGTTCTGGTGGGCATGTCGCAGCGCCG
>Ga0306922_10007239_pt1 | contig 10699 bp, 8 predicted proteins | sample sta12Cox44000082_FD_203758 | JGI IMG/M metagenome (GOLD analysis project Ga0306922, IMG submission 203758) | Lab enrichment of tropical soil microbial communities from Luquillo Experimental Forest, Puerto Rico - statoxic.12C.oxic.44.000.082 (v2)... | ecosystem: Environmental > Terrestrial > Soil...
GGTGACGCCGAGCGAACGCACGGTGTTCTCGATCGAGATGCCGGTCGGCGTGCCGCTGCGGTTCGCTGCGCTCGAGGGCAGATATTGCTGGCCGGTGGCCGACGCGTAGCCGTTCTGCATCACGATTAGAACGCCGTCGCCCTTGTTGAACATGTTGGAGGCGACGCCGGTGATCAGCCCGTTGTGCCAGAAGCCGCCGTCGCCCATCACCGCGATCGGACGCTTCGCCATGTTCGGGCCGACGGCGGCGGCGCTGGCGAGCGACATGCCGTAGCCGAGGATGGAATTGCCGAGCGAGAACGGCGCAAAGGTCGCGAATGAGTGGCAGCCGATATCGGCCGAGATATGGGTCGGGCCGATCTCGCGCTGAACGAGCTTGATCGCGGCGAACACCGGCCGCTCCGGACAGCCGGTGCAGAAATTGGGCGGCCGCGGAGGGATATCGCCGACGGCTGCGGTCACGCTCGGCTTATGGGCGAGAAATTTTTCCGCACGCGCGGCGATCCCGCCGACATTGATACCGGCCGGCCGCGCCTTGCCGAGGAATGCGGCGAGACCGCGAATCAGCGCCTCGGAATTGAAGTCGCCGCTGCGCGGCAGGGAGTCCTTGCCGTGCACGCGGGTATTGATATCGGCGTCGCGCAGGATGACGTTGATCTGCTGCTCGACGTAATCCGGCGAGCCTTCCTCGACCACCAGCACGGCGCGCTTGCCGGCGCAGAAATCCTTCACCTCTTCAGGCACCAGCGGATAGGCGACATTGAGCACGTAGATCGGGATTCGCGAGGCGCCGTAGAGGTCGGCAAGATCGAAGCGATTGAGTGCCCGCAGCACGCCGTTGGTCAGCCCGCCGAGCACGACGATGCCGATCTCGCCGGTCTCGCCGGCGATGAGTTCGTTGAGCTTCTGCTCGCGGATGAATTTCTGCGCCGCCGGCAGGCGCTGTTCGACCTTTAGCCGCTCTTGGTCGAAGATGACCGGCGGATGGGCAAGCCGGCCATACTCGAACTTCGGCGGGCCGGCAAGCCGATGCTGGCCGCAATAGGCGCCTCGCTTGTTGGTCTTGGCGGTGAATTCGCCGGTGACGTGGCAGGCGCGCACCCGCAGATCGAGCATCACCGGCGCGTGGCTCGCTTCCGAAAGCTCGAAGCCCTTCTCCACCATGTGCACGATGGTCGGCAGATCGGGCCGCGGATCAAGCAGCCAGATCGAGGATTTCATCGCATAGGCATAAGAGCGCTCCTGGATCACGCTCGCGCCCTCGCCGTAGTCCTCGCCGAGCACAATCAGGGCGCCGCCGATCACGCCGGGCGACGCGAGGTTCGACAGCGCGTCGGCGGCCACATTGGTGCCGACGATGGACTTCCAGGTCACCGCGCCGCGCAGCGGATAATTGATCGAGGCGCCGAGCATGGCCGCCGCGGCGGCCTCGTTGGTGCAGGTCTCGACGTGGACGCCGAGGTCGGCGAGCAGATCCTCGGCGTCGACCATGACGTCGAGCAGGTGCGAAACCGGCGCGCCCTGGTAGCCGCCCACATAGCTTACACCCGACTGGAGCAGTGCCTTGGTGACGGCCAGAATGCCTTCGCCGCGAAACGTCTCGCCGTCGCCGAGGCGGAGCGCATCCACTTCCTTCTTGAACGAGCGTTCCATCTGCCTTGCATCCGGGACGAGCGTCTGCAAGTCAAGATATATCCGGTCTCTCCGGATCGTCTAATATAGGCCACCGGGTGGCGGCAGGGACCTCATGGACGGCCAAGGACAAATCGTCATCAAGGGGGTGAACCACACCTACCGCCCGACGCGCGGGCGTGCCGTACTTGCCCTGTCCGACGTCTCGCTGCAGGTCCGGCCGCGGGAATTTCTGGCGCTGCTCGGACCGTCGGGTTGCGGCAAATCCACGCTGCTTTATCTCGTCGGCGGGTTTCTGCCCACCGAAGCCGGCCACATCCTGGTCGAGGGCAAGCCGGTGGCGGCACCTGGTCCCGACCGAGGCATCGTGTTTCAGCACTTCGCGCTGTTTCCCTGGAAGACCGTGCGCGGCAATATTCTCTACGGCCTGGAGCGCCAGGGCCTGCCGCGCGCCGAGCGCGAGAAGCGGGCGCAGTCGTTTATCAATCTGGTCGGGCTGCGCGGCTTCGAAGAGAGTTATCCGTCGCAGCTTTCCGGCGGCATGAAGCAGCGCACCGCGATTGCCCGCACGCTCGCCTTCGATCCGAGCATTCTGTTGATGGACGAGCCGTTCGGCGCGCTCGACGCCCAGACCCGCTCGCTGATGCAGACCGAGTTGCTCGGCATCTGGCAGCGCACGCCGAAGACCGTGATCTTCGTCACCCACGACGTGCAGGAGGCCGTCTATCTCGCCGAGCGCGTGGCGGTGATGTCGGCGCGGCCGGGCCAGATCAAGGCGATTGTCGAGACCAAATTCGGCCAGCGCGATCCGAGCATCCTGCGCAGCAAGGAATTCGTCGAGAAGGCCGACCAGATCTGGAATCTGGTGCGCGATGAAGCCATCAAGGCTCAGGAGCAGCACGCGTGATGCGAACCACCGCCCGGTATCTACCGCTGCTGCTACTGGCGATCGGCTGGGAGCTCGCCGCGCGGCTCAACATCGTCTCATCGCTGGCGCTACCGCCGCTCACTCATGTGGCGACCGCGTGGGTTGATCTGATCCGCGACGGTGAATTGATCGACAACGGCGAGGCTTCGCTCTATCGCGCGGCGATGGGGCTGCTTCTTTCCATCGTGGTCGGCGGCAGTCTCGGCATGGCGATGGCGCGCTGGCGCATGCTCGACGTCTTCATCAATCCGCTGGTGGAGCTATTCTATCCGCTGCCGAAATCGGCGCTGATCCCGGTGACCGTGATCTGGCTTGGCTTCGGCGACGGCTCGAAAATCCTGCTGATCTTCCTTGCCTGCATGATCCCGGTCACCATCGGCGCCTATAACGGCGCCCGCGGCAGTGATCACGCGCTGATCTGGTCGGCGCGCAGCATGGGCGCGAGTCCGCTGCGCATGATGTGGGACGTCATCATGCCCAGTGCGCTGCCGGAACTGCTCAATGGCATCCGCACGGCGCTGGCTTTGTCGTTCATCCTGCTGGTGAGCTCCGAGCTGATCGTGTCGCAGAAGGGTTTCGGCTACCTGATCGGCTATCTCGGCTCGACCGGCTCCTACGAAGGCATGTACGCGGTGGTGCTCACCGTCGCCTTGCTCGGCTTTGCCGCCGATCGGCTTTATCAACTCCTCATGCAATGGTTGCTCCGATGGCGCGAGTAGAAGACCAGACCCAGGCCGGGCTTGCCGCCGAACCCGGCGATCTCGCACGCGAGCCGGCAATTGGGCTCGATGCGGTGTTCCGGTTTGGCGCCGGGCTGTTTTCGATCCTGGTGATGTTGATCGCCTGGGAGCTGTTCGCGCGCAGCGGTAAGGTGACCATGTTCATGCTGCCGCCGTTCTCCGCCGTCGTGGCGCGCATCTATACCGACGCGATTGGCGGCGATCTGTGGATCAATCTCGGGCTCACGCTCTACCGCGCCATGACCGGCTTCTGCATCGCCACCGTCGGCGGCATCACGCTCGGCGCGCTGATGTCGCGGGTGCGGATCGTGCACTGGTTCTTCGACCCGATCATCTCGGTCGGCTTTCCGATGCCGAAGATCGCGTTCCTGCCGGTCATCATGCTGTGGCTCGGCCTCTATGACGTGTCGAAAATCTCCATTGTGGTGTTCGACGCCATTTTCCCGGTGGTGACGGCGACGCTCGCCGGCATCGCTGGTGTGGAGAAGGAGCTTATTTGGTCGGCGCGCAATATGGGTGCCAACGAGCGCGAATTGATGTGGCAGATCGTGCTGCCGGCGGCCCTGCCGCAAATCCTGACCGGCCTGCAAGTGGCGCTGCCGATTTCACTCATCGTCGCCATCATTGCCGAAATGGCGATGGGCGGTTACGGCCTGGGCGGCGCGATGATGACGTCCTCACGCTTCGCCGACTCCCGCGGCGTGTTCGCCGGCATCGTCGAGATCGCCATCGTCGGCTATGTGCTGATCCAGGCCATGGCGATCGTTCGCCGCCGTCTCCTGGTGTGGCACCAGGAGACCGCAGAGCGCTGACGCTTACATGGCCCGTTTTGGCGCATCGCTGCGGCAAGCCAGAGCCTTGCGCCGGATTGGCCTTTGCCCCCACTATTGTCCCAGCCGGGCCGATGACGCGAAAAAATGCCCGCAATGCGGGGATTATGGGAGGACATCATGCGTGCAAAGATCGGACTGTTGAGCCTCGCGCTCATTGCGCTCGGCGCCGGCCAGGCCGCCGCGGAGCCGGTGAAAATCAGGGTCGCCTGGGTGGCGCCGGTCGCCAACTGGATATCGATCTGGCTCGACAAGAAAGACCTCGCCAAGCATTTCGGCCAGTCCTACGTGATGGAGCCGGTGCACTTTGCCGGCACGCCGCCAATGGTGACCGCGATCGCTAACAACGAGGTGGAAATCGGCGACCTCGCCTATTCGACCCTGCCGATCGCGATCAAGAACGCCGGCATGGATGATATCCGCATCATCGGCGACGACTTCCAGGACGGCGTCGGCGATCAATGGACCATCCGCTACACCGTGCTCAAGGACGGTCCGATCAAGAAGATCGAGGACCTTAAAGGCAAGGTGCTAGCCACCAACGCCGAAGGCAGCGCCGTCGACGTCGCCATGAAGGCGATGCTGCACAAGCAGGGGCTCGAGAGCAAACGCGACTACACCGTCATAGAGGCGCCGTTCCCGGCCATGAAGGCGATGCTCGCCGAGCACAAGGCGGATTTGATTCCGGGCATCTTGCCGTTCGCGCTCGATCCGGAAATGCAGAAGATGGGCACCGCGCTGTTCACCGCCAAAGACGCCATCGGTGTCTCGGAATTCGTCAGCTTCCAGGCGCGCAAGCCGTTCATCGACAAGAACCGCGCCGCCATCGTCGATTGGCTGGAAGACTCGATGCGCATCCTGCACTGGTATCTGGACCCGAAGAACCACGACGAAGCAGTGCAGATTGCGGCGCGCCTCGTCAAAGCGCCGCCCGAGCGCTTCGGCTGGGTTTTCACCAAGACCGACCAATATCGCGATCCAAACATGATGCCTGACCTCGCGGCGCTGCAGCGCAATGTCGACCTGACCAAGGAGCTTGGGCTCGCCAGCGCGAGCTTCGACGTCAAAGCCTATTCCGACCTCACCATGGTGCAGGAAGCGGCCAAGCGGCTGAAGTAATCACGATCGAAGAATCTCGCTGAGAGGAAAAAAGACGATGAATGCGAAGCGACACGTATTGGCCGGCCTGTGCGTCATTGCTCTTGCCGGAGCGGCACAGGCCGAACCGCTAAAAATCCGCGGCTCCTGGGTGGCGCCGGTTTCCAACTGGGGGTCGATCTGGCTGGAAAAGAAGGACCTCGCCACGCATTTCGGCCAGTCCTACGTGTTCGAGAGCAGCCGCTATGCCGGCACGCCGCCGATGATCACGGCGATGGCGAACAACGAGCTCGAGATCGGCGACCTCGCCTATTCGACCTTGCCGATCGCCATCGAGAACGCCGGCATGGACGACATCCGTGTCGTCGCCGACGAATTTCAGGACGGCTTCCCCGGCTATCGCGTCGACGACTATCAGGTGCTCGCCGACGGCCCGATCCAAAAAGTCGAGGATCTCAAGGGCAAGGTGATCGCCACCAATGCCATGGGCAGCGGCGTCGACGTGGCGTTGCGCGCCATGCTGCGCAAGCACGGACTGGAGGCGAACCGCGACTACACGGTGGTCGAGGCGCCGTTCCCCGGCATGCGGGCGATGCTGGCGGAAAAGAAGGTCGACCTCATTCCGACCGTACTGCCGTTCGCGCTCGATCCGGAGCTGAAGAAGATCGCACGGCCACTGTTCAACCTCACCGACGCTATCGGCGTCTCGCAATTCGCCATGTGGGCGATGCGCAAGCCGTTCATCGACAAGAACCACGCCGCCATCGTCGATTTCATGGAAGACACCATGCGCATCGAGCGCTGGTATCTCGACCGGAAGAACCACGACGCGGTCGCCGCGATCGCCTCGCGGATCACCAAACAGCCGCCGGAACGCTTCGGCTGGCTGTTCACCAAAGCCGACTACTACCGCGCGCCCGATATGCGGCCCGATCTCGTCGCCCTGCAGAAGAACGTCGACATGACGAAGGATCTGGGCTTTGTCAAGAAAAGCTTCGACGTCAAATCGCATTCCGATTTGAGCTTGGTCGAGGAGGCGGCGAAACGGCAGAAGTAACGCCGCGGCATTCTTCACTGCGGCTGCAGGTCGAACTCGCTGGCGAGCTGGTGCCAGCGCTGCTGCTCGGCGCGGATAAAGCCAGCCGTGTCTTCGACGCTGCGCGGATAGGCCAGCTCCATGGTGAAGCCGGCGAGGCGTTCGGCGACACCGTGGTCCTTTAGAAAGATCGCCGTCGCCGCATTGACGCGCTGAACGATGTCCACAGGGGTGCGGGCTGGTGCGACGACCGCGAACCAGCCATCGAAGGCAAAACCGGGCAGCGTCTCGCCGATTGTCGGCACGTCGTCGAGGCCGCTGACGCGCTTCGCCGAGGTGACGGCGATCCGGCGCAGCTTGCCTGACCTGACGAAGGTGTCGGACGCAGGAACCGAGCTGATCAAGAGCTGCGTCCGCCCCTCGGCCGTGTCCGCCAGCAGCTGCGGCGTGGAGCGATACGGTATCTCCACCATGCCGAGATCAGCGCGCTTGTTCAAAACCTTGCCGATGACGACGCCGTAGCCGCTGGTGGCGTCGATGCCGTATGACAGCTTGCCGGGATTGGCCTTGCCGTAGGCGATCAGGTCGGCCAGCGTTTTCACCGGCAGATCGGGATTGACCGCGACGACAAACGGCCCGGTATCCGTCAGCAGCGCGACCGGCGTGAAATCCTTGGTCGGATCGTAGGGCAGCGACTTGAACAACACCGTGTTCGAGGTCAACCCCGATGCGTTGGCGCAAAGGAACGTATAGCCGTCGGGCGCGGCGCGGGCCGCCGCCTGGGCGCCGGTTATGCCCGAAGCGCCCGGAACGTTCTCGACGAACATCTGTTGGCCGAGCGCTTGCGACATGCGGTCGGCGTACAGGCGCGCCAGAATGTCGCTGGCGAGCCCCGGGCCGTTCGGTACGATCAGCTTAATCGGCCGCGATGGCCAAGTCTGCGCGTAGGCTGCGGTCGAAAGTAGCGCCAGCGTAGCGCAAAGAAATCTCCGGCGATCAAACACGGCGACCTCCCGTCACCGAATTTAGTGCATCGACTTGCCGCCGTCGACATTGATGGTCTGGCCGGTCATGAAGTCGCTGGCCGGCGACGATAGAAACATCACGGCGCCGACCAGATCGGCCGGCACCTGCACCCGCTCGATAGCGCGGCCGGCGACGCGTGAGGCGAGGTAGTTGCCGGACGACGACGCGACCTGCGTCTCGCTTTGAGTCATGCCCGGCGTGAGCGCATTGACCGTGATGCCGAATTCGCCGACCTCGCGGGCGAGCGCGCGGGTGAAGCCGATGACGCCGGCTTTCGACGTGGTGTAGTGCAGCCGGTTCGGTGCGCCCTCCCATACCCGCGACGAGGAGACGTTGACGATCTTGCCGCGGCCTTGCGTTTTCATCGCGGGAAACGCGGCGCGGCAACACAAAAACATGCCGCGCAGGTTGACGGCCATCACGCGATCCCACTCTTCAACCGGGATTTCCAGCCACGACCGCCGCGGCAATACGCTCATCAGCGAAGCATTGTTGATCAGTACGTCGAGCTTGCCAAAACGAGTGAGCGTCGCCTGCACCATGGCCTCAGTCGCATGCTCGCTCGCGATATCGACGCCGAGCCCAAGCGCTTCGAAGCCGGCCTGGCGCAATGCCGCGGCGACGTTCTCGGCCGCCTGGGCGTCGATATCGGCGGTGACAACCTTGGCGCCGACCTTGGCGAACTCTTCGGCATAGACCTTGCCGATGCCCTTGCCGCCGCCGGTGATGACGACGCTCACCCCGGAAAAGTCGAATCGCTCGCTGAAGGCCATGGCTGTCACCCTGGTTGCCGGCACCGTACGCCGCAACGAAGGCTTGATCGGACGCGCCGCGAAGGGTAACGGACGCACCATAGAACAATGAACGCCATCGATCTCGAAGTCATCTACCAGTCGACGCTGCAGATTGCGCGCGAGCTCACGCTCAACATGCTGCGCACCGGCTATTCGACCATCATCAAGGAAAGCCAGGATTTCACCTTCGCGATTTTCGACGGCCAGGGCCGCATGGTGGCCCAGGGCATTCCGCAGCCGCTGCATATAGGGCCGCTCGCCGCCCAGGTCGGCGAAATCCGCCGCCGCTTTGCCGATGCCGCGCCCGGCGACGCCTTCATCGTCAATCATCCCTACCAGGCGTGCCAGAACCACGCGACCGATATCACCATCATCACGCCGATGTTCGAAGGCGACCGCATCATCGGCTATATCGGCAACACCGCACACAAGCCCGATCTTGGCGGCAAGGTGCCGGGCACCAATGCGGGCGACGCCACCGATCTGTTTCAGGAAGGCTTGCTCATCCCACCGCTGCGGATTTTGCGCCGCGGCGTGTTGGTTACCGATTTCGAGCGCGTGATCTGCGCCAACACGCGCACGCCGGAGGTCACCTGGGGTGATATCACGGCACAGGTGAACACGAACACCTATGGGCTGACGCGGTTCGCGGAGTTGTTCGGAAAATACGGCACCGACAAGGTGCTCGGCTGCTGGCAAAGCTGGATGGACATTTGCGAGACTGCGCTGCGCAAGGAGATCGCGAAAGTGCCCGACGGGCTGTACGGCCCGGAAACCGACTACCTCGACGACGATGGCATCGATCTCAACAAATCCTACCGCATCTCCGCCTCGCTCGAAGTCAAAGGCGACACGCTGCGCTTCATCCTCGACAGCGACGCCCAGGCGCGCGGGCCGATCAATCTGCGGCCGTGCGTATCAAAGAACTTCATCCAGTGCCTGGTCAAGATGGTGTTCATCCCGAGCCTGCCGGTGAACGACGGGCTGTCGCGGCCGGTCCAGGTCAGCTATCCGCCGGAAGGCTCGCTGCTCAATCCACGCTATCCGGCGCCGGTGAACATGTACGTGCGGCCGAGTCAGGTCACGACCTCGGTGGTAATCCGGGCGCTGGCGCGCGCCGTGCCCGGCCGGGTGCCGGCGCCAGGCAGCGCTGCCGGCGGCTCGATCTCTAGCGCCGGCCGCCATCCGCAGACCGGCCGCTGGTATTCGCAATACGAGATTCTGAGCGGCGGCACCGGCGCGCGGCCCAACGCCGACGGCGTCAGCGCCATGGATGAGCTCGTCGTCAATGTCATGAACACGCCGGTCGAGGCGGTCGAGACCGAATTTCCGGTGCGGGTCGAGCGTTACGAACTGGCGCAGGATTCCGGCGGGCCGGGCACCTATCGGGGCGGCCTTGGCGTGCGCCGGCAATGGCGTGTCCTCGGCGACGAATCGGTCATCAATCTGCGCACCGACCGCTTCAAATATTCCTCGCCGGGGATTTTCGGCGCCAAGCCGGCACACCCGTCGGCGGCGTCGCTGGCATCGGCAACGGGCGACCCGCGCCCACTGACCTCGAAAGTCGCCGGGCTGCGGCTAAAGAAAGACGACGTGCTCTCCATGGAATTCGCCGGCGGCGGCGGTTGGGGCGATCCGCACGAGCGCGCGCCTGAGCGCGTGCGCGACGACGTGCTGCGCGGCTATGTTTCGCGCGAGGCGGCGCGTAACGATTACGGCGTGGCGCTTAACAACGATCTCAGCCTCGACGCCGACGCCACTGCGAAGCTGCGCGCGAAGGCTGATTCATGAGATTGCGGATCGGCATCGACGTCGGCGGCACCTTCACCGACGTCACCGCCTTCGATGAGGACGCGGCAGCGCTGGTCGAGGTGCGTAAATATAATTCCATTCCGGCACAGCCGGCCACGGTGATGGACGACATTACCCGCGACCTCGCCGCAAATTTCGGCGCCGACGCGGTGTCGCTGATCTTGCACGGATCGACCGCGGCGCTCAACACCATGCTCGAAGGCAAGGGCGCGCGTGTCGGGCTTATCACGACCCGCGGCTTTCGCGACGTCTACGAGATCGGCCGGCAATGGCGTGGCGACGAGGTGTTCAACATTTTCGCGCCGGCCCCGAAAATGCTGCTGACCCGCGACCGCATCCACGACGTGCGCGAGCGCCTCGATTTTGCCGGTAATGTGATCGAGCCGCTCAACGCCGACGACGTTGCGGCGGCGACATGCGCGCTGATTGCGCAAGGCGTCGAAGCCGTCGCGGTGTGCTTTCTGTTCGCCTACGCAAATCCGGCGCACGAAGTGGCCGCGGCCAAGATCATCCGAGAGATCGCGCCAAACCTCTATGTGTCGCTATCGCATCGGGTCAATCCGGAATGGCGCGAGTACGAGCGCACTGCTTCGACCGTCGCCAACGCCTATATCGGTCCGTCGGTATCGCGCTATCTGCGTGAGCTGGAGGTGCTGTCGCTGCAACGCTTTCCGCGCTCGCGCGCGCTGATGATGAAGTCCGACGGCGGCGCCGCCAGCGCCCGCATGCTGGCGGCGACGCCGATCGAGACCGTGATGTCGGGGCCGGTCGCCGGCGTTATCGGCGGCCGCTACCTCGGCGAC
>Ga0306922_10007242_pt1 | contig 10698 bp, 10 predicted proteins | sample sta12Cox44000082_FD_203758 | JGI IMG/M metagenome (GOLD analysis project Ga0306922, IMG submission 203758) | Lab enrichment of tropical soil microbial communities from Luquillo Experimental Forest, Puerto Rico - statoxic.12C.oxic.44.000.082 (v2)... | ecosystem: Environmental > Terrestrial >...
CCTCCCCCTCGCCGACGCGAAGGAGAAGTTCCAGCGCGACTACATCAACGAGGTGCTGACGCTCAACAACGGCAACCGGACCAAGACCGCCCGCGATCTGGGGGTCGATCCCCGGACGATCTTCCGCCACCTCGAGAAGGGGGAAGGCGGGCTCGACGATCTCGTGCCGGGCAACGGCAACGGCAACGGACACGGCGACGCTTGATCCGCCTCCCCGCCTCCGCCGCTCGCATAGCCGCGATGCTCGTCTGCGTCACCGCGGCGCTCCCCGCCTGCGTCATCCCGCTCGGGCCCGACTTCTCGGACCCGCCCGCTCCTCCGAGCGTTCCCCCCTACATCGTCAGCGGCGTCCCCGACCAGGGCTCGCTGGTCGCGGGGACGACCAGCTTCCAGGTCTGGGTCACCGATCTCACCCCCCCGGGTCCCCTGACCGTCCGCTGGTACGCGGACTTCCCCCCGCTGCAGGGGGACACGCGCGCGATGGGGGCGGACATCGGCATCATCCGCCCCGGCGCGGACGGCACGATCCAGAATTTCCTGCTCCAGGCCACCCTGGGGTGCGTCCCCGACAACCTGGTGCCCGACATCGATCAACACACGGTGACGGTCGTGATCTCGGATTCGATGCTGCCGGGCGCCGCCGCCCCGACGACGCCCTTCGACGGAACCCACGAGGTGACCGCCACCTGGACGGTGCTGCTGCCATGCCGAACGTCGACCGGACCATGAACCGGCCGCTCCACGCCGCCTCGGTCGCTGTCCTGGTCGCCGCGCCGCTCGCGCTCGCCTGCGGCGCTTCGAACCCTCCGACCGCCGACGCGACCTGCGGCACGACGTGCGCGGGCATCTGCGTGGCCGGAACCTGCGTCCCCTTCGTCGCCTCGGTCCCCTCCACCTGGATGGTGGAGATCACACCGCCGCCCGGCTCCACTGCCGCGCTGACGGAGAAGCCGCTCTCGTCCGGCACGACGCCGATCACCGCCGCCGCCGCGGTGACCGTGCCGGTGAGCGTCGACTACGCCACCGGCGTCGCCCCGCCGACGAACGCCGACCTGGTCTTGACCGTTCCGGCGGTGATCCCCGGCCGGCCGGATCGGACGTTCCTCGCCGCCGCCGTCCCCGGGGCCACGTCTTCTGTGTCGGGCGTCCCGAGCACCGACCTCGGACGGAACGCGACGGTCACCATCGCCCCGCTTCCGCCCAGCGACGCCACGACGCCACCCCGCACGTTCCCGGTCACGCTCCCGGCCACGCTCGACCCGACGATGCCGCTCTCGGTCGCGGTCGCGAACACCGATCGCGCCATCGTCGGCGTCCTCTTGGAGGCAGACAGCCAGCCCCCGGCCAACCCGTTCGCCGCGCGGGCGTTCATCGCCGGCACCGCGACCCCCGTGAGCAACCAGGCGGCCGTGAGCACCGCAGGGACTGTGTCGATGGTCGTCCCTGCGGCGGCGGCGGCGATGCCGCTCGCGGTGGAGATCGTCGCCACCGGCGGAGCCGACCCCACGTTCGTCTCCAGCATCATCACCTTTCCGACCGGCAGCACCGCCTACAGCCTCGGCACGATCCTCCTCCCGCCCTACACGAGCCCGAACCAGTTCGCGCTCGCGGTCGGGGACGAAGCCCAGACGCCGCTCGCCGGCGCGTTCGTGACGGCGACGACGATGCTCAGCCACGCGGCCGATGGGTCGGGGAGCAGCTTCACGCGCAGCGCGGTGACCAGCGACACGGGCGTCGCGTCGCTGTCGCTGTTGCCGGGGACGGCCTCCACGAACCTGAGCTACGAGATCGCGGTCATGCCGCCGGCGGGCTCGGCGCTCGGCAGCACCTGCCGGGCTGCCCAGGCCGTAGGGACCGGCGGCACCCCGACCGCGGCGCTCCCGCTCGATCCTGCGATCCAGCTCCCCCACCGGCGTATCCTGCTCGGAACGGTGCGCCTCGCGGGCGGCGCAGGCGTCCCCGGCGTCGTGGTCTCCGCCACGCCGGGGCCCGGGCCGCTCGCGGGCTGCACGCGGACGCGCGCCGCGCCGGGGATGGTGACGACCGACGCCGACGGGCGCTACGCGCTACCCCTCGATCCCGGCAGCTACCAGCTCGACTATGACCCCCCGGCCGATTCCCCCTCCGCGCGCGCCACGAACCCGAACGGCGCGGTCACGGTGACGGCTGCCGCCGACCCGGCGGGCGGCGACGTGACCCTCCCCACGGCGGGGCTGGTCCAGGGCCAGGTCAACAGCCCGGAAACCGCCACGCCCCTCACCGGCGCGACGGTTCGCGTCTACGAGCCGCAGTGCAGCGCCGGCAACTGCACGGCGCCTCTCTTGAGGGGGCAGTCCCAAACCGACACGAGCGGGCGGTTCCGCATCGTCGTCGCCAGCCCCTAGCCGCGGGTTCGACTATCATGTCTTGTAGCTCGCCGATGATCCTCTCCCAGACGAAGGCTGCGCTCGGAATCGCGCTGGCGCTCGCCTGCGCGCTCGCGATCGGCTGCGGCCGCACCGAGCTCGATCTCGGTGATGACGGCGGGCCCGGCTCCGGGGCGGCGGGGACCTCGGGCGCGGCCGGCGGCGCGGGCAGCGGAGGCGCGGGCGGCCTCGGCGGGGCCAGCGCGGGCCGCGGCGGAGGCGCGGGCGTCGGAACGGCAGGGATCGGGGGCGGCGGGAGCGCCGGAACTGGCCGCGGCGGCAGCGCCGCCGGCGTAGGCGGCCGGGGCGGTGCGCCCCTGGGCGGCACCGGAGGCAGCGCGGCCGGGGGCCGCGGCGGCGCTTCGGGCGTAACCGGCGTGGGGGGCGTCGGCGGCGGCACCGCGGGCCGCGGCGTCGGAGGGCGGAGCGCGGGGGGCGCGGGCGGCCGCGCCGGTGGCGGGGGCGCAGCCGGCAGCACCGGACTGGGGGGGCGCGGCGGCGGGGGGATGGCGGGACGGGGCGCCGGCGGCGGGACCGGCGGCGCCACGCCGATTCCGTGCGGCCAGACGACCTGCGTCCCGGGCGCGCAGTCGTGCTGCATCCCGATCGGGGGCGGCACGGCGAGCTGCATCGACGCCCAGATGACCTGCCAGGGGGTGAGCATCAGCTGCCTCGACGGGGCGGCCTGCGGCGCCGGCCTCTCTTGCTGCATCAGCTTGCTCGACACCTCGGCCAGCTGCAAAACGCCCGTGGCCTGCGCCGCGAGCCTGGGCGCGATCCTCTGCCGGGCGAGCACGGACTGTCCGGGCCTCTTCCCCGACTGCTGCCGGATCGGCGGCACCGGGATCTGCCGGGCCCAGGCCTGCCCCTAACGCGTCGGGCGGGGGGGAGGCTCCGCCGCTGCAGCTGTCCATTTGACAGCGGGAGGAGGGGCTCGTAGGTTTCGCGTGAATCACGTGGTCCCGGCGCACCGGGGCCCCGCCTGGCGCGAACGGCGCTCCGTTTGCGCACCTCCCCGATGCATGCCGCCAGAATCTCCCGGTGAATTTCGTCGCTACCGACGATTGCTGTCTTGGCTCGTGCTCGGGTTCGTCTCGCTCGGCAGCGCGTACCTGCTCGTGTCGGTGGGCGTGACCATCTATCGCCGACGGCACGCGTTCCCGATTGGCGCCGAGGTCGGCGCGCAGGCCTCTGCCGCTGACCTCGAGAGCTGCGCCGAGGAGCTGGGCGACGTCGAGCAGGGGCTCGAGCGCCACCTCGAGAACTTCCACCTGCTCGAGCACTACGATCCGTCCGAGGCCCAGCGCTGGGCCGAGGACCGTGGGTTCTGGCTCGGGCAGTGGAAGGCTGCGGACGAGCGCTGTCACTTCGCCGAGGCGCGCCCGGGCCTGCACGCCAAGGACTGGGAAGAGCTGGCCGGCATCCACGGCCAGCTGCACGAGACCGAGGCCATCTACACGAGGGAGCTGGTCCGCTTCGGACAGAAGCAAGCCCCGCTCCTCGATCTGATTCGCGAGCATCTGGAAAAGGTCGGCAAGCGCATCGGCGCGGAAGCGCCGGCCACCGCTGCTTCGCCCCACCCCGGAGACATGCAACCATGAGCGACGAACCTATTTCCCCCTTCTCTCCCCCGCCTCCCCCGCCCGGCGCCCCGGCCGAGACCGGCGCCCCGGCCGAGGCCGGCGCCCTCGGCGCGGACGCCGCCGCCCCGGCCCCGAAAGGCCCCTCCTTCGCCGAGCTCGGCCTGCACGCCGACGTGCTCCGCGCCGTCGACGAGATGGGCTTCTCCGAGCCGATGCCGGTCCAGTCCGCCACCTTCCCGCTCATCACCGAAGGGCGCGACCTCATGGTCCAGTCGCGCACCGGCTCGGGGAAGACCGCCGCCTTCGGCATCCCGTTCGCGAACGGGATCGTCGTCCCGGAGGACAAGTTCGTGCAGGCCATCGTGCTGCTGCCGACGCGCGAGCTGGCGTTGCAGGTGGCGGCCGAGCTGGCCCGGATCTGCACCCACCGCCAGATCACCGTCGTGCCCGTCTACGGCGGCGCGCCGATGGGGCGCCAGGTCGAGCAGCTGCGGGCCGGCGGGCAGATCGTCTGCGGCACGCCCGGACGCGTCCTCGATCACCTGCGCCGCGGCACGCTGCGGCTCGACCGCGTCCGCTGCGCCGTCCTCGACGAGTGCGACGAGATGCTGTCGATGGGCTTCCAGGAGGACATCGAGGCCATCCTCGAGAAGACGCCGGTCGAGCGGCAGACGCTGCTGTTCTCGGCCACGGTCCCCGAGGGGATCCAGCGCCTGTCGCGGCGGTTCCTCCGCAACCCGGAGTTCCTGAAGCTCTCCGCCGACTACATCGGCGTCCACGAGATCAAGCACCTCTACTACTCGATCCCGGGGATCCATCGGGAGATGGAGCTGCTGCGCATCCTCGCGTTCGAGGAGCCGAAGTCGGCCATCATCTTCTGCAACACGCGCGAGGAGACCGGCCGCGTCGCCGAGTTCCTGCGCCAGCACGGTCACGACGCGGAGGCGATCTCATCGGATCTGTCGCAGAGCGACCGCGAGCGGGTGCTCGGCCGGATGCGCGCGGGTGGGATCAAGTTCCTGGTCGCCACCGACGTCGCAGCGCGCGGCATCGACATCGAGAACCTGGCCTACGTCTTCAACTACACCTTCCCCGAGGCGCCGGAGATCTACATCCACCGGACCGGGCGGACCGGCCGCGCCGGACGCCAGGGGACAGCGGTGTCGCTCATCGGCCCCACCGAGGTCGGGTCGTTCTACTACCTCAAGCTGCTCTACAAGATTAAGCCCGAGGAGCGCGCCCTCCCGTCGGAGGCGGAGATCCGCTCGCACCGCGAGGGGGAGCGCGTCACCGTGCTGCGCCAGCGGCTCGAGGGGGAGCCGGGCGCGGACTGGCGCGCCCTCGCCCGCCGCTTGATGAGCGCCGTCGACGGCGAGCAGCTGGTGGGCTCGCTGCTGGCGCAGACCTACGCGAGCGTCGAGGGGATGCCCGCCGTCCCCAAGCCGGCGCCGGCCCGCCCCGCGTCCGCCGACGCGCCCCGGGCTTCGGCCCCTGCGCCGCGCGATCAGGAGCGCGAGCCGCGCGACCACGAGCGCGAGCCGCGCGACCGCGAGCCGTACCGCGACCGCGGCCGAGATCGCGATCGGCCGCGCAGCTTCGACCGCGACCGGAACCGCGACCGCCCGCGCGGCGGCGACCGCCCGCGCGGCGGCGACCGCCCGCGCGGCGGCGACCGCGACCGCCCGCGCGACGGCGACCGCGACCGCCCGCGCGAGGGCGACCGTCCCGCCCGACGTCCGCCGCCGCCGCTGCGCAACGATCAGCCCCCGGCCGAGCGCGAGTTCTGGGAGGTCTGGAGCGAGGAGAAGGCGCAGGCCGCCGCAGCCGGCCAGCCCGCCGATGCCCCGCCGCCGGCGCCCGCCTTCGAGGAAACGGCGTCCGGCCTCGGCCCGTCGCCGTCGTTCCCGCCGCCCGGCGACGACGGCGGCATGGAGGAACCGGCCGGCGACACCGCACGCCTCTACCTCAACCTCGGCCGCAAGGACGGCGCCTCCGAGCGCGACGTCCGCAGCCTGCTCGAGGCCCGCGCCCCCGGCGCGACCGTCTCTGACGTCGAGGTCATGAACACGCACACCTACCTCAACGTCGCGCCCGCTGACGCCATGCGGATCTCCGGCGCGCTGACCGGCCAGGAGCTCGGCGGCCGCCAGCTGGTCTGCGAGCCCGCGAAGCCGCGCCGAAGATAAGACCGGGACCTGACAGGGTCCCGCGCCCCCCGCGACGAGGGCGCTCGAGCGAAGCTCGCCCGCCGAAGATAAGACCGGGACCCTGACAGGGTCCCGCGCCCCCCGCGACGAGGGCGCTCGAGCGAAGCTCGCCCGCCCTCACGCGATCGGCGGTCGGGCGAGCGCGACGAGGTCGCCGCCCGTGCGTGTGGCGGCGAGCGTGCCGCAGGCGGCGCCGATGTCGGCGCCGCCCGAGTAGCGGCGGACGACGGGGACGCCGAGGGCGTCGAGGGCGTCGCGAAAGGCGGCGAGCTCCTCGGGCGTGGCGCGGCGGTAGCGGCCGGTGTCGTCGGTGACGTCGATGAGGTTCAGCTTGACGCGTAGATCGCCGAGGAGCGCGCCCAGGGCGCGCGCGTGGCCGGGCGTGGCGTTCACGCCGCCGATGACGACGTAGGCGAGCGTGACCCGGCCGCCGCGCGCCGCCGCGTGGTCGCGCATGGCCGCGATCACCTCGGCGAGCGGCCAGCGATCCTCGATCGGCATGAGCAGGCGCCGCTCGTCCGAGGTGGGGGCGCCGAGCGACAGGATCAGGCGGAAGTGGTGCCCCTCGGCGGTGAAGCGGCGGATGGCGGGGAGAACGCCGGCGGTGGAGATCGAGATCGCCTTGGCGGAGATCGCCGCGCCGGCGGGGTCGGAGAGGATGCGCGCGGCGCGGACGACGTTCTCGTAGTTGAGCAGCGGCTCGCCCATCCCCATGAACACGACGCCGCGCACGGGGTGATCGGCCTCGGCGGCGACGAGGCGGTGCTGGGCCAGGATCTCCCAGGTCTTGAGGCTGCGGATGCCGCCCAGGCGCCCCGTCGCACAGAACGCGCAGGCGAGCGCGCAGCCGACCTGCGAGCTCACGCAGAGGGTGTACTTCGCCGCCGGCAACGCCTCGAGCGGCGCGGCCTGACCCGCCCGGCGGCGGGCCCGCAGCGCGCGCGCCGCCTCCGGATCGGGGAGCGGGATCCGGACCGCCTCGATGGCGTGCCCGTCGGCGGTCCGAAACAGGTACTTCACGAAGCCGTCCGCGGCCCGCCGCCGCTCCATCACCTCGAGCTCGGGCCACGTCGCGGCGGCCTCCAGGGCGGCCGCAGCGGCGTGGGGCAGGCCGCGGACGGCGCCCGGCGGCAGGCCGGCCGCCCCGTCGCGGTGAACGCGCGCGAAGATCCTCCCCGCCAGCTCGGGACCGACCCCAAACGGGGCGACGGCCGCCGCGAGCTCGTCGCGATCGAGATTCCGGAGGTTCAGCACGGCCTCCCACCGTAGCACATCGGGTATGCTCCCCCGATGGCGCGCGACCACCGCCACCTGGCCCGGACCCTAGACGGGTCGAAGCGGATCCGCCTCGACGACGTCGACACCTCCGAGACGGGCGGCCTCGACAAGGAGCAGGCCGTCGTCCGCCTCGAAAAGCTCGGCCGCGAGCTCTCCGAGCTCGAGAACCTGCTCGCTTACGCCGGGACCCACTCGCTCCTCGTTGTCCTTCAGGGGCGGGACGCGAGCGGCAAGGACGGCTCCGCCCGCAAGATCCTCGAGTTCACCAACATCCAGAGCGCCTACGTCAAACCGTTCAAGGTCCCGACCGAGGAGGAGCGCGCGCACGACTTCCTGTGGCGCGTCCATGCGGCCGTCCCCCGCCGCGGTTACATGGCGATCTTCAACCGCTCGCACTACGAAGACGTCCTCGCCGCCCGGGTCCACCGGCTGGTGCCCGAGCCGATCTGGAAGCGGCGCTACGCCGACATCAACGCCTTCGAGCGGCTGCTCGTCGACTCCAACGTCATCCTGCTCAAGTTCTACCTGCACCTCAGCGCCGACGAGCAGTACGACCGGCTGCTCGCGCGCGAGAAGGATCCGCGCACCGCCTGGAAGCTCAACCCCAACGACTGGCGCGAGCTCCCCCTGTGGGACGAGTTCACCGCGGCCTACGAGGACGCCCTCGACAAGTGCGCCACCCGGGAAACCCCCTGGTACCTCGTGCCGGCGGACCGCAAGTGGTTCCGCAACCTCGCCATCTTCGAGCGCCTGGTCCTCGCCCTCCGCCCCTACCGGGGCGTCTGGCTCGACAGCCTCAAGAAGATGGGAAAGAGCGCGATGAAGGAGATCCGCGCCCTCCGGGCCCAGGCCAAGCGTCGCTGACGACGGCGATCACGGCGTCTCAAGTCGACGCCGATCACGGCGTCTCAAGTTTCTTCTAGTCCCGCTTTCACCGCCGCCCCGTCGGCCCCAGAAAATCACGGCTCCGCGATTGGCAGGTTGTTTGCTTGAAGGCCCAGGCATGTGGCGAACGTGGGCGCTGGTGTCGTGTCTCTGTCTTTCCGTGGGCGGTTGCTTCGCCCCGTACAGGAGCGTGACCGGAAGGACGTTCGACCCGGAATCCGGGGAGATGGAGGCGCTGCGCGACAGCGGGAGCGCGAGCCTGAAGTGCGATCCGTCCCAGGTTCGCCTTCGACGCTTCTTCACAGGCAACAACTACCGGCAGGCCGTGCTGGTGGCCGAGGGGTGCGGGCAACGCGCGTCCTACCTGACCGACTGCTCGAGCCACTCGCCTGCGGGCCGGACCTGCGACCTGGTCCTCATCTCGAGGGTCGCGCTCGAATGAAACGGTGACGCTAACGACGACACGTCGGTTGTATCGATTCCCGTCAGTCGCCCGACGCCGCGGCGATCCGGCCGCGTGAAATCGCGCCCGGCGATTGGCAAGTTGCTTGCTATGGAGGATGGACATGCGGAGAACAGCGGTGATCGTGGCGAGTCTGGGTCTGACCGGTTGCTTTGCCTCCGTCCGGAGCGTCTCCGGGAGGGTCTACGAGGGCGAGTTCAACGCGCTCGAACAGGCGATCCGTGACAGCGGAAGCACGAACCTTCAGTGCGATCCATCCGAGGTCCGCGTCCGGGAATTCGTGACCGGGGCTCACCGCTCGGCCGAGACTCACCTCGTGGCCGAGGGGTGCGGGCAGCGCGCGTTCTACGTGGAGGACTGCTCGGCCTATCTGGCACCTGCCGGCCCGCCCGGCGGCGCGCGGCCCACCGACGCGACGTGTGCCGGCAACGGCACGGGGTTGGCCAGCAGCAGCTGTTACCAAACACCCGTGAGGAGCGTCGAACGCATCTGCGAGCTCCTGCTGGTCTCGAAGATCAAGCTCGACTGACCCGAGGGCCCTCAGCGAGGTAGCGGAGCGCGTTGCCGCCGAGCAGCTTGCCCAGTTGGGGCTCGCGCCAGCCGCGGCGCCAGAGCAGCTCGGTCAGGCGCGGCAGATCGCCGGCGTCGCGCAGGCCGCGCGGGAGCACCATGAAGCCATCGAAGTCCGATCCGAGCGCGACGGCGTCCTCGCCGCCGACGCGCGCGACGTGATCGATGTGATCGGCCACGCGCTCGAGCGTGCAGAACAGGCCGCCGAGGTAGGGGGCGACGAAGATGACGCCGACGATGCCGCCGCGCGCGGCCAGGGCCCGGATCTGATCGTCGTCGAGGTTGCGCGCGTGAGGGTGGACGCCCGCCGCCCCCGAGTGCGAGGAGAACGGCGGCGTGCGCGAGGTCTCCACGAGATCCCAGAACGTCTTCTTGCTGGCGTGGGCGACGTCGAGGAGCAGGCCCGCCTCGTTGCAGGCGCGCACCAGCACGCGCCCGGCGTCGGTGAGGCCGCCGTCGCGCGCCGCGGGCGTGCGGCAGGAGGCGCCGGCCTTGCTGTCGCGCTCCCACAGCGGGCCCAGAAACCTCACGCCGGCCTCCGCGAGCCTGGCCACGCCACCCTCGGGATCGTCGTCGATCGCGTAGCTCCCCTCCACGCCCAGGAACAGCGCCACGCGCCCGGCGGCGCGCGCGGCCCGGATGTCGTCGGCGCTGCGCGCGAGCGCCAGGTCGTCGGGGTGGTCGGCGACGAGGCGGCGCGCGCAGTCAAGCTGGCGCCAGAACCGCCGGCGCGCGCGATCGAAGCGGAAGCCGGCAAACATCAAGCAGCCCAGGGCGTGGAGCCCGCCGCGGCGGATCCGCGGCAGATCGAGGTCGAGGCGCAGCGGGTTGTAGAAGGTGGCCGGCGGGTGCGCGCGCGCGATGTCGTAGCGCGAGTGGGTCAGCTTGGTGAGCAGATCGTTGTGCAGATCGACGACGGTGGCGGCGGCGTGCGCGGCGGCCGCCTCGGGGCTGACGTCGATCGGGAACCCGCGCATCGCGTCGGCCGGCGTCGCGCCGTCACGGCGTGTGGAAGGGGTTCTTGAGCTCTGCGGGCGTCGTGTCCTCGGCCGGGACCGGGATCTGCAGGTGCGCAGGATCGGCCTTGGCCTCGTCGCCGGACGGGTGATGCCGGTGCGACCGCGCGTTCGGCTTCGCCTCGGCGGGCTCCGAGGGCGCGGGCGCTGCCTCCGCGGCCACCGGCGCGGGGGCGGGCTTCGGCGCCGCGGGCGGCGGCGCTGCGACGACCGCCGCGGCTGTCGGGGCCGTTGCGGGGATCGAGGGCGCGGGCGCCGCGGGCGGCCCGGCCGTCTCGGGCTTGTGGCCCC
>Ga0306922_10007243_pt1 | contig 10697 bp, 6 predicted proteins | sample sta12Cox44000082_FD_203758 | JGI IMG/M metagenome (GOLD analysis project Ga0306922, IMG submission 203758) | Lab enrichment of tropical soil microbial communities from Luquillo Experimental Forest, Puerto Rico - statoxic.12C.oxic.44.000.082 (v2)... | ecosystem: Environmental > Terrestrial > Soil...
GAGGTTCTGAATGAAGGCATGGAGGCTTTCCGCCATGCCGCGGTGGCGATTAACGAAGTTGAGCACCTCGTCGAGCAGCACTAGCACCGGGGCTTCGGCTGCCGCAAACACTCGGCCGATCGCCTCTGTGCCGGGCGGCGTCGTCTCCGCCGCGGGCCCCAGCGCCACAACGCCTTTATCGCCGCCGATTTGCCGGGCGAGATCGATCCACGGCGTCTCGTGCCCGGGTCTCGGGTCCCAGGCATTGCCGACAAACACCCCGACTCGCGCTGCCGGTGCCGTCGCCAACCCGGCGGCTTCGAGCAGCGCCTTGACGCCCGGCAGCTCGACGGCACGCGATCCGGCATTGGCGAGGTGAAAGAGGGCCGCCAAGGTATGCGTCTTGCCGCCGCCGAACTGCGTGATCAAGGTCAGTACCAGCGCCGTATTGGCGGTCTCGCCCGACAACCGGCGGAGCACCATACCGGCATGGTCTTTCAGTGCCCGTGTAAAGCAGGTGCGCGAGAAGAACTGCTCGGGCTTGCTATAATCCTCGGGCGCCGTCCCCGCGACGACCTGCTCCAGCGCAATTGCAAATTCGTCGGGGCTGAACGAGCGTCCCTCGCGTACCTCGCGGCGCGGCACCGCAACTTCATACCAAGGTTCCACAGTGAGCCTCCCTGCGGGCAAGCCGCTATTACCTCCTCAAGCGGAACTCGTTCCGTCATCTCGAATTCGAACTTGCGGGTGTCGCTGACGCGTTTGGAAGCGTCGAGAATTTGTAGAGAAACCAGGTTTCCCTGTTCGTCGTAATCGAGAAGCACGCCCGGCTTATCTTCGTCGCTTTCGGCTACCTGGGCATCCGGTTTGAGAATGATGCTCAGCGTGTCCGTTTTCGCATCATAGGTGGCTTTCATTTCTTCATCGCTTTCCCGCGGCCTGGCGCTAAGCCGCCAGCCGTTCGGCATAATCCTCGCGCCGTGACCACAGAGCGGCGACGACCTGGTAGGCTTCAAGCGCTTCTACAACATCACCACCTACATCGCGGTCGCGATCGTTAAGAAAGGCATAAGCTTCGGCCTCCTCGCCGCGAGCCTCGCGCGTATCACCAAGTACGAAAAGGTAGCCTCCGATCGTGTTCCTGCTTGGCGCATTGATCGCCTGCACCAGCCTCTCCGGCGCCGCCGGTGAGCGAGGGATCAGGAAATCGATCGCATGGTCGTAGCCGGTCCGTCCGGCCAGCTTTACGCGGGGGCTGTAACGGACCCGATGCTCGTCGAGAAAGGCCCGCACATCCTCCCAAAAGAACGTGGCGACCCGCGGCTGCGCCATGACGAACATGTCGTTCAGCGCGAGCATCGCCTGAACAAGGGAGTGAACCCGCTGGCCCAAATTGCGCGGCGACGCCTCGACCTGCAGCTGACGACCATCGAGCTGCACGCCGAAGCCGCGCAATGCGGTTTCGAAAATGGCCTTGCGTTTCGGAGTGTTCAGCTCCAGTCCGCTTGTCCGCAGGTCAGAGAGGATGTAGCCGTCGTCCGAAAGGACGATTTTGCCGTTGCGCTTGATAGCGTAGATCTGAATGTGGTCGTTGTGCCGATCCAGAAACGGCGTTGTCAGCTCGCAAGCTTCCCCGACGCTCTCTGCCGAAATTCCGCGGCGGAGCCAATCCACATAGGCGTCCACCAACTGGCGACATTCGTCCCTGGTCATGCGAAACCAGCTTGGAAGGGTGGTATGCCCTGGACGTTGCAGAAGGCGCAGAAATCCTCAAGCGTGCGCCAGATGTCGTTCGTGTCCCAGAACTGGCTCGCGTTTAGCGGTTGCGCCCATTTGTCCTCATAGCCCTCGCGGTAGAGATGTAAATGCGTCCCAGGCAACCTAGTGCCGTCGGGGTTCGTGTGCGGAGCGCCGTCGATGCACAATCGTACAAGAACAATGACCAACCGCCCCCGCGTCTGATAACGGAACTTCGACAGACGGAACGTGCTCCGCCAAATATCCAGCAGGAACCTCTCCTTCCGGTCGGCGCCGATCAGCTCGCGCGTCTCGTCAGCACCAGGCGGGATCGAAATCGCTGCAGTATCCGCGAAGGTCTTTGCCATCGCGATCAGAGCGTCGGCTTCGGCCTGGGTAAGCACAGTCGAACCAATCATCGGGGCATCGCCAGCAGCATCGCTTCCAGTAGCCGCCGCTCCTCATGTCCTTCGGGATAAAGCGGGATAAGAGACTGGCTGAGCCGAAAGAAATCGGGTCCCCGCTGTTGCTCGGCGGCGAGCAGATTGCGCAGCCCGGTGGTCCGGCCGCTGGCTTGCAGCAGCATGGCAGTGTGCACGCGATCGAGGGTCGTCGCCTGGACGACCACCGAATGCGCGGCAGGTGCACTGAAGCGCCGCCTCCGTCCCCTCGGCCGGGTTTCCTCGGCTTCGCGCAGTTCCGGAAACAGCTCGAGCTGCCTCGCGGCGGGCGGAGTCCGCTCGATGCGATCGGCCCGACCCGCTACCTCTGCGGACCCGAAGAGCTGCCGCGCCCGCTCGCTGACCGGCAGAAGCCGGACGATGCCCTTTTTTGTCTCGATGATCCGTCCCTCCCAGACATCGAGATGAATGCCCAGCGGCTGCGCGAAGCGGCGAACGATGTCGAAGATCAGCGTAAAACCTTTTGCGGCCTTTCGGCTGCCGGCGTTTTCTTCGTCGTCCTCTTCGTCAGTCTCTTCTTCGTCCTCTTCGGCCCCGTTTGCTTGGGCACCGTTGCCAAGTGTCGAGCGATGCGTCCATACGAACAGTGCAGTCAATCGCGCGTCTTCTTCGAGCGCGCCAGCGCTTCCGTCACTGGCCTGCGCCTCGGCATTGCCGAGCAGCTGTGCAAGCGCCGTCCTGCCGACCACCTCCCAGACCTTCTGGAGGTATTGGGGAAGTTTAACTTCATCGCCTTCCGCTGTCTCAACCCGTGAATATCGGCTAAAGATTTCCAGCGCCGGACCAATACAAGCAAATACCAGGTCGGCGCCTCGTACCCCCTCGCGCTCCAATCGTGGCATCCACTCTCCAACGCGGATCGGCAGCTCGCCGAGAACGTTAGCCCAGTCTCCTACGGATGCGCCAGAAGGCCGCGGACGACAGACAAGATGAACACTTGTCGCGAGCGCAGCACTGTCACGTGCCCGAAGGCGATTGGCTGCCTCAGTGGCTATAGGCCACGACCCGGTTATTAGCCAGCCACCCTTAATCATCCCGGACAGCAAGGCCTCCCAACCCTCAGTCGTCTTATGCGCAAAAATGACGGAGCCAACTCCGTCCGCTCTTGACACCCGACGACCTTCGGCAAATGCGCGCGCCATAGCTTCCTCGAGGAACGCGCGGTCTTTGGGCCGACCGTTAACGAGTTTGGTGTCGTCTTGGATAGCTTCCGCCAATTTTGGCGTCAACGAGTTACTTGGGTCAGAGCGATCACACAGTCGATCCGGGTGTGAGTGGGTTCGCTTTAGCCACACGAAGAAGAAATCAGAGAGGTCGGCGTAAGAAACAGCGTCATAATAAGGCGGGTCAGTGAACCAAAGCTGAGAACTCTCATCACCCAACGGTGAAACCGCTGCGTCGAGTTGCTCAGTGTTGCCAATGGATAGCCGCGAACTAGCTAGATTGGTGACAACGCTGTCTACCCATTCAACGGCTGCATCGAACCCGCCGGTGGCTTCGCCAAGCGGCGCGTTTTCGCAAAAATCCCACACCATTGAGATGGCTTGCCGCGTAAACATCCCCTGCAGACTTTCGCGCGTGTTATCCCATCGACATAACGCCGTGCAGGCATTCGCAAGGCGATTCACGACGATTGATAACAACAAGCGTACGTGGGGATCGGCAGCGCAAGCCCGCACCTGCGCACACATCTCTGCAAGGGCCACTTTCTGTCTTGCTGTGGAGACCTCCCCGAAGTTTTTGAAACCGTACAGATGAAACCTGAAAGGAGAATTCTTTGCTACTTTTGACTGCACTACCGGTTCATCCGGGATCGCCGAGAGGTTTTTCTGGTTTGGCGGCGACAGCCCATTGCTGAGGGCTACCTGGGCGGCCCGAACCGCAAGGTAATCGTGCATCATCGCCGGTCTGTATTGCCGGCGGTGAAGCCCTGGATCCTGCGTGACAACCGCCAATATTAGAGGTCCGCCTATTCGGCCTCCGGTTTCGTCAAAAATAACATCAGCACCACCTCTCTGCTGCTGAAGCTGAACGCGGATCCGATCCCGGTCCATCGTTGTTGCACAGGAGAGACGGGTGGCGCGAGCGTTATTGAGGTTGCCACGGGCAACTTCAGCGTCTGTCCTCGGCGAGAAGACCTCAAAGACGGCGCGCGGCGGCTGGTTGCCCAATCTTTCAATGCGGTAGCGCAGCGCGATTCGACTATCGGATTTTTTGCAAAGCCACAAAGACCGCACGAGCGGAATCTCAGCGCCACAGTTAGACGCCTCGCAACGCACCGTGCGCGCCCACAAGTATGCGATTGGTCGTGCGCCGTCAGGGTCGGGCGGATAGAACCGCGCCAGCTCCTTTTCAGCTGCCGCTTTGATCTCGGCGCCGACCCGGCGCAACTCGTCAGCGAGGCCGGGCCCGTGCCGGGGGATGTCCTCCAGCATCACTTTGAGGATCAGGCATGCCACTGGAGTGAGGTCGCTCGCGAAGGCGTCGCAACCCAGCCGCAGCGCCTCCAATGGGATCGAACCGCCGCCGGCGAACGGGTCGACCACAAGTGGCGTCTCGTCCGGGTGGGCGGCGTGTACGAGACTGTGACCAGTCTCCAGAAACGTAGGGTTGGCCGAGTGCTTCCAGTCGGCGAAATCACCAATGAAGTGGAGCAGCGCCTCCCGTAGCTCCAGATCAGTCGCGCCGACACGGCCCGGAATGGGCTGCAGAATATCGCGCGCGCGTTCTTTGAACTCCTCCGGGCAATGCTCATCGCAGGGATCGGGCAGCAGCAACGCCAGCAGCATTGCTCGACATGAACCCAACGGGCGGCGAGCCCACCACAAATGCAGGGTCGAAGGATGGCCGTGACGGATCGATTTCTCTCGCCGGGCATGCTTCGAGACGACGGCTATTGGAAAGTCAACTTCGGCGAGCCGCTTGCACTCGCGCGGAATCACTGCCGCCGTCCTTGATATAGGGCCGGCGCGTCTCTGAGCCCCATCGGCCTGGTCATTGCGTCGACTTCGAGCCAGTAATGCTGGATTTGCGTGACCTCGTGCCACGGGAAGCGGGCGGGGTCGCAGACCGGCTCCTGCAATTCCGGCTCTACGGCGCAATTCGTCACAATGTAGAGCCAGTAGCAATCGCGCCGGTCTTCGGCGACGCGGCGTTCGTTCGGCGTCAACAGGATCGGACCCGCGGCGGCGCCAAGGCCCTTTACTTCGATCAACCGCAATTCGCCGGATTCGAGATCGAGACTGGTGATGTCGTAGCCGAGGTTCTTCTCGTGGACATCGAAGACCTTGCGGTTCTGCGCCGCCTCGTGTTCCATCACGACGCGCATCGCGATCGCCTCGGTTTCGGGATTCGCGCGCAACCGGCGCACTCCAGGCGCGTCGCGCTCCGGATGCGGCAGTATGAGCGCGCTGGCGATGCGCTCAACACCTTGCAATGACAATGCCCGCTGGCGCTTCAGCTCGTCGCGGCGGCGTTCGCGGCGGGCCAGGACCTCGGCATGGCGGGTTTCCGCTTGCGCCAATCTGCCTTCTGCGCCGGCGATGCCCTTGTCCACCTCTTCCGAAGCGCGGCCGATTTCGTCATCGGTTCGCTGAAGGACCTCGGTCAAGGACAGCTCGACATGCACCGCGATGCGGTCGAGTTCGCAGAGCCGTTCGGCGCGGACCTCTTCGAGAAACGGAATCAGTGCTTGCTCATTGGGCCAGCCGGTCGCCGCCGGCAATGTGGTGATCCCCGGGTCAAGCCCGCGGACTGATCCCGGCAGGGTTAACCCTGCCGGGATCAGGTTGCCGAGGGCGTCGATTTCCTGCAGGCGGGGCGGGCCGCATCCGGACAGCTCGATCACAAACAGGCGCTCGTGAATAGGTTGGCCCAGCCCGTCGACGATCCGGGCGCGGTAAAAATCAACCCGCGCCGGCTCGGCATGCTCCAGCGAATAGAAACGGGCGCCCCTGGCGAAGGCGTCCTGGCTCGCCTCGACGGCGTTGCGGCGCAATGCCTCGAACAGCGGGTGCCCCGGGGTTACCCATTCGAGACTGTGACCCTCGGCGGTGTCGCGATCGGTCGACAGGCGCGGGTAACGCGCAACCAGCGCCGGCAGACGCCAATCGGCCTGGCTTTCGAATTTCCGCAGCCCCGGTGGCGTGCGTCCTGGATCGAAGGTGTGCGGCAGGCTCGCCAGCGGTTGCAAAGAGATCGAGGCGACCTCGGCCGAGTCTTTCAGGAAGCGCGCGATCGTCTCGGGGACAACGCGGCGCTCCTGTGCCCGGGCGCGCCGCTCGATCAGCATGTCGAGATTGAGCCTCTTCGAGGCGAGGCCTTCGAGCGCGGTTTGGCAAATCGCCCGGAACCGGCTCTCGTCGACGTCGCGCAGCAGCCGGTCTTCGAGATCCGCGTCACCGAGGCGTCCGGCGTAATAGTCGCGCAGCACACGCTCGATTTGCGTGGCCGGCAATACCTCACCGACCACATTGAAGACCGCGTCATCGTCGAGCGCGTCGCGGATCTCCTGGAGCTTGTGCAACAGGCGCTCAAGGACCCGGCCTTCGATCGTGTTGACCGCGACGAAATTGAAGATCAGGCAGTCGTGGCGCTGGCCGTAGCGGTGGATGCGGCCCATCCGCTGTTCAAGGCGGTTCGGATTCCACGGAATGTCGTAGTTGAACAGAATGTGGCAGCATTGCAGGTTGATGCCTTCGCCGGCGGCCTCGGTCGCGACGAGCACCTGGATCGCCCCGTCGCGGAATTGCTGCTCAGTGTAGAGCCGGGAACCGGGCTCCTCCCGCGAGCCCGGCTTCATCCCACCGTGAATGAAGCCGACTCGGAAGCCCCAGGCTTTGAGCCTTGCGACCAGATAGTCGAGGGTGTCTTTGAATTCGGTGAACAGCAGTAGGCGCTGGTCGGGATCGTCGAAAAAGCCCTGCTCGTGTAGAATTCGTTGGAGCCGTTCGAGCTTGGCCTCGGCGCAGGCCTCTTCTACGGAAGATGCAGCAACGGCCAAGTCTTTGAGCTCGGCGATTTCACCGCGCACCTGCTCCGCATTGGCGGCGAGCGTGACGGCCTCGATCATCTCTTCGAGGCGTTCGCGCTCGGCCTCCTCCATCTCTTCGAGATCTTCCGGGTCCGGGAGCACCGGCGGCGCCGTCTGACTGAGATCCACCGCCCGCTTGAGGTTTTCTTCGAGCCGCTGTGCACGTTTTTCGAGCGACCGGCGCAGCGCATAGGTGCTGGACGCGAGCCGCCTCTGGTAGAGTGACATCAGGAAGCCGACGGCGCGCGCCCGGGGATCGTCGCCCTGCGCGGCGGCGCGCGCGCTCTGGCGCTTCACAAAGCGCGTCACCTCCTGGTAGAGCTCGAACTCCGGGCCGTCGATCGCGAAATCGGCAGTGTGCGGGATCCGCTTGGTGAATACCGGACGGGCGATCCAATGGCCGTCCGCCTGCCGTTCCGGGAAGAAGACCATCGCCTCTTTGGTACGGCGCAAATAAAACGGCGCATGCTGCCGCTCCATCGCCGCGCGAATCGAGCGGACATCGGCGTAGGCGTCGGGATCGAGCAATTGCAGGAGCAACGTGAAATTCTGCGGGTCGCCCTTGTGCGGCGTCGCGGTCAACAGCAGCACATGATCGGCGCTGTCGCGCAGCAGCTCGCCGAGCGCATAGCGGGCGGTCTTGCGCGCCGGCGGCAACCACGACATGCGGTGCGCCTCGTCGACGACAACAAGATCCCAGTGCACCTGGCGCAGGCCGGGGAGAATGTCCTGCCGTTTGGCGAGATCGAGCGAAGTGATGATCTGCTTCTGCTCGAGCGACTGGTTCACGCCGAACTGGTCGCGAATATCGCCGCCCTTGACGACGAGGAATTTCTCGTCGAAGCGCTCCTTGAGCTCGCGTTGCCACTGGAAGGCGAGGTTCGCTGGGCAGACGACGATCACGCGCTCGACCAGGCCACGGAGCTTCAGCTCACGGATCAACAGCCCCGCCATGATGGTCTTGCCGGCGCCAGCATCGTCGGCGAGCAGAAACCGCACGCGTGGCAGCTTCAAGAGGTACTCGTAGATTGCTTCGAGCTGGTGTGGCAATGGATCGACACGCGAGATCGACAGCCCGAAATAGGGGTCGAACTCATAGGCAATCCCGAGCGAATAAGCCTGCAGTCCAAGCCGCAGCAGATGAGCGGCACCATCGTATGACAGGCCTGGCTCGGCGATCGTCAGGTTGTCGAGATCGTCGCCGCGTAGCGTGACACGCCGGAATTGCTCGGAACGGAGCCCGACCAGACCGACGACCCAAGTCTGGCTTCCTTCGGCGCGGATCGTCTCCACCCGCATCGGTTCGTTAAACAAGGAGCCGGTCAGGATTTGGCCTTCACGGATCGGGAGATTATCGCTCAAATGCTCGCCTTTTCATCGTAAATACTCGTCTCACACTAAACTAAAACGTGCGCCGATTAGCAAGACCCGGAACGAAGTCGCGCGGCGAGAGCTCGGTTGCCGTGACATCGGGCACACGAGCCGAGGGTTGCGGTCGGCTGACCCGCAACCCACAAAATGCGCTTATTCTGGCCTAAGTTTATACCACATGCTGTAACTCGCCACGCCGCTGAACTCGCGTCCTGACGGGTCGATGACCGGTAGTATGTCATGCCGCGGCGATGGAGGAATGAGGAAATGTCGGCGGCGGAGCCGATCCGCATCCGGCTTTCAAAGGAGGGCGAATACTAGGTTGCGCAGTGTCTCGAATGCGACATAGGGGCGCAAGCGCGCGACGTTGGCGAACTAGAAAGGGACTCCTGATCCTGGCGGCACGCGATGAGAGCCTGCGACGGCACGGCGAACCGTCCGCGGGCATCGGATCAGCCCCGCAGCACTTTCCACGACCTGTGGCGGCGCAGAGCGGGCGAGTTCAAGCCGGTGCATGCGGCGGCCGTACCCGACACGTCCGATATCGAGATTAAATTCGGATTCGCAGCATAAAGAGCCCCCGGTTCTTCCCATTCGGTGGACATCCGACGCTCGGGATTATCTGTGTCGGGCGCGAGGCGTCGGATGCGCCGTTTAATCAGGCTACGGTAGGATTTGACCGCATCTTCTCGGCTCCGCACCGCGGGCTTGCCGGCCTTGGTCCGGCGTCCCGCGAAGCTCCAGTCACGATGCCGCCCACGGGTTGATCAGGGCCAGATCACAACCCTCGAATCCGCTGATATCGCGGGTGGCTACATCAGCGCCGAACGTCATTGCGGTTGCCGCAATCTGCGCGTCGAACGCCTCGATGGGGGTGCCCGCCCGACGGCGGGTTGTGACGATCTCGGCGTAATGGATCGCGGCGACCCTATCGAATGCCAGGACCCGGTCACGAGGTCCTCCGTGAACATAACCTCTGCGGTCACAGCAAGGGCGGTCCGTCGCTGTCCCTCGAGTAGAGCGGCGATGCCGTAGAGGATCTCGGCCTTGTTCACGCTGGTCGGTACAGCGTCGCCCGCGGCTGTGTTGCAACCCAGGCTATCACTCCGGCTCCAAGACGCCAAGGCTCGTTTCAGCGAGGTCGTGCGGGAGGCTCTGGAACATGGGCCGCAACACATAACTTTGCACAGCAAGGCCGCGGTGGTGATCCTTTCTGCAGAGGCTTACGGGCGCCTTGCCCCCGTAGCACCAGGCCGGGAGTGCGTGATGGGCGACCTTTATCGACCTCCCGGCCGCCCGGGAATTTCTGCGGAATTGCATTATCGGTAAAAGCTCACCGCGGCTCAGACTAGTCAGACTATTTCGCGTTCCGCTCCGGGCTGCAAAGAGTATTTCACCTTCGTCCGCGCTCGCCCATTGCCGTCGAGATAAGAATGGTGCAGGGCACGCCCCTCTGTCAGCTCGTCCGAATCGAGGTCACCGATCAGCCGCTTGCGCGGCAGCAGCAGGGGCGTTGCGGCCTCACGTCTCCGGGCGTCGCGCGCAGAAATGCGTCGCGCAAGGCGAGCATCACGCGCCGGGTCGGGCAACAGAATAGTGAGGCGCGTCGGCTGAAGCGGATCCTCGCCGGTTATCCCGAGCAGTCCGTCCGCCAGCGTCGCCAGAAACGGCCGCTCGGGCGCGAGCGTGTAAACTTTGGACTGCACCTCTGCGTCACCCGCCTGCTCAGGTCGGCGCCGTATTGCTCATTCGGAGGATCGTGGATGAGCATCCGTCCACGGCTTCAGGAGGGACACTCCCGTTCGGAGGAAGTCATCTACGTTGCACGACACAGAGATCATGCAGGATCGCCGTCGCCGCGATAAACAGGTCGGGTTGCGGGAAGGTGCACGCACGGCCTTTCCCTCTTCTACGAGGGCGAGGCCAGATCACCGGGACATCCTCGTCGACGGCAGCGGCGAGCTGAAGGCCGGCCTGTTGCACGCCATCCTGAGGCAACTCGGCTTGACGATCCGCGATCTGTGATAGGAGGGAGGGTGAAACAAATACCCGGCCGGGCGGCATGGCCGGTCGATTTGATCCCGTCCGAAGAAGGCGGTTTCATCGTCAATTTCCCC
>Ga0306922_10007254_pt1 | contig 10690 bp, 9 predicted proteins | sample sta12Cox44000082_FD_203758 | JGI IMG/M metagenome (GOLD analysis project Ga0306922, IMG submission 203758) | Lab enrichment of tropical soil microbial communities from Luquillo Experimental Forest, Puerto Rico - statoxic.12C.oxic.44.000.082 (v2)... | ecosystem: Environmental > Terrestrial > Soil...
TCCAACGGCACTTATACGTTGCCGGTTAGCTTCCAGTTGACTCACTAACGCCGGCAGGCATAACCTGGGAGGGATGGCCTCTGTGCCGTCCTATTTTCTGCTTGTTATGAGGGCCAGAAAGAGGGCACCAAGGGCCCTTTCTCAGGTCCTTGCTCTCCCTCGGCTGAACCTCTCTCTTACCCCTTCGGCGTGCCAAATTTCCCTTGCACTCCCAGGAACTACTGGTGGAAGCACTGAGTATCAACGGGGTAGGTAGGGCCGGATCTCCGAGCCGGCCGGTTCCTGGTTGGCAGCTCGGTTCTCGACGGGCGGCTCGGAGATCCGCCCCTACCACGCGCCCTTCTGCTGAACTTAAGGTTCCTTTCCCTCAACAGATGGCGCAAGCCAACTGAAATGCTTCCAAAAAAGAGAGCGGTGTGACAACCGAAGTCTGAAATTGTTCAATAAAATGAGTTTCCCTTGACCGGATTTAACAAAGACGCTAACGCATCGCCTTAGATTTCGGCGTAAGACGTGCAAAAAGCGCGGAGTAAATGAGCAAACCGGGGAAGCATGAGCAGAGAGAGATAAACTATTTGCCGGCGTCAGGAGGCTTTCGCTGTTCCCTCGAAGACACACCCTTATCCGGCTGGCCTGGCCGCTCCCGCCCGAAGGACCGAGGAACTTCGACTCGCTACCGGAACGCTTCCGGCTTCACCGACGAGTAAAATGAGAAGAACCCTTATCAATCGATTGCTCGCCGCTTTAGCATCTTTTCTGATAGCAGTTGTATACGCTCCAGCGCGAGCGGAATCTCAACAAGCAACTGCAACGCAGAGCCCAGCTGTCACCGAATCCGCAGCGACGCAATCGCCGTCAGCCGGAGGAGAACTGCAAAAGATCACGGTAACAGGCTATATCATTCCACGCATCGGAGATGGCCCGCAGCCGGTAACGACGCTCGATCAGGACCTTATTTCGAAGCAGGCGGACCAGACCGTCGGTGACGTCATTCAGAGATTCCCGGAGAACCTCGGCCCATTTAACCCGATCAGCTCAGCGGGTCTCAGTCCTTCTCCGGGTGCGACCGCGGCTCGGTTGAAGGGGCTCCCGTTTAACGCGACGCTAACTCTTGTCGATGGGATTCGGTTTCCGGATTACCCTTTTCCAATTGTTACAACGACGGGTGGGCCGGTAAGCTTTGTGGATCTGAATTCTGTCCCGCTGGCTGCGATCGATCGAATTGAAATCTTAAAGGACGGGGGCAGTGCCACCTATGGTTCTGATGCGGTTGCGGGCGTAATTAATTTGATCCTCAAGAAAAATTATCAAGGAACCGATGCCAATTACTACTATGGCATTACCCAGCGCGGTGATTACGAAGTTAACCACGCGGAATTTACGAGCGGGATAAGTCACAATTTCAGCGAAACCTCGAAGTTAAGCATCACTACTGCCTTCGACTTTTACAGCCAATCGCCGATTATGGCCAGCGACCGGGCCTATTCGGCATTCCTGCAGCATAGCAGGTACAGCCCGAAGTACCCCGATCAGCCTAATTTCTGGTCGCCTCTGGGAGTATTTACTGACGCTGCGGGGAATTTTTATGCCGTGAAGCCCGGTACGACGGGTCCGAACATTACGGCGGAAGATTTTGAGATCAACGGAAGTATCCCTTTGAACTTTGATACCAAGTTCAAGCAAATCGTGCCCCGGGAAACCAGGTATGGTGGCGCTGTTAACATGGCTTACGACGCTACGCCGTGGCTCGGAATTTATGACTCCTTTATTATTCAGCGGAACGAAGAGTCTACGGTGACACCGAACCAGGGTTATAGCAATGGAATAACGGTTCCTCCAACCAATCCGTTCAATCCATTCGGGGTGACCCTGACACAGGCAGGATTCCCGGTTAACGCGTTATACGAGCTTGGTCCCTGGACGACTGATACGACCGTCAGGACGCTTCGCAATACGGCTGGACTGACGTTTCAGCTTCCACATGACTGGCTTGTGGATGCTAGTTTCACCTACGGCGAATCCGACGGGACGGAAGTGGGGGATAACGCCGTCAATACGGTCAAGTTGCAGGAGGCCCTGAACGGCACGCTGCCCGGATTCGAAGGTCAGTTTTTCAACCCGTTCACTGATCAGCGGATAGACAGTCCGAATAGCCAGTTTCACGATGCAATCCGGACCCAGCAAATTTTGGATAGCCGGACCGATCTGGTGAACTGGATCCTAAAGGCCGGAGGAACGGTGTGGGAATTACCTTCCGGCGTTCTGGCTGCCGCCGGCGGTCTGGAGTATCGGAGCGAAAGCTTAATCCAGGTCAATGACGACAACAGCCGTAACGGCATTGTTGGGAACGGCAATTTCCTTGGCAAACTGATCAGCGGACGCCGTTATATTAAAAGTGCTTACGGAGAAGCAGCCTTGCCTATTTTGGGTGGCAAATGGTCATGGCCAGGTGCGCGAGTCCTGGAGGTTGTTTTCTCGGAACGCCTCGATGACTATTCCGATTTCGGCGACGCGGCGAAGCCTAAAGTTGCAGTCCTTTATAAGCCATTCGATGATCTGACCTTGCGAGGAACTTATGCTGAAGGATTTATTGCGCCTTCATTGAGTCAGTTGTTCGGTACCCCCATGCCAGAGGCTGCCAGCATTAATGACCCGGTGCTTGGAACTTCGTATCAAACACAAGCGACGATCGTTGCTAATCCGCACTTAAATCCGGAAAACTCCTACGGTTATTTTTTGGGGGCGGTCTGGACCCCGGGCTCGGCCGACCCTGAACTCAGCTGGTGGGGATGGGCCAAAGGGTTTACGGCCTACGTTGATTGGTATCAGATCGAAATACGGAATCTGGTGGCCCAGATTCCTGCGCAACAGGTAGTGGACAATCCAAATGCTTTCCCTGGTGCCGTTACGCGCGGTGCCAGCGGCGAAATAGTAAACATTAATGCGCCGTTTGAGAACGTCGGAACTCAGATGGTCGACGGCGTCGATTTCGGAGTGAGCTACGTCACTAAGGAATACCCGTGGGGAAAATTAGATTTTGAGGCGAACGCTACCTACATCTATAATTACAAGCTTAAGCAAATTATAGGTACGAATCCTGATGGCTCAGCGAAATTTGCCGTCTTCGATCAATTGGATTCCTTCGGCACTCCTGATTTCAAGGGGATTGCGAGCCTATTCTATTCGAAGCAATTGTTTGGAATCGATACCTTCCGCACCGGTTTGACTTTGAACTACATTGATTCAGAGCACGATCTTCACGATAACTTCAAAGGAACTAATAGTTCGGCAACGCTGGATGCTCCAAATTATGTGCATTTGATCGGAAGCTTTACCACGCTTGATTGGCAAATTTCCTATACGCTAGGAGAAGCGGCCGCGGCGGTGTCCGAATTGCCTCCGCCGGGATATTCAAAAGAGGGTAGGCGGATTCTGGGTGAACAAGCAATTTCACCGAAAGCGGAAGGCTCCAGCAAGGGGATTCGCAAGTGGCTGGCAAATACGACTCTCGCTTTCGGAATCAACAATATTGGTGACGTCAAACCTCCGTATTCCGCGGACTGGTTTCAAGGCTTTGATCCCGGGAACGCCGTGCCTTATGGCCGCCAATTCTACGTGCAGATAGACAAAAAGTTCTAAAAGCGGCTTTCTAGCCCGCAATATACGTGTGGCTTCTCACAACGCGTGATTTTTGCGGGCTAGTCTCCGAGCCGGCCGGTTGCAAACCAGCTGAGCGTGCCCGCGCTGCCTCTATTTCGCGGTCATCCTTGTACTCGAAGGTACGACCGTGGCCAGCCATCGATTGAGAGTCGCCTTCTCATAGAACAGCGTGTCGCTCTTGATCTGATTCGGATAGTAGTTATATCGGTAGAGGTAATCCGGATCCACAAGGCTTTGCGAACAGTGAACGGCGAACAGTGAACAGCGAACAGTGAACGGCGAACAGTGAACGGCGAACGGGAACGACCAGCGCCCCTCCATAGACAAAACCGGCTGATTCACCTAATGTCGCCCAGCGACGAAACAGCCTCCTCACCCATGAATCTGATTTTCGAAAAAGCAAACCCCTGGTTGCACGATCTCGTCAGCTACATTCCCGGAAAACCGATAGAGGATGTCGCCAGAGAACTAGGACTGGAACCTGAGCAGATCGTCAAGCTTGCCTCGAACGAAAATCCGCTCGGACCTTCGCCGGTCGCTTTGAAAGCGATGGAGGAAGCTCTGCACAAAGCTCACTATTATCCGGACGGGGGCGGTTATCATCTGCGAGCCGGCATCGCTGCAAAATTCGGTCTCAGCTCGGACAATGTAATACTCGGGACGGGCTCGAACGAAATCATCGAGTTCCTTGGTCACGCCTTCTTGCGCCCTGGCGACAACGTTGTGACCGCAGAACATGCGTTTGTCGTCTACAAGATCCTGGCGAAGCTTTTTGGCGCAGAAACCATTGAAGTTGCGGACCCGAATCTGACGCACGACCTGCCGGCTATGGCGCAGGCGATAAATGAGCGAACTAAAATTGTCTATATCGCAAACCCGAATAATCCAACCGGGACAATGGTGGGACAAGAGGAGTTGGATCAGTTCGTTACCGTGGCGCCTTCGACTGTTTTGATTGCCATTGACGAGGCGTACTACGAGTTTTTGCCGAACCCGCCTGACTCATTGAAATACATCCGTGATCATCCGAATGTTATTGTGCTGCGAACCTTTTCCAAAATCCAGGGATTGGCTGGTCTGCGGATCGGGTACGGACTAGCGCATGGTGATCTCATTCGGCTGCTGCAAAAAACGCGTCAGCCATTCAATGTGAACTCAATTGCGCAAGCAGGAGCGCTCGCCGGACTTCAGGATGAAACCCATCAAGCAAGAACCCGGGAGATAACCCGTGAAGGGCGCGATTTTCTTCAGGCCGGATTCGCAAAGCGTAATCTCGAATACGTACCGAGTGTCGCCAACTTTGTTCTTGTGAAGGTAGGCAATGGCAAAGAGCTATTCCAAAAGCTTCTTAGACGCGGGATGATCGTACGCGCCATGGATGAGTACAAGCTGCCTGCATGGATTCGTGTAAGTGTGGGCACCCCCGACCAAAACCGGCGCTTTCTCCAGGATCTGGACGAGGTATTGTAGGCAGGCACAAAGACATTTTTCTCCTTTGTGTGCTCCCGCGTTCTTCGCCTGAGCCAATGATATCCGCGCCCTCTGCGCGCTCAGAGGCTTGCGATGATATCGCACAACAGCCGAGGGCCGCGATAAATGAATCCTGTATAAAGCTGGATCAGCTCGGCGCCGGAATCGAGTCGAACTTTCGCATCCTCCGCGGTCACAATTCCGCCGGTCGAGACGACCGGCAGTGAACTCACGCTGCGGATGTAGCGGAGGATCTCGAGCGACCTTGCCCTCAGAGGTCGTCCGCTCAGTCCTCCCTCCTGTCTCTTTTTGGCCGGCACCATTTGATGATCAATTGTTGTGTTTGTTGCTACAACTCCGGAAAGACGGTGTTCGTTCGCAAGCGCCAGGATTTCGTCAATCTGTGGGAACGTCAGGTCTGGCGCGATTTTTACGAGTAACGGTCTGCCCGGATTTTCTGCCTGAATTTGGCCGAAAAGCTCGCTGATCAGGGCGGCTTCTTGCAATTTGCGAAGCCCTGGCGTATTCGGGGAACTTACATTAAGAACAAAATAATCGCCCAGTGCCTTGAGCTTGCGAAACGATTCCACGTAATCCGCCGCCGCTTGCTCAAGGGGTACGACTTTCGTTTTTCCGATGTTGATCCCCAGAGGGATCCCCGGCCAGCGCCCCGAGATTCTGAGTGCTTCGAGACGTTTGCCAATGGCGGTGGCTCCTTCGTTATTGAAACCGAGCCGGTTGATCAGAGCCTCCGATTCGGGGATTCGAAATATCCTTGGACGTGGATTACCCGTTTGCGGTACGGCGGTAATGGTCCCGATCTCGATAAACCCAAAGCCGAGCGCCTCCCAGGCCGGAAGCGCAATGCCGTTCTTGTCAAAACCGGCTGCTAAACCTATTGGATTTGGAAAATGCAGTCCAAATACCACTTTCTCGAGGCTTTTTGCGCTCGGCCGATCCAGTATTCGAAGAAGCCATGGAGATCGGGAGATTGTTCCCAACGCCGCGAGCGCGAGCTGATGAGCATTTTCCGGGTCCATCCTGAACAAGAGCGGCCTCAGAAAGCGCTCGTAAGATCTCATCGCGGAGATAAATAGAGAAAAACTTGACTCATCTGCAATCAGTTTTGCTTTTCAAGGATTCTAGCATGGCTCGCATTCCAGAGACACTAGCCTGCATTGATCACAAATCCATCAGCCGTAGTCACAACAGCTGCGTTGAAACGTCTAAGGATTTGTGATCAATGCAGGCTCTGGCAGCGGAATTCTCCGGCTGGCGCCGGAAAATTCCGCTGCTCTTTGAAAAGAAGACTTTAAAAACAGTTTGTTCGGATTCATGTATTCAAAAATCCGGCTCTTAAATGGACGCGCAGCGTCTGTTTAAGAAGCTCTCTAGCCCGCAATGAGTGCGCCGCTTTTTACAGCGCGTGATTTTTGCGGGCTAGCGCCAAGGTTCCCATGACCGTGAGAGACGCCCTCGAAACGTGGATCCAACCGTGGATAGCGGCATTCTGAGAGACTTCGAACTTTTCCATTGGCACCGACATCGCACCAAATGAGGACCCAGGACACCGCCAAACTCATCGAAATTGACAAGGCTCACATTTGGCACCCGTTCACTCAGATGAGCCTCTGGAATTCTCCAGACCACGAACCACTGATTCTTGTCGCAGGCAAGGGAGCTTGGCTGGAGGATAGCCTCGGTGGAAAATACCTCGATGGAAATTCATCAATCTGGACGAATATCCATGGGCACAATCATCCAGTCATCAATCAAGCAGTTCGGGATCAGCTCGAGCGAATAGCCCATACCTCATTCCTCGGGTTCACAAATCCCGCGGCCATTCGGTTGGCCGAGAAGCTTGTCGCCAAAGTCGGGGAATCGCCCCTGACGAAGGTATTCTTCTCGGACAACGGCTCAACCGCCATGGAAGTAGCCATCAAGATGGCGATACAATACTTTTCGCAAAACGGGCGGCCCGAAAAGGTTCGATTTATTACATTCGAAAATGCCTACCATGGGGACACCCTGGGCGCCTCCAGCTTGGGCGGGATCTCTATTTTTCATGATCGCTTTAAATCTCATCACTTCCCGGTGATCAGAATTCAATCCGTTGAAGGGCTTGCAGAGGTCGATCCGGCACAAATCGCCGGGTTGGTAATCGAGCCGATGATTCAAGGAGCCGCGGGTATGAGAGTTTGGCCTCTCGGAATGCTGAGCGCGCTCCGGCGATGGTGTGATGCGAATGATGTCTTTCTGATCTTCGATGAAGTGATGACCGCGTTCGGACGCACAGGAGAATTTTTCGCCTTTCAGCACGAGAATGTCTTCCCCGATTTTTTGGCCATCGCCAAAGGACTCACCGGGGGATATCTCCCCTTGGCCGCAACGCTGACCACCGACCGTGTATTCGAGGGATTTATTGGGACCTATGAAGAGTTGCGGACTTTTTTCTACGGGCACAGCTACACTGGAAATTCGCTTGGCTGCGCTGCAGCTCTCGCGAATTTTCGAATATTCGAAACGGAACAGACCCTCGAGTTGCTCCAGCCGAAAATTGAATATCTTGGCCGGCGGCTGGAGTTAATCCGCCAGCTTCCCAACGTACGGGAGATACGAAGATGCGGGTTTATCGCCGGGATCGAAATCCAACGGAGGGACGGGGGCCGATTTAAGTGGCAGGAACAAACGGGCGCAAAAATTTGTTTGGTGGCGCGCCGTCACGGTTTGTTAACACGACCGATCGGCGACGTTGTTGTTCTCATGTTGCCGCTATGCGTGACACTTGAGGAAATCGATCTGGCCGTTGGTGCCATCGAAGGAGCCATCACCTCGTTGGCCGAGTAAGCCGGGACGGGGTCATTTTCTTCGGCACGTGAAGAAAAGATCTTGATCGGAACTTCGCTTTTACGCGTTATGGACAATGCAGCCGATGAGTTCGAAAATCCTCGCTTTTATCAATTTCAAGGGAGGGGTTGGCAAGACGGCAACGGTCGTAAACATTGGAGCCACACTCGCGAAGTTCCACGAGAAAAAGGTATTGATTGTCGACATTGATCCGCAATCCAACTCAAGCGTTTGGTTGATGCGGCCCGATCGCTGGCGGGAACATGTCACGGGCGGGCGCAAATCGACGTTCCAGATTTACGATGACGCCTTACATGGCAAGAACCGGTTCAATTTTGAAGAGGCGCTGGTCAAAGGAGTCGTCACCTGGACCGGATTCACTGATTTGCCGCGTCTGCATCTGCTTCCGGCAGCGGTCGAATTGTTGCGGGTTGAGGATAGAGTCCATCAACTCCGGGATTTGGCGGTTTACCGGCTTCTGGATGCCGCCTTGAGCTCCTATTTCAAAGAGTATGATTATGTGCTCCTTGATTGCCCGCCCAATCTCTATAGCACCACGAGGGGAGCGATTTTTTCGGCGGACAGTTGCGTGGTTCCTTACGTGCCGGATTACCTTTCACTATCTGGACTTCAAATCCTGGCTGAGGAAATTCTCAATATGAGGGAAAGATTTGCTCCTCATCTGCCCGCAAGACGCAAGCCAAACATCGGTGCGGTAGTCGTGAGCCACTATCGACAAAGCGGGAACGTCTACCGGTTGGCCATCAACGAGTTGGAGCTTTCCATTGCTCAGTTGCAGAGATCAGGGCTTCTTTCCGAACAAACAGCTATTCTTCAACCCTACATCCGGCATTGTGTGCGCGTCGCGGAATCGACCAATGAGCATCTTCCTGTGATACTTTATGCTCCGGGCAGCATTGGTGCCCAGGACTACTGCGATCTTACACAGGCCTTTCTGAACCATTTCGAGAACAAAAAATGAATTACGCCGAACTCGCCGCAACCCTTCTTCACGTCGGCGAAAGGTTGTCCAAACACGCCGGGAAAATCGAAGGCGAATCGCTGGGGCAATCCGCCCGGATCCTTTTGACTCACCTCTCCAAATTCGAAGCATTGCTGGATGGGTACCTTGCCAGCCGGAAATCGGGTGAACTTCTGCTAGAAATACTTTTGCGATCTCCAGCCGCCAAACGGCATCTCACGATAAGCCTGCTCAAAGAAGGTTTGCGCAACTTGACTGGTAAGCGTCTGAAATCCACCGACCTTCGAGCCGCCAAGAGGGAATTTGTTGAACGGGTTCACAAGACCAGCAGCCAGGACGAAGCCTCGGAATTTTTGCAAGAGGCCTTTGCCGAAGCGATTCATGTGGACTCCGGGGGCAAGGATAAAGCATCCTTGCAGAAAGAGTTTGTTGGCTTGGGGCATTTGGCGGAGGATGAGTTTGCGCAAGAAATACAGAAGAAATCCCTTGGGGAATTGCGCCGTCTTGCCGAAACGAATGGAATCAGGTTCACGGATAAAACAAGTAAGCAACGTCTTGCCGCAATCGTGCGTCGGTATGCTCGGCGTGCGGTTTTCAATATCTCTGGAGCGGCATAGAATGGGCCGATGCGGAGTCACCTGAAGCGAGTGCTATTCCGCGAGGAGGAAATCGCTGCTCGACTGGATCAGCTAGCCGCGGAAATCACCGAGGACTATCAAGGGAAAGAGCTGAGCATATTGGCTGTCCTTAACGGCAGCCTGATATTTATGGCGGATCTGCTCCGGAGGATTCCACTCCCTTTGCAGCTCGATTGTCTTCGCGTGAAGAGCTACCACGGAGGCACGGTCTCAACAGGAAGGGTCGAGTTCGATCAGGCCGCCTTACCTGCTATCAATGGAAGACATGTTTTGCTGCTGGACGATATCCTGGATAGTGGCCACACGATTGCGGCGATCATTGAAACGATTAAAAATTCGACTCACCCTCTAAGCCTCAAAAGCTGTGTGCTACTCAGAAAATTGAAGCAGCGCAGCCGCCCAATCGAACCCGATTATGTGGGATTCGATATCGAAGATGAATTTGTCGTGGGCTACGGTCTGGATTATCAGGAGCAATTCCGCAATTTACCCTTAATCGGCGTTTTGGAGATTTAAGAGTGCTCATTAAAATTCAGTATTTTTCACTGCTCCGCGACTTTCAGGGACCCAATTCGGTCGAAATTTCGGAGGGAAGCACGGTCGCAGACTTGCTGAAAACGCTCTTCGCGCAGGTTCCCGGTCTGGAAGCTTGGAATAAGCGTTTACTCATCGCCGCGGGGATCGAATGGGTGCCGCAAGACTACATTGTACGACCGGGTGATGTAATCTCCCTTATGCCCCCCGTCCAAGGTGGATAATGAAGGCGTTGCGATTTGATCGAACAGGTTCGCTAGACGACCTCAAAATACAGGAGGTGGGTAAGCCTGAGCCTGGTCCAGGATCGGTCCTGGTTCAGGTCAAAGCAGCCGCCCTGAATCCCAGCGACGCAAAAAACGTTCTGGGCAGAATGAAAGAGACCACGGTTCCCCGGATTCCCGGCCGCGATTTCGCAGGTATAGTTGTCGTTGGTACGCCGGAGTATCCCGAAGGGACCGAAATATTTGGCACGGGCGGGAGTCTCGGTTTCAGTCGAGACGGAAGTCATGCTGAATTTATTGAAGTGCCGCCGGCGGCGGTGAAACCTAAACCGAAA
>Ga0306922_10007255_pt1 | contig 10688 bp, 8 predicted proteins | sample sta12Cox44000082_FD_203758 | JGI IMG/M metagenome (GOLD analysis project Ga0306922, IMG submission 203758) | Lab enrichment of tropical soil microbial communities from Luquillo Experimental Forest, Puerto Rico - statoxic.12C.oxic.44.000.082 (v2)... | ecosystem: Environmental > Terrestrial > Soil...
ATCCGCGCAACACCAGCCGGACATGCTCGAAGTGTGGCCACTGTGAGAAGGGCAACCGAGGTAATCAATCCGAGTTTCGGTGTCGCTCGTGCGGAAGGGAAGCGCATGCCGATATCAACGCTGCCGAGCATATCCGGCAGGGCCGCAGTAAAGAGGCCGAACGTGACGTGGTCGAGAATCGTCTGTCGCATTCGTTTCGCTTCAGGCGGCTTTCAGCCGCAGTCACAAGTCCTCGCCTTTAGGTGAGGGTGGTTTACCTAGGGGTTGACTCCCGCCTTGATGTGGCCTTCAAAAAGGTCCTTATTGTTTTCCTCGCAGGAGTACTCCATGATCTGCCAGTCCGGCCGGAGCGTCCATGTGCGTACGCTCTCCCATGGGCGGGTGTAGGTCTTCGGATCGTCGATAGTGAGCACGTAGTCGATGTGCCCCAGGTCGCGGCGCTTGTACCGTTCGATGGTGTGAAGCTGGTCGCTGACCGGGTGGCCGATGGTGTCGACGCGCGTTTTTCCGTTGAAGGCTATGGTGTCGATCACCAGCGTGTCGCCATCCCAGTGCGCCACCGAGTTGCCGAACCAGGTCGGGTCAGGATTCTGGGGGTGCTCCGCCCCAATCGGGGTGACATGGAACCAGGTGTTCTGCTCCCAGAGAAAGGCGATGTACTTTTCGTCCTGCATGACCTGGACCGGATGCGGTCCGCCGACCGAGCGCAGCAGCCCGAAAGGCAGACAGCTCCCGGCGTAGTCGCCCTTGGACGCATCGTAGCTTTCCCAGCGTTGCTTGCCCCAGGCCGTGAACGGAAGGTCCTTGACCCCCTTGCAACAGCGTTCGTCTTTGGTGACGTCGGCCATGCGCGGGGTCTGCCACACCCCGCGGAAGTCCGGCTTGCCGTTCCACAGCCGCGGAGCCGGTCCTTTCGGAGGCTCATAGGGCGGTTGCTGGGCGGCCGCCCGCGGTACGGCCATTAGCGTCGCGAGCGCCGCCGCCAGGACCGCAATAGAACCAATGGAACTCATCCTCATGGTGCGCCTCCTCTCGGATCCTCAGACATCGTACTCTCAGGTGCCCTTGTCTGGCAATCTCACACAAAGGATCAGCAGCCCCGAAGCGACCGAGCAGCCGGCGAGGAACAGCAGGCTGGAGCCGAACCCGCCGGTCTTGTCGGTGAGGAACCCGATCAGATACGGGCCGACGAAGCCTCCCAGGTTTCCGCACAAATTGATCAACCCGATGCTGGCCGCCGCGGCGGCCCGCCCAAGGATCATGTTAGGCATCGGCCAGAATCCGGCGTGCGAGCTGTAGAAACCGGAAGCCGCCACCGCGAGTGCCGCCACGCTGATCCACACATGCTCGCTTGAAAAGATGCAGACTGCCAACGCCGGGCCGGCTGCCAGACGTGGAATCGATGCGTGCCAGCGGCGTTCATTGGTGCGATCGGAATGCCAGCCGGTTGCCACCATTGATGGCAGTGCGAACAGGTAGGGCAGGGAAGCGATCAGACTGACCCCCGAGACCCCGAACGCCGAGAGCTTCTCGACGATTTTGGGCATCCACAAACTGACGCCGTACGTCGCCGTCAGCCCGAGAAACAGGGTCACTGCCAGCAGCAGCACACGCGGATTGCCGAGCGCCTTCCAGGCCGGCGCGTCGGAAGTTCGCGTGGCGCGCTCACGCTCCAATTCGCCCACCAGCCAGGCGCGTTCCTCCGGCCGCAGCCATTTCGCTTCCTGCGGACGCTCGGTAAGAACGAAGATCGTCACCACACCGAGAACCAGCGCCGGTGCGCCCTCGAGCACGAGCAGCCAGCGCCAACCGCTGTAGCCCAACCACTGCACCTTCAACAAGACTGCCGAGAGAGGCCCGCCGAGGATCTGCGATGCGGGAATTCCAGCCATGAACATCGCGATGGCCTTGCCACGGTCCGCAGGACGGTACCAGTGGCTGATGTAGACGAGCAGGGCGGGCAGGAAGCCGGCTTCCGCCAGGCCGAGGAAAAAGCGGAGCCAGTAAAACTGCGCAGCCGTATGGATCAGCCCCGTGGCCGAAGCCAGAAATCCCCACGTGACCAGGATGCGCGCCATCCACTTTCGCGCGCTCCACACTTCGGCCAGCACGCCGCCGGGGATCTCAAGCAGACAGTAGCCGATGAAAAAAATACCGCCGCCCAAACCGAACACGGCATTCGAGAAGCCCAGTTCCCGCGTCATTTGCAGGCCGGCGTAGCCGACGTTGACTCGGTCCAAATACGCCACGATGTAGAGCAGGATCAAGTACGGCATCAGCCGCCGGTTAACCCGGCGTAGTGTCTGCTCTCCGACTGTTGGGACCGATGAGACCGCGGGCATGACTGGTAAGGCTCCGCCGTGGATCGAGCGCACGCCGCAATCCCCTCTTAGCACGACGCATCGCGCCCAGCGCGGGAGACAAGGCTGGAGCCTTATGCCACAGATTACCGCACTGTGGCTGGCGTGGGTTGAGAAAAGCGACACCCGGGTGCGACTTCTCTTGCCCGCTGGATCCGACGCTGAACCGCCAAGTGGCGTCCGTTGAATCCGTTCGAGCCACTCTGCGGATCTGCGCGCCAGCGGCCCCTTCTGATCCTGGCGGCCCTCGAGCGTCGACGGAAGCAACCATCGGTCGCGTGTGATTCGGGCCAGGCGAACCGACGCGTTTCGATTCGCGGGCCGCGGTGCGGGTACTGCTCGTTCGGGCGGGAGATTTGCGAGTTCGAGAAACCAAGTCTCAGCCTCGTCGTCCATCGATCGTGTCGCCCGGGATGGAAGACCAGTGCCGTCTTCGACCGGAGTGATGGCTGTTTTCTGACCGGCCAACTTGGTTACGTGGACTCGAACAAAACCGAAGCGTACGACAGTACTTTGGCGTTCTACTGGGCTGTCACCGCGACAGATTTTATCCGTTCAGCGTCTCCGCAAACACTTCGCGGTCGACATTGCCACCGCTTAAGATCAACGCCACGCGGCGGCCGCGCATCCGGTCGCGTTCCTTGAGGAGCGCGGCCAGCGCGGCTGCACCCGCGCCTTCGGCCGCATTGTGCGTATCCGAAAAGAGGTGGCGCATGGCGGCCCGAATCTGGTCATCGGTGACGGTGGCGACGCGCGACGCGCCTTTGCCGATGATCTCGAGCGCCTCCGGATCGGGCACCCGACAGGCGATGCCGTCGGCGATGGTGAGCGCGGAAGCGGTGGCGACCGGCCGGCCGGCCGCGTAAGACAGGGCATAGGCGGGCGCTCCGGAGGCGACCACGCCCACCACCTCGGTCCGAAGGCCGAGCGCTTCGCGAACCGCTATAACGCCGCAGATGCCCGAGCCCATGCCGATGGGCACATACACCGCATCGAAGTTGGCCACTGCGCTGAACAGCTCGAGCGCGTAGCTCGCCACACCCGCCACGAGCGCCGCCTCAAAGGAGGGCACGAAGTGCAACCGCTCCGCCTCGGCCAGGCGGGCGGCGTGCTCGAAAGCTTCTTGAAAATCTGAGCCGCATTCGATCAGCTCCGCCCCGAGCGCCCGCATCGCTCGGTTTTTCTCACGGCTGTTGCCGTGCGGAACTACAATCACCGAGCGCAGACCGGCCCGCTTAGCGGCGAAGGCCACACTCTGCCCGTGATTCCCGCGGGTCGCCGCGATCACCCCCGCGACCCGCGGTTCTCGCTGTTTCAACGCCTCCATATAAACCAGACCGCCTCGAACCTTGAATGCGCCGGCCACCGTGTGATTCTCGTGCTTCACCCAGACCTCGGCTTCTGCGCGCTGGCAAACGAGCGGCCAGCAAATCTGGGGCGTCGGCGGGATCACCCGGTGCACCAGCTGCGCCGCCGCTTCCAGCGTTTTGAGGTCAGGCAGAACCATACTTTTCCACGAGCTTTCACTATACAGGCCAGGTGTTGGCAGTGTATCGTGTCGAGTAGGGCCCTAAGCGAGCGAGATCATGCAATACACAACACTCGGCAAGACAGGAATCACAGTATCGCGGCTCTGCCTAGGCTGCATGAGCTATGGCGGCGGTCCGCTGCCCGACTGGGCTCTCGGCACGCGCGGCTGGCACGTCAACAAGGAGGAGGCCCGCGTTCACTTCGCCAGCGCCCTCGAAGCCGGCATCAATTTCTTCGATACGGCCGACGTTTACTCCGCTGGCCAGAGCGAACAGATCACCGGTTTCTACCTTAAGGAAATGGCGGTCCGCGACGAAATCATCGTGGCTACCAAAGTTCATGGCGTCATGGGCAAAAGCCCAAATATGCGTGGGCTCAGCCGCAAGCACATCATCGAAGGTTGCGAGAATTCGCTCCGCCGTCTCCAGATGGACTATGTCGATCTGTACCAGATCCACCGGTGGGATCCAGTGACTCCCATTCAAGAGACGTTGGAGGCGCTCGACTCGTTGGTCCGCGCCGGCAAAGTGCGCTACCTCGGCGCCAGCAGCATGGCCGCCTGGCAGCTTTCGAAAGCCCTGTACACCGCCAAGGAGAACGGCTGGCATCGTTTTAGCGCGATGCAAAACCACTACAACCTCGTCTACCGCGAAGAAGAGCGGGAAATGATCCCGCTATGTATGGACCAGGGGCTGGCGGTCATCCCGTGGAGCCCGCTGGCGCGGGGCTTTCTCACCGGAACGCGACGCCGCGATGGCGGCTCGACCACCCGCGCGGAAGTCGACAGCTTCGCCAAAGACATGTACTACAGCGAAGACGATTTTCAAGTGGCGGATGCCGTCGCCGCTGTGGCGAAAAAGCGCGGCGCCTCGCCCGCGCAGACCGCCTGCGCCTGGGTGTTGCAGGCCCCTGGCGTCACTGCGCCGATTATCGGCGCCACCAAACCGCAACATCTCAAAGAGCTAATCGCCGCAGTCGACCTGAAGCTGACCGAAGAAGAAGTGGCAGCGCTCGAGAAACCGTACCGGCCCCACAAGATCCTCGGCCACGCCCAACCGAGCCCCAGGGCGATGTATACGGTGGCCTGAGGCTCTCGCTTGGGCCCACCCGCCGCGCGATAGTCAGGGCGCGACGCCCGGTTCGTTGTATACTGAGCCATCATGCGCGTTTTTTCGTTTCTCCTAGGTATGGTTTTTCTGGCCTCCGCGCTGTTCGCCCAAACCGGTTTGGGCTTGGTGTCCGGCGCGATCATCGATTCGAACGGAGTGGCGGTCGTCGGCGCTAAGGTCCAGCTCAAGAATGCCGCCACCGGCAGCACCGTGAGCACGGCCAGTTTCGCTCACGGGAAGTATACCTTCGGTAATGTGCCGCCCGGGACTTACGAGTTGGCCGTCGCGGTTCCCGCCCTGAAGCCCTTCGCGCGCAACAGCGTTACCGTTCAGGCCGGCCAGACTCTTTCAATCGACGTTCATCTCGAAGACACGACCCAGCTCAGCACTCTGGGCGAAGACCGCTTCGCTGTCGCCGCCGACCTCAAGAAACACGCTCCGCCGGCCGGACCCACTCCGCGGATCGAAGGTAAACCCGACCTTTCTGGCGTATGGTGGACGCCCACGATGGTGGACGCCGGCAAGCCGGAGTTTCTACCGGCTGCCAAAGCGATCACCGAGCAACGCACCGAGAGCCTGCGCAAGGACAACCCGCAGGCCCGCTGCCTGCCATCCGCCATCTTGCGGTTAGGTCCGGTCTGGGAGTTCGTGCAAGGCAAGCAAATGATGATCGAGATCTCCGACGATGACAGCCCCGGCTTTCACCAGATCTACCTCGACGGGCGCGCCCATCCCGAAGATCCGAATCCGGCCTGGTACGGCCACAACATCGGCCGCTGGGAGGGGGACACGCTGGTCATCGACCGCGTCGGCTTCGACGCGCGGGCGTATCTCGATCAGGACCAGCATCCGCACTCCGACAAGCTGCACATCATCGAACGCTACCGCCGTCCTGACCTGGGCCACCTGGAGACTGAGATCACGGTCGAAGACCCGGGAGTCCTGGCCAAGCCCTGGACCATGAAGCGAGTCTCCGAACTCGCTTCGACCGAGGAAATCTACGAGTTTATCTGCCCCGAGAACAACCGGGACGTGCCGCACCTCGTCGGGAAGTGAGCGGCACCATAGCGACGCGGGCCAATCCGGCTTTGCGTTGCGCCGCGTTCTGTTCTTTTCGCAGTGCGGCTCGCAAACGCAAGGAGGCGCGGTGGACCAAGACACGCAGATATTGCCGGCCCACCCCCCAGCGGCGGCACAGCTCGTCGCGGTCCGTGTCCTCAAACACCGCCAGGCGCAACAACTCCCGATCCCGTTCCGGGAGCTGCAGCAGAATCTCTAGCACAATCCGCCTCCGTTCCTCGGTAACCAGTTCGAGGTCGAGGTTGACTCTGACATCCTCCGGATCTTCCTCTAGCTCCGGAATCTGCGCGTAGCGCGCCCGGGCGCGAATCAACTCCATCACGACGTTCTTACATACAGAATGAACGAAGGCCGGCAGGCACTCCGGCCTCTCCAGACTGTTTCCCGCGCGAAAGTATCGCAGTACGCGCAGGAAAGTCTCCTGGCTGGCATCCTCCACCAGGTTGGCAGCCTGCAAGTGCTTTTGCGCCTTGAATCGTACGGGCGCTCGAAAATACGCCAGCAAGTGCTCCTGGGCCGCCGAGTCGCCTTCTTGTAGAGCGCTAATGTACGGTTGATCGAAGCAGCTCGATTTCCCTTGCACATCCACCTGTTTCCACCACATCAGGTTGTCTCCCTCGTGTAGATACGCGCAGACGGCAGGAAAACTCCGCCAAAAAACCGCGGCAGAGCCGGAGCGCCCTGCTACAACTCTCCCAGCCGCCGCTGGATAGGGGGCTTTGTCCAAACTGCGTCACTCTGTGGTCACCCCCATTCCGCGTCGCCGTTCTACTCGTGAACCCTCAAGCTTTCCAAGCAGCCGGGACGGCATCCCGTTATTGCGCTGCGATCGCCCGGCACCTTCCGGACCGTTTCTCCCAAGGCCGGCTGAGCGCGGCGGAGCACCGCTCAGAGCGGCTTTTGGAGCGGATCATCCAAGGTCGCTCGGAGGTCGAAGAATCCTGCAACATCACGCGCCGGCCGCCAGGGAGCAAGGGCCGCGCTCGGCCATGCCGCCCGGGCGGGCTGCCGGCGTCTCTGACGTCATCGCCACGACTGCAAGGCATTTCCCTCCCCAAGTCGCCGGCGCCGGTGCTGCGGATTTGCCGAAGTGGCCCAGCGCCAAAAAGATGGGCAGTTAACCGATAGTCAGTTCTCGACCTTCGTCTGGAGCCGGCAGGATTGTCGATCCCGCCTGCCCCATGGGTAAAAGCGAACTCGGGATCCGGTGCGCTCCCCAGGGCGGGTCCCAAGCATGTGGCGGATCCGAGTACGCTGTGTCCATCATTTAGACGGTTGTTTTGCCGCCATGCGAGACCTGACGAAAAAAACAGCTTCAACTCCGAGCCAGCGTTTCATGGCGCTCGAGGCGCATTGGAGTCGGTTGGTTCCGGTGGGCCGGAGGCCGCACGGATAATGATAATGATGGTGGCGATCTAGTAGCAATTGCGGTAAGGGCGGTTTGGGTCTTGCGGGTACGTGCGTAGTTGAGGATCTTTTGATAAATACCCAACAGTCCAACGGCCCAGTACCGCGGCACTTCAGAAGAGACCGCGGTCAATTCTGGTTCCATTTAGAAGCGGCGGTCGCTCCGTCTACGTAATCTCTGTTAACCGCAGGACCATTTTGAACCCCGCCATGAATCGTTCAACAGATGGAAAGGGAACTTTTCGCTGGGCCTTCGTTCGCCAATTTTGATGGGCTTGTTCACCATGGCCTCCTTGACTGGGTAAATTTGTGCAGACCATATCACGGACTAGAATGGAGAGCCGTTACTCCTAAAACTCACATCTCGCCGGCTATAGCCGGCCGGGCCGTATCTATTGCAATACCGGCTCAGACGCAAAAAAATAAATCGCTAGTGCCATTACTACATCACCTCATCGGATATTTGATGGAACGCGAAAAAAGCGATCAATAGGGCCGAAGTATTTGTTCGGCGTTCCCTTATTGAGACCGGATCCATTGCCCATCTTGGCGTTGTCCTTCAATTTGAGTTTTTCTGGCTGATGAGGCTGCTGGTTTCGTTTGGCTTCAAAAAAAGGGTATTCGCGTATGGAACGTTCGGGATGTCGCGCGTAGGCCGTTGGCGCGCCATATCGCGGAACAGCACCGAGGAGCCTCCATGGAACCCTGCTAGGCCTTCCCGGCGTTTCGAACACGTGGGCCATGGCGGGCGAGCGGCCGGTCAAGCGGAGCGGAGCTGTATACATGATTTCGTATCCGAAGCCGAGTGGATTCGGGGCGACCTGGAGACCGACACCCTGAGGAACTCGTCATCGTCGACCCGTGATGGGAAAGAACTCTGGATCTACCAAGCTGTGGAGGCTCGTGATTATCGGTTCGTGGGAAGGAGTCGGGGAACCGATCGATGAGAACGCATCCGGAACGAAATCCAGAATGGTTTACACCTCGTTCAGGCATGAGGGCGAATCCTGAAATGATAACTCCCGACGCTGACTCGAGCGACGGGCGGCCCGAACCCCTTTTGACCGCGGAAGGCCTGTCCAAGCTGATCGGCATGTCGCCGGCGTGGATCTACGAGCATGCGAGCGGCCTGCGAAGACCACAGATCCCTTGCGTCAAGGTCGGCGGGTCTGTCCAGTTTCGGAGAACGGCAATCAAGCAGTGGATTCGGGAGATATTGCACCACGGCGGCTGACTTCTGGCATGCGATAAGTTATCGTGACCCGAAACGACCGTGAGGAGTGACAGCCGACGGACCGCAGACTTGCTGCACGCCCTCGAGAGCCGCGCATGAGGCGTCGGCGCGATCGCTTTGACGTCAGCAAAGTCGAGAAGCCTGGAATAGCGGCACTGACGGGGGATGCCGCGCAACCAAGTACATTCCATGGGAGCGGAGTCCGCTACGCCAGCCGACTCCGGCAGGGGATTCTGCGGTTAGGGATCGACACCAAGGGGCAAAGGGTTCATCCACCTCTCGGTCGGTCATTTAATACTCCTGCTGGACGAGAGTGTGGGCAAACAACAGAGCCATACCGGACCAGCAGGTGCCGCAAGCGGCGCGATGCCGATTGCACCGACGCGCGTGGCTCCGCCGGCCGGCGAAAGGCTTCTTGCATGGCTCGGCCCAGACGCGGCGCGCGCCGGAACCAGAGCCCAGACGAATTGAGAGGTGGGTCTCGGTGCAGGGGAGGTGGTAGACTATTTCCATTCGTTTTTGAAAGACCTGGGAAGGAGTATCACCCCATGAGAACTGCGATTCGATATGCGTTTATGTTCGCGGCGGTATTGGCTGTGCTGGTCGTGTGCGCCAATGCCCAGCCGCCCGACTTCAGCAAGGTTCAAATTAAGACCAACAAGATCAGCGAAAATTTCTATACCCTCGACGGACAAGGCGGCACCATTGGGCTGCTGGTGGGGCCGGATGGGATCTTCATGGTGGACGATCAATTTGCGCCGTTGACCGACAGGATCGTGGCGGCGATCAAGCAGATTTCGAACATGCCGATCAAGTTTGTCGTCAACACGCATGTGCACGGAGACCACACCGGAGGCAACGAAAACCTGGGGCGGATGGGCGTCACGATCGTGGCGCGCAACGAACTGAGGAATCGGTTAATGCACCCTTCGCCGGCCGCCAACGGGACCCCGGGCGTGCCCACGAAGAGGGAGGGGCTGCCGAGCCTCACTTTTGAAGAGCCCATCCAGTTCCGTATGAATGGCGAAACCGCGGTGTTGATCCCTATAGTCAGGGCCCATACCGACGGCGACACCATGGTGCGGTTCGTGAGCAACGACATCATCATGACGGGAGATTTCTACCGCTCGGTCCAATATCCCAATATCGACCGGGTCAACGGCGGCAGTCTAAATGGGATGATTAATGGACTCGGCCAGATCCTGGCGCGCTCTGGCCCGAATACGAAGATCATTCCGGGTCACGGTCCCACGGTGGATCGCAGTGCGGTGATGATGCACCGCGACATGCTAATCGCGGTCCGCGATCGCGTGTCGAAGCTGCTCGATCAGGGCAAGAGCCAAGAGGAAGTGCTCGCCGCCCAGCCGACCGCCGATTACGACGCGAAGGTCCCGAATTCGAAGGAAACCACGCAGCGATTCGTCACGCAGGTGTACGCCGAGCTCAAGGCAGCAAGGTAGCACTCCGGTACGGGTTGCGGGCGAGCCGAAACAGCGCATCGCTGACGGAGGGAGAGGTGCATCGAGGGGCATTGGAATACCTCGATGTCGTCATGCACCGGGGCCGACTGGTCGGAGGCGCTCGTGCCCCCGCGAGGTTCTGCACGGCTTGCTGTGGATCGTAGACACACCAACCGATCATCCGTTCGCCAGACTGCTGACGAAGGGTCGACTGGGATTTTGATCCATCCGTCTTGAACCGGGACAAGGCGGCTCCCGGTGGTCCGAGTTCCTCCGGCAATCAGGGTGTTACAAAATGCGACTGCAGGTTGGTAATTAGTTCTACCTTTAGTGAATAAAATGTATGAGCTCCCATACGATTCCACCGATCACCACCGGAGGGCTTGCCGCAGTGAAGGACTAGCTGATATTCTGCGCCCAAGAGATAACCCGGAGGTGTTTATGCGAACGATGTCTGTGGTGGCTGTCATGGCCGCCCTCCTGGTCGCCGGCGCTCTGGCCCAGAGTG
>Ga0306922_10007259_pt1 | contig 10687 bp, 8 predicted proteins | sample sta12Cox44000082_FD_203758 | JGI IMG/M metagenome (GOLD analysis project Ga0306922, IMG submission 203758) | Lab enrichment of tropical soil microbial communities from Luquillo Experimental Forest, Puerto Rico - statoxic.12C.oxic.44.000.082 (v2)... | ecosystem: Environmental > Terrestrial > Soil...
CTCGCGGTGCTGCGCGAGCTCGGGCTCCCGGACGATGCTGCGCACGTGAACCCCAACGGCGGCGCCATCGCGCTCGGCCACCCGCTCGGCGCATCCGGTGCTCGGCTGGCGACGACCGCCACCTGGCAGCTGCAGGCGAGCGGCGGTCGCTACGCGCTCTGCACCATGTGCATCGGTGTCGGGCAGGGTATCGCGCTGGTCCTCGAGCGGGTGTGAGGCGTGTTGCGCGCGGGTCCCGCGTTGGAAGCTGTCTTGGCCGATGCTTAAGTAATCGCCTAACTATTCGGCCGAAGTGCATCTACTCTCCGGTCGGCCCCGCTCCGCCCCACGGCAAATGATCGAGATCGAGATTGCCGCCGCTCACGATGATCCCGATGCGCCGGCCGCGGAGCGCTGGTGGCGCATCGAGGAGCGCCGCGTATGGGACCGCGCCCGAGGGCTCGACCACGATCTTCATCACTTCCCACAGCTGACGCATCGCGCGAACGATCGCCTCATCGGTCACGGTGATGATGTCTTCGACCAGGCGGCGGATCTCCGCGAAGGGACGCTCACCGATCGTCGCGCGCAGCCCATCCGCGATGGTGTTGGGATGCTCGACCGGCACGATCCGCCCGGCGTGCAGTGAGCGCGCGGCATCATCGGCACCGGCCGGCTCGACGCCGATCACGCGGATCGCGGGCTTGAGCGTTTTCGCCGCCACCGCGGTCCCGGAGAGCAGCCCACCGCCGCTCACCGGACACAGCAGCACCTCGAGATCGGGGACCGCGCGAAGCAGCTCGACCGCCGCGGTCCCCTGACCGGCCATCACGAGAAGATCATCGTAGGGGTGGATGAGCGTCGCGCCGGTCGCCGCCAGCACTTGCCGCACTGCGCTCTCGCGCGCCGCCTGGGTCGGTGCGCACCAGGTGACCTCCGCGCCGTAGCGCGCGACGGCGGCGCGCTTGGCCTGTGCGGTGTTGTCCGGCATGACGACGTAGGCGCGGATGCCGCGCAGTGCGGCGGCGCGCGCCAGCGCCGCCGCGTGATTTCCGGAGGAGTGGGTGGCGACGCCGCGCCGTGACTGGCTCTCCGGCAGCGCAAACACCGCGTTGGTGGCGCCCCGCGCCTTGAAGGCGCCGCCCTTCTGGAAGTTCTCGCACTTGAAATGAAGCTGTGCGCCGCTGAGACCATCGAGTGTGCTGCTCGTGAGCACGGGCGTGACGCTCACCTTGCCGGCGATACGCTCGCGTGCCTCCTCGATGAGCGGCCAGGTGAGGCCGGGTGGCGTGCTCGACATGAGGGCCGAGCATGGGGAGCGAGCGGCAGGGGGTCAAGCGCCGCTGCTCGCCCTCGCCGCGTAACGGGACCGGGCTTCAGGGGCGCGGCGCGCGCGCCGCGACGGTCCTCGCGCCGTGCATCGCCTCAAGACGCGCGAGCGCCGCGTTGACATCGACCGGCGCCACCGTGGAGGCGGACACCGCGGCAGTAGGACTTTCGAGCAGCGAGACGAGCGTGGCGGTCGGCAGTCGCGTCGGCGATGCCGACACGAGCAGCGCCAGCACGGCGGTGATCTCGGCGGCGGCGACCGATGTGCCGGATTCGAAGTCGTACTCTCCGCCCGGGCGGAGCGTCAGGACGTGCTGCGAGGGGACGGCGAGCGCCCCGGCAGGCAGCGGCTGCTCCGTTCCGGTAGCGGTGATCACGCCCGGTATTGCGGTGGGGAAGGGCGCCTCGGCGGGGGCGGCCGCGCCGACGAACGTCACGCCGCGCTTGAGCCCGGTCTGTACGAGCGCCGTGAGCAAGGGATCGGCTGGACCTGCAAAACTCAGGTTCACGAGCGACGCGCCCGAGGCGAGCACGGCCGCGAGGGCGCGTGCCAGGGTGAACGTGTTGCAGCTCGCGGCATCGCTTCCGGGAGCGAGCTGCCAGCACGCCTCGAACACCTCGATCTGCGCGCGCGGCGCGATGCCGACGATGCCGATGTGATTGTTGGCGACCGCCGCGATCACTCCTGCCATCGCCGTGCCGTGCCGCAGCAGGCCGGGCGACGCCGGTCGATCGATATAGGAGTGGCTGTGCACGCTCGCCCCGCGCAGATCCGGATGGTCGAGATCGACGCCGGTGTCGATGAGCGCAATGCGGACGCCCGCGCCTTGCGTGCGCTCGTGCGCGCGCGCGATGCCGAGCGCCGTCATGTTGGTCTGCAGGTCGTAAAGAGGGTCGTTGTAGGGTGTGCTCGCCGCGCTCGGCGTAGCCGCTGCGCCCTCCGCCGTGAGCGTGTGGAACTCCTGCAGCGGCTGCGCGAGCACGACACGCGAGTCCTTCGAGAGCTGCGCGACTACATCCGCCACCGGCCGGCCGTTGGCGATCTCGAACACCACGCAGTGCATCGCGAGCACCTGGATCGGCCAGCTCGTCACCTCGCGCAGGGCATAGGCGGACGCAACGCTGTGCGCCTGCCGCTGCGCGCTCTGCCCGACGCCGTAGCCGGTGCCTCCATAGCGGCTGCCGGTCGTTCCGGCCGGACCGGGAGCCGACGCCGGCTCGTTGGCAAACGCGACCACGATCCGCGGGAGCGGCGCGCTGGCATCCGCCGGCGCTGCAGCGAGCGCGGGGCCGCCGGCCATCAGGAGCCAGAGCGCGGTGCTCGTCAGGGAAAGCAGGGAACGCATCAGGGCTGCGGCGGGCCGTGCGGCAACGTGTCGGCCGCCGCGGTGCCCGATATTGGCTCGACCCAGCGCACCCGCGTATCGGGGCGCAGCCGTGCGGCGAGCGCGCGCAGCTCGGGGCTCGCATCCGCGGCGCTCGCGGAAGCGGCCACGGGGGTGACGCCGAAGATGCCCGTCGCGTCGGGACCTTCGACCACTTTCGCGCCCGCGCTGCGCAGGGCATCGCCGACCTCGGCAATCGAGAGCGAGGGGACAAACGCGATGTGGAGCACTGCGGTCGAGGTCTGGGGCACGGAGGTGTAAGTGCTGTACCGCGGCTGCGACCAGCGGTAGGTCGTGGCGGCGAGCCCGACGAATCCCACGAGCAGCAGGAAGCTTGCCGCCCAGGCAAGTCCGGGAGGCTGCCATGCGGAGCCTCGCCGCGCCGCGAACGAGCGCAGACGTGTCGGGCGCGCCTCCGCGAAGCCCGGCGTGGCCGGCTCACGGCCATCGATGCGGTCCATGAGCTTGCGGAAGGAGGGGCCGGGCGCGTAAGTGACCCGCTCGGGCTCGGTCAACACATCACACAGGCGTCGCTGCAGCGCAACTTCGCGAGTGCACAGCGCACAGCCGCGCAAGTGCTCCTCGACGCGCAGGCGTTCCGCTCCCGAGAGCCGGCCGTTGGCGAGCCACGGCAACATCAACCAAGCGTCCGGGTGAGAGCAGGTGTCGGTCATTACGGCTTGTGCCCCGGTTGCGCGGCGGCGCCGCCGTGGCTACTGCTATCCGCGCTCGCGACGGGATTCGCGAGCTGCGGCAGCAGCCGCTGCAGCTTCGCACGTGCATGAAACAGCCGTGTCTTCACCGTGTTGACCGGGCAATCCATGATCGTCGCGATCTCCTGACAGGAGTGTCCGAGCTCGTAGCAGAGCTCCACCGCGAGCCGCTGCTCCACGGGGAGCTCGGCGAGCGCGCGTGTGAGCCAGTCGCGCAGCTCTTCTGTCCCCGATGGTTCCTCGTCCGTAGGTGGCAGGAACTCGGCCTGGAGGTTCTTCTCCGCGAGCCGCGCCGAGGAGCGGAAGGCGTTTCGCGCCTTGCGATAGGCGATCCCGAGAATCCAGGTCGAGGGCTGCGAGTCGCCGCGGAAGCTCTTGGCCTTGCGCCACACCACCCAGAAGGTGTCGTTGACGACTTCCTCGGCGATGTCGTAGCGGCGCGTGAGGCGCGTCAGGAAACGCGCGAGCCGCCGGTGATAGATGTAATAAAGCTCCTCGAACGCCTTGCGGTCGCCCTCGGCGATACGCGCGATCAGCTCCGTCTCGTGCGCAATGCCTGTCGCACCGCGATAGGTCGGCTGTGCCATGCCCGGGTCGCTGCAGCTACTTGCCTTCACTTACACGCTCTCTGGCGGTAAGTGTCACCCGCACGCCTGCGGGTTTAATTCCCTTGAGCTCTAATATGCGCGGCACGGCGGGGCGGGTCAAAAGCGCCACGCTACGCTCCCGGCAAAGCGTTCGTTCGCGCTCGGGTAGGGCACGAGCGCCTGAGCTTTGTCACCCGTGAGGTAATAGCCGATCTCCACTCGCCAGCGGCGGTGCTCCCAGGCGAGCCCCACATTGCCGTACGGGTAGCCGTACGCGGAGTAGATCCCGGGACCGGTGCCCGTGACGTAGTAGTAGCCGGCACCGGCGGTGAGAAAGAATCCTTTTCCTACGAGCCACTGCACGCTCGTCTCCGCGACGAACGCGGGAGCGCGGCTCAAGCGCTCGTAGAACCAATAACGCACCGCGCCCGGGATCGCGGTGAAGGAGACGGTCCAGAAATCGAGGTAGGTGACCGCAACGCCGAGCTCCTGATAGTCGTCGGAGATTTCCTGCGGGCCGCCGAGCAGATAGTGGGCGCGCCCGCTCACCGTGGTGCTCCACGCGTTGCTGAGCTCGAAGCGGTGGCCGAGATAGATGTCGAGCTCGTAATTGGCATACGGCTCGAGATTGTTGTCACGCGTCGAGCCCCAGACGCCGAGGTACGTGCCGTCGCCGCTCGCGACGTGCAGGTCGGCCTGAACGGCGGCCTCGTTGTTGGTGCTCGAGACTCCGCGATAGATGTAATCACTCGTGAGGACGAGATTGCCGCCGAATGTCAGACCACCGAAACCCTCGGCTGCCGCAGGTGCCGCTCCTGCACCCACGCCGGGCAACAGCAGCCACGGCAGAAGCCAGCGCGCCCGGGTGGGCCGCCGTCGTCGGCTGTGCTCACCCTTGAAGCGGTGAGACATAAGCGCAGCGTATTCCCGTCATTCGATCAACCATATACGCGCCTTGGAGTCCCGGCCCGACGTATACTCGCTGTCTTATGGAGAGTTTACCGTCCGAGCAGACTGCCACCGTCCGACGCATCGTGGCGCAGCATCGTGAGAGACCGGGTCCGCTCCTCGAAATACTGCATGGCATTCAGGCGGCCTTTGGCTACGTTCCAGCCGGAGCCGTGCCGCTGGTCGCCGAGGAGCTGAACCTCTCGCGGGCGGAGGTTCACGGGGTCGTCACCTTTTATCACTTCTTCCGTCGCACGCCGCCTGGCGCCCACACCGTGAGCTTGTGCCAGGCGGAGTCCTGCCAGTCGATGGGCGCAGAGGTTCTCGCCGAGCATGCCCAGGAGCGCCTGGGAATCGAGTTTCATCAGACCACGGCCGATGGGCGGTTCTCGCTCGAGCCGATCTATTGCCTCGGTAACTGCGCCTGCTCGCCCGCCGCGATGATCGATGGGCGGCTGTACGGGCGGGTGACGCCGGAAGCGTTTGACGCGCTGATTGCACAAGGTTCAGCCACGAAATGACGACCGTTTACGTTCCGGGGGATGCCGGCGCAGTGTCGGTTGGCGCGGGCGAGGTGGCGGCGGCGATTGCCACCGAGGCAAAGCGTCGCGGCGTCGCACTCAACCTCGTGCGCAACGGCTCGCGCGGTGCGTACTTTCTCGAGCCGCTCATCGAAGTGCTGACTCCGCGAGAGCGCGTCGCGTATGGCCCGGTGCGCGCACAAGACGTGCCATCGCTCTTTGCGGCGGATTTCCTCAACGGCGGAACCCACCCACTGTCGCTCGGGCTCACCGAATCGATCCCCTGGCTCAGCAGCCAGCAGCGCCTCACGTTCGAGCGCGTCGGCGTCATCGATCCCTCGAGCGTTGCGGATTATGTTAAGCACGGCGGGTACCAGGGACTCGAACGTGCGCTCGCACTCTCGGGCGCCGAGATCGTGCAGGCGGTAACGGCCTCCGGCCTGCGGGGCCGCGGCGGCGCCGCCTTCCCGACCGGGATCAAGTGGAAGACCGTGCTGGATCAGAGCTCGCGGACAAAGTACGTCACCTGCAACGCCGATGAGGGTGATTCGGGCACCTTCTCCGACCGCATGCTGATGGAGGGCGATCCGCTCTCGCTCATCGAGGGCATGACCATCGCCGGGATCGCGGTCGGGGCCACGCAGGGCTATATCTACCTGCGCGCCGAGTATCCGCACGCGCACGCCGCGCTGAAGCGCGCGATCGCCGCCGCCTACCAGGCGCACTATCTGGGCGCGGATGTCGCCGGCAGCGGCAAGCGCTTCGACCTGGAGGTGCGGCTCGGGGCCGGCGCCTACATCTGCGGTGAAGAGACCTCGATGCTCGAGAGCCTCGAGGGTAAGCGCGGCGAGATCCGCGTACGCCCGCCGCTGCCGGCCATCAAGGGGCTCTTCGGCCAGCCGACCATTGTCAACAACGTGGTGACGCTCGCGTCCGTGCCCTGGATCCTGGCGCACGGCGCCGAAGCCTACGCCAACTTCGGCATGGGGAAATCCCGCGGCACGCTCCCGATTCAGCTCGCGGGGAACATCCGCCGCGGCGGGCTCGTCGAACGGGCCTTCGGCCTCACACTCCGCGAGCTGCTGTACGATATCGGCGGTGGTACCGCGACCGGTCGGCCGATCCGCGCGGTGCAGGTCGGCGGGCCGCTCGGGGCCTACATTCCGACCAAGGATTTCGACACCGCGGTGGACTACGAGGCGCTCGCGGGTATCGGCGCGATGCTCGGACACGGCGGCATCGTGGTGTTCGACGACACGGCCGACATGGCGCGCATGGCGCGCTACGCCATGGAGTTCTGCGCCATCGAGTCCTGCGGCAAGTGCACCCCGTGCCGCATCGGCTCGACGCGCGGGGTCGAGGTCATCGACCGCATCCTCGCCGGCATCGACGGGGAGCGTAACGTGCGGCTGCTGGAAGAGCTGTGCGAGACCATGGTGCAGGGGTCGCTATGCGGGCTGGGCGGCATGGCACCCTTTCCCGTGCAGAGCGCGTTGAAACACTTCAGGGAAGACTTCCGCGCGCGAGTTTGACGGCGCGCGAGTGAGGCTCGAGCAATGTATGCCATAGATTACGAAGACTTCGGCACGCCGCAGCCGGTGAACGGTGAGGCGGGCGCCGCAACGGCCATCACCGTCGAGGTGGATGGCCGCGCCGTCACGGTGCCGGAGGGCACCTCGGTGATGCGCGCCGCGGCGCTCGTCGGGGTGAAAGTACCGAAACTGTGCGCAACCGACACGCTGAAGGCGTTCGGCTCGTGCCGGCTGTGCCTGGTCGAGATCGAGGGCCGCAAGGGCTACCCCGCGTCCTGCACGACCACCGTCGCCGCGGGCATGAAGATCCGCACGCAGTCCGACAAGCTCATGCAGCTGCGCCGTGGCGTGATCGACCTCTACGTGTCGGATCACCCGCTCGAGTGCGCGAGCTGCCCGGCGCACGGTCACTGCGAGCTCGAGGACATGGCGGCTGCGGTTGGGATCACCGAGACCTCGTACGCGCCCGGCGGGGCCATGCACCGGCCCGCGCCGAAGGACGAGAGCAATCCCTACTTCGCCTTCGATCCGACACTCTGCATCGTGTGCTCGCGCTGCGTGCGCGCCTGCGATGAGGTGCAGGGCACCTTCGCGCTCACCATCCAGGGGCGCGGTTTCGATTCGAAGGTGTCAGCGAGCCAGGACGAGTCGTTCCTGGAATCCGAGTGCGTCTCCTGCGGCGCGTGCATCGAGTCCTGTCCGACCGGTGCCCTGATCGAGAAATCGGTCGTCGCGCTCGGCCAGCCCGAGCGCGCCGTCACCACCACGTGCGCGTATTGCGGCGTCGGCTGCGGCTTCAAAGCGGAAGTGCAGGGTGTGGGCGCGGACACCGAAGTGGTGCGCATGGTGCCCGATCGTGCCGGCAAGGCGAATCACGGTCACGCCTGCATCAAGGGGCGGTTCGCCTGGGGCTACGCGACGCACACCGACCGGGTGCTGAAGCCCATGATCCGCAAGACCATCCATGACGACTGGCACGAGGTCTCGTGGGAGGAGGCGATCTCCTACGCCGTGAGCGAGATCAAGCGCATCCAGGCGAAGTACGGCCGCGACTCGGTGGGCGGCATCACCTCCTCACGCTGCACGAACGAGGAGACCTTCCTCGTGCAGAAGCTGGTCCGCGCCGGCTTCGGCAATAACAACGTCGACACCTGTGCGCGGGTGTGTCACTCGCCGACCGGCTATGGCTTGAAGAACACCCTCGGCGAATCGGCCGGCACGCAGGCGTTCGACTCGGTGATGAAGGCGGACACGATCCTCATCATCGGCGCGAATCCCACCGACGGACACCCGGTGTTCGCCTCGCAGCTCAAGCGCCGCCTGCGCCAGGGCGCGAAACTGATCATCGCCGACCCGCGCCAGACGGCGCTCGTGCGCACGCCGCACATCGAGGCGAGCGAACACCTGCAGCTGAAGCCCGGTACCAACGTCGCGCTGCTGAACGCACTGGCACACGTGGTGGTGACCGAAGGCCTCACCAGGGAAGACTACATCGCCGCGCGCTGCGAGCCGGACTCGTACGCCAAGTGGAAGGCGTTCGTGGCCGAGCCGCGCAACTCTCCCGAAGCTTCCGAAGTCATCACCGGCGTACCGGCCGAGCGCGTGCGCCGTGCGGCACGGCTGTATGCCGCGGCCGGCAACGCCGCCATCTACTACGGCCTCGGTGTGACCGAGCACAGCCAGGGCACGACCGCGGTCATGGGCATCGCCAACCTCGCCATGGCCACCGGCAATCTCGGCCGCGAGGGCGTGGGCGTCAATCCGCTGCGCGGTCAGAACAATGTGCAGGGCTCGTGCGACATGGGCTCGTTCCCACACGAGTTCAGCGCCTACCGCCACGTGTCGGACCCGGAGGTACGCAAGGCGTTCGAGCAGGAGTGGGGCGTCACGTTGCAGTCCGAGCCGGGCCTGCGCATTCCCAACATGTTCGAGGCGGCGCTCGATGGCACGTTCAAGGCCATGTACGTGCAGGGCGAGGACTTCGTGCAGTCCGATCCCAACACTCACCACGTGAACGCCGCCATGGCGTCGCTCGAGTGCTGCATCGTGCAGGACCTGTTCCTGAATGAGACCGCGAAGTTCGCGCACGTGTTCCTGCCGGGCTCCTCGTTCCTCGAGAAGGACGGCACCTTCACCAACGCCGAGCGCCGCACTTCGCTCGTACGCAAGGTCATCGAGCCGCTCGCCGGTTACCAGGACTGGGAGATCACCTGCCTGCTCTCGAATGCGCTCGGCTATCCGATGCACTACAAGAATGCCGGCGAGATCATGGAAGAGATCGCGCGCCTCACGCCGACCTTCGCCGGCATGAGCCACGAGCGCATCACCGAGCTCGGCAGCATCCAGTGGCCGATCAACGCGGCGGCGCCCGATGGCACGCCGACCATGCACGTCGGACAGTTCGTGCGCGGCAAGGGCAAGTTCTGGGTGACCGAGTACGTACCGACCAGCGAGAAGGTCAATACGCGCTTCCCGCTGATCCTCACCACCGGACGCATCCTCACGCAGTACAACGTCGGTGCCCAGACGCGGCGCACCGGCAACGTCATCTGGCACAAGGAGGACGTGCTGGAGATTCACCCGCACGACGCCGAGGTACGCGGCATCGCCGACGGTGACTGGGTGGGACTCACCAGCCGTGCCGGCGATACGGTGCTGCGCGCCAAGGTATCCGAGAAGATCGCCCCGGGCGTGGTGTACACCACGTTCCATTTCCCGGAGACCAACGCCAACGTCGTCACGACCGAGAACTCCGACTGGGCGACCAACTGTCCGGAGTACAAGGTGACCGCCGTAGAAGTGGTGCTGGTGAACCAGAAAGAGGCCTGGGAGAAACGCGCCGAGGCCGAACGCGCCCTGCCGCGCCGCACCCCCAAACGCCGTCAGCGGGATCGGACTCCTGCCTGAGGCGATGAGCGCACAGCCGCAGGCGAAGGGCGAAAACAGCGCCGCGGTCAGTGCGGAAGTCCCGGTCCAGCGCTGGACGCGCGGTACGCTTACCCCTACCACGGACCTCGTGGCGGAAGAGATGCCGGTGGCCCTCGTGTACCACGACGTGCCGCACGTCGTGATGCTCGCGACCCCGGCCGATCTCGAGGACTACGCCGTCGGCTTCACCTTGAGCGAAGGGCTCGTGGCGCGCGCCGATGAGATTCGCGGCGTCGAGGTCGTGCCGGGCGAGGCGTCGGCAGATGTAAAGATCAGCGTGGCGTGGGAGCGCTTCACGGCGCTGCTGCAGCGCCGCCGCAACCTCGCGGGCCGCACCGGCTGCGGGCTGTGCGGCGCGGAGACCGCGGAAGATGCCATCCGCGAATGCCAGCCGGTTCCGCCAGGGGTCACCATCACCGCTGCCGAGCTGCACGAGACGATGGCGCAACTCGCAGCGCGGCAGCCGATCAATGCGCGCACCGGGAGCGTGCACGCTGCGGCGTGGGTCGTTCCGGGGAAGGGTATCCAGGTGGTGCGCGAGGATGTCGGACGGCACAATGCGCTCGACAAGACCATTGGTGCACTCGCGCGCGCGCAGGCGGATTTCGCCGCCGGTTACATGCTGATCACGAGCCGCGCCAGCTACGAGATGGTGCAGAAGTGCGCCACCGTCGGCATCGCGCTGCTGGTGGCGCTATCGGCGCCGACCGCCTTCGCGGTGCGACTCGCCGAGCGCTCGGGCCTGACGCTCGTCGCGTTCGCGCG